>FUFK010038944.1_pt1 | contig 95857 bp, 84 predicted proteins | sample 1021851 | NCBI WGS metagenome assembly FUFK01 (sample SAMEA51879418, study PRJEB19060) | metagenome
GAGTTGGCTTGGGCAAACATCATCAGCTCAACGTCGGTTGGATTGCGCTGTAGGTCATTGACATAAGCATGCATCAAGTAGTCGATATCATCGCTTGATAACGCAAAGCCAAATGTCGTATTCGCTGACTCTAATGCGCTGCGCCCTGCTCCCATGACATCGATATGATTCAATGACGCTGGCGGTTCATCGTCAAACAGTTTATTCACGTCGTTTAAATCATAAACCAAGCTTTGGGTCATACGGTCATAGAGTAAACGCTCAGCCGCCGTTGGCAGCTTGTCTTCGGTAGCACCTTCTAGCGTCAGCGTATAAACAATCACCCGCTCAATACGATTGATCTTCAGCTCGCAGTTATTAAAAATATCGGTGGCTTTACTCGCCCATGGCGATATCGTGCCAAAACGCGGACTGACGATGACTTGGATTTGACGCTCTGTCGCAGCTTCTAGCGAGGTTTGCTCTTTTACCCCTAAAAGATCCAAAGCCTTTTTTTGCTCTTCACCTAAGAGCTCTCTTGAGAGTACAAAAACCTGCTGAGTACTGATTTGGGTCACGTTTAGATCGGTTTTTTGGGCAAATTGATTGATCAGTTGCTGGGTCTGAAAATCGGTCAAAAACGGCTGTCCGGCGATGGTCATCATAGAGGCATATTTCCTAGGATATGAGCAGTAACTGGCATCACTGCCATGCAAAGTAAATGGTCGCTGCATTATAACAAGAAGAGGCAAAATAAGCAGGAATAAAGCGGTACAATTTTACTCTTTACCCATCAAAGAACTTAAAGCCTGTCAATGAAGACGGTAATAATCGCCCTTTTAAATTACCTTGTTAAACAAGCGGCTAAGTTGTTTTACTTAATGTTTATAGAGCTTACAAACACTCACATCGCCTTACGGGCAACCTATATAACTTCCCTACTTTCTCTCGTTATGCTGTAAAAGCTCAAGTATCAATAGACATTCATTTATAACGCAGCAATAACAATAATAACTGATCTAAATCAATTCAATTAAAAAGGACATATTATGAATAAGCAAGATAAAATCGATAAAGTACAAGAGATCGTTAAAGACATTAAATTTGCCATGATGACTACTGTCAATGGTAAAGGTGATTTGCATGCTTGGCCAATGACAACGACTGAGACCAGTATCGGCGGAAAAGAAATTTGGTTTATCGGTGATAAAACCTCAGATGTGGTCAAAGATATTCAGGACAATAAAAAGGTTGGCCTAACGTATTCGAGTCAAGATGCGAAGAACTATGTCTCTGTAAGCGCCAATGCTGAGTTACCAACAGACAAAAACAAATTAGAAGAACTGTGGTCACCAGTTTACAATGCCTTCTTTGAGCATGGTAAAGAAGATCCAAACGTTCAATTAATAAAAGTCGTACCCCATGGCGTAGAGTGCTGGATCAGCGGTAGTACAACGGTCAATATGTTTAAGATGGCAGCCGCCGCTGTACAAGACGGCGAAACGGCAGAAGATATTGGTGAAACCTTTGAGATTGAGCTATAAGCTATCGACAGTTACAACCAAACATATTAATAAAAACGCCAGTAAGGTTCACTTACTGGCGTTTTTGCTTGGGTATATTTAAATTACTAAATTCTATAGCGGATAGTTAACCGCTACGTTTAAGATAAGGCCATGCCGCCTTTAGGTAAATCATCATTGACCAAAGCGTTAGTATCACCGCTGCCACCATCAACGCATAACCGATAGTCTCAAGCGACTCCCAATTGAGTAACAATACAGTAATAGCGACCATCTGAAAGGTGGTTTTTAGCTTGCCCACATAGGACACAGCGACGCTGGTACTATTACCCAATTCTGCCATCCATTCACGTAATGCAGATACAGCGATCTCGCGCGAGATAATCACAATAGCGGCAATCGCCATAATGATATTAGGATGCCACTGCACCAAAATGATGAGCGCGGCGGCGACCATAAGCTTGTCGGCGACCGGATCTAAAAACCGTCCAAAAGCCGATGTAACGTTGAGCTTACGCGCAAAGTAACCATCGAGCCAGTCGGTAATCGCAGCGATAATAAACACAGCCGTCAGTAGTAAATGACGCAATAAGCTGTCGCTAAACTCACTCATTCCGACCCGGGCAATCACGTTATCAGAGATCGCAGGCATACCGATACCCATTGCAGGCGGCCAATAAGCTATCGCAACAAACAGCGGAATCATCAAAATCCGCGCAATCGTCAGATTGTTCGGTAAGTTGAAGATGCTTTTATCATCTTGCATCGGTGGTGATGGCGGGGTGTGCAGCTTTGTAGTTTCGGTCATGACAAAACCAGTTCTATATCGACATAATGATGGGCGCTAGCTTAGCATTTTTTAGCCTTGTCGTCATGAATACTATTTTTGCTTATCTCTACTATAGTATCTGAAACGCTTGTACGGTATGCGATAGAAACAAAAGCATTTATCGATTTTAATTTGCAATAACTTTTATTATTAATAAGCGCAATTTAAAACAGATAAAAGCATAGGTACAAGTGTTCACTATAAGTTGTAAGCAGATGTAAGAAACAATTGATTAAGTAGCGATAGGCCTTATCTTTAACTATATAACCATCTGTAAATAGATACATTGCAGCATAGTAAAATAAGTGAAATAATCAGTCATAGTCAGGTCTAAATAAGTTTTACTATACAGTAATATGACCCTTTTTCCTCAGCCCGCAGCTCCTCCTCTGTGGGCTTTTTTTTGCTTTTATATTGAAAATATCAAAGCCAGCAAAGCTGAGAGACAAGCTATAAATAATTTCTAAAANTCTATACCTCTAAAGTTGCCGCGATTACTTCTACCACCTCTTCGGCCATCTGGTAGCAGCTCTCGATGTTGCCGCGCCCGCACCAATCCCCACTAACTATCCATTGCTGCTCGTTATCTANTAAGAGGCCTAATGGCTGCTCATCATCTTTGTCATTTAGCGCCATCGATGTTGCTGCATAGCGCCAACGATGACAGTCAANTTGACTTGGCGCAGTTTGCTCAGTCCAGCTTAGCGCCTCTTTAGCTTCTGCTAGCAGCCGAGCCGTTACCTCGTCAATATCCTGGTCTACTTGCTGCTCAGACCAGTCGTTATCGGCGTGAATCGTGACACTTGGTAATAGCCCNTNATGATTAGGCTTATGATGCTCAACAAATATCTTAGCCAAAATAGAGTCTTGTAGATGTGCGACATCCCACAATTTTAAATCTTGACGCTTACTTGAGCTTTTTAAGCTANCAGGTAGCTTTGACTCCTCATCCCAGCCAAGCATAAGCGTATAGCAAGCTCGCATTTTTGGCTGCATAATTTTCGCTTGTTCTGTGAAGCTGCTATCTGCCATCAGCTCAGCCGTTTGCACGTTCGGCGCGGTGCAAANAACCCAATCAAAAAGCCCTAAACTCTCGCCATTATCATCAAACAGCTCTGTTGGTTGATCTGCCTGCGGATTGGCATATTGCGCCAGTGGTGCCACGCGAGTTTGGAATTGTATCTTTGTCTGCTGCAACTGATCTGCTAACGTTCGGCCCCAACTGGTCATCTTTGGTGTACTAACGTAACGGGCCTGCTCAGTGCCCCACTGCTCTTTTGGCTCGATGTGCGGCGCCTGCNCGCTCTTATTCGTGATAGATAAATTGACCACTTGCGCGCACCATGGCTGCAACAACCCTGAGTCTAACCAAGGCGCTATAAACTGCTGGAAGCTATCGGTCTTGGCGGTGAAGAACNGCGCGCCAAAGCTCCACTGCCAGTTTTTACCTGTTACGCTATCGCTACGATAGCGCGTCGCTAACCGTCCCACGCCGCGCGATTTCTCAAAAACGGTGATTTGCAGATCTGAGTGCTGATTCTGATACTGATGTTGAGCAAACTTGCGCTCTAATAAAATGGCGGTAAATAGACCGCTTAAGCCGCCACCGATGATGGCTATCTTGGGGTATGAGGATAACGCTTTACTCTTGTCTTGCTCGTTATGTATTGCATGATCAGTCATAAAAAGGTTGCGCCTTATAAATAAAATTGCAAAAAACAATAGCTAAAGATAGCACAAAACTATCCTTAAAAATCATATGCAAAAAGTCATGCTCTTTTTTGCTATGATAAAAAAGAGCATGACTTGTATAATACTTAAAGCTGAAACTCGCCGTTAGAGACCGTCCGTACGTTCAGCTTTCACTGCCTCAATGAGTTTATTAATCACTGAGCTATCTGCTAAGGTGGACAAATCACCGAGACCGACATACTGACCGGCAGCAATACTGCGCAGAATACGGCGCATGATTTTGCCAGAGCGAGTTTTGGGTAGAGCATTAACGATAAAGATAGCATCTAAGTTGGCAATAGGACCAATCTCACGACGCACATGGCGATTAAGCTCAGCTTTGAGACTATCATCTGCGCTCTCACCTGACTTTAGGATGGCAAACACACAAATGCCAACGCCGCGTATCTCATGTGGCATCCCGACCACGGCAGCTTCCACGATGGAGGGATGCTCATCGANGGCGCTTTCGATCTCAGCCGTGCCNAGCCTATGTCCTGAGACATTGAGGACATCATCAACACGCCCTGTAATCCAGTAATGACCATCTTCATCACGCTGCGCGCCATCACCTGTGAAATAGTAACCCGGATACTCAGCAAAATAAGTCTCCAAAAAACGCGCATGATCATTATAAATCGTACGCATTTGACCCGGCCAGCTATTACTAATCGCTAAGTTACCTGAGGCCGGACCCTCAAGCTCATAGTCATCTTCCATGATGGCAGGCTCAATACCGTATAGCGGATTCATCGCAGCACCCGGTTTGAGCGCGACTGTACCGGGAATAGGTGCCAGCAAAATCCCCCCGGTTTCTGTTTGCCACCACGTATCGACGATAGGGCAACGCGCGCCGCCGACGACATTATAGTACCAGTCCCACGCTTCAGGGTTGATCGGTTCGCCGACCGTGCCAAGCAAACGCAAACTTGAGCGATCTGACTCACGCACAAAAGCATCGCCCTCTTTCATCATTGCACGAATGGCGGTTGGCGCGGTATATAATATACTGATATTGTGCTTATCTATGATATTACCGACGCGCGCCCAAGTGGGGTATTCGGGCACACCTTCGAACATCACTGTTGTGGTGCCATTGGCCAACGGCGCGTACGTGGCGTAAGTGTGGCCAGTGATCCAGCCGACATCAGCGGTGCACCAGAAGATATCATCGTCTTTGATATCGAAGACATCACGAAAGGTCGATAGCGCATAGACGATATAGCCGCCGGTAGTATGGACGACGCCTTTGGGCTTACCTGTTGAGCCGGAGGTGTATAATAAAAACAGTGGGTCCTCGGCATTCATAACCTCAGGCTCACAGTGCTCGCTTTGCGCGTCGATGAGGTTATGATACCAGTGATCGCGGCGACCACTCATCGGCACTGANTTGCCCGTACGGTGTACGACGATGACGTTTTCTACGCTATCTGTGCCCTCAGCATCCAAAGCGCGATCGACATTGGCTTTGAGCGGCGTACGGCTATTACCACGCAGGCCCTCATCAGCCGTAATCACTAGTTTGGACTGACTATCGACGATGCGGCTACTTAAACTCTCAGCAGAGAAGCCGCCAAAGACCACCGAATGCACCGCGCCAATGCGAGTACACGCCAGCATAGCGACCATAGCTTCAGGTATCATCGGCATATACAGAGTCACGCGATCGCCTTTTTTTATCCCTAAGTTACGCATAGCGTTACCTAAGCGGCAGACCTCGGCATATAGCTCTTTAAAAGAAATGATTTTATTTAAAGAGGGATGATCGCCCTCCCAAATGATGGCAGGCTTGTAAGGGTTGTTTTTTAGATGACGATCGAGGCAGTTGACCGAGAGGTTAAGCTCGCCGTCCTCAAACCACTTAATACGAAAATCCTCCAAGTCATAGCTGACATTACTGATCTTGGTAGGTTTGGTGATCCAATCGATGCTCTCAGCGCGCTCAGCCCAATACGCATCGTTGTCTTCAGTCGAAGCGATGGAGCGCTGATAGTCCTTTTTGTATTGTTCAGGACTGGTATTTGCAGTGGCGATAAATTCAGCCGGAATAGAAAACGATTCTTGAGTCATGGTCATCTTCCTTTTTGATTATCACTACCTTATAAATCACGGTTGATAATAGTCACGCGTCTATATCGGTAATGCAGGCCATCGTCCATAATGTATGATGTTTAACGATAGTTTGGCAAATAAGCAAAAAGGTTGCAAGCCATTGACTATGAATAATAACAATTTCAATATACAACTGTGCACTTAAAATTAGATTNNCATCATATATAAAACGCAAAGCCTATNACCCAAACAAGCCATACCTAAGTATGACTTGTGATTCGTCCAACGGCATTAGAGTATTAAAGGCACTCGCTTTTTATTTGAGCTGAGTGACCGTTTTCCATTGACCATCTTGTACTTGCGATAAATAAATATCGTTAATAGCGACATGGCTCTCAGGTGTGATAGCGACCGTAGATCCGGTAATGCCATCAACGAAGCTTACCGTTTCAAGACCGCTGTTAAAAGTATCGGCATTGAGATCAGCACCTGCTGCTTTTAGCCCTTCAACGGTGACCTTAGCAGATAGATANCCAAGAATAGCGCCGGCTGATACGTCCTCACCTGTGGTTGCTTCATACTTTTCTACCCAAGCTTTGGTCTCAGGCTCATCCGCTCTTAAGTCTAGATCATTGTAGTAAGAGACTGCATACAACCCTTCACTAGCGCCGCCTGGCGCTTCAGCAACGGCCGGGTGGAACCCAGTAACCGGAGCGATGAATTTGACATCATCCCAGCCCATAGCGTTTGCCGTGCCGACTGCGGTAATAGCGCCGCGGATGGTTAAGGATAAGGCCACAAGCTCACAACCTGAATCTTTGAGCTTAGCGATTGCGCCTGAGAAGTCCGTTTCATCAGGACGATGTGAGCTAGCCTCAACTAAGGTGACATTAGGGTTATTATTCGTAATATCCATAGCCGCTTCATTGGTCTCCTCACCATAGTCTGATGGGATGTACATGACGCATAGATTAGTCACATTATTCTCAGCAATCAGATTCTCCATCCCTAACTTGATAGAGTCATAATAGGTACTACCAGAAGTATAGCGGCGATCAAAGTCGCCCTCTTCTTGCATGGCGCGGGCAAAGGTGAGCGGCATGACGCTTGGTACGTTGGCGCGATCCATAATGGGGAAGCTTGCTAAATTGTGCGGGGTGCCAAGCGACATCAGCATAGCAAATACTTTGTCGCGGCTTACCAGCTTATTAGCGGCCTGTACCGCTTTTGGTACTTGATAAGAATGGTCTTCGACAATGTAGCGAATGGTGCGACCATTGACGCCGCCTGCTGCATTGACTTCATCAAAATACATATTCGCGCCTGCGACCGCAGGATTACCAAAACCTGCAAACGGACCTGATAAGTCATTTGCACTACCTAGAATAATCTCCGTGTCAGTTACGCCTTGCACGGGTATATCGCTAGTTGAGGTGGTGGTCTCAGTATCCGTACCAGTCGCTTCTGTAGTTTTAGGATCGCTACAACCCACCAAACCTACGGTAACCGTTAGCGCCATTAGCGTCGTCTTGACTGTCCATTTCATTGTTTATCTCCTTGCGACTTCAGTCGCTGTTAGTTTGATGCAGTTACTACTCTTTGTACTCTCAAGCTTTCCCTTACTCTCTACACTTGCACTAGACTCGATACTGTTATTAATGTTATTTCCATTATTACTGTTATCAACCAAGCTGCTCTGAACTAGAAACATTCAAATCAGTACATAGAGTCGATAAGCGTATGGTGCTTTTTCTCAACTAAACTCCTTTTTAGTTTCATCGTCGCGGTAAGCTCCTCATCTTCGGGATTTAAGAGTACATCAATGAGTCGAAAGCGTTTGATCTTCTCGACCTGCGCTAGGCTTTCATTGACAGACTGTATGACCTCATCGATCAAAGCGATGACTTCTGGCGCATGACATAAGGAGCGAAAGTCTGAGAACATCACTTGATTGTCTTGAGCGAATTTTTCGACATTTTCTTGATCAATCATAATCAAGCAGCTCAGATATTTGCGCCTATCGCCGATGATAATGGCATCTGAGATATAGGAGGAGAATTTAAGCTTACTCTCTATCGCAGCTGGGGTGACATTTTTACCGCCGGCGGTGATGATAATGTCTTTGATACGGCCGGTGATAAATAGATAGCCGTCTTTTAATTCGCCAACATCGCCAGTATGTAGCCAGCCATCGCGTAAGTCCTCTGCTGTCTTTTCAGGTTTATTCCAATACCCTGCAAAGACATTACCGCCTTTGACAAGTATTTCACCATTATCAGCGATACGTACCTCGGAGTTTGGCAATATCTTACCGACGCTACCCGCTCGGTTTGCATCCGGGGTGTTTATCGATATGACTCCCGAGCTTTCGGTCATACCGTAACCTTCGTAGATAGGTACGCCTATAGCGTGAAACCAGCGGATAATATCTAACGATATTGGCGCAGCCCCAGTTGCCGCGCGGCGGATATTGGTCATGCCGATAAGGTCGCGCAGCTTACGTAGTACTAGCTTGTCCCAAAACTCATAGCGCAGTTTTTGGGCGGTCGTAGGTGTGTTGCCTGCCATAATCACGTCGGCATAGTCATAGCCTGCTTTTATGGCTTTATCAAATGCCCAGCCGTTAAAGGCGCTGGCGTCGCTGCGCATATTAGCGATAACAGCATACATCTTCTCCCACAGCCTAGGCACAGCTGTAAAGGTATTCGGCGAGACTTCTTTCATATTTTCAAAGACCGTCTCGGTACTCTCGGCAAAATTGACGATACAGCCGCGATGAATAGGCAGATCCACTGACGTTAGACGCTCTAGTACATGACAAAGCGGTAAAAAGCACAGCTGCTCATCGCTAGGTAAGATAGTGAGCACCTCGATACTGTTTCTGAGCCCAAACAGCACATTAGCATGGGTCAATATGGCCCCTTTTGGGTCGCCTGTGGTACCTGAGGTATAGATTAGGGTACGGACATCGTTAGGCGTGCTTTGATCAATATAATCGCTAAAGCGCTCCAAAGCATATTCCACACTTTGACCGAGTAGATATAGTTCGTCTAAGAACATCACCTGCTCGTCTTTTAGACTACGTAGGCCTTTATCGTCAAAGACAATCACCTTTTTGACATTAGGTACCTGTTCACGTATCTGCAAAAACTTATGCAGCTGCTCATCGTTTTCGACAATCAAAAACTTAGAGCGGCTGTCGCTGAGTATATAAGCAAGCTGCTCTGGACTGTCTGTCGTATAGACGCCGTTAGGTATGCCGCCGACGGCGCAAACTCCTAGATCGCAATAGAGCCACTCTTTATTGTCTTCACTTAAGATAGAGACGGTGTCGCCTTTATTCAGACCAAGCTCGGCAAGTGCCATACCAATATCACAGCTGCGCTGATAATAATCCGTCCAGCTGTAGCTTTGCCAGATACCAAACGCCTTTTCGCGATGAGCGATTTTGTCGCCTCGATCTAAGCACACCTGTCGCCAAAGCTTGGTCAAGGTATCACAGCCCTCTAAGAGCTGCGGCGCATGATCATAAGGGGCATTATTTATCGTGCGGCGAGTACCAGTAGAAGCCGGTGAATCATTCGTTAAAGTATCCGTTACAGTATCGATGGAGGTCGTCATGATCATTATCGCCAAGTCTTTTTGCGTGTCCAGCGAGTGGCCGGCGCAGTGTTGTCTTTGGTTTGTCCTAAGTAGAACTCTTTAATATCATCAGAGAGCATCAGCTTGTCCGCTGAGCCTGCCATGACGATGCGCCCAGTCTCGAGTACATAACCATAGTCCGCTGCTGCAAGAGCCACTCGCGCATTTTGTTCAACAAGTAAAATCGTCACCCCTTGCTCTTTATTGAGTCTGCGGATGATAGTAAAGATCTCTTGTACCAGTAGCGGCGACAGTCCAAGCGAGGGCTCGTCTAGCAGCATCAATGAAGGGCGTGACATCAGCCCGCGTCCAATCGCCAGCATCTGCTGCTGACCGCCAGACATGGTGCCAGCCGCTTGGTCGCGGCGCTCTTTTAGAATAGGAAAATACTCATAGATCATCTCGACATCGCGCTGTATCTCAGCCTTGTCGCGGCGAGTATAAGCGCCCATCGCTAAGTTTTCAGCGACGCTTAAGAAGGGAAAAACTTCGCGGCCTTCTGGTACGTGCGCGAGACCCTTTTTGACTAGTCGATCCGGCTCGGTGCCATCGATACGCTCACTGTGGAACCAAACCGCGCCTTTACGAGGGTTAATGACGCCAGAGATGGTCTTCATCAAAGTGGTTTTACCCGCCCCGTTTGCACCTAAAATAGTAACCACTTTGCCTTTTGGCACCTCTAAGCTTACGCCGCGTAACGCCATTACAGGACCATAAGCGGATTCTAAGTTGCGCACCTCTAACACGTTGTTTGCAACTTCTGAGTCGACTAGGTTCATATCGGTCGCAGGCGCTGCAGAGGATAGCGGTTTTTTGACTGTTGACATCACGCGCCCTCCTGACCCAGATAGGCCTCAATAACTTGTGGATCGGCTTGCACCTCGGCGGCGCTACCTTGCGCCAAAAACTTACCCTCAGCGACGGCCAACACGCGGTTTGATACCCGATTGACGAGACTCATGTCGTGCTCCACCATTAAGATAGTTAAGCCCAGATCTTTTTGCATATCTTCAATCCACCATGCCATCTCTGAGGTCTCCTCAACACTAAGGCCTGATGCCGGCTCATCGAGTAAAATAAGCTTTGGATTAGCGGCTAAGGCGCGTGCAATCTCGACAACTTTTCGAATACCATAAGGCAGACCGGCAATGAGCTTGTCTCTATAAGGCGCCAACTCCAAAAAGTCGATAATTTTTTCGACTTGCAAACGATGCTCGCGCTCGCTACGACGTACTTTTGGCAAAAACAGCAAATCTTGTATCCAATTGGTATCGCGCTGTGAGTGCCGACCGATAAGCAAATTTTGTAGCACGCTTGAATGATCAAACAATTCAATATTCTGAAAAGTACGGGCGATACCTAGTTTGGCAATATCGTGAGCNGGCAGACGCGTAATATCTTTACCATCAAAGACAATGCGACCATTAAGTGGCTCATATAAGCGGCTGATTAAGTTGAAAATAGTCGATTTACCCGCGCCATTAGGCCCAACGATAGTGAATATCTCGCCTTCATTGACCTCAAAGCTGACGTTATCAACGGCTTTTACCCCGCCAAACGCGATAGACAAGGCGTCCACTTGCAATAAGCTCATCGCATACGCTCCGTTTTTAGATAAGTTTTGGAGCGGCGAAACAGCCCTTTTCGGTATAGTGGAAACATCTCAAACCAAGTCCGTATTTTGATCCACATTCCATATATACCGCGCGGCTCATAGATGATCATAATGACGATGACTAAAGCGAAAAGCGCCGTATCTACTCCAGCAATACTAGCAATATTGGCGCCGGTGCTTTGAGCAATGGCGTCGCCTAAAATCGCAATCAATTGAGGTAGTAAGACAACAACGACCGCACCAAAAAACGCGCCATGAATAGAGCCCAAACCGCCAATGACAATCTGCAATAAGATGGTGATGGAGATGATAACGGTGAAGCTCTCATAGTTGACCGCTTGCACAAAATGCCCATACATAGCGCCGCCAATAGCGGTAATCGCGCACGATAAGCTAAAAGCTAAGGTTTTGGCCTGCGCTACGTTGACGCCAAGAGCGCGAGCGGAGACTTCGCTGTCTCTAATCGCCAAAAACGAGCGGCCCGTACCGCTTCTGAGCAAGTTGATATAGCCAAGGGTAATCAGTACCACTAACGCCAGACATAAGTAATAAAAGGCTTTTGGCGTGATATAACGATCGATGGTCAGCCCAAANATATTGATAGGAGAAGCAAAGGTGCCTGAGATTCCGCCAGTGATGGGCTCAGCGACGATTGCAATGTCTTCGACGATAATACTTAACGCCAGTGTTGCAATTGCCAAATAAATACCACTAGTGCGCAGTATAGGTCTGGCAATGATGGCCCCAATAACACCTGAGATCAAAGCGCAAGCAATCAGCGCAGGAAAGAAGTTCCAACCGCGGATCATCAGCGCCATGTGACTAAAAGCGCCTATTGCCATAAAGGCGGCATGACCTAAGCTGACCTGTCCGGTATGCCCGGTTAGCAGCATCAGCCCAAGACCCGTGATGGACCAGATAAATATGGCACTCAGCTCGCTTATGTAGTAGTTACTAAGCAGTAAAGGCGCAATGATAAGAAGCAAGAGCAGCAGACCATACTTTATAAGCTGGCGCTTGTCCTCAAAGATATTGATATCTTGATCGTAGCTGTGTTTAAACTGGGCTTTCATTGACAATTCTCATCCTTGAAATGGTTTACAGAAAGCTTAACTATCCTAGTATTGAAATAGTATTAAAACCTCTATACCTTTTTCTCTTTCACTTGCGAGAAAATACCGCCTGGACGTACGATTAANACAATNAGCATNACGACATAAGGTGCAATTTGACTCAGNCCTAGTGGTAAGTAGCGACCTGCAAAAGGCTCTATCACCCCTACGAGCAAGCCCCCTGCCAGCGCGCCTGGCAAAGAGCCTAAACCGCCAATCACCGCCGCGGCGAATGCCTTGATNCCAAAGAGTAAGCCAACCGAGGGCTCAATCGCCCCTTTTGCCGCAAATAATATACCGGCAAGAGCCGCAACCACACCGGATAAGGCCCAAACGATACCGTTAACGCGCTTGACCGGGATGCCCATATAGTAAGCGGCCATCTGGTTTTGGCTGCTCGCTTGCATCGCAATGCCGAGGCGCGTATGCGCGAAGAAAAAATACAAAATAGAGGTTAAAGCGATGGTAGATACGATGATAATGATATCAACATAAGCGATACTTAGCGTGCCAAGCGCCAGCATCTTGCCCGAAAACGGCGTTTGCAGTGAAACGGGGTTGTGTCCCCATACCACACCGGCGCCAAAGCGGATCAAAAAGCCGATTGAGATGGTCAAAATGACCATGGCGAATTGCGGCTGACCGAAGATGCCACGAAGGACAAATCGATCTAGTAGATAGCCGAATATCCCCATAATAATGGCAGCGAAAGTAATACCTAATAAAAAAGGAAGGTTTGCTTCATCGGTATTGATAAAGGCGATGCCCAAAAAAGCACCGAGCATCAGCATATCGCCTTGAGCAAAGTTTACGGCTTCAGAGGCTTTGTAAATGAGTACAAAACCCAGCGCTAAAAGCCCGTAGATACAACCATTAGCAATCCCGCTAATGAGCAGTTGTAGGATATCCATAAATTCCCTTTTGTCTTAGCATTGCTATCCATTGCAATGTTTAAAGAAGTCGTTAGCTGAACCGACTCTATAATCAGACTGCTTCTAAAGAACAATGTTTATTTAGGTTCAAACCATAAAACACGTTAATAATAAACAAGATACATATACAAAAAAGCGGTACTAATAAATCATGCTACATTTTTACTTTATAGCAACTCATTATCCCTGTCTACAAAAAATATACACTCATTTACCAAGGCTGGTCATTTGTTTATAAACAGCACACAAAGACGAATAAAATTTTGGTACATATTGATGCGATCCACGAGCGTCATAATGAGTGCAATACGGAAACTCTGCTTAAAAACGCATAGCTTAAAACACGTAGCTTAAAACGTTCTGTATGATGTCACCATAGCGTAGCTTTTGAATTTTTAAACGGCTAGCATGCTATAATTTAGCCCATAATTTTTATCTATTCGCCCCATTTTAAGTAGTCATCATGAGTCAACGGCAAAACCCAGCGTCAGCAGTTAAGTTATCTAATAACGGTCATTTCGATGTCATTATCATCGGTGCAGGTGCGTCAGGACTCTATTGCGCGCTGACCGCAGGCCGCCGAGGCCGGCGCGTACTCGTGCTTGATCACGCCAATAAGGCGGGCAAAAAAATCCTGATGTCAGGCGGCGGACGCTGCAACTTTACCAATTACTTTGTTGAGCCTGAGCACTTTATCGGTGCTAACGAGCACTTTGCTAAATCAGCGCTGAGCCGTTATCCGAGTTGGGAGTTTATCGGGATGGTAGAGCAGCATAAGATTGCTTATCATGAGCGTGAGCATGGCCAGTTATTTTGTGATAATTCTGCGCAAGATATCGTGACGATGTTACTTGCTGAATGTGCCGCTGCCGGAGTGCAAGTTCGCCTCAACACCCAAGTTAATGCGGTTACCGCTCATCAAAATGAAAACGAAAAACGCTTTCAATTACTTACCAGTAAACAGCTGAGCAAAAAAGAGCTTAAAGAAGCCAGCAGTGAGCCAAAACTCCCTAAAACCACTTATTATTGCCAGTCTTTGGTTGTCGCAACGGGCGGACTCTCTATCCCGACAATGGGCGCAAGCGGCTTAGGTTACGAGCTGGCGCAGCAATTTGGGCATACGCTGACACCAATTGATGCAAGCCTTGTGCCTTTTACCTTTACCGATAAGACAGGTGAGCTGCTGCGAGCGCTATCGGGTATTAGCTTGCCTGTGGTGGCCAGTAACACGCGCATTTCGTTTAAGCTACCGCTACTCTTTACTCATCGCGGCCTGTCTGGCCCTGCTATGCTCCAGCTTTCGAACTACTGGCACACGGGTGAGACTATCGAGATTAATTTGCTCCCTGACTTTGATATTACTGAGCTATTACTCACTCATAAAAAACAGCATCCAAAGCAGCTTATTCGCACGGTGCTAAGCGAAAANACTGACAACGCTTTGCCCAAAAAATTACTAGTAGCATTACAAACTATGTTATGGGAAGACGTCAAAGAGATTGAGCTTGCAAATATCAAAGACGAGCGTTTGACTCAGATAGGTCAAGCGATCAATGGCTGGCAGCTTAAACCCTCTGGCACTGAGGGCTATCGCACCGCTGAGGTCACGCGCGGCGGCATTGATACTGACGAGGTATCATCAAAAACNATGGAGAGTAAATTGCAAGAAGGACTATACTTCATCGGTGAAGTGCTCGATGTTACCGGCTGGCTTGGTGGTTATAACTTTCAGTGGGCTTGGGCNAGNGGNTTTGTTTGCGGCGAGGTGGTATAGAAGAGTATTTTATAAATAACAAACAGTAAAAAGCCTCGACAACATGAAGCTATCGAGGCTTTTGTATCTTGTGAATGATACTATTTAAAGTTTTTGCGTAGGCTGGGTTTTTAACCCCCTACAATAGTTTATGCTAAGTTAAAGGTTACGGACTAAGCCTGCTTTTGCTCCAAATAAGGATAATCAGTGTAGCCAACCGTGCTGCCACCATAGAAAGACTCTGGATGCTGCTCATTGAGCGGTGCGCCTTTTTGGATACGCTCAGCGAGATCAGGGTTGGCAATATAGTCACGACCGAATGCTACCGCATCGATATAACCTGCCTTGATATTTTTTTCTGCTTTATCGGCATCGTAGCCACCCGCCGCGATGATGGTCTGATCGAACGCATCACGGACACGCTGACGGAACTCATCGCTATACGGCGTACCACCTGCCCAATCTGGCTCTGACAGATGCAAATACATTAGACCACGCTTATTGATTTGCTCAATCAGCCAAATGTTATCGTCTTCTTCGTAGCCTCCCTCAACATTGTTGAATGTGCCCAGTGGTGAGATACGAATACCAATATGATCTGCATCCCAAGCATCCACACATGCATCGATAACATCTAAGGTTAGACGCGCGCGGTTTTCNNNNCTNCCACCGTACTCATCNTCACGCTGATTGGTATGCTCGGCCCANAANTGATGTAGCAAGTAACCATGGGCCCCATGAACCTCTACCCCATCAAAGCCAGCTTCTTGAGCGTTTTTGGTTGCTTGAGCAAAATCAGCAATCACTTGCTGAATCTCATCAAGACTGGCTGGGCGCGGCGGCGTGGCATCCNCGCGAATNGCTTGGTTGTCACTATCACGCAATGAGGTACGGATACCTACATCGACATCTGAGGCTGAAATTGGCGCACGGCGCTCAGGTTGTACGCTTTCGTGTGAGACAAGTCCTGTGTGCCATAGCTGGACGACAATCTTGCCACCTTTGGCATGGACATTGTCAACGATGGCTTTCCATGCAGTGACTTGATCTTGAGTATGTAGCCCTGGTGCGCCTGCATAGCCTTTTGCTTGAAACGATACTTGCGTCGCTTCAGTGATGACAAGGCCCGCCCCTGCACGCTGCGAGTAGTACTCTGCTGCCCATGTGATAGGGACATCGCCTGGCTCGACTGCGCGCAGACGGGTCAGAGGTGCCATAATGATACGGTTTTTGAGTGTTTGGCTGCCCATTTTGACAGGTTCAAATAAACTATCGTGTGCCATAAAAAGCCTTATTTGTTGTTATCGATTATGATTTAAGATTTAGAAAACAGACCGATTGAAAAGTAAGCTAAATCGTTTTCTTTATAGGGGTCAGCTTGGATTATTCAATCTATCGTTACAAACGAAAACAGCGACTTAATTCTACCTTTGTATTTATAGCCCGTATGAATCTGTAATACTTACTAGTATATTAGAGCCTTCAACTTACCTCTTATCTAAGAGTGAAATTTATGCAAAAAACGCTATTGTCTTTGCTTATCACTGCCAGCTCACTATTACTATCTGCCTGCCAGCCACCATCTGAAAAAACGGACACGCCAGATCCAGTAACGTCTGCGCAAACTGACAAAAAAGCGTCTACGCCTACATTAATAGAAGCCAGAACAGCAAAAGAGCTGACGACATCCATTGTCGAATTATCTGAAGGCAAACTAAGAGACCAGCTCAATGCCAAAACTATATAAAAAAATAGGGTTTGTTGCTGCTTTAACCTTCTTAAATGGCTGTCTTGCGACAGAAAAGCTCGATTATGAATTAATGAAGCAAGAGGACGCTAAATGGGTCGCCGATGAGCGCTTAACCGATACCTTAATTGCCATTGGTAAGCCAAGCTCGCCTATGCAAGGTATCGATAATGCGATTGTGTTTGCAGGAGAAAAACGCAGCTACTTAGTACAAGGTGTCAATCAACCATAGCGAATGGCTTTCGAGCTTTATTGCTCATTTACCCTACAAATTCACTTTGTCCAAGATAAAATCGATATCCTTATCGCCGCGGCCTGATAAATTGACCAAAATCGTCTCATCAGGCGACATGTCTTTGGCGACTCGCATGGCATAAGCGATCGCGTGCGCCGTCTCTAAGGCAGGGATAATACCTTCAAGTCGTGATAACGCCATAAACGCGTCTAAACACTCCGCGTCTGTCGCTGATTCATAAGTCGCAAGACCCATATCTTGAAGTAGTGAGTGCTGCGGGCCAACGCCCGGATAATCAAGACCGGAGGCAATTGAATGTACAGGCGCAGGCTCACCCTTGTCGTCGAGTAACACATAGCATTTAAAACCATGAATCGCGCCTTTCGTCCCAAGCGTCATCGTTGCCGCGTGATTGGGCGTATCGAGACCTTCGCCTGCAGGCTCGACGCCGACTTTTTCTACCTCTGTATCACCCAAAAAGCCGCTAAAGATGCCAATCGCATTAGAGCCGCCGCCAACACAAGCGACCACTTTATTAGGCAGCGTGCCAGTAGTTTCTAAGAACTGCGTACGCGCTTCACGGCCGACGACCGACTGGAAGTAGCTGACTATCTCAGGATAAGGCGCAGGCCCGAGTGCTGAGCCAATGGCAAACATACTGTTGTCCAAATCACTAAGATAAGTCTCAAACGCACTATCGACCGCCTCTTTTAGCGTGCCTGCGCCGCGCGATACCGGCACGATATTGGCACCTAGGATTTTCATCCGGCTGACATTGGGATGCTCTTTTTCGATATCGACGACGCCCATGTGGATCTCACACTCCACGCCCATCAGCGCCGCTGCCGTAGCTAGTGCTACGCCATGTTGCCCTGCACCCGTCTCGGCGATGACTTTGGTTTTGCCGAGCTTTTTGGCGAGTAACACTTCCCCTATACAGTGATTAANCTTGTGNGCGCCGGTGTGATTCAAGTCCTCACGTTTAAAATAAATCTGCGCGCCGCCGCAATGCTCGCTTAAGCGTCTGGCATGAAATATCGGACTAGGCCGACCGATGTAAGTCTGACGCAAGCGGCTCATCTCATTAACAAAATCGTCGTCTTTAATGATCGCACGAAAGCCTGTCTCGATCTCCTCCATCGCTTTTGCCAGCTCAGGATGCTCAATCTTGCCACCATACTCGCCATATAAACCATCAAGGCTTGGCAAAATGGAGTCGTGCAAACCGTAAGTGTTACTGCTGTCATTGGCTAATGCTGTCATGGCTCATTCCTGTTGTCTGATTCACTATTGTCTATTTGAAGCTAAATTAAACATAGAAAACGATCTAAATTATAATAGAAATTTGTTATTATGTTCTAGTACATTGAAACAGATTTTAGGCTAAGTTTTATGGCAGGTCAAGCATTACTGCTCTGCTAATAAAGCAGTGCTCACAAATAGAATAATGAACGTATTTCGCCTTTATTGATTGAGGCAAAAGGAGAATAAAATGGCCAAACAAGACAGTCATTCTAACAGTCANTCTAATAAAGCTTATGACTACTTATTAGCGCTACTGGCTCAGACCAATGACAAAGCCCATTTATCAGAGATACTTAAAGCGCTNTTGACCGAAAAAGAGCAAGCTGAGCTTGGTAATCGCTTAACTATCTTTGCACTACTACAGCAAGAAGTGACGCAACGAGAGATTAGCGCGCAGCTTGGCGTCGGTATCGCCACAGTATCNCGCGGCGCCAAAGTATTTCATCAACATCAAATCGATGAGTTGCTACCGGATATTGGCGATAAAATTAATATCTGATAGCTATCTACATTTAGCGCAAGAAAATTACCCATAAAAGACTTTTAAATGCTATATTTATAAAAATTTGTTTACTAAATTAGTGTTTCACTGGTAAGCGAATTTATTTTTGCTATTTAAAGGACAGCTAAAAGATATTCATTTTTAATCTTATTATCACTATTTGAGGAGCACATTAATGAGAAAAATAGCTTTGTTTATCGGTGCTATGTCAGTAGCAACAGTAGGTTTTTGCGGCGTTGGACAGTTTTCGGGTGACACCACTTGCTATGTCTATAAACAAGATAAGTTACAAAAAAAGCTAAACTGTCAGTATGAGGGCGCTGAAGGTGCAGCGATGAGTTATAGCTTTAGGCAGGTCTCTTATAACCTGCCAGGACTTGGCAAAATGGCAACATCTACCAGTGCAAACTATAATGACCGTAATGAGATCACTGGATGGACGACTACTGTCAACGATGAGCCAGCCATTATCAGATATCGCGCGCCATCTAGCAAAAAAGTAGTCAGTCAAACATATGCAGAGTCGGGTAAGGAGGTTCTACAATGTTATTTGAGCACAACCTCGCAGTGGGAGATTTGCTCTGAGTAATAATTACCTCGCGTGGCCTAAAAGACCGAATNTTTAACTACAGGCTGAGCTTAGGTTCAGCTTTTTATCACCTATAGCAAACACAAACCAAGACCGCTTCTAGTAAAGTAAAGAAAATACTTTTGTTCGAAACGCTTTGAGTAGAGTTCGTGACACAATACAGAAAAAAAATGGTTTGCTAGACTAGCCTCGTCATAACAAACGTTTAAGGTTATAGCGAGCATGTAAAGACGTCAATTTATAAAATCCATGGGGTTAGGCGCAGCGACAGTCAGCGCCACAGCAGCAATGAGCGGCTGCCAAACCCTCGCCAAGCAGCCAAAACTGCCTGCGACTGTCACCCAAGCGGGACACTTTGACAATATCATCGTCGGTAGTGGCTATGGCGGCACGCTCATCCCCGGTAGCGCAGGCGTCAATCCGTATGTGTTTATCACTGGGCTTGCTGAGCGTAATATGGCGAGGGTTTTGCGGGAAGATTTTGGGTAGGGTTTTAGGATTTAGAGGTATGAAAAACGCTCTTGATGAGCGTTACTTTCGTATGGTATTCACTCTCAATATACTCAGTAGAATGCGTTTCTCTCTCTTGCTCTATAAATATGTTAATCATTTAATAAGTGCTTTCAACCTCTTCTCATCAATAAAATACAAATTACCATTAGGCCTTGAACAAGCAACATACAGCTTATTCAATGTAGTAGCTGATAGTTCGTATAGCTTGTTTTCACGGTATGCTTTACTAGTATTAGGATTCAAAACAACACATACATCCTTATATCCATCAGTACCTTTTACAGCTCCCCAGTTAGCAGTATTGCCTATATACCTATCACTCTTCTGGTAGAATAACTTAACTATCGAGTCGTCGTTAAAAATGCTTGTAATTTCGCGGTCGTCATCTATAAAACGAATATGAACGTTGTCTGTCCTGTGTGAGTTAATTGATATTTTCATCTCTTGAGATATAAAGTCACAAATAGTAGGACTACATCGGTAACTCTTTGAAAGTGCATTTTCATCAATATAAAAACCTACTTTGCGTAACTCTCTACAGTAGTCTTCATAATTGTTATACAAATTTTTTCTTGTCGATCCATCTCGACTCGTATCAAAAGTATGTTGATAAAAATCACCAACTAATAGTACCTCCTTTGTTGAATTGACTAGCTTACAAATAAAATTAAAATCGTTTGAAGCAAAATCTTGTACCTCATCAAAGCAGATTAGGTCAAAATATTTATCTATTCTTGCGATGACCTCATCGATTGCATCAGCCTCAATCAAAAGCTTAGCTACTCTATTCGAATAGAGGCGATTATGACCATTCATCCAATGTTCACGGCAATCTTTCCTACTACGCTGTATATGTTGAGGAAGAGGGTTCAGAAACACTAAGCCTTTAGTTTTTAACTGGTAACCGCAAATGGGTCTAAAACAAAAAACATATATAAATGAGAAGTACGAGTAAACTTTAATACCATTTGGTATATATCCAAATTTATTGATAATACGCTGTTTAAGCTCTTTAGTATTCAAATCTGTATACGTGATAACTATAGCTCTTATATTTTCGTTCAACTTATCTATAATGGTACTTGACTTTCCTGAACCTGCAACCGCTAGAATTACTCGTTTATCCATGCTATTGCCCTCTCTATATAGTCAGGCACTTTTAGAAAGACTTGATCAGAATCACATTTTTCAGCAATTCTATAGGCAGCTTCAGCTTTATTATCTAACATGTAATTCAACGGTGATTTCTGAATACTGCCATTACTAAATAAATTGTCACAGAAGTCCTTATTATCTTCATAAACACATATTTCAAAAGTCGTACGTACTGTATCGTCTGAGTCGTAAAAAATACTGATGTTATCTTCAGGATACTCGGCATAATTAGTAATACAGTTTTTTTGAGCATTTCCATCATTATCACGAATAACAGCAACTCTTATATTCAATATTTTCGCTAAATCTAAATACCTTTTGAAACTCAACCCATCTACTGAAATAATATGGATAGCATCATCTTCAAGATTACGACTTTGATTACGATACAGGGTGTCAAATAGCATATACTCTGCATCACCTTCTACTAAAATAACTTTATTAGACAAAATGAACTCTAAAATATTATTGTCAGGTGCTTTCATAAAAAACTTAGCGGTATCAATCGAAAGGTTTTCAAGTGTAGCAATACTGGCACCTGTACTATTCAATAGAATTGATTTTTTTAAATTCAACCTGCTACTAATTAGGCTATTATGAGTAGCGATGATAATCTGATTTTGTTCAGAATCTGCAATTCTTGATACCAATCGCTTCATATTAGTATGGCTTAAATGATTTTCAGGTTCTTCAAGTAGTAATACATCTATATTTCTATTCGAACTTTGTGATAAAACGAACTCAGTTTTGATGAAACATTGCTGACCCTTCCCTCTCTCATCAATTGGAATACTATCTTCGATTAAACCTATATCAGTCTCTAAGTTCGATTTAGTACTTGAGCGTATAGCAAAGTCGTAGTTGCCAACCATACTGCTATTTATACTTGTTAGATGATTCGCTGAAAACCTTTCTTTATGTTGTCTATACTCATTTTTTAGTTGGACACGCTGAACATCGTTGACAGTCGAATAATAAACTGTCTTTGTGTACTCCCTATTGGCATATTCACTGCTAATTTGTGAATTATCTATCGTTAGTGTTGAAAGAAATCGGCTATAACCCGAATAAGATTCGCCACTGAAAGTAATAAAATTAACTATATAGAATTCGAATGGAAAGCAAGAAGGGTTTTGTGCTAGTAGTTGTTTTATCTCCTGAGATAAATCATCATTGGGCTTTACAATTAGGTGAAGCCCTGCTGTATTTATATTATCAGAGTTATGCTTGCCTGTTAATTCAGACTTCGATTCTTCATTAAGAAAAATTTCAACATGTATTTCTGGTAAATCACTTATAGATTTTTGAGTAAGCTGTATAAAGTCATTACAGGCTTCTTTTGTCAATAAAGACTCAATACCAATTGTTTCCACTCTACTACGACTTCCTTTTGCAACTAAGTCAATAGCTTGGATTATTGAGCTTTTTCCTGATTCATTATCACCAACAATAGTATTGATGCCCTCTTTAAAATTCACCTCTAGATATTTAAACCTCTTAAAGTTTTTAAGTTTTAACTTTTTTATGTATTGCATCCTCTACACCCTTACAAAGAATTCGTATACAGAGTATATCAATCAATTTAGTTTTGAACACCTTGAAAACTTCTTCGACAAAAAGCCCCTAAACTACCCTCTCTATCACACCTCCATTGAATTAAAACCTCACATCAGCAACAATAAAGGGTATCTACTACTAATAATAAAAAGGACAAAAAATGAAACTACGCATCCTAAAATCCGCCGTCACCAACCCGTGGTTTAACCTCGCCACCGAAGACTGGATATTTAATACCCTTGATCCTGAGTCGCACACGCTTTTCCTATGGCGCAATAGCGAGACCGTGGTCATTGGCCGCTCACAAAATCCATGGGTAGAATGCAAAATCGATAAGATGGAAGCAGACGAGGTGTTTTTGGCGCGGCGACAGAGTGGCGGCGGCGCGGTGTTTCATGATTTGGGCAATACCAACTTTACCTTTTTGTCACCCAAGGCCGACTACGACCAAGATGCTAACTTCACTATTATCGTCAATGCGCTAAAAAAACTCGGTATCGATGCTGAGCAGTCCGGACGTAATGACATGCAAGTCGGCGATAAGAAAATATCAGGCAGCGCCTTTAAGCATGCGTCTGACCGTAGCTTTCATCATGGGACACTACTCGTGAACGCTAATATGCAAAAACTCGGCGACTATCTCAATCCGCATCCGCTCAAATTGCAAGCCAAAGGCATCAAATCGGTGCGCTCTCGCGTGGCCAATCTGGTTGAGTTTAATGAAGATATCAATCACGAAACTTTATCCGATGCCATTATCGAAGCGTTTTGTGAATACTATCAAGACACTGATGATGGTGATACTGATTATAGTGGAACTGTGCCCGTAGAGGAATTAGACAGAGACACCCTAGCAAAAGAGCCTTCGTTAAACGCCTATTACGAGCAGATGGCAGACTGGAACTGGCGCTTTGGTAAGACGCCTGAATTTACCCACCATATTGAGACGCGCTTTGATTGGGGCATGATGGATATGCATCTGGACGTGACGCAGGCGCAGATTAGCGAGGTGATTATCTTTTCTGATGCGCTAAACGTCGAGCTGATTGATGCGTTAAAAGCGGCTTTGACGGGCGCAAAATACAGCCAAGACGGCATTACAGCGCGTTTGGATACATTAGCAAAAGCGCATCCTGAATTCGCCGCGCAAGTGAGTGATGTTAAGGAGTGGATGATTGGGGAAGTGGTTGGGTGACTGGTGATAGATGCAAGTTTTTATAAACATTCAGCGTGTTCTTATTCAAAACCTCTCATCCAATCAATAATATTTAGAACTTTTGTATACTAAGATATTAATATCCATTACAATAACAAGCAGACTTAAGTTTGATATAAAGATATCGCGTTTATTGATACTCGCGATATCTAGGTATTATGTATTATGAAGGTTTGGGCGTAGAGCAAAACTATCAAAAAGCATTTGAGTGGATTGAACAAGCCGCCAACCAAGGATATGCTAATGCTCAATTCGATCTTGGAGTTATGTATCATGAAGGTATTGCTGTTGAACAAGATGAGATAAAAAAACTTGAATGGCTTCAACAAGCTACTAACCAAGGATACACTGATGCTCAATTCAATCTCGGGATTATGTATCATGAGGGTATTGGTATTGAGCAAGATTATCCAAAAGCAATGCAGTGGTATCTATTAGCAGCTAACAATGGATCTTTTGACGCTCAAAATAATATTGGTAATTTTTACGAATACGGTTATGGCGTACCGCAAGACTATGACAAAGCTTTTGAGTGGTATACCAAAGCCGCTGATCAAGGATTAGATTTAGCACAACTTAACATCGGTGGTCTTTATGAGAACGGTTATGGTGTGCCGCAAGATTATGATAAAGCTTTTGAGTGGTATCAAAAGGCAGCCGATCAAGGCAATCAACAAGCCAGTAATCGCATCGGTAGATTGGTTATGAATGGTAAAATCGACGATAAAGGTATCATTATTTATAGCACACAAGAAACTGGACTCACATTAGGTGATATCGAAGAACCCCTATAGAATTAAAAAGGATAGAATTAAAAAGGGTCACAGTTTACGAAGTAAAAAACGGCAGGAGATCCCTCCCCTACCGTCCTTTCAATTTAAAATTTTAATTCAAAAATTAAACTTTTAAATACTCGCCGCAACCTCAGCGCCATCACGAATCGCACGTTTGGCGTCCAGCTCAGCAGCGAGTTTCGCCCCGCCAATCAGATGATACTGTGCGTCTGGCGCATCACCAACGTTTGGCATCAGACTGGCGACCGACTCTTGACCGGCACAGACGACCACGCTATCGACACGGAGCAGCTGGCTTTGGCCTTGCGGATTGGTGACCCAAATGCCCTCGTTAGTGATTTTTTCGTACTGAACGCCTGCCACTTGAATGACGCCGTGTGATTTGATATGGGCGCGATGCACCCAGCCAGAGGTTTTATTGAGGCCTGCGCCTAAGCGGCCTTTGGTGCGCTGCATCAGATACACTTGGCGAATCGGCTTGATGCCTTCAGGACGGATTAAACCGCCATCGCTTTGATAGTTAGTATCGTCAGTGACGCCCCACTCCTCGCGCCACTCGCTAATAGACTGCGGCTCAGGGCGGTAGCTTGGGTCTTTTAAGGTCTCAGGGCCGAGCTCATCTAAAGGCTGACCATGACGTGCGGTTAGATATTCGCTGACATCGAAGCCAATACCGCCAGCGCCGATGACTGCCACCGTCTCGCCGACTGATTTTTCACCAGAGAGTAATTCTGCGTAGCTGATCACTTGCGGTAGATCCGCGCCTTCTAACTTGCCTTCAAGGCTTCTTGGCACCACGCCTGTGGCGACAACCACATGCTGGAATTTACCATCTTCAAGCATCGCTTTATCGACTTTGGTATTGAGTTTAATCTCAACGCCTAAGTGCTCAAGCTCATTGATATAGTAGCGAATGGTCTCAAAGAACTCTTCTTTACCTGGGATGACTTTGGCATAGTTGAACTGTCCACCCAACACATCTTTGGCTTCAAACAAGGTCACTTCATGACCACGTAAGGCGGCGACATGAGCCGCTGACATACCAGCGACGCCGCCACCGACGATTGCGACTTTTTGTGGATTTTTGGTTTTTTTGTAGACCAGCTCAGTCTCGTAGCAGGCTTGCGGATTAACAAGGCAAGTCGAGCGTTTATTCTCAAAAGTATGATCAAGACAGGCTTGGTTACAGGCGATACAGGTATTGATGCGATCGGCTTGACCGTTTTTGGCTTTNTTGACCCAGTGCGCATCGGCTAAGAACGGACGCGCCATNTGAATCANATCCGCTTGACCATTAGCGACGATATCCTCTGCCGTATCCGGCATATTGATACGGTTGGCCGCCATCATCGGGATACTGATATGNTTTTTGATCTCAGCGGTAAAGTCGACAAAAGCGGCGCGCGGTACGCTGGTGACAATCGTCGGGACGCGTGCTTCATGCCAGCCAATGCCAGTATTCATAATGGTCACGCCCGCTTCTTCTAGCGCTTTGGCGACTGTGATGACCTCGTCCATAACATTGCCATCTTTGACCAAATCGATGACCGATAGACGGAACACAATAATAAAGTCTTCGCCAACGGCTTTGCGTACGGCTTTGACCACATCGACGGCAAACTTCATCCGGCCATTGATATCGCCGCCGTATTGATCNCTACGCTGATTGACATGGCGTGATAAAAACTGATTGAGTAAGTAGCCCTCAGAGCCCATGATCTCAACGCCATCATAACCCGCTTGCTTNGCCAGTTTGGCAGAGCGTGCGTAGTCCTCGACNGTCTGCTCAATGTTTTTGATAGTCATTTTGCGCGGTTTAAACGGGGTAATCGGTGATTTGATTGGGCTGGAGGAGACNATAAACGGATGNTAGCCATAGCGACCACTATGCAAGATTTGCATGATGATTTTGCTATCGTGTTTGTGTACGGCGCGGGTGACGCGTTGATGGTTGATAACGTCCATTTTAGTATTCATGGTACCGCCAGCAGGGAGCAGCCAGCCTTCGCGNTTNGGNGAGATNCCGCCGGTGATCATCATCGCCGCGCCGCCTTTGGCACGCTCTNCAAAATAAGCAGCAAGCTTGCCATAATTATAAAAACGGTCTTCAAGGCCGGTATGCATAGAGCCCATGACTAAGCGGTTTTTGAGNGTGGTAAAGCCTAAGTCTAGCGGCTCAAAAAGATGCGGGTAGTGCTCATTGCTTTGAGCAGTATTGATGGTGTTATTGCTGCTGGCTTTGCGATTCTCAGTGCTGCTAGCGCTCATGTGACGATCCTTGTAAATTCANGTTGATGAGGGGTTCATAGTGCAAAATAGCTAAACCTTATATGGCTGCTATCGTAACACAACCGCTTTGTCGTCAGCTATGCAGACAAACGACTGATGAGTGAACACAAGCTATTTATCATTTATATTCAACTCTATTCAGCGTTTCTCTTAAACGACTCTTACAAATCCAACCGACTTTTGCGCTGTCTTTGGCTATAATGAATACGCTTTTAATTGAAATATTTGCTGAATTGGTAAAGCAAAACCATCNTCAAAGTGTATTTAAATTATAGTAAAACCCGAAATAAGATAAAGGACTATCACTATGACTGATTTCCATACTGGCCTTGGTAAGAATCCTGCTAACTATCAGCCACTTACCCCTATCGATTTTATTATTCGTAGCGCGCAAGTGTATCCTGACAAAGCCGCCATTATCTACGATGATCTTCAGCATAATAATCTCATCCAGAGTTGGAGCAAAACTTTTGAGCGCTGCCGTCAATTATCAGATGGCCTGCGCAAACTGGGTATCGATAAAAACGACACCGTAGCCGTCATGCTGCCTAATACCCCTGCTATGGTTGAGGCNGCTTTTGGGGTNCCGATGTCGGGCGGTGTGCTTTGTACNNTNAATACNCGNCTCGATATCAATGCCTTAACCTTTTGCGTGCAGCATTCTGAGGCCAAAGTGCTGATTATGGATAGCGAATTTGCGGATTTGGCGGAGATTATCGACGAGACTTTTCCTAATCTGATCGTCATTCATGCCACAGATGCCGCCATTGAGGTAGAAGATTTTGGCAAAATGACTTACGAGGAATTGATTGCCAGCTCAGATGATTTGGATAATTGGGAAAAACCTGAGGATGAATGGGAAGCTATCGCGCTCAACTATACTTCTGGCACGACTGGTAAGCCAAAAGGCGTGGTCTACCATCATCGCGGNGCNACGCTNAACGCCGTATCCAATATTTTAGATTGGGANATGCCNAAGCATCCGANNTANNTNTGGACGCTGCCGCTATTTCATTGTAATGGCTGGTGCTTNCCGTGGACGATCGCCGAGCGCGCAGGCNTCAATGTCTGCTTACGCCAGATTGATGCCGAGCTGATTTTGCAATTAATCGCTAAGCACAAGGTCACTCATTACTGCGCGGCGCCTGTGGTGCATAATATGATAGCGGGCGGTAAACAAGAGTACAAAGACGCGATTNATCATAAGGTCAAAGGCTGGGTCGCTGGCGCGCCGCCATCAGAGACGATGCTGACGGCAATGGAGGCGATGGATTTTGATATCANCCATGTTTATGGCTTGACCGAAGTCTATGGACCCGTCACCGTCTGCGCTGAGCAGCCNGAATGGCAAGACATGGACGTCGCTGAACGCGCGCAAAAAAAATCGCGTCAAGGCGTGGTTTCACACTTAATGACAGGCTTTGAGGTCTTTAAACAAGGCACGACGGATCCGGTTGAAGCCAATGGCGAGGAGATGGGCGAGCTGGCGCTGCGCGGTAACATGGTGATGAAAGGCTATCTAAAAAGCCGTAAAGCCACTGATGAAGCGCTAAAAGATGGCTGGTTTCGCACCGGTGACTTGGGGGTCAAATACCCTGATGGCTATATCAAAATTATGGATAGGCTAAAAGACATCATCATCTCAGGCGGCGAGAATATCTCAAGTATCGAGGTCGAAAACGTCTTATACAAACTACCTGCCGTCCAAAGCTGCGCTATCGTCGCCGCACCGCACGACAAATGGGGCGAAGTGCCCGTGGCCTTTATCGAGATTCACGAGGGCAGCACCTTACAGCGCGACACTGTCATGGCACACTGCAAGCAGCATTTAGCAGGCTTTAAAGTACCCAAGTATATTATCTTTGCCGAAATTCCGAAGACCAGTACCGGTAAAATACAAAAGTTTGAGCTACGTCAAGCGGCCAAGTCATTAGCCCATGAGACACCAAAAGTCACGGCTAGTTCAAAATAACGCTCTACAAAGTAACGCTCTATAAAACACTTATTCGATCTCAATAATAAAGCTCAGTCTAATACTCCTAGACTGAGCTTTTGCTGTTCACACACTGATCGTTGGCAAAGTGCAAATATTAGTTTAATTTAGGCTCAAGCCATTGAAATACCAGCATCCCAACTAGCATCGCAGGGATAAACACATAGGCCTGCCATTGCCCCGTGCCTAATAGTACGACACCAGGCCCAGGACAGATACCGACAAGGCCCCAACCGATACCAAACAGCATCGCGCCGATGACAAGCTTGCTAGTAACCTTAGTTTTGGTCGGCATCTCAATCTCATCGCCTACCCAGCTGCCCCGCTGCCGCCGAGCCCATTGCACCCCAACGATAGCGACAGCAAGGCCGCCGCCCATCACTAAGGCCAGTGAGATATCCCACGCGCCAAAGACGTCTAAAAACCCTTGCACCTTAACCGGATCGGTCATACCCGATATCAGCAGTCCTAAGCCAAACAGCAGTCCTGTTAGTAAGCCGATGATATTTTTTAGCATAGTTCATTCTCACTATTTATTTTCTTTTTCTCAAAATCTCTAGCCATAACAGCCATTTAAATCAAGCCCAATACTTGCCGGCCGATAAACACGGTGATGATGCCAAACGCCATAAAAGTCGCTGTGGCTACCATTGAGCGCGGCGACAAGCGCGCATTACCGCAGATGCCGTGACCACTCGTGCAACCTGAGCCTAAGCGCGTACCAAAGCCGACTAACAACCCTGCTGCAATCAGCAGCGGTAAAGAGGTCGTAACCTCTATATCAGGTAGCGGTCTGAACACACTATAGAGTAAAGGCGAGAGAACTAAACCTGCAATAAACAGTACTTGCCACATCTCGACGCGCTTTGGCTGTAGCAGGCTTGAAGTAATACCGCTGATACCGGCTATACGGCCAATACCTAAGAGTAAGATAACCGTCGCTACGCCTAATATGAGGCCGCCTACCAATGAAATAGGCGTGAAAACTTGCCAATCTATTTGTATACCCATAATGAGAGATCCAAAAGCTACTTTGTTTTATATAAAAACATTATATATTAAAATATAATAAATAGCTAAAAAAATACTGAGCGACTGCATTAACAGGCTCAGTATTTTTAAATGCTTGGGTTGTTGACGGTTATATTCTCCAATATGAAGCCTGTAAGCGCCAAAGTAGCTATTAAGCAGACTGCTCTGCTAATACTTGCTCAAGAGCGCTTTCAAAACGCTGAACCGCACCGTCGATATCGGTTAACTTATCGAGACCAAATAGTCCTACGCGGAACGTTTTGAAGCTATCAGGCTCGCCNACTTTNANNGGCACGCCAGCGGCAATCTGTACGCCAGCCGCCGCAAACGCCGCGCCTTTATGCATATCATCACGGTCGGTGTAGCATACCACCACGCCTGGTGCTTGGTAGCCTTCAGCTGCGACACTCTCGATGCCTTTATCTTGTAGTACTTCGCGGACACGGTTACCNAGCTGCCACTGCGCATCNCATAGTTTATCAAAACCGATCTTTTTAGACTCTGTAATAGTATCGCGGAACTGGCGCAAGCTATCGGTTGGCATTGTCGCATGATAAGCGTGACCACCATTCTCATAAGCGCGCATAATCTCTAACCACTTCTTTAAGTCCAGACTAAAGCTATTAGATTCTGTATTTTCTACGCGCTGGACGGCCGCATCGCTCATCATNACAAGCCCGGCGCAAGGCGTACTACTCCAGCCTTTTTGCGGCGCACTGATCAACACGTCGATACCAAGCGCTTTCATATCGAGCCAGACACAACCTGAGGCGATACAGTCAATGACCAATAAGCCGCCAACGCTATGAGTGGCCTCGCTCAAAGCTTTGATATAGTCATTAGGCANNATCATACCGGCTGAGGTTTCNACNTGCGGNGCAAANACNANNGCAGGCTTNNNCNCTTTAATTTGAGCGACCGCTTCATCGATATCGACCGGTGAAAAAGGCTTTGGCGCGTCGCTATCTTCGCGCTGGGCGTTTAATACCGTAGAGGATTTGGCAAGATTGCCTTTTTCTAAAATTTGCGTCCAGCGATAACTAAACATACCGTTACGAATGATCAAGCAGTCTTGATCTTTGGCCAGCTGATTGGCTACCGCTTCCATGCCATAAGTACCCGAGCCAGGAACGATGGCGACCGCATCGGCGTTATAGACAGATTTTAGGTCAGCAGATAAGTCATTCATCACTTGCTGAAAGACTTCTGACATATGGTTAAGGGCACGGTCAGTATAGACCACTGAATACTCTAATAGACCGTTTGGATCGATATCTTGGCGTAATGCAGGCATGAAGCACTCCTTGTTTTTAGATTATTTAGATTGTGTGGTTGAGATAACTGCGTTAATGAGACAGTCATTTAGACACTAATAAGGGCTGAGACGGTTAGGTTTCAACTCATAAAAGAGACAATTTAGAATAGACGATATAGCGCTTTATCCTAGCGCTATTGCCGTTGGTAGATATTACCAGAGGACTACAGGCCCAAGACACTACAGGTGAGCTATCTGGGTTTATGCAGGGCTTACTGTCATGTACAGAGCGCAAGCATAATATAGGCGATATCATTTGATATTATCACTGTTATGCCACACTGGCAATAGTCTGCTAGCGGTTCTATTGAGGGCTTACGTTAGCGTTTGTTCGCTTATTTCGCCCTAGTATATCACTACAGTATTTCGCCTAACATTTAACCCTGATATTTAAGCTTAACATCTAGCCTTAACATCTAGCCTTAGTATCTTGACCCTATTTAGCCCTTATCGCGATAGGCATCATGTAACCCTGAAACCACAAAATCTAACAACTCGCTATCACCTTCACTGGCCGCTTTGCGCATTAATTTTGAGGGCGCATGAGACAATGTCTGCGTAAGGCGTCTGGAGAGCTCCGTGATGACTTCTTCAGCATTAACCTCACCATTCTCTAATCTAGCGATGGACTCAGAGAGGATTTTATCGACTTGCGTGTGCGTGCGATTACGATACTGTTCGATGTCACGGCCGACTTTGCGCACCGCAAAGCTCTGCTCCATCTCCACCACCAGCTGGCTGACGAGTAGCTCTGCATCGACGGCCGCTTGCCGACGCTGCTCAAGGTTACCGGCGATGACGTGCTGCAGATCATCGACAGAGTATAAATAGATATCATCCATCTGACTGATAGTAGAATCGATATCACGCGGTACGGCTAAATCGATCATCAGCATCGGCTGATATCGGCGACGCTTAAGCGCCTGCATCGTCATGGTTTTATCAATCAGCACACTCATGCTGCCGCTACAGCTACTGACAATATCCGCCTCGCTGAGCAGCTGCGGTAAAGCGTCTAAGGGCTGTACCTCAACGCTACGCCCCGGCTGCTGCAGCTCGGCAGCTAAGGCCTCGGCGCGCTCTGGACTACGGTTACAGATAATGATGCGCCCAACCCCAAGCCCTGCGATATGCGTCGCGACTAAGCGATTCATCTCGCCTGCCGCCACGACTAACAGCGTGCGTTTCGCAAAATCATCAAATATCTGAGTGACTAATTTGGCTGCCGCAAAGCCAAGCGACACCGCTTGCGCGCCAACATGAGTCTCGTTACGTACGCGTTTGGCCGCTGCAAATACTTGATCGACTATCCAGCCTAGCTCAGTATTGAGTACTTTTTCGTTTTGCGCGAGATGTACCGCTTGTTTTATTTGGCCTAATATTTGCGGCTCGCCCAATATCATCGAGTCAAGCCCCGCCGCGACTCTNAGCCAATGGGTTAAAGCGTGGACATCACGGTGCACATAAAGGTAGGGATCCACCTCGCTCAGCGGTAATTGTTTAAACTCAGCGAGCCAGTTTTTGATCTTTAGAATATGAGCGCTGACAGCCGCTGGTGAGACGCTAGCGCTACTAGTGTGAGACGCTTTACTGGTAGCAGCGACGCTCGCAGAAGCACTCGTTGGCGTGACGTTTTTGATATTTGATGAAGTGGCTGGCGTGACTGTTTGCGGAATTGTCTGAGGAACTAGNGCATAGATTTCCGTGCGATTGCAGGTGGAGACAATAATGCTGCCATCAGTGAACTGCTCTAATTGCTCAAGCGCCGTATTTACATCAGCGCCCACAAGTGCCAAGCGCTCACGCAAAGCGACTGGTGCAGTTTTGTGATTGACCCCAATGACCACTAATCTCATTATTGATTGACCATAAGCATAACGTTTACTGACTGAGCTCAAACCAGTGAGTGGCGTCATGATAAAAAAGCAAAAGCAAGCCCATCACGCTTGGATATAAGCGCAGAATGGGAGGCCGCGTTGTTGATTTAAGCCAATTACCGAGCAGCCCGTAGCCGCTCACTGTAATGGTGATAATACAAAGCTAGCTATTGTACCATTGTTATCCGTTTTATTTAATACTACCCCATCATTACTCCGATACTGCTCGGGCAGCTTATACTCTATCTGGGCTTATCAGAAAAATTCAACTCGGCAGCATACGTTATCCCTAGTCCTAATAATCAACAGTTTAGTTAATCAATAGCTCCGACAATAACGAGCCCTAACGCCTGCTATGATCCGCCTCTACTGCGATCCGTCACTAATAGCGATCTAAAGATTTATAACCTTAAAATGAATAAGTTAACGCGCGCGGCAGCTTAGGCGACGAGTTACTTTTTATTTGAGGGTTTGTGGTATTCTTATCATCAACATTCTATATATACGATAACAAGAGTACTATTGTTTAGGATGAATCTAGGCTCGTATAATGTTTCGATAATGCGCGAACTTATAGGTAATGATCATCAGCTATGATGTTTTTTGGATTAGTATCACAAGCAAAACCTGAGCCGGACGCTGCTTTAAGTCTTGACTATCGAGAGCAGTCTCGTATTCAGGTATTACTGCGCAGGGCGATGAGACGTCTGTGGCAACACCGAAAGCTTGCTTTAATGCTGGCGACTGGTTTGTGCCTGTCTACTTATACTCAAGCAAAAGTGCTCGATCCATTATTGAAGCTTTGGCAGCCTTATCAGACAACATTAGCATCCGTCGCTTCTGAGCCAGTCAGCGATAACGACCGCACTACTGAACGTCCTCAATCTCATGATGAGAGCGATTTTAAGAACACAGACAACATCAATGATGAGCCCAGTCTCTACGCTTTATTAGAGGCTGAATTTGCCGCCGATCGCAGCGATATTGAGCGGGGATTGAGCCTTTATAAGCAGCAAGCCTTTAAAAGAGATGCGACCGCAGTTTTCGAACGTGCCTTGAGTCTGTCATTGGCTTATGAAGCGGTTGATGAATCCTTAGTGTTTGCTAAAAGTTGGCAAGATCAGAACCCAGATCATGTGCCGGCTTGGTTTTATGTGGCGCATTTGGCGCTAAAAGCTCATGATTATGCGCTTGCAAGTGAGACTCTGAATCGTATTCTTCGCTATGACCCTCGTGCTGATTTAAGCGAGATCCTCATCGGTATTTATCCGAGTACCGATGAGGATCGGCGTGAGCTATTAGCCGCCTTGCAGCCTATCGACAGCGCGCAAAACGCTTCAATCTCTGTGCTAAAAGCTGGCCTACTTTATCAATTTGACGAACCCAGAGCCGCGCTTATTCATATCGAGCGCGCGCTGGCCAGCCAGCCTGACTACGTGCCTTATATCACCCTAAAAGCAGATATCTTACGCAAGATTGAACCGGCGCAAACGGTAGTCAATTACGTCAGCCAAGCGCGTTTACGCAATCCTGATAGCAAGAGTCTGTATCTCTATGAGATTCGCTACTTGTTAGACTTAAAACAAAGCGTGTCGGCTTGGGAGCTACTGCTAGCGGCGCATGAGCGCTTCACCGAGGACCCTGAGATTACCTTACTGGCCGCGTTGGTCAGCTTAGATATTCAAGAATATTCCAGCGCCGATCAGCTTCTGAACACTTTAGCAAAAAGTCCGACTTATTTGGATCAAGCCTATTATTATTTAGGCATCAGTGCTGAGCGCCAACAGCGTTTTGAGCAAGCAAAAAGCTATCTAAAAAGTGTCATNCAAGAAGACTTAGTGCTGGCCGCACGTAAAAAAGTGGTGGAGCTTGAGCTATTAGCCGATAATAGCGAAGCCGCGATAGCCACCTTACGCAATCTGCGTGAGGATTTTGAGGTCTTCGCGCCTGATACCTTTGTGCTACAAGCAGATATTTTGTGGCAGCAAGGTAAAGCTGACGAAGCACTAGAGCTGTTGAGCCGTGCCAGTCGCAAGCATCCAAATAGCGAGGCGATACTATTTGCGCGGGTACAATTGCTCGATGATCGCAATGACTATGTGGTGAAGCGCACTTTGCTCAATCATTTGCAAAACCTCAANCCGGATAATTTATCGTACCAGCTTAGCTACGCACAGCTGTTATTAGCCAATGATCGCAACTCTACTCAAGGCTTAGAGCTGGCGCAAACGATTATTCAAATTCGCTATGATGATCCGCGTTATGATAATGAGCTGCACTTGCAAGCGCTGAATGTATTGGCTAGTAATGCCTTAGCCAATGATAACTTCACGCAAGTTATCGACTATCTACAAACACCTTATGAGGTACTGCCAACACTACGCTCAGGCGTGCTGTTGCTACGAGCCTATCAAGGGCTTGAGAATAACGAAAAGGTCGCCGAGCTGTTAGCCGATTTACAACAGCGCTTTGCTTTTGGTCAACAAAACGTCAATGACCGTATTCAACTTTATTAGAGAACTCCATATTTGAGTAACATTCAAAGTTTAGACTGATAGCTCATTATTGTATTTTAAGCGACTCTCTTTGAGTTGCTTTTTTAAGGGAAAATTTATGTCGACATTTTTATCTACAGCGTTATCCATTCATAATAAAAATTCAAAAAAATCAGCCTTATTAGCGACCCTAGTTAGTGGCGCGTTATTGAGCACTGGCTGTCAGTCGATACCTAGCTCACAAGCTGACGCTACTTCCACCCCTACCCTGCAAGCGCAGAAGCTTGAGAGTTTCACTATCAATGGTAAAATCGGTGTGACAANACCAACTGGGGCTTCTGCTTCTTCGGCTGATGGCAGCAATGCNAGCAAGCAAGGCGGTAGCGCTTTTTATACTTGGGGACAAGAAGATAATCGCTTCGCTATTGAGCTGATGGGCGCGTTAGGCATTGGCAAAACCAACATCGAATATGACGGCCAAACGGCAACTTTAGTCAGTGAAAAAACCGGCAGCCTGAGCGCCGAGGATCCAGAAGCATTACTGCAAAAAGCCACTGGCTGGCAAGCACCTATCTCGCAAATGCCTTACTGGATATCAGGACGCTCCGCACCCTCGGACACCGCGCCNCAAGTTGATAGTCAAAACCGCCTTATAAGCTCAGTCAATGGCAACTGGAGCGCTAAGTTCGCNTATGACGGTAATAACAAGCTACCGAACAAAATTATCGCCACTCAGCCGCAAGGTCAAAAAGTAGTCATGACCATTAACCATCTAAGTCAGTAATAAAATAGACGCTCCAATGACCCAGACCGTTACTAACTGCTCGCTAGCTGATAATAATAGCCTTACACGCTTGTCACCGGCAAAAATTAATCTGTTTTTGCACATCACAGGTAAGCGGGCTGATGGCTATCATAATCTGCAAACTGTTTTTCGCTTGCTCGATTGGGGCGATTATTTGCAGTTTACTTTGACTGACATGATAGATACTCCTAACGCTGCGCAAGTGAATACAAGTATNGATCAGCAAGCAGCGGCGCTTACCCAGCAGTTAATCAACCTTAAGGGCGCAGCTAGCATTACTGATAATGTAGCAGATAACCTAATCTTTAAAGCGGCAAAAGCGCTACTAGCTTATGTGATTTCGATAGCACAACTGCCTCACTCCTTGCACGCTATCAGCATTACCCTAGATAAGCACCTACCAATGGGCGCAGGATTAGGCGGTGGCTCTTCCAATGCTGCTACCACCCTACTCGCCTTAAACGAGCTTTGGCAACTTAACCTAAATCAAGATGAGCTGCTTAAAATAGCGACGACTATTGGCGCTGATGTACCGATATTTATCTTTGGGCAAGATGCTATCGCCATGGGCATTGGCGAAGAATTAACCAGCATTGACTTGCCAAATCAGCATTATCTGATTTTGACGCCAAACGCTCATGTCAATACTGCTGAGCTATTCGCTCATCCTAAGCTCAATCGTGATATCGCGCCTTTGTCTACCAAGACTATTACCCATCAAAGTCGTGATTATCTGTCAAACCTAAATTCGCCTTACCAGAATGTTTTTACACCAGTAGTGTTAAGTCTGGCTCCTGCGGTCGAAGAAGCTTTGAGTTATTTACAAGGCTTGGAGGCAGACACATTGGGCACAGCAAGGATGACCGGCTCAGGCAGCGCAGTGTTTTTACCTTTAGGTGCAAGTGTGGCGGCTGATAAAGCGCTATTTAATCAATGGATTGCAAATGCGCCTTGTGCAGGTTATGTGGTTGAGAGTCTATAATTAAAAACAGCACAAAAAAATTAAGACATACGTAGGCTGCTGTTTTAACCCTAAAAAGCATTCAAAATCGTACTAGAGTTTTCACTTTTGAGTGAAACTTCTTAAATAGAACTTCGATATTTACTAAATTTGGACCACGATGGCTTGAGTTGTAGCACTATTAGTTGTTTGGAGTCTGTCATTATCTGCTAAGCTTTACTATTATAAATAATCCAAAGAAAAAGGCGAAAAGCCTTGCAAAATTTAAAAATTTACTTATAATAGGTCGCCACAATAGGGGTATAGCCAAGTTGGTAAGGCATCAGGTTTTGATCCTGACATCCGTTGGTTCGAGTCCAGCTACCCCTGCCATTTTTTGTTTGTCTTCATTGTTTATCATACGAGTACAGCATTGATACTCAGTCCTGGTCACTAATGTGATCTTGATTTTAGTGATAGCAATTGACAACACCTTCGTATTTTCGGTATAGTTCGCAACGAACACCGTAAATCTCGGTCGTCACAAAGAGTGCAAGCTCGTAGCGATGACACGTTAGGTAAGCGTAGCGATAACAGCTACGATACCGAGCATTACAGGGGTATAGCCAAGTTGGTAAGGCATCAGGTTTTGATCCTGACATCCGTTGGTTCGAGTCCAGCTACCCCTGCCATTTTCTGTAATTGCGTTGTTTCATCTTCTGTAAATTTTTGATACCCACTCTTTTCTATATTTGAGCAGTTTGACACTGCTTAGCGGTCACTGCTTGAGTCACTCAATAGGACTTTGTCATGCCTTATTTGGCGATTTTTACGGGTAATGCCCACCCTGAACTTGCGAAAACCGTAGCCGACCATCTTCATATCCCTCTTGGGAAAGCTGACATCACCCGTTTTTCTGATGGCGAAATCGCTGTAGAGGTTAAAGAACACGTACGTGGTAAAGACGTGTTTATCATGCAGCCCACTTGCGCGCCGACCAATGACAATTTGATGGAAATCATGATGATGGCTGATGCACTGCGCCGCTCTAGTGCTGGCCGTATCACTGCTGTCATGCCCTACTTTGGTTATGCCCGTCAAGACCGTCGTCCACGCTCAGCCCGCGTGCCAATCTCAGCCAAAGTCGTCGCCGATATGCTNAACATCGTCAGCATTGATCGCGTCATGACGGTCGATTTGCACTCCGATCAAATTCAGGGTTTCTTTGATATTCCTGTCGATAATATCTACGGTACGCCAGTATTGTTGAACGAGTTACTCAAGCATGATTATGATAATATCATGGTGGTTTCACCCGACGTTGGCGGCGTCGTCCGTGCCCGTGCGATGGCAAAGCAATTAGGCGACGCTGATTTAGCGATTATCGATAAGCGCCGTGCCCGTGCTAACGAATCTCAAGTGATGCATATCATCGGTGATGTCCGTGACCGTGACTGCGTCATCGTTGATGATATGGTTGATACCGCAGGTACGTTGTGCAAAGCGGCCGCTGCACTCAAAGAAAGCGGCGCGCGCCGAGTGCTCGCTTATATCACGCATCCTGTCTTATCCGGTAATGCCTTGAAGAACATCAGCGATTCAGAGCTCGACGAGATCGTCGTGACCGACACTATCCCATTATCAGATGCGGCAAAAGCTTGCACTAAGATTCGTCAAGTCTCTATCGCGCCGATGCTCGCTGAGAGTCTGCGCCGTATCAATAACGAAGAGTCTATCAGCGCCATGTTTGATGCTTAAGACGGCTCGTTAGTTAGACTAGATTACTGATATCAAAGATTAGCGCTAAAGTAACCCTTTAGCGCTTTTTTTTGCTCTAAAATTACTATTCGTGACCTTCTGCCAAGGTTTTGAGATCTCAAGTGGAGCAGATCATCTTCTACTCTTTGCTTATCAATTTTTATAATCTTTTCAACCCTTTATTATTGCAGCAAAAACACGTATAATGCGCGCCTGTGCTGCTCATTGCTTATTATCTATAGTGTTACAGATTTACATGATAGATATAGGCAGTTCACTCAGCACTTTTTAGAGTATCCATTATCCAGTAGTAGACTGGTCGCAAGTTTTGACGCTGGTAGATACTTCACATACACTCTATAGGATTATATCCATGGCTATTGATCATTTTGCAATTAACGCGGTTGACCGCTCTGCTGAACAACAAGGTAAAGGTGCGAGCCGCCGCCTTCGTAAGCAGAACCTAGTACCTGCTATCATTTATGGTGGTAATGAGGAGCCAACGGCTATCTCTATCAAACTAAACGAGATGGTAAAGTCGCTTGAATACGAAGCGTTTTTCTCACAAGTTTTGACTATTACTACCGATAAAGGCGATGAGCACCAAGTCGTTATTAAAGACTTGCAGCGTCATCCTGCTAAAGGCTTCCCAATGCATGCTGACTTCCAGCGCATTGTTAAAGGCCAGAAAATCAACATGAATGTCCCTGTACATTTCTCAGGCCGTGAAGACGCACCTGGTACCAAAGACGGCGGTATTCTATCAACGCTTGTCTCTGATATCGAAATCGTTGCGCTACCTTCACAGCTTCCTGAATACCTCGAAGTTGATGTATCAGGTATGGAGATCGGCGATCTGTTCCGTCTATCAGATATCGATCTGCCTGAAGGCGTGATCATCTTTGATCTTGATATGGAAGATGCACACGATCGCACTATCGTTAACATGTTGCCACCAACGCTTGAAGAAGTGGACGAAGATGCAGACGAAGTGGATGCTGATGAAGTACCAGCCACTGAGCAAGGCGGCGAAGGCGCTGAAGGCGAAGCGCAAGACGGCGACGATCAAGACGCTGAGTAATTATCCTTTTGTAAACCCCTACTTTGGTGATACGACGAGTAGGGTTGTTGCATAAAAAACAGCAGGCGATTAAGATCTCCTGCTGTTTTTGTGAGTATTATTTGAAAAACGAATAGTGCGTTATTCAAATAGTATTTGTTGTTAGGCTCTTTATATCGAGCTTATTTCTCTTTTTTAGGCAGAGTATGTTATGGCGATAAAACTCATCGTTGGTCTTGGCAATCCTGGTGAGCAGTATATGCTCACGCGGCATAATGCTGGGTTCTGGTTTGTGCAGCATATTGCTCATCAGTTCAATATTACTCTGAGTCCGGATAAGAAGTTTCATGGCATCACTGGCCGCGGGCAAGTGCACGGTCATGATGTACGTTTGCTACTGCCCCTCACCTTTATGAATAAATCGGGTCAATCGGTCGTACCGATGGTCAACTACTATAATATTGCCAATGACGAGCTACTTATCGCTCATGACGAGCTCGATATCGATGCCGGTAGCATTAAGCTCAAGACCGCTGGCGGCCATGGTGGACATAATGGCCTGCGTGATATTACCCCGCATATCGGTAACGACTTTCATCGTTTGCGCGTTGGTATTGGTCATCCGGGCCATAAGTCAAAAGTGACAGGGCATGTGCTCTCAAAGCCCGCTGCCAATGAGCAAATCGCTATTGAGAGCGCGTTAACCGCGGCTTTTGAAGCACTACCTTTACTGTTGGGTGGCGATATCGAAAAGGCGCGCTCGCAAATCAATAGCTTTAAATTACCAGAATAATGCTATAAAATTGCGTCAGCCTTTTATTTTGGCAAAATCATCCCCATTAACCTTTTGATTTCGCTCATTTAATCTGTTTTTAATATTCGTTTCGTTTTTAATATTCGTTTCACTAAGGAAGCACCTTATGCTACTTAATATGCTCAAATGCAAACTGCACCGTGCCCGTGTTACCCATGCCGAGCTACACTATGAAGGCTCATGTGGTATCGATGGCGACTTATTAGATCTTGCAGGCTTGCGCGAGAATGAATCGATTGATATCTATAATGTCACTAACGGTAAGCGTTTTCGCACTTATGCGATTCGCGCGGAAGCAGGCTCTGGTATCATCTCTTTGAATGGGGCCGCAGCGCACATGGCCGACTTAGGCGATATCGTCATCATCTGTGCCTACGCGCATTTTGATGAAGTAGAAGCGTCTACTTATCAGCCCAAGCTTGTGTACTGCAACGAAGATAACACCGTTAAAGACACTGCAAATATCATTCCGGTGCAAGTCGCTTAACGCGTCCGACACTATTAGATATTAGAGTCGATGTTATGGCAACTATCGATAATTTGTTGTTTCGCTTTATTGCTAGCTGACTATTGACTATAATTAAAAACTGAGTCCCTTGAGGCTCAGTTTTTTTATGCGCTTTTGTTAGGGTAAGACACTGTGCAGCGCTGTTTTTAAGATAAAATACTTACCCTTAAAAGTTGACTCTATTTAAAGGATGACCCTAATGTGGTTGGCAATTGTTGCAGTAATCGTGGGCTTGGCTATTTTGGTTTGGAGCGCGGACGTTTTTATTGATGGCGCGGTGGTATTGGCCAATAAATTAAATGTGCCGAGCTTTTTGATCGGGGTGGTGATATTAGGCTTAGGAACCTCAGCTCCTGAGATGGTGGTCTCAGTATTAGCGGCGCTAGAAGGTAGCCCTGAGCTGGCTTTAGGTAATGCTTATGGCTCTAATATTCTTAATATTGCGCTAGTGCTTGGCGCGACAGTACTTATAAGCCCAATCATTATCCGTAGCAGCATCATCAAACGAGATATGCCACTATTATTACTAGTGACAGCAGTGGCCGCGTGGCAGCTCAGTGATGGCGTCTTAGGTCATACCGACGGTCTGGTGCTCATTGTGCTGCTAGTGATGATATTGGCTATTCAGATCGTCTTAAGCCTACGCGAGGGCAATCATGAGCACGAAGACGATCCGGCGCTAGAGAGCAGCGAGGAGACTAGCGCTATTCGCGGTATCGGTACGCTATTTTTAGGCCTGCTAGTACTGATATTGAGCTCACGTGCTATTGTGTGGGGCGCGGTAGAGCTGGCGACGTTTTGGGGCCTCAGTGAGCTGATTATTGGTCTGACGATTGTCGCTGTTGGCACATCCCTACCAGAGCTTGTTGCAAGCTTGTTAGCGGCGCGTAAGGGCGAGCACGATATGGCTTTGGGCAATATTATCGGCTCTAATATTTTTAATACCTTAGCCGTCGTCGGACTTGCTGCGCTTATTGCGCCAATTACTCCGAATGCCATTATCTTGTCACGCGATATATTGGCAATGGGACTGCTTACTATACTGCTGTTTGTAATGTGTTTATTTGCATTTAACACCAAGCGCAGCTTTGGCCGCAGCTCTGGTGCCACTTTAGTCTTGTTCTTTGTCGGTTATACGATGTGGTTAATACAGACGGCTGGTTAATACAAACAGTCGGCTAATACAAAGGATTAATTAATATAAACGGCTGGCTAATATATGTATAGTCGATACACTCTAAAAATGTCATAGCGCTACTGGGATGAATTTTGCGCAGCCTCTGGGAACGCAGCACGCAAGTAAAATTTATACCAGTAGCGCGTTTAAATCCATAACAGTTTTACATTCAGCTAACTATAGTCTCTGTATCAGCGCTGGCNTTTTAAGTCGCATATAGACACACGGTTAGTCTTTACGATTTCTAATCACTCGCCATAAGCTCTCATTTTCAGTCTTTGGCATCTTTAAGGTGACAGTGTTAGAGATCATATCTTGNACNGCCAGACCGCGGCGATTGAACAGACAAAAAGCATAGTTGAACACCAGTCCCAAAAACGCGCTAGTCAAGATAATAGCGCGTGACCCGCCGATTAAGCTGCCGATAACGCCGAAGACGAGCGGCATTAAACTTGCCGCCATAATTCGCTTAAAAGACTGTCCCCAAGTGAGCAGACGGCCTGAGTCATTGACCGTTTTTAGTCGCCAAGTCTGCATCCCTAAAGTCTGACCACCGCGCCGCCAAAACAAACCATAAAAACCCACTAAGGTTAAGATAAACGATGGCGTCATCACTATGTTTTGATACCAAACGGGTAGCGAGCGGGCTTGTGCGGACTCTGTACCCGTCTGCATAGTCAGTAGCGTACCTATCACCGTCAGTACCGTGCCTACTAAGAAGAGCAAGGCCAGTATAAGCATGCCATCATAAACGATAGCGGCAAGCCTAGTGGTTGGTTTGGCGATAGTAGGCTCTTCTACTGCTGGCATAGCCGTAGTCGCTTGGCGGCGTGGCTTTTTTGTTTTGACAATGGCTCTTTTTTTACTCTTTGGCATAGCTTAAGCTCATAGCAGATATCAAATGATAGCCTATTGTACCGTAATTAAGGGGTTTATCATAAAACTATGAGAGATATTAAGAACCATAGCGATAGAATCAACAAGCACAAAAAAACCGCCAAATGTCAGAAGACAGGCGATTGATTTAGGATGTTCTTTATTACTTTTAATACATTGATAATGCAAATGGTGCGCCTGGAGAGATTCGAACTCCCGACCCCTTAGTTCGTAGCCAAGTGCTCTATCCAACTGAGCTACAGGCGCTTATTGCACATCATCTACTACGCAGTATATAACTTTTGTAGCAAATTAGGTTGGTCATTATATAGATAATTTTGACGTTGTCAATAACTTTGCTTATTTAAACAAGATTATTTTCACATTCAATCGAAGTTATCTACAACAAACCGAATAAATGGCGGTGAAGGAGGGATTCGAACCCTCGATACGCTTACACGTATGGTTCCTTAGCAGGGAACTGGTTTCAGCCACTCACCCACTTCACCGGACAAGATAAGACTATTAATTAATAATAACAGTATCGATGCTAACGATACGTCTTATGCTGTGGGCGAGTATTATAACAAAGCCAAAACGAATTGCAAGCCTTGCAGCCGTATTTGCTATAATTTAATTTTTATCTTATGGATTACTACACCAATAACTCTAAGGAAACCTTATGCGTCCAGTCGTCCTTTGTTTTTCAGGTTTAGACCCTTCTGGCGGAGCAGGCTTGCAAGCCGACATCGAAGCCATCGGGCAAGCAGGCGCTCATGCTACTGTTGCTTGCACCGCTATTACCGTCCAAAGCTCGCAGCAAGTCTTGGGCTTTGAGCCTTGTAACTCCGAATTAGTCAGAGATCAAGCGATGGCAGTGCTCAACGATTTGCCAGTCACAGCGATCAAATCNGGTATGCTTGGCACAACGGATAATATAAAAATGCTGACTCGGTTATTCGCTAATAAGGTGATTAAAAAAAACACCCCCTTTGTACTTGACCCGGTACTCGTTGCCAATAGTGGTGGCAGCTTGGGTGATGAGGCGACTTTGGTAGCGGCCTTTGAGCAGCTCCTACCCTACGCGACTTTAATTACGCCAAATACTCATGAGCTGCGCGCTTTAAGCGGTGAGCAGGACTTACATACCGGTGCAAAAAAACTCTGTGATAATGGCACTCATGCGGTACTCGTCAAAACCTCACATGATTTCGACAGCGGTGATATTGAACAGTATCTATATATAGCAGGTGAGATGGTACATAAAAGCGTGCTACCGCGCTTAGACGGTGAGTTTCATGGCTCTGGCTGCTCACTTGCCAGCTATATAGCTGGGCGCTTAGCGATGGGCGATGAGATAGTGGAAGCGGTAAAAGCGGCTGATACTTGGATTACTCAGACTTTAAAAGCGGCGGATGACCCTCATCCCGATAATGTGCAAGCGCAGCTGATACCTAATCGCTTTGTGAAAGCTGAAAGTTGACAGGTACATAAATCTTGACTCTAATGATGACACAGCAAAAAGCCCTACAGACATAATAGATGATGTAGGGCTTTTAATATATTAAGGCATATTAGAAACTTAGCCTAGCATCGGCATTAGGCTCGCTGCGATGGCTCCGACCATTATCTCCATTAAATAAATAGCAAAAAAAGCAATGATAGGTGATAGGTCAAGCATACCTAAATTCGGTGTGATACGGCGAAATGGTGCTAATATCGGCTCAGCCAAACGCATGATAATACCGATAATCGGATGCGAGGACTGAGTAAAGACTACAATCCAGCTAACCACAATAGAACCGATAATGAGATAACGACTCAATCTTAAAAAGTCTAAAATCAGACTGAGTGTACCCTGAAAAAATAGCGGAATCGGTGCAATCCCTCTTTGCATCAAGGCCGCCTTACCAGAGATGTCAATCAATCGAATCAAAAACATCAACACGATGGCGGCAACACTGATGCGTCCGCCCCCTAAAGTCGGAAAGATACGGCCAAACACATCAACGATATGGGTGGCTCTATAAGCCGGCGCAATCATAGGATCGCGCGCATCCATTCCCGCAAACTGTAGCATAAAGCGGATAAAGATCAGCAGCATCGCAAAGGTGGTGACCAAATCAAAAATCTGTAATAGTACGTTGTTCATTAAAGGCTACTCAAAGTGTCGACATAAAAATACTAGCGCGGTTTTATTTCATCTCTTCGCTAAGCGCTTGACTGCGATCATAACAAGCTTGCATCGCCTCGCCTATCTGACGACCGACCTCATCAGCTTGCATAGACTCAATCGCCGCTTGCGTAGTGCCATTTGGTGAAGTCACTTTGCGACGTAGCTCGGCCGGGGTGTCATCGCTACCCATCGCCATCTTCGCCGCGCCTAGCATCGTTTGCATAGCAAGGCTTGAGGCTTGTTCGTTATCTAGACCTAGCGCCACGCCGCGATCGATCATTGACTCTAGGAAGTAGAACATATAAGCAGGCGCTGAACCCGACACCGCTGTCACCGCATGTAGATGCTCTTCATCTTCCACCCACATAACCAGACCTGAGGCCTCCATAGCCGCTGTGGCCAGCTGCTTTTGCGGCTCACTGATGCTATCAGTTGCATATAGACCGGTTGCGCCCATCTGTATCATCGCCGGCGTATTAGGCATAGCACGGATGATATTTTGGTAGCCGCCAAGCATATTCGCTAAAAGCTCTGTTGATAGACCCGCAGCTACTGACATAACTAATTGCTTATCGAGCACATCAGTGAAGCCGCTAACGACCGCTTTCATCACTTGCGGCTTTACNGCAAGGACGACTAGATCCGCATCTTTTACTGCAGTGGTAGCATCAGCGGTTGGATCGACTGTTTTAAGACCTTTTGCGCCCAGCTGCTGACGGATATCAGCGCTTGGGTCGGCAACAGTAATCATCTCAGGCTTGACACCGCAGCCAACCAGACCACTGATTAGCGCCTGCGCCATATTACCGCCACCGATAAAGCTTATTTTTTTATTATTGAGAACTGAGTTATTATTTTGTTGTGACATCATAGTCTCCTAATAGCAATTTCTAATATAACTTTATTAGAAATAGTCAAAAGTATTCAAAGTGATAGCGCTAAAATGGGGTCTAGTTTAGCATACTGCCATTATTGTCGTTTGATAAATTCGCAGGCTTAGGGTTTGCGCACTTTTTGCAAAGCATTAACACAAGCTTCGCTTAACAAAGTTAATGTATCGGCAAGGTTGTTAGAAGATAAATCGCTTTTTAACGTCCAGCTCTGAAACGGTGACAAAAGCAGCAATGNNACCTCTACTTTTGTATCAGCACTATTCTCATTGCTCATATCCGTATCTGTTACAACTGCACTGACCACCACTAAGCTACTGCGCAGCCATACAGGAATGGCCAGCGTTTGATAGAGCTTCTTACCCGCTTGTGCTCGGCCCATTGTCGTGGTTTGTACTTTACGCAGTCGATCTAATGGCGTTATCTTAAGGCTGGTTTCATTATCTATAAGCTCTTGGTATAGCTCCCTATCCGCCCTAATACCCGCTTTAGTCAGATCAATTTGTAGCTGCCAAAGATAGCCTGTATCTCTACTTTTACGAATATCAACAGCTAAACTTTTTGACAAATCATAGCGGTGCTCAAGCGTCGCTGATGCCAGCCAATCGACAAAGTCGCGGCTTAAACGATATAGATGCTGACGAAAGCGATAGATGCGGTAGTGTCGCAAGTGTGCGTGCCAGTCAAGCTCGGTTTGATGATCGTTATCTTGCCGCTGAGTAAGCGCATAGACATCATCGATTAACTGCTTGCTCGGCGGTAGCGGCTCATCTTGCGCTAGCCAATAGTGCAGTAGCTGCTTTTGTCTTGGCGTCGATAAGTCATGCAGCTTATCGATAGCTAATACCCGCTGAACGCTAGCAAACTCAAGCGACTTAATAGCTGTCGTCTGCAGATCTTGCTCAGCTTGCGCCTCTACTATCGCTTGCGCTTCACTAAGCAGTTGCGCGCTACGAGCAACGTTGCCTATGACATTCGCATTATAACTAACAAGTTTGGGCATAATATCACGGCGTAAACCGCTACGCACATTATCACCGCTCGCGTTGGTCGGATCGTCGATATAAGGCAGCTGCAGCTGCTTAGCATAATCGCTAATCGCAGCGCGCGTCACCGTCAGCCAAGGCCGCCATAGTGCATAATGCTGGCCTTGCTGGCTTTGATGTTGATGTAGGTGCTCGCGCCAAGGCTGCATGGCAGCTAGACCCTTAATCCCTGCGCCTTGAATCAGGCGCATCAGTACGGTCTCCGCTTGGTCATCGGCATGATGCGCGAGCATTAACACGTCACCTTGATTGATATACTCTCGCATGACGCGATAGCGAGCTTGCCGCGCGGCTTGTTCATCTTGGCCTTGTACTTGAGCCTTTAAAATAGTACAAGAAAGCTGCTGAGCGGCGGCCCAATCAGCAACATGGCTGGCCCAAATTGAACTATCAACTTGCAAGCCATGATCGACATGTAACAGCTGCGGCAAAAAAGGCAGCCTGTCTTGCTGATAAAGCTGTACACATAACGCAGCTAGGGCCAAAGAATCGCGGCCACCGCTACACGCGAGCCAAATTCGCCGGCCCAGTAGCTGCTGATGATAATCCGCTAGACTCCTTAACACTGCCGCTGCCAACTGCGCATCGATAGCTAAGTCGGCTATAGGTTTGATTGGATAAGGCTTAATAGCGCTATTAGTCATAGTTATTCTTACTATAGTCAATCAATATTAAAAGTGGTACAAGGCAGANGAGTGCAAGTACTACAGTAGTAGGCTAAACGAGTCTAACGCTGTAACACTTTAATAGTGGTTCGACTATATCTATCGTCTGAAACTCGCCCTGACTATAATAATCAGGCAGCAAAAAAAACGCACTAATAATTAGTACGTTTTATAGTCGATACACTCTAAAAATGTCATAGCGCTACTGGGATGAATTTTGCGCAGCCTCTGGGAACGCAGCACGCAAGTAAAATTTATACCAGTAGCGCGTTTAAATCCATAACAGTTTTACATTCAGCTAACTATAGTTTAGGGCGTGTTGAACATCCACAAATGCGCACTGCTCATCAAAGCCTTTTAGAACAAAACTAGCCAGGCAACATCACTTCTGAATCAAATGATTTTAGCTTTTGATAACGCTGCTCACAGCGCTCATCAGCATCCATATCGACTATCTCAGCCAGTTGCTCTTCTAACAACGTCTTTAACGCCTCCATTACCGGCTGCGGCTGCATATGCGCGCCCTCGCCTTCATCGATGACAGCATCAATCAAGCCCAGTTGGTAAAGGTTAACGGCGTTTAGTTTTAAGGCTTCGCTGGCATCTTGCGCTTTTTCAGCGGTTTTCCAAAGAATAGAAGCACAGCCTTCAGGAGAGATGACTGAATAGATACTGTTTTGTAGCATATTGACTCTATCGCCAACCCCAATCGCTAGTGCCCCGCCTGAACCACCCTCGCCTATAATAGTGACGATGATAGGTGCTTTTAGGCTAGTAAACACAGCAATGCTCTCAGCGATCGCTTGCGCTTGGCCGCGCTCCTCAGCGCCGATACCAGGGTACGCGCCTTGGGTATCGACAAAGCTCATAAGCGGAATGTTAAAGCGCTCAGCCATCTTTGCCAACCGAATCATCTTGCGATAACCCTCAGGATTAGCCATACCGAAGTTATGAGCAATGCGCTCGCGGGTACTACGGCCCCGGTGCTGACCGATGACCATCACAGGCTGACCATTAAAACGGGCCAAACCGCCCAAAATCGCTTTGTCATCGGCAAAAGCGCGGTCACCATGCAGCTCATCAAACTCTGTAAATAGCTGATTGACATAGTCCATAAACAGTGGACGTTTTGCGTGTCGTGCCAGCTGTACGCTGTCCCAAACAGTACTCATAGACTTATCCTTATGGGTTTTATAAAAAATATCAGTACAAGTGTAAACTCAATTAAACTATAGTAGCACACCTTGAGCGTTATGGCAGTGTCGATATAGTCGATTCGCTCTAAAAATGGTATAGCGCTGCTGGGATGCTCTTTTTAAAACATAAGTTGCGCAGCATCGAAGGAACGCAGCACGCAAGTAAAATTTATACCAGTAGCGTCTCTAAATTTATAACACTTTTATTTCGAACTGACTGTATCTTTGCTTTTTAGATAAAACTAGTTTTCGATCACGCTCAGCTCAATACCCCATTTTGCGAACTGCTCGATATCAGCATAGAGATCCGAGTACAAAAACGCATAGTGTTTTTTATCAGTGCTAACGGTTATCTGCCAATGTGTATCATCTAGAATGACCAGCTCCATCAAAGGTAGCTCATACTCGCTACGGCTATGATGCGCGGAGACAGCAAGCCTCAAGAGCAAACACAAATATAACAGCTGCTCGCCGCCAAGTTGGCAAGTCTGCTCAAGCATGTCACTTTTTAGCTTACGTCTATGACTGAGCACCAGCTGCGCCATCCGTTTTTGATCGACTTGCGAAAAGCCTGGAATGTCGGAATTTTCTAGTAAATAAGCGCTGTGACGATGGTAGTTACTATGACTAATCGCTAAGCCTATCTCATGTAAGTAGGCCGCACGTCTTAGCAGATCACCGTCATCATTGCTGAGCTGCAAGTCATCTTGCACTTGCCTGAAGAGATGACGACTAGTTCTGACCACTTGCCGGGCTTGTTTTTTGTCCACTGAATAGCGCTTAATCAAGGCCAGTACGCTACGGTCACGCACATCTTCGCTCGCAAAGCGGCCGAGCATATCGTACATGACGCCCTCACGCAGCGCCCCATCAGAGTATGCCAGAGTCTCTATGCCGAGCACTTTCATTAAGGCTCGCAGTACCGCGACCCCAGCTGGAAACACCGCTTTTCGGTGCTCTTTAACGCCCTCAAGCTCAATATCTTTGACATCGCCAATAGAGATCAGTAGTTTTTCTAATTTTTTGACCCCTTCGTAAGTGATGCACTCTTGCTCATTGGCCCAGCCTTTAGACACTAAGACATTACGCACCGCCTTGATGGTACCACTTGACCCGATAACGCTCGTCCATCCTGCCTTTTGGTATTGACCGCTGATAGCGAGCACTTCCTTGCGCGCCGCTGCGATAGCAGTCGTAAAAGCTTTATCCGTGATTTGTCCATCAGCGAAGAATTTTTTGGTAAAGGCCACACAGCCCATCTGCAAACTCTCTGTCAATAACGGCTCAAATCCTGTACCGATAATAAATTCAGTCGAGCCGCCGCCGATATCTATCACTAAGCGCTTATCGCTACTAGCATTAGTGTGCGACACGCCTAAATGAATCAGCCGCGCCTCTTCACGTCCGGCGATAATCTCAATGGGATTGGGCAAAATCTCATTGGCGCGAGCAATGAAGTCATCGGCGTTTTTGGCTTGGCGCAGAGCGTTGGTCGCGACAATACGCACTCGCTCTGGCGATACCGAGTCTAAGCGCGCGGTAAAACGGCTCAGACAATCAAGTCCTCGGCGCACCGCTTCGGCGCTGAGGATGTTATGCTCATCGAGTCCCGCTGCCAGCTGCACTTTTTCAGACATAGAGACGACTTTACGTACCTCGCCATGATCGAGCCGGCCAATAGCTAAGTGAAAACTATTGGAACCTATATCTATCGCTGCCATAAGCTCGTTTTCGGCAAGGGGCGGGTTTTCAAGGTAATTAGTGGGCATAAAGTGGCGTTACCGTAACTGTGGATGAAATAAAAAGTTTGAGATAAGTGCTAATATTAAGTTAGCATCATAAAGATTAGCAAACGCTAAATAGCGCTATCAGTAAAAGTGCTTATTAAAGCATTTATGCCAAATCCTAGCAAACAACGCGAGCCTTTACCGAAAGGTTGTGTAAAACTGACTTTTAAGTAATCCGTGATGCTAGTATTGCGGAGCACAGTTTGCTACATTAAAACTTAGTCATATACTTTATAGAACAAGGACTTAAGCACAACTACTCATGTTTATAGGCCATTAAATAAAGCCCAAATCAAGATTGTAGTTAAGATAATTTTAGCAAAGGAAGCTACTATGACTATTCGACATAATACCCAAAACGATACCCAAACTACTACTGCGCAAACTACTCATGATAGTAACGCCGCTCGCACTGATCAGCATCTAGCGAATCAAAATCGTCAAAAAATGACAGAAACTAAGCAAAAGGCGCAACAAAACTTCTATGATTTTTATTTAGAAGAGCATCAAAACATGGCCTGTCGCCGTCTGCACTTTGCAGGTAGTAGTTTTGGTCTATTAGGGCTAGCAAAGTCTATCCAAACCCGCTCGCCCAAACCTTTACTCAAAGGTATTGCTGCAGGCTATGGCTGCGCTTGGGTCGGTCATTTTTTCTTTGAAAAAAACAAACCGGCCTCTTTTAAGTTTCCGCTAAAAAGCTTTGTCAGCGATTTTCGTATGTATACCGACGTCTTGCGCGGCAATCTAAGTTTAAGAGATATTAAGTATGATAAGCGCGCAAGGTAGCTACTGCAGTTAGCATCATATATGAGACATAAAAAAAGCCAACACCTTTGACGATGTTGGCTTTTTCTTAGCTTTAAGACATTGCGTTTAGGCCTTTGCCATCTCTGCAAAGATCTCATCGGCCGCCTGTATCGATTTATCCAAATCATCATCGCTATGCTTAATCGACATAAACCCTGCTTCATACGCAGAAGGCGCTAAGTAGATACCGCGATCGAGCATACCGTGGAAGAAAGTATTGAATTTATCCATATCGCAAGCGGTTACATCATCGAAGTTGTGCGGCGTTGGGGTCTGACTGTCTTTGACAAAGAAAATCCCGAACATGCCGCCAAGCTTGTTAGTACGCAAGTGAATACCGTGCTTATCAGCTGCCGCTTGAATACCATCGACTAGCTTATCGACTTTCGCTGCTAGCTCNTCATANAANCCANCNACCGTCAAATCTTCAAACATAGCGATACCCGCGCGCATCGCTAGCGGATTACCTGATAACGTACCTGCTTGATAGACACCGCCCATCGGCGCGATGCATTCCATAATCTCACGCTTACCGCCAAAAGCGCCAACAGGCAAGCCTGCACCAATGATTTTACCAAAGCAGGTCAAATCAGGCTGAATGTTAAAGTGCCCTTGCGCGCCGCCAAGACCAACGCGAAAACCGGTCATAACTTCATCAAAGATCAGCACCGCACCATAAGCCGTGCACTCTTGGCGTAGAGTATCGTGGAAGGCCTGCTCAGGAATGACCATATTCATATTGCCTGCGATCGGCTCCACGATAACGCATGCAATAGTGTCGCCCCACTTCTCAAAGCAGTCTTTGATCGCTTGTGGATCATTATAAGGCAAAGTAATCGTGTGCTTAGCAAAGTCAGCAGGTACGCCCTTTGAGGTTGGCTCACCGATATCGAGCATACCAGAGCCGGCTTTGACCAATAAGCTATCAGAGTGGCCGTGATAGCAGCCCTCGAACTTAACGATATTGTCACGGCCCGTATAGCCGCGTGCTAGGCGAATAGCGCTCATCGTCGCCTCAGTACCAGAGCTGGTCATACGCACCATATCAACACTTGGCACGATCTCGCAGATTTTATCCGCAACCGTCGTCTCAAANGGGGTTGGCGTCCCAAAGCTTAGCCCATCATCNGCGGCTTTTTTGACCGCGTCAATCACTTTAGGATGCGCATGCCCTAAAATCATTGGCCCCCATGAGCCAATATAATCGATATAAGCGTTATCTTCAGTGTCATAAATCTTGCTGCCAGAGGCCTTGTGCATAAACACNGGCGTACCGCCCACCCCAGCAAAAGCGCGAACCGGCGAGTTGACGCCGCCTGGAATATGTTTGCGGGCTTGGGCAAAGAGTTGTTCGTTTTTAGTACTCATAATTAGTCTCTATTATTGTATTGAAGTTTATTTTTAGTCTTGCTTGGTTTTGGCTTACTTAAAACAGTCGAACGAAAAGATTTTAGATAAAAGGTTTTAGATAATTTATTTCCTATCAGACTCGCTAACAGGAAGTATAAATAAATGTAAACATAAATCGATAATGGGTTGGGCGCTATGTCTGCCAATGCCGGAACGCTTTGGAGCGATGATGAGGATCAGCAGTTAGCCAAATCTTTCGATAACGGCAGCTCTATTAGCACGCTAATGACGCAGCATGGGCGCACTAGAGGCTCAATTAACTCGCGACTAGTGAGCTTGGCAAAGTAACCGGCTAGCTGACTTTATATTCGCTTTAAGCTTTTTTCACCACTGACGATTTGAGCTTCATTTGCCCAAAGCCATCCACTTTACAGTCAATATCGTGACCATCTACCGGATCATCAAGCAAGCGAATACTTTTGACTTTTGTGCCGACTTTAATGGAGGTTGACGCGCCTTTGACTTTTAAATCACGAATGACCGTTACCGCATCACCATCTTGCAGCTCATTACCGACAGCGTCACGTACGATGCTGTCTTCCTCAGCTTGGTTCTGAGCCGCATCCGCTTCGGCGGCTGTCCACTCATGAGCGCACATCGGGCACACTAGGAGCGCGCCATCTTCGTAGGTATAATCTGCATCACATTTGGGGCAATTGGGTAAGCTCATAGTTGTCTCATTAGTCATTCTTATTGGCGATATGACCGCCACTATACTGGGCGTATTATCAATAAAGTATAAAATTATCTCTCTATTGCTCATTGTAGCGTAAGTCGCTATCTTTGACCAATGAGCGCCTGTATTGCTTTGGCTTGAAAATCACTAATAACACCCAATGTAAAAGGTAATCATGATGTTTTTTGAGCTCAGGTTTTATGCTACTCTGCTGAGGCCTTTTAGCTGTTCATTAGAATAATTCAAACCTCATCAATCAAAAACTATAATAGGAATACCAATGAGTGACGCAACGTCCATATCTGATCAAAATCAGCTGCCCGCCTTTGTCCAACTGACCCTGCAAGGTGAAGATGCAGAAAAGTTTTTGCAAGGCCAGATTACCTCTGATGTGACTAAGCTTGGACTGAGCTTCCAGCCGACCGCACTAAGTAATTTAAAAGGGCGTATAGAGTTCGGGCTTTGGATAAAAAAACAGGACGAAAATCAGTTTGATGTCGTTCTAAGTAGCGACTGCGCTGAAGCCTTGCAAACTCATCTCAATAAGTTTGGTGTTTTTTCTAAATTTGAGACCAGTGCACCAACGCCGATTTATCCTTGCATAGTGGCGGATGAGCCTACCTTTAGTCATAAAGACGAGCATAATACTGCCGAGGAGACGCAAGCTTGGATGCAGACCAGCATCGCTACAGGTAACTACTGGATAGTAGCGGCGACGCAANNTCAATTCCAACCNCAAGAGCTGCGCCTACATCAGCGNGGCGGTATGGACTATGATAAAGGCTGCTACTTGGGTCAAGAAGTTATCGCCCGTATTTACTTTAAAGCGTCGCCAAAAGCTTTTCTGCATTATGTAAAAGGTACAGGCGATACGCCGGCAGCAGGTGAAAAGCTGGGTAAGATACAAGTCGTTAATGCGATAGCGGCAGGCGATAATGGTTTTGAAGCTTTGGTCGTTGCGCGTCCAGAGCAGTTAGCAGATAGTGAGATGACTATTTTGGATCTGCCAGCTGCCTTGCAAGCTGATGTGGCGCGTCCGCAGTAGCTGACTTTGTAGCNGACTTTCAACAGACCTGACTTATAATCGATCTATTATAAAACGTCGCGCCTTATTTTTAGTGACTACTATACTTTTATACTCTGATATACTCTGACGACAGTCGACTAGAGACTTTTTACTTATGAGCCATATTGCGGTACTCGGAGCAGGCGTAGTAGGCGTGACAACCGCTTGGTATTTACAAAAGGCGGGCTATCAAGTTACCGTTATTGAGCGCGAGTCGGCCGCTGGGATGCAGACGTCATTTGCCAATGGCGGGCAAATCTCAGTTTCTCANGCCACCCCTTGGGCTAACCCTAAAACGCCAATCAAGGCACTCAAATGGTTGTTTCGTGAAGATGCGCCACTTCTTTATCGTCTGCGTGCGGATAAAGCGCAGCTAAAATGGGCGATGCAGTTCTTAAAGGAGTGCCGCGCGGATCGCGCCGATGCCAATCTAGTGCAAATGCTCCATCTAGGGCTTTATTCACGCGCAGCGCTACAGCAACTCAGACGTAGCATCGATATCGAATACGAGCAGCAAACACGCGGTATCATGCACTTTTATACGAGCCAAGCAGAGTTCGATGCCGCCGTTGCACCGACCGAGCGTATGCAAGAGCTCGGCTGCGAGCGTCATTTTATCGATGTCAATACTGCCGCAAGCCTAGAGCCTGCGCTATACCCTATCGCACACAAGCTTATTGGCGCAACTTATACTAGCCGTGATGAGTCTGGTAATGCCCATCTATTTACTCAGCGATTAGCGGCCAAGTGTAAGCAAGCAGGCGTCAGCTTTCTATACGATACTGATATTGTGGCTTTGAATACCGACGCGCACTCGCAGTGCCCGCATGTGCATAGTATTACTATTCGTCCTGCCGGCCAGAACGCNCAGACTTTTAGCGCCGATAGCTTCGTGATCGCACTAGGTAGTTATAGTGTGCCTTTAACCAAACCTCTAAATATTGATCTGCCGATATTTCCGGCCAAAGGTTATTCTGCCACTTACCGCGTCAATCCGCGCGCGCCGCATTTAGCGCCTTTTGTTAGCCTGATCGATGATGAGTACAAGCTAGTGATGTCGCGACTTGGCGATAAGCTACGCGTGGCTGGTACCGCTGAGTTTAATGGCTATAACATGGATCTGAATATGACTCGCTGCAAAGCCATTACTGAGCGCGTACAGCAGATTTTTCCAAAAGGCATTATCGCTAGTTCGGCTAAGTACTGGACAGGACTGCGGCCTATGACGCCATCGAATGTACCGCTAATAGGCCGCGCGCACTTAGGTCAAGTCCGTCACGGTAGTCAAAATAGCGCGGCAACCTTTGATAATTTATGGCTGAACACCGGACACGGGACTTTAGGCTGGACACACGCTTGCGGCTCGGCTAAAGCCATTAGCCTGCTGATACAGAATGAGATGCCAAAGGTGCAGTTTGATTTTGTGGGCATCGATAAGTANTCGTATTCTGCAAGTGCTAAGTTAAAAATGCCAGAACAACACAAATAAAAAAGACGCCTATTTAAAATAAGCGTCTTTTNTTNATTTAGTGCCAGTTTGTCATTTAATAGGAGTAGCGTTTAATAGGAGTAGCGTGCTACATACCTCTTAAGCCACGACTTTATCATTAACTGTCGTCTCATTATCCTCTCTGGCAAACGCAACCGCTTGCAGAGTGACCGGTACGCCATTGACTGCTGCATTACCGCTTAGCTCATCGATAAGCGTATCATCAGTCAAATCATTGACACTGACGCCTGCATTCGCCTGAGCGATTTTTTGTTTGACGCCTTTACGGCCGTGACCGAAGCCATGCGGAATGCTCACCACACCTGGCATCAGCTCATCGGTGACCTCAGCGTTGATAGTGACCTCACCGACACGCGAGGTGACTTTGACCGCTTGACCGTCCTCGATGTTATGAGCCTTTGCNGTATCAGGGTGCAACATCAGTGTACAGCGCGACTTACCTTTGGTGAGACGATGACTGTTATGTAGCCAAGAGTTATTACTGCGCACATGACGACGCCCAATGAGTAAAATCTGGCTCTCATCATAGCTTGCCATCATCTCCTCNACCCGCGCAAGATCGGCTTGATAAAAATCAACATTGAGATTGATTTGCTGATCTTTATGCTTGATGGCTTCTGGCAGCATCGGCTTTAGTGGCCCTAAATCCATGCCGTGAGGGTATTTTTTGAGCTTTTTCAGACTCATTCCATAATAAGGACCACGCTTTAGGCCTTGGTCAAGTATAAACTCTGGCCCCAGCTTTTGGATCAGTTTGCGCTCAGCTTTGAGGGGTAAAGGCGCATTCTTATCCAAACGCTCAGCTAGCTCTATATAGATTTGCCAATCATGCTTAGCGTCTTTGGGCTTAGTAAATAGCACAGGCGAGTATTTAGCCACGTTGTGGGTAGCAAAGCCATTAAAGGTGACATCATAATGATCGCGCTCAAGCGCTGAGACTGGCGGTAAGATGATATTGGCGTGGCGGCTGGTCTCCGTCACATAATAGTCAAAGCATACCATAAACTCCAAACTCTCAAACGCTTGATCTAGCTTTTCGCCATTGGGTGTACTGAGCACCGGATTACCCGCCACACACAAAAAGCCTTTGAGCTGCCCTTCGCCCTCGACTAACATCTCATCTGCCATCGCTGCTACCGGATACTCACCGTTGAAGTCAGGTAGATTACTGACGCGGCTGTGACGTTTACCCAAATAGCCAGGACCCGTGTTTTGCACTACGTTGACGGCAGGGTTTGGGAACATCAGGCCGCCGACCTCATCCAAGCGCCCTGTGACGATATTGATAATCATCACTATATATTGACTTAATAAGCCAAACTCTTGCACCGAGACGCCCATACGGCTATAGCACACTGAGCTTTCAGCCTCACAAAACTCTTTGACCAGCCGCTTAATTTCATCNGCGGCGATGCCAGTAATCGGCGCGACGGATTCTGCGCTATAACCTTTAGCGAAGTCTGCCATGCGCTCAATCTCCGGAGCGAGGTCAGCGGCTCTATTATTGACACGTGCCTTTTTGGCGTAGCCTTGCGCATAAATCTCATTGAGCATCGCAAGGAGCAGTAACACATCAGTCGCCGGACGGATAAAGTGATGCTCGCTGGCGATATCAGCCGTCTCGGTACGTCTTGGGTCGATGACCACTACTTTGCCATCGCGAGCTTTGATATCTTTTAGCTTTTGACGCATGTTTGCGGCGGTCATGATACTGCCGTTAGAGGCTAGCGGATTGCCACCGATGATCAGCATGTGCTGAGTACGATTGACATCAGGCACAGGGATACGCAGCATGTGACCGAACAGATGCAGGCTAATAATNTGATGCGGNAGCTGATCGATAGAGGTGGCTGAGAAGCGAGTGCGAGTCTTGATGCTGCCCAATAGATGCTTAATGGTGAGCATACCGCCTAAGTTGTGCACGTTAGGGTTACCTAGATAGACGCCAAAAGCGTTGTTGCCATACTCTTTTTGTATGGACTGTATGCCGGCCGCGACTTTGTCTAACGCCTCATCCCAACTGATCTTTTTCCAGCCATCAGCGGTGCGCTCGACAGGATGGCGCAAGCGATCAGGATCTTCGTGCAAATCTTGCAAAGCGGTGGCTTTTGGGCAGATATAGCCTTTGGAGAATGGATCGTCCTTATCGCCCTTGATAGACAGCACCTTTTCGCCATCATGCTTGACGACGATACCGCACATCGCTTCACACAAGTTGCAGGTTCTAAAGTGAGTTTGTTCACCCGCTGTGCTTGCGTCTTTGCTTTTATTTTCACGGATACTTTTAATCATAGTTTAACTTCCTTGTCGTTGACTCTTATTCCAGTGTAAGACCGCTAGAATGTACTGGGTTAAAATATTGCTAGATACGAGCTTAGGNTTTACATCCAGCCTTAAACTTTGTTTTTTAAACGCTATCTTTAAACGCTATCTTTAAACGCTATCTTTAAACGCTGTGTTTTTGCCAAAAACGAATGAATAAAGCATTTAAGTTTTGACATAAGATGGTGATGGCTTGCCCTCGAGTATAGCGCTGCTGATGACAGCCTAGTATCAGCTCATGGACTTGCGCTGAGGCAATATCGACACACAAATTGACTTCAGACGCCTCAAAATCACAGTCAGATAACGTCAGACCTTCGACAAATATCTGCGTCCACTCTTGTTGTATCTCATTGATTAAATGACTCAAACCGCTGCTTGTAGACAGCTGATTTTCTGTACTGAGTTCTATACTGGGTTTTGTACTGAGTTCTATACTGAGTTCTAAGCTGGGTTTTGTACTGAGTTTTGTAGTGGGGCCACAGCGCAGACGATCCTCGTTTAAGCGCTGAAATAAGTCGATATTAATGAAGGCGGCATCAAAGATGTGGTTAAGACATTGCTCACAGCGCTGGTTGAACTGAGTCTCACTGAGCCAAGCATAATCTTTAATTATTGTTATCCAAGCGGCGCGCATTGGCGAGAGATAATTGTCTTTGAGCTGCGCGCTTAGCTGCTGTTGCAGCTCATCTAAGCTTGCAAAATGATTATAAAAACTTGGCTGCGCAATCCCTGCGCCTTTGGCGACTTTATTCATACTCATGCCTGCGCTGCCTTCACTGCTATATAGACGCAAAGCGCTTTTCATTATCGCGTTACGCGTTTGTGCNTTGGCAAGCTTGCGTGGTGATGNAGTGCTCGCTTTTGNAAACCCGTCTTTTTTATCACCTATATCATCGATTATTTGTGTCACTTTCACGCTTAGCCTTTTATTAAACCACTTTATGCTTAATACATGTTTAGACTATAAGGTTATAGTCATTTGCACGGGCTGTCTATAATTTAATTATCATGAATAACAGATTACTAAGATAAGCTAGCAGTGCCTTGAGTGAAGCTGTTAGAGAGATATCATGACGCTCTAGAAAGAATAACCGTCTAACGAGATTATTTTGCAGAATAAGAAGTTGTATATTAAGACGCTTTTTAAAGTACTAGAACTTACGAGTACTAAATATCATAGTTAATAAATAGAACAGCCGTACGGTTACTTTTAATTTTGCTTACTCTTACAAAGGTTACATACTCATAATAAATTTGCGGCCTTTATTATTGTTGAGCAACACTAAAAACACCGTTAATACAGACAGCGCGAGTCATAATTTATATAGTAAGAATCACTAGTTATTGATGCATCGCTTAATAGCGATCTATTGAATGCTAGAGAATATAAACTCATTAATCGGCTATATTATAACAATAGGTAAATAGAAGGACTTTTATTTTACTGAATGAGCCGCTAATACAAGGATAATCACTATGAATGAACATACTCTAAAAGGCGAATGGAACCAAATGAAAGGTTCAGTAAAACAAAAATGGGGCGAGTTGACCAATGATGACCTCGACCAAATCGAAGGTAGCCGTGATAAGCTAGTCGGCCGTGTACAAGAACGTTATGGCCATAGTAAAGAGGATGCCGAGCGTGACGTGGACAACTGGCGCCGTGAAAACAACTATTAATAGTTGCAAGATAGAATAGATATTTTTATCTTTACCGTATTGGCTGATGGTCGATACGGTTTTTAGTATGTCGGTGTTNACTCTCATTGCTCATTCGTAGATAACTTTTGACTAACGATTACATGCAGCTCAAAAGTAGAGAGTTAGCAATAATAATTGAGAGACAATAACTTAAAAGCTATTATTTAAAGACAAAAATTAGAAATAATTACTTAGAAAATATAGCTGAAAAACTGCAGCTTAAAAACGATAAACTTAAAAACGATAAACTTAAAAACGATAAATTAGAAACGATAAACTAAAAACTATAAAACCGCATAACAATCATTGTTATGCGGTCTTATCTTTAACAATCCTTGTTACCTATCACGACTCATTCCACTGCATCCTTGCAGTACATCAAGTATAGTGCAATAGTAGAGCATCCTGCTCTAAATACAACTAGCTACTGGTATCGCTACCATCAGCACAGGTTATGCATCCTTACTTCACTAATCTTTGTCGTCCTGACGTAGATCACTGAAATATTATCCATAATACGGTTAACTCAATCCTTGAGTCACATTCCCTGATGCCGTGTGACTATAGTGCCAAAATGTAATCGAACTGTTAAGAGGTGTTAGCGTCAATGCTTGTAAGCATATGCTTACAAGACAAAATCTAATATTTAATAAAGACAGCGAGTTACCTCATCAAAGCCGTATTATCAGAGCAGCATTTCACCTAATATTCCTACTAAAAATCCTAATGTAGCTCCAAGCGGCGTCAGATAGTTTTTGGCAAGTTTGCTCTCAGGAATAATGTCCTGAATCAGCAGATATAAGATACCGCCACTAGCAAAGGTCATTAGATGAGCGGTTAAGTCAGGATGCGCACTTAATAAAAAGTGCCCGGTTAGTGCTGATAGTATGCCAAAGAAGCTCAGTACAAAGAAAATAGCCAAGGTCTTTTTGACGCNAAAACCGCTTTGAACCAAATCACGAAATGAATTAAAAGATTCAGGTAAGTTTTGTAGGCCGATAAACACCGCTAATAACGCAGCCATTTGTGGCTCAATAGCAAATACTGCCCCGAGGGCGATCGATTCAGGGATAAAGTCCATTAGCATCGCTAGTAGCGTCGCTTGCTGTCCGCCAGACTTTGCTAGTTGATAGTCAATAGCCATAAACACTATCGCACCTAGTAAGAATGAGCCTGTCACGCCCCAGACGCTCAGCTCCTCCATGCCCTTTGGCACTAATACTAGCGCTAATGCCGACAATATAATGCCCGCGCCAAACGACATTAAGGTATGAGTAATCTCGTATTTAACAGGACTATCTTTGACATGATGGTTAAACAAATTGGCCAATAGTCCGCCAATGAACACTGTTGCTCCGGCAAAGCCTGAATATAAAATGAGCTTAAATAGCATAGCTAAGACTCCCTACAATGTCTCGTTAGTATTATTCACCTGATGATTAGGCTTGTTTTTGAGTAGTTTTGAGGAAAAAAAGGGGTTTTGGCAATACGGTTATCACTGAACACTCGTATTCATTACTGAAGCTGTTGCATTGTTTACAACTTGATAACTTACAAGACATTTATTATCAATTTTTATGAACTACTATAAGGTGTAAGAAAATGTTTCAAAGCTATTTGTTAAGCGATAAGGAACAAGTCGCTACTAGGATCAGGAGCCAAAAATATGAAAACACCCCCTACTCTCCCATTTAAAAAGCTACTCTCAGCAAGTCTTATCTTAACGCTGTTTGGCATGTCAGCTGGTTGTACGGTTGCCAGTCCAGGCTACGGTAATCAGCCGATATATCAGGCCAATGATGGCTATAAAAACGCCAACTATAATCGTGCCAGACAACAGCTACGTAAAGACTTACGCCGCCAAGGCTATCAGTTAATGGATATCAGACCCGATACTTATCGCGGTAGGCAAGTGATCAAAGCCTATNCAAAAAAGAATAATCAGGCTTACGAGCTTACTTACTCTTATCCCAATTTAAAACTGCTCAATTCAAATAAAAAGCAATGGGAGCAAGTCTGGCGAGATAACGATCATAAAAAAGGTAATAAGAAGTACAAAAAAAATAAGCGCTATGATGATGTCGAAGATAGAATAAAACAAGAAAGTCGCTATTCAGCGGTTAGGCAGCGCGCTATCAAAAAGGTGAGCGCTATGGGCTACCGTGTCAAAGACATCGAACTCGATGAGCGAAACAATCGCGGNGTGTTTGAAATTGAGGCCAAAAAAGGCTCGCAAGAGTATGAGATTCTGCTGAGCTATCCAAATCTAAATGTCATTAAGATAGAAAAAGACTGATCAGCAAGCTAAGTACAGGCTAAATAAGTACAAGCTAAATAACAGATAGAGTGATACGCTTTTGCATCGCTGTTATGCCATACAGTCTTGATGCTGAGGGTCAAATAAGCGTTTAGCTGCTATTTGACCCTTTTTTTATACCTACCAAGCCCCTTTAGTCGTCAAAGATCCAACACTTCTAGCACGTCATAAGCAGGAGTTTCATAAGGATGCGCTTGCTTTAAGGCTTTAATCACCTCTGCTATCATTGACGTCTTAACCACCATCTCNACACGCCATTCAGCGACTTTCTCAAGCTTATCTTGACTACCAAGATGCGGATTACTACCTGCCATCGGCATAAACTGCCCCTCTCCTTTGACTTGCCAGCAGCACTGCTCATANTTGCCAATAGTGCCAGCTCCGGCAGCGAATAGCGCCGCTTTAACCTTCTCTAGCGCTTCCTCTGGNATAAAAACGGTCAATTTATACATGATGTATCCTTAGTTTATATGGTCTTTTTTAATGGCTTTTATTTAANTAGTTTACNTCTTTGATAGTGACGGATGAGCCGTCCATACATAGCGTAGTAGCCAGTCTGCCGCCTCGCCTGCGTAATCGATACCGATACGCGGTCGTAGCGATACAAGCGGCAAACAGCCATCATCCTCAATCCAAACGCCAGACTCAGGCGCAATCGAGGAGCCGTATAACGCACGGTCAATTTGCAAGCGCTTTGTCAATTTACCCGGGCCAGCGAACTGTTTGATATGAGTGAGCTGCTTATCAGAACTTAAATTTTGCTCTTCAAGCAGACGCTCGCTATCCTCAGCCAAAAACCCAGCTCGTATCAGCACCGACTCTGGGGACTCAGCCGTGCCGCTGACTAAATTAAGCATCAGATGCACTCCATACGTCAGATAAGTGTAGAAGACCCCGCCCTCAGCGTACATAATATCGGCTAGCGAATTGCCTTTCTTGCCTTTCGCTAAGTGCGCGGCAACTGAGCCGTCTTGCTCTCCTATATATGCTTCGGTTTCAGTAATGCGCACGCGCAGTACTTTTGGTACGCTATCTGTGTCAGTTATGCGTCGGCATAAGACTTTGCCAATCAAGTCCGCTGCCACTACGCAAGTTGGCCGAGCAAACCAAGAAGGCTCTAGGATAATCGAGTTTGTCTTCGCTTTGGACATGATATAGTAAACTCAATTTAAAAGTGTTATAGCGCTACTGGGGTGAGTTTTCCGCAGCCTCTGTGATAGCAGCACGCAAGAAAAATTTATATCAGTAGCGCATTTGAATTGATGACAGTTTTATCTTTAATAGACTATAGGCTTTTATCCGCATCAAATAATAGCTCTTATTATAAGCAATATCGCGGGCTGTAACGGTCACAGTTTGAGCACAATTAAGTAAAATTTTGCATAAAAAAACTGAGCTTATAAGCTCAGTTTTTATTGTGATATCAGTATTTAACCGCAGTATTTAACCGCAGTATTTAAAGCTCAGTATTGGCATTAGTCTAAAGGTACACCAATACGCTTTGCCACTTCCTCGTAACCTTCGATCACATCGCCAAGCGATTGACGGAAGCGGTCTTTATCGAGCTTTTTCTTAGTGGTTTTATCCCAAATGCGGCAGCCATCAGGTGAGAACTCATCACCTAAGACAATACGGTCATGAAAGACGCCAAACTCTAATTTAAAGTCGACTAAGATCAAATCACCTTGATCAAACAGCGCTTTTAGTACGTCGTTGACCTGATAGCTTAAAGCTTTCATTTTGGCGAGCTGATCCTCAGTGGCCCAGTCCAAAGTGATGGCTAGCGACTCATTCACCATCGGATCGCCTAGCGCATCATCTTTATAAAACAGCTCAAAGGTCGGCGGCGTCAACTCTTGGCCTTCTTCTAATCCCAAACGGCGCACTAGACTGCCGGCAGCATAGTTACGTACCACACATTCAACGGGCAGCATATCCATACGTTTGACGAGCACCTCATCGCTAGACAACTGCTGCTCAAAATGGGTCTCAATCCCCGCTTCGCTAAGTTTTTGCATAATAAAGCTGTTAAAGCGGTTATTCACTTCACCTTTACGCGCTAATTGCTCAATACGCTTACCATCTAACGCTGAGGTATCATCACGAAAGTGCAAGATGAGCAGATCGTTATCTTCAGTCTCATAGACTGATTTGGCTTTACCTTTATATAAAAGTTGTTGTTTTTGCATGATAAGAGTCCTGTTCTTGCAAACTTATATAAGATATCTAAAAGAGTGATAGCCGGTTCAATGTAAAAGCATCCGTATAGCTAGAGCTAGCATGCTGATGATAACACCTAAGCTCTGAACACCGAACGCTAGCCGTCCAGCAAAGGGATATAGCAACAGCACACACAACGTTTCGTGCGTTTATGGTTTTGAACAGACTATGTAGACACTATTAGAGTAAAAAATAATAGAATGAAAAATAATCTACTCAGTAGCTGCAGTAGTCGCCACAGTGCGCTGAGGTTTTGGTAATTGGTACTGCTTGCCCGCTTCGTTTTCTAAATTGAGCGTATTAACCCCAGCATTTGGCGTTGGATATAGCGGTACAAATGGCGCTGTTTGTGCATCGGCAGGCAATTGTAGCGGCGCAAGTTTTTGGCTTTGCTGATAGTCCAAGCTACCATTGTCGCGTTTTCCCACAAACTCTTTTAGCGACTGGCAACCGCTCAGCACTAAAGTACTTCCTAACAGAGCCGTCAGCAGAGCCGGAGTGATTTTAGAGAGGTGTGNTTTTGGGATATGTAATGATGTTTTCATCATAGTGTCTCTGTGTTGTCTTAAGCATTAGCGCTCATTGGTGATTACGCTTAGATATTGACTGCGTGTCTAGCATTAAATACGCGTTTGTACTGTTGCACAAGCTGATGCGTAAATACTAGATTAAGTTTGCTTTTACCAAGGCTTTATCGATAGTCGCATGATGCGACTCAGCGAGCCAAACGAGTGGCAAACGAATCCCTTTATCGATCATACCCATTTTATGTAGCGCGTATTTGGCAGGGATAGGGCTGGACTCAATGAATAAATCACGGTGCAGATGTTCGATGACGTCATGAGCGGCTTTGGCAGCGGTAAAATCACCACGTAAGGCGGCGGCAAAAGTCTCGCTCATCGCTTTTGGTGCCACATTGGCAGTGACTGAGATATTACCTTTAGCGCCGACTTTCATAAGATCAAGCGCAGTACCATCATCACCAGACAAGACCACTAATCTATCGCCGACGGCTTTTATCAGCGCTTCACCGCGTCCAACTGAGCCTGTCGCGTCTTTTATAGCGACGATGTTATCAATGTCGGCTAAGCGCTCAACGGTCTCTTGACTAATATCGACAACAGTNCGCCCTGGTACATTATAGAGCATTTGCGGCATATCGACTGCGGCAGCGATAGCTTTGTAGTGCTGATATAAGCCTTCTTGAGGCGGCTTATTATAGTAAGGCGCGACAAGTAACGCGCAGTCAGCGCCGGCGTCAGAGGCTTCTTGAGTCAGCTTGATAGCTTCATCGGTACTGTTAGCGCCAGTACCTGCAATCACAGGAACACGGCCATCGACATGCTTGACGAAGAAGCGAATCACTTCGCTATGCTCAGGTACGGATAGAGTGGCCGACTCGCCAGTTGTCCCTACTGCTACCAAGCAATGCGTGCCTTGCTCGATTTGCCAATCTATGAGATCTGCGAGACGCTTATAATCGACCTTACCATCAGGATGCATAGGCGTGACTAAGGCTACCATAGAGCCTTGTAATTGGGTTTTGATATCGTCGTATGCTGTACTCATAACCATGCCTTACTGTTTTTTTTGCGGTAACATTANCATTTTTATATGAAGCCAATGTTATCGTTTGAGCGTATTTGTGATTGATAGCTACTGATAGCTGCACGTATAACTAAATGCCCGATAGTGTAGCATATTTTACTTGCGCGACTAGTTGTCAATTCTAGCTGTTCATTGTAGCCAGCTTCGCTTGTAAGCCTTACTAAAATGACGCGCTTCTCTTATAAAAGCTGTCATTATAAGAGCCTCTAACAGTGACAAACAAGCCCTATTCTATACGTAGACCGATAATAGCGGGAATGCCTTGGCGTACAACCTCAATAGTCACGACGCCTTGCTTAGGTAGTGAGGAGATAGCGCTAGTAAAATCAGTCACCGTCTTAATCGGCTTTTGGTGCAGATTAGTGACGATGTCGCCTGCCATAATGCCAGAGCGCGCCGCCAAACCGGTAGGATCAACGGCGGTCACTAACACACCAACCTGACTGTCTGAGTCAAACTGTGCTTGCTCATCGGTGGTCAAGTCGCGTAGACGCAGACCGAGCTGTACTTCATTGTTCTGCTTATCGCGGCTTTGCGCTTGTACATCACCCGGCGCTCGGCTGAGCTTGCCGGTCAACATCAGGCGCTTACCNTCACGCTGGATTTGGACTTGGAAAGGATCGTCTGGGCGCGCGCGGTTCAGTAAGTTTAGCAAATCATCAGCGCGTATAATGGGCTTCTTATTATACTGCAAGATAATATCGCCCGTTTTGAGTCCGGCTCGTTGCGCTGGCGAGTCTGGCGATACTCGCGTCAATAACGCCCCTTGTGGCCGCGATAACCGATAGACCTCTGCTAAGTTGCGATCGATATCTTGCGGATAAATACCTAAGTAAGCGCGNGTCACCTCACCATTGGTTTTGAGCTGCTCATAGATATCCATCGCCGCATTCATCGGAATAGAGAACGATAGCCCCATGTAGCCGCCAGTACCACTAAAGATACGTGAGTTGATACCGATGACCTCGCCGCGTTTATTGAAGAGCGGGCCGCCGGAGTTACCAGGGTTGAGCGCGACATCCGTCTGAATAAANGGCACGCTTGTCTCTCGTGAAAAGCTGCGCGACTTAGCACTTACGATGCCGGCTGAGGCAGAATAATCAAAGCCAAAAGGCGAGCCTATTGCAAGTACCGGCTCCCCTACTTTTAGCAGATTGGAGTCGCCAATGCTCAAAGCNGGAAACTGACTGCCCTTAACCTTTAAGACAGCAACNTCTGAGCGCTCATCACTACCTACGAGCACCGCATCTAACTCAGTGCGATCATTGAGCGTCACAGTGATCTTATCAGCACCTTCAACAACGTGATGGTTGGTCAGCATGTACCCATCTTTAGTGACAAAAAATCCNGTGCCATAAGCGTTTTCGATAGCGGGCGTGGCTGGCCGGTCTGGCAGACGCANGCGATCACCAAAGAACTGNCGTAGCAGCTCTGCCGTCTGCGCTTGAGCCAGCTCCTCGTCACTAATATTAGTCGTTACGTTGACCCGAGCCACCCCTGGCGTCACTTGCTGTACTAAATCTGAGAAGTCCGTACTAGCGACCACAGCTTGGGCAGGAGTAACCATCAAAGGACTCATAGTAGCGGCGCTGACTCCTATCGCGACAGCTAATAAGCTGCGCTGCCACCAAGACTTGAGGTTATAATTGGCCATTTTCTCCTGCATATTCTTCCCCTTGTGCTAACTTCGTATTATTATTTGCGGTTTTTGTGTTTGATATCAACTTATCGTATAAAAACGTCTATTAGTATGAGGTAATTTTTACCTGAATCATAGTGTCGTCTGATTGTCATTTAANTGTCATTTAATTGTCGTTTGATTGTTGTTTGTCAGGGTNTTGCTGAGTCATTGTCGCCGACGCCTTGGCCATTANCGCTCTTATGACTAAAGAATAACTATCCGCTTGGTCGGGTGCTGATACAACAAAAATAAAATCATGCTATTATGATAAACCGATTACTATTTATGGTAAACAAAAGTAAGCTTTCATCTTTTTATATTTATTATGAGCNTAGATGTACTTTATTAACATAGATGCCCTACTGTATGCCCTTGATGAAAAGCCTTACATTGAAAAGGTCTACAACGGCTTTTTAGTTTTCTATAATAGCTAGTGTCAAATGATTCGTATTGGTTACCCCATTATTNCTGCCGTTATTTTAGTGTCCNCCTGTGCTAGAGTTTGTACTCATTATTATTGTATTTTATGACTAGGGCGTGTTGATTGTGGTCAGGCTAAAATTTAACTTTAAAATAAAACCTCATTAGCGTTTTATGGCAGTATTAAACCGACGCTAATCTGTGATGTGTGACAGGTTTATAAAAAAGGATTAATTTATGGATACCGCCCTATTACTATCTGGCGTAGTTGGCGCCGGCATTGCCGCCCAATGGCTAGCTTGGTATTTAAAGCAGCCGTCCATTTTGTTTTTATTATTAATTGGCATTATCGTTGGACCTATTCTTGGTATTTTCGATCCTGATTTGGTGCTAGGCGAGCTGATGTTCCCCTTTATCTCTTTAGGGGTGGCGATCATTCTCTTTGAGGGCTCTTTGACCTTAGAGTTTGATGAGATCAAGCAGCATGGTACGGTCGTACAGATGCTAGTGTCTGTTGGCGTGCTCATTACTATCGCCATCGTTGCGCTCTCAACTTATCTGTTATTCGATGTCGATCCGCTGATTGCGCTACTGTTCGGTGCACTCGTTTGTGTCACTGGGCCGACAGTGATTATGCCGCTACTGCGCAGCGTCCGTCCTAATAAGACCATCTCCAACATTCTTAAGTGGGAAGGTATCATCATTGACCCTATCGGCGCTATTGCCGTCGTTTTGGTTTATGAATATATCATCTCAGGCGGACAAGCCAACAGCATCCTTTTATTTACCAAGATTGTGGTACTAGCGACTGCTTTAGGACTCATAGGGGCTTGGGTACTCGCCTTTTTGATGCGCCGCCACATGATACCTGAGTTTTTACGTAACGTTTTTACCTTAGCCTTTGTGTTGGTGCTGTTTTCGGTCTCAAACCATCTAGAGCATGAGTCTGGGCTGTTGACTGTGACGGTACTAGGCGTGGCACTGGCTAACTGGCCTAAATTCCCACGCGATACCATTCTAGAGTTCAATGAGTCGCTGACGGTACTACTGATCTCTGTGCTATTTATTATCCTTGCCGCGCGGGTTGAGCTCTCAAGCCTGCTCAGTGTCGGTTTTGCAGGATTAGTATTATTAGCGATTGTGATGCTAGTGGCGCGTCCGCTGTCGGTTTGGGCTTCTGCTATTGGCTCTAACCTAAAGACCAATGAAAAGCTGATGATCAGTTGGATTGGCCCGCGTGGTATTGTCGCCGCAGCTATATCCTCACTGTTTGCTATTCGTCTACAAGAGTATGATATTCAAGGCGTTGAGCTATTAGTGCCCTTAGTCTTTATGGTGATTATCGGTACGGTNATGATTCAAGGCTTAGGAGCCAAATTCGTCGGTAACTTATTGGGCGTGCGTGAGCCTGAAACTAACGGTATCTTGATCGTCGGNTCCAACCCTATTGCGCTGTTAGTGGCGACATCTTTAAAAGAGCAAGGCTTCGATGTCATCGTCGCTCATAACAACTATACCAATATTGCCAAAGCACGTATGAGCGGGCTGCGAACTTATTTTGGTAACCCTATCTCCGATCACGCCGATCATCATCTTGATCTCATCGGTATCGGTCGTCTGTTTGCCATGAGTATGGATAAAGAGATGAATACTTTGTCTGAGATTCATTATCGCCACGAATTCGGTGAGCGTAAGCTGTATCGTCTCAAGTTCAGTGAAGAGAAAGTCAAAAGTGAGCGCGATGACAAACAGTCTAACTTCAGCTCGCAGTGGCTATTTGGCAAAGACGTCACTTATACCAAATTAGCGAGCATGCTCTCCAAAAAAGCCAAGATTAAGATCACAAATATCACCGACAGTTATACTTATGAGCAGTATAAGGCCGATAACAAGCAGTTTGTACCGCTCTACACGATCGATAAAGAAGGTAAGCTACATGTCATCACTGATAAGTTCGATGGTAGTGTGCCGCGCGATCGTAAGCTTATCGCCTTAGTCGTCGATGATGGCATCAAGCCAAAGCCGGTAGACGTTACAGCTAAGCAAGAACAAGCGCGTGCTGCAGCCGATGCAGACTTTGAGGCCAGCTATAAAGCGCCTGAAAAACGTAAAGAAAAAGAGCTAGTAGCAGACGGGACCGCCGATACTGANGCACAAGCGGCTGATAAAGAAGCGAGCACGGCTACTGGTAAGGAAGATAGCGCTGACAACGCTGGCACTAATGTCAGCGGGGAAGCACCCAAGACCAAGTCAGGCTCGCTTGACCCTAACCGCCTGCCGGGTAGTACTGATAGCAATAGTTCTGCTAACAATAATCCTGCTAAAAACAGTCCTGCTAAAAACAGTACTGATAAATAGCTGGTGCTTAACCCTGTTATTTATCAGGACAAGTGATCGTTATAAGCTTGCATAAAAAAACGCCAACTCCTTGATTTGAGTTGGCGTTTTTATTGAGTCCTTGGTTAAGAAAACCCTAGCAAAAGCGATTAGCCTAAATTAAAGCGCGCCTGCACGGTTTGCCAAATACGCCCGCCCACTTCATCGCTGCTGCCGTTGGCATCGATACGCTCAATGCGCTCAGGGTGCTGCATAGCCAGCATACTAAAGCCATGATGTACGCGGGTAAAAAACGCCGTAGCCTGCTGCTCGAAGCGATCAGCCTTGCTACGTTTACCAGCGCGGGCCATACCTTCTAGCACCGGTAGATCCAGCCATAGCGTCAGCTCTGGCAGTGGCGAGATAAACTGAGTGATTAGACTGTCGATTTTTGCTAACACTCGCTGATCGCCATCGGCGCGGCCATAGCCTTGATAGGCGATGGTTGAGTCGGTGAAGCGATCACAAATCACCCAAGCGCCGCGCTGCAGTGCAGGCAGGATAACTTGCTGCAGATGATCCGCGCGAGCAGCAAAGAGGAGTAGTAGCTCGGTATCGTCATTGATATCAGTCGCCGGATCGAGCAAGATGGCGCGTAGACGCTCAGCGAATGGACTACCGCCCGGCTCACGAGTACGTACGTAGTCGATACCCGCTGCCTGCAAACGCTGGCATAAGCCTTCGATAGCGGTCGTCTTACCAACGCCTTCTGTACCTTCAAAACTAATAAACCGACCTACTGTTGTTGTCACATTATTCCTTAAATCATCCTAAGCCAATCTTTATGCTTATTTGAGCTTGATTGAGCGCTATTATTACTCGCCAGGCGGGGTTTGTGATTTCTTCTCGCGCATCACTTTGAGGTACTCTTGCACCGCGTTATTGTGCTCTCTTAAGCTATTGGTGAATTTATGACCGCCATTGCCCGTCGCCACAAAGTACAAGGCTTTGCTATCTGCCGGATGCAAAGTCGCTTCGATAGAGGCTGGCGACGGTAAGGAGATTGGCGTTGGCGGTAAGCCGTCGATTTGATAGGTGTTATAGCTCGTCTTTTCATCGATATCCTTACGGCGGATATTACCATCGTAGCGATCGCCCATACCATAGATGATCGTTGGGTCTGTTTGCAGGCGCATGCTTTGTTTTAGACGNTTATTGAACACCGCGGATACCAGCGCGCGCTCATCGGCTATGCTGGTTTCTTTTTCGATGATAGACGCCATTATCAGTGCTTGATAAGGGCTCTCATATGGTAGATCTGGCGCGCGGTTCTCCCATGCCTCAGTCAACGCCTGCTGCTGGCGCTTATACAAATCAGTCAACACTTGGGTGTCGGTTGCGCCTTCCCCATAATAATAAGTATCTGGGGTAAACCAGCCTTCAAGATTATGATTGACGATAGGGTCATCGCTCGTGGTCACGGACTCGGGCAGTATTCCGGCCAAATCTAGCGCTTTGGCAATACTGGCATTATCTGCACCCTCAACTAGCACTTCTTTGACGATACCTTCATTGTCACGCAGGTTCTGATACAGATCGCTTGCGGTCTTGCCTTCGATCACTTGCACTTTGACCATCGCCACTTTTGCGCCTTGACCAAATACATGCAGGGCTTCTGCAATCGTTGGGTTCTCAGGTAACGGATAAATCCCGGCGTGCAGCGGTGCATCGACTTGCGACTTGATATATAACTTGGCAATACTGGCAGAAAACAGTGGAATCTCTTTTTGCCACTGCGGTAGCAAGCCATAATAAGTATCGCCCTGCTCGATAGTGACTTTTTGTGCCGGCTGCGTGATACGGCCAAATAGCGTCTGATAGACCATCACTAGCAAGAAAGCGGCAATCAGCCCGAGCACTAACAATATCTGATAGCCGCGCTGCATAAAAAACGATGGATTATCTTTTTTGTAGCGCCGCGGTTTGCTGCCACCACTAATCAGCGACACATCGGTCGCGGGCGCTTTGTCTAGGTCATCAGTGGCGTCACGCTCAGCGGTTGGCTCTACGGGTGACGAGTNGACTCTCTTAGCATTTGACTCAGTAGCCGCGCTATCATTAGGCTTGTTATCAGGGTTTTCGGGGGTCGGCGTGCTCATGGCAACTCAAAGGGCAGAAGTTTGCTAGAATTTAGCACTGAACCGTAAGCTTTTCAATGGTATTTGCTTAGCTTATCGGCATTCAACCTTCTTTTACTTGAGTAAATATCCATTCAACCCAGCTTTTAACTGTAAGACACCTTCTCTTAAAAGTATTAGCTTCCGTATTTAAGTTTTCGATTTTACATGCTTCTACAATATTCTGAACATCTTCAATGGATAAAACACCAGCATTTTTTATATAAAAATCTAGTACTTTAGCGAACGGTTTGGATGAGAGGATGAGTTCTGCAAATTTAATTTGCTTCGTAGTTAATGGCAATTGTATTACCTCTAATCCTAGCTTAGTAAGACTCACCAGCCCTTTATTTATAGATACCAAACCTAAATATTTTGCAGCATTAGCATAATAATCAGCTTGTCTATCTGCAAAGTCATAAATCTCAGCTATTTCTCTCTTATAGAGTCCAGTTCTACCACTTTCATCACTATCTTCATTCACATTATTAGAATATCTTTTAGCCAGTTCTTCACATAAATTAACTACTTTATTGAAATCATCTGCTTGAGGAAAAGGAGCTTCTTGACTGTTCAGTTTAGGTAATTTTTTATTTAATAACTCTTTTAAATACTCTACCGTTAACTCTTTAGTGATTATTGAATAACGACTGGAATCAATTAATTTAATTGACATGGGGTTGTGAATCTCTTCAAAAACATACTCTCTGATATAGAAAATCCCATTAGAGTATGTAAGATAGATATTCCTGATGTCTTTAGTTTTGATTTTATTATGCCAAGTTCTGTAAGGATAATATAACTGTCTGACTACGAAGTCTCTGGACAAAGTATTTTTTGCTTCTACTAAGAAAATACTATCATGGCTTTCATAACCAGCATCAATTTCTATTTGAGATCCTTTTACCTCAAAATTAAAAACCTTACTCGGCTCCTGAATTTGAAAGTCAAAATCCCCAGAACCCATTCGACCACTTATCGTACTATGAAGATGTTCTGCTCCCGTAAAATGACTTAAAATTGAGCATAAATTTGCACAGTATATAGCTGTTGGTTCAGTTTTAATCAGATTGGGGTCTATAGTTTCAATAAACGTGGGGAACTGTTTTTCTTGAATTTTATCTTCTCTTTGAGGGGTATCATAATCTTCAAAGTTATGAAATATATCAAACTTTCCAACTTTGTAACCACCTCTACTAATTGGTAAAATTGATAACTTATTTTCTTTAAATATTTCTGGCAAGTCTTCTCTGGAGTCAAACTTGGTCATCAGCCTAGCTTCTCTAATCTTATTGATTCTTTTAGAATCAATAATAAACTCACCTTCTGCTTCTATTTCATTCAGAAGCTGATCTTCTTCAAAGATCTTTTCCCAAGCTAGATCGTTTTTACCTTTAGATTTACCCATAATTTCTTACCAAAATCTCTTTGACCTCACCTCTTTTGCTACCTACAGAGTTGATATGTCGAGTAGCTCCTACTTCTATTATCTGAAAATCTTTATGATTGTAAAGGTCTTTCATAAGTTCAGTTGCTGAATTAGACAAAAGAAAGTTAATACCTTTTTCATTCAGTTTTAAGCAAGTATCTCTTAGCCTTTCCTGTTCCTTAACATCAAAACCACCTTGAACATAACCTGTGAAATTTGAGCTTTTTGAAACAGGGTCATAAGGTGGATCAAAATAGACAAATGAACCTTTACGTATATTTTTTAGAGCGTCTTGATAATCTCCATTAAGTAACTTGATATCATTCTTCTGTAGATAGTTACTCACCGCTCGTAATACAGTTTCATTAATAATATTAGGATTCTTGTAGCGTCCAAACGGTGTATTAAACTCACCTGAACTATTAACTCTATATAGTCCATTAAAACAAGTTTTATTAAGGTAAATAACTCTTGAAGCGCGCTCCAGCTTTGATAGCTCATTAAAGCCTTCTTGTCTATCAAGTCCTCTAACTTGATAGAAATATTCTGAATTATTTTTATGAATAGCTAAATGTGCGATAAGTGCATCAACATTATCTCTTATGGTTTCGTAAACATTAATTAACTCAGAGTTATAGTCATTTATAACCGCTTTCTTTGGTTGTGTATGAAGGAATACTGCTCCTCCACCTACAAATGGTTCATAATAGGTAGATATACGAGTAGGTAGTAGCGGCTCAATCTCGGTCATGAGTTGACGCTTTCCGCCTACCCACTTTAAGAAAGGCATAACTAATTTATTTCTCTTTGCCACTTTGAACCTCTATATTAGATTACTTACTACTGATCAGTATGGATAAACCCATAAAAAGCCCATCTTGAAATAGGCTTTTTAGCTAAAAACTGATGTTTATAAAATTGAATCGTTATCGACATGCTTTACATTGACTTTGAGCTCTGATCTTTCCATCACCCATATTTCGATAACCAAACTTTTTTTCTACTTCCTGATGAGAGTTTGCAGTCTTATCACACTTAGGACATTTGTGCGGTAATTTAATATAACCACTATTCATGTTTTCTCCTCATTTAATTTAAGTATCTGTGACGATATTAGATTATTCACATAAACTCTAAAAGTTTTGACAAATTCATTTCAAAAGCTTTAGCAAAAATTTCAATATTTACTAGAGCTGGGTTCCGTTCACCTCGCTCTATCATTCCAATATAATTCCGGTGAAATCCAGTCATATCAGCAAGCTCTTCTTGACTTAGCTTTCTCTCTTTACGTAAATCACGAATTCTTTGTCCAAAACTGATTAAAATTTGCTTTTTCATTTGCTTTATGCTCATTGATTAGCTATTATAAATACACACAATAAGTGTTATTATATAATATATGTGCAAGGATATTGACATGATAACCATTGAGAACCTAACGATCAATATAAATACTACTCCGTCAGCATCTAGCGATTTACTGAACACTCAAAGTCCAGTAGTCGCGAGGGATGAGCTAATTAATATGTTGCGTATTATTAGTGAAGACCCTCGGTTTCTTAAACAAACTGTTGTTATCCCTGACGAATGCGAGCAATATGGTTTTGTAGAGGGAGAATTTGATCTGCCTACCCTGCTTTGTTTTTTAGCCGATATGCTGGAATAGACATGGAAAGTCGTTCATTTTTTATAAGTAGTAATTCAGATTTTAGGTTACATGAAGGGGATTGCTTGACCGTTATTCCTCAGATAGAAAATGATGTAGATATGGTTTTCGCTGATCCGCCTTACTTTTTATCCAATGGTGGGCAAACCGTAAANAACGGCAANNTTCAATCNGTCAATAAAGGNGATTGGGACAAGCTTNTTAGTGATAATGACGCCTANGTNTTTACCTATGAATGGCTATCTGCTGTTCGAGATAAAATGGNAGATAACGCTACGATTTGGGTCAGTGGTACGCATCATAATATATTTACTTTAGGACGTATCTTGCCGCAGCTAGGTTTTAAGATACTGAACGTTATTACATGGGAAAAGACCAATCCGCCGCCTAATTTTTCTTGTCGGTTTTTTACTCATTCCACTGAGTTTATTATTTGGGCACGCAAACACCCAAAAGTACCGCATTACTTCGATTATGACTTGATGAAACGCTTAAATAATGACAAGCAAATGAAAGATGTATGGCGCTTACCTGCCATAGCTAAGTGGGAGAAATCATGTGGCAAACATCCTACACAAAAACCGCTTGCGTTACTGGCACAGATTATCTTGGCATCTACTAAAAAAGATGCGCTAATACTTGATCCATTCGCAGGCTCTTCAACGACAGGTATTGCTGGTCACGTTTTAGAGAGACGTTTTATTGGTATTGAGCAGGAGTTCGACTATCTAAAACTGAGTCAGGCGCGGTATGAGGACTTACAAGAGGATGGTAGAAAAGAGTTTTTCAAAAAGCATTTTTATAGATTGTTGAATAAAACTGACATCTGAAGATAGTTTAACCAAACTCAACCACCTGCCCCGATAGCAAAGTAAGCTTCGATACAGGCATGACACCGCGCACCGCATTACAAAAGAACATTTGGCTGAGCTTTGGCAAATCATTATCAGCGAGTGACCTCATAATCACCGGGTTTTGAGTCTCAGCTAAACTATCCATAAGCACTTGGCGCATGACCCCAGCCACGCCCGATTGCGTCATCGGCGGCGTGTACCATTGGCCATCAGTGAGATAGTTTCTATCCTTGTTAGCATCCTCTTGCTGACCACTGCTCATAGTATGAGAGCCGGATAACTGATAGAAGACATTGCTCATCACACCCTCGACCCACTGCCCGCTCATATCACGTAACAAGCCCTCACCTATTTCGGTATCAGGGCTTCTGGTCTTAATCTGCTCAAGCTCGCCACTGGCCAATACATTATCGAGACGATTTAACGATTTTAGTCCTGCCAAAGTAGGCGGCAGTACAGCGATTTGNGAAGTCAGACAAACGGCGCGGCTCGGCGCTTGCTGAATAACAGAAGCACCATTTGGCAGCAGTAAGGTATCTAAGGTATCGTGAGAGTCAGCTGTTTTGTACAAGGCGCTTTGATCAGTCGCACTTTGCCCCTCGCTAGGCATAAGCTTGAGCCAAATCTCGCAAGCATTGCCCGCTGCATCCGCAGCAAAGCTATAACCACGTAGCGATTGGGTCGCGCGAGTGACGATGACTTTCATCACTCCTTGCTGTAGCTGCTGCGCGTAAGCTTTTAGGCTAGAGACTAAGTGTGGCGTCGCAATATCAAGCTGCAGGGCTGCGGCATGACTCGCTAGCCGCTGCCAATGATAGTCCGCCCACAGCACCTGACTATCGCGCACCGCCATAGTAGTAAAAAAACCATCCCCATAAGCCAAACCGCGATTGTCTAACGACATGGGCACTGGTTTCGGAGCTACTGAGGCTATCGCCGCGTTATTTGCTGGCGGATAAAGCGCGTACCAGCCCTCTACTAGCCTATCAGCACTTTTTAGACTGTCAGTACTGTCGATACTGCTCACCGCTTAGCCTGCACTCGCTTGCGCTTTTGATTTATTAAAGATAATCATACAGCTATAAAACTCACATTTGGCAAGCTCAATGGTTTGGCCGCCTGCGGTTTTATTTTTGACGATTTGACCGTTGAGCATATCAGCGAGCACGCGGCCACCCTCATCACCCATCAGCTGACGGGCTAGTGTGTAGGCCTTTTGGGCGTGCGCCTGACTGAGCTCTTTTTCTTTATCTGTATCGGTAGGATTGGCATAGTACCAGCCTAGCTCTAGATACTTCTGCGAGTCGATAATATCTAGATACGGCTCATCAGCTTGCATAAAGCGGTACTTAGTCGCCGGGTTACTGGCATAATCGAGACTGTTTTTGTCGGTGGTGACCACTGAGCCAAAAGTTGACTGGATGTTATCTAGCTCGTCAATCGTTACTGGCTCGACCGCGGTACTGCCCCAACTGGACATATCATAGCTGATGGGGGTTCCTTGACTGGCGACCGCGCCATCGAGATCGGCGGCGTCTGTTGAATCGGTAGTCGCTTCGGTCGCGACCTCCTCAGTGGTTGANGACACCGAAGCTTCGCTTTCTGCGCTTGGGTTTGAGTCATTACAAGCGCTCAAAGAGACACCCGCTATCATTAGCATACTGACCATCAAAGGTTGAAGGCTGTTTTTCTGCATGGGCAATTTACTCATCTTATCTAGAATATTGAATGTCGAGTCCTCGACCGGCTTGATTTAAATAGGGTTTTACCAAAATCTTAATGCTGCTAGTTTACCCAACTGCTGCAGCCTTGACTAGCCTTTAGGTTACCGATAACACTACGCGCGAGTACAGTTTTGTTAACGGTATTGTTGATTTATCACCGCTGGCAACTGACCGCTGGTAATGCCCGTTTGTCAAAGAATGACCTATCGCTTATGATAACTGAGCGCTACTGCATCCCTAAACGCTTCTTTAGCCCAAAAGTAGCCGTGCAAAAGTAGACATATAAGTAGATATATAAGTAACAACAAAACTAGGAATAAAACCAGTACCGCCCTCAAACTCGCCTAATAGGATTTTCGCAATGACTCAGCACTTTGTCGTTATCGGCAACCCCATTAACCATAGCAAATCCCCTGAAATTCATCAGACTTTTGCCGCCCAAACCGATATCGATATTCGCTATCAGCGCCAGTATTGTCCAGATAATGAAGCCAGCTTTGTCGCCGTAGTAGAGGCTTTTTTTTATGGCGGCGGCGTGGGCGCTAACGTCACTGTACCGTTTAAACAAATCGCCTTTAGTCACTGTCAGACGCAAGGAGGGCTATCTGAACATGCCCGCGTGGCAGGCGCAGTCAATACGTTACTCATAAAAGACGGTGCGGTTTATGGTGACAANACCGATGGTCAAGGCTTGGTCAATCACATCATAAGCTTAGGCTGGCCGCTTGATGGCGCGCGTGTGGCGATTATTGGCGCAGGCGGCGCGGCGCGCGGCGTGGTGCTGCCGCTTATCGAAGCAGGTATCGCCTCCTTAACGATTGCCAATCGCACTTTGAGTAAAGCGCAGATACTAGTCACTGAGCTTAGCGCCGCGAGCCAAACGATTGAGAAGCAGGCGATTGCGACTTGTACGACGGCGGAGCTGACTGGCGAGTTNGACTTGATTATCAATGCTACCTCCATCGGTCTGACAGGGGNCACNTTGCCGATAGCGGATAGTCTGAACACTCACTATGCTTACGATATGATGTACGGGCGCGCCCTGCCGTTCTTGCAGCACTTTACGCGGCGCGGCGCGCAAGTGTCGGATGGTTACGGTATGCTTATCAATCAAGCAGCGCTAAGCTTTGAGCGCTGGACCGGACGAGCGGTAGAGGTTGCGGCAGCGACAATAGACTTGCAATCGCCATCGACGTAAAGCATTTTAGAGCACTTAGCACTTAGCACTTAGCACTTAGCACTTAGCACTTAGCACTTTAAACATTCTAAACCCCAAAACGNGCTAACAGCCAGCGCTCTAAGCGATGNAGNGGGGCCCGCAGCTTTGCAGANTGCATCGCTATACCGCCTATCAGGCCAATGATACAGCCGAGNGCNGTATCTAGCATTCGTGCTTGGATGACCTCTTGATAGAGCTGCTGCGAGGGCGGTAGACCACTGCCATATTCAGCGATAAACACGGTCAATGGTGTGATAAATATCACTGCAAGACCATAATGGCGATCGACTAACGACTCAATACATAGCATCAGCANCAAGATAGCGGCAGCGACTTGCCACAATGTCAGCTGCCAAGACAGCATCCATGCCGCCACTCCCATGCCTATCAGCGTGCCGAGCAGACGATGAAACTGCTTAATCCACATGGTACGTAGATGAATACCTTGAATAATAATAAAGCAGCTCACCGCCGCCCAATACGGATAAGGCATCGNGAGCACTAAAGCGATAGACAAAGCTAGACTGACAAAACCGGCCACCATGATACTTTCACTGATTGTCTCCGGCTGATAGCTTTGAGCTGGTAGATTAGTGCGCTTGCGTGTCGCTAATAAAAACAGCGAGTACAGCAGCGCCATGATAAGNGCAAAACCGCTACCGAGCATCACAAGGCCAGTCGCTGCGACAATGTGCGTCAAAGGTACAGGGATAAATAAGGCGATAGCGGTAGACATCATCACAAACAGTCCGGCCGGCGGCGGCTGGTTGTAGTAGCGCCCAAAGATCACAATAGCAAAAGCCACTAACGCAAATACCGGAATCTTAATAAAAGCCAGCTGCTGGGCGATAAGCCCTAACGCGAAGCATAACGCCATCGCAAAACCCCAAGCCATCACCGTCACCATACGCTGCGGCAAGCTTCCTCCAAAGGGCAGGTTNAGAATAATCATCGCCCCAAGCGAAGCTTTAATCCCGGCAGATAGCGCCTCAAAATACGCTCCCACAAATACCGGAAAGCTAATCGCGATAGCAGCGATAAGGGGCATATGCCAAGGCCGACGGCTTTGATTGACAGCCATCAAATGCTCAACTTCACCGCTAATCAAACGCTTGATAGTCACCCATAGCCGCTGCAANAAGCGGTAGTAGACATGGCGACTGTACTTAACTGACATATATGAAACCCTAAATTACCCTCTAGCTTTGAGTTATCCCATGACTCTGATGCGACAAGAACTATGTTACATTTGACTGAACTGCAGCTGTTATTTTCGGTGTCCCATTCACCTTTTATCATAACCAATAGTAATATCAGTATTTATTAGTTATGAATATTATTTATAAATGGTATATTTGTGGCGACAGACTCTTTATACTGGGTNTATCATAATTGTCATAGCAGCGCCCCTTTATAGTCAAGATAACTCACCCTTATCTTATTCCTATATTAGCCTTACCATAATTTCTATAGTCAGCTCACCGATGAAGATCTAATCACCTATCATCGGTTGTTGTCTCAACTTGTCAAAGAGAGTCCCTATGTTAACTTACAAAGCCCCTTTACGTGATATTAAGTTTTTAATAAATGATGTCTTTGATTATCAGTCACACTATAAAACCTTGGACAATGGCGAAAACGCGGACCCTGAAACGGTCGACATGATCTTGCAAGGAATGGCTGATTTTGCCGAAAACATTCTATCTCCTATCTATCAGCCTGCTGATGAAGAAGGCTGTCATTTTGAAGATGGCGTCGTCACTACGCCTAAAGGCTTCAAAGAAGCTTACAACCAGTTTGTAGAAGGCGGCTGGCAAGGTATCTCATACCCTGAAGAGTACGGCGGTATGAACTTGCCGATGTCGATCAACCTAATCAAAGGTGAAATGATCGGTACTGCCAACTGGCCGTGGGCTATGTACTCTGGCCTATCGACTGGCTGTATCAACACTATCATGCAGTACGGTACCGATGAGCAAAAAGACCTTTACTTACCAAAATTGGTCGAAGGAACGTGGGCAGGTACGATGTGTTTGACCGAGCCTCAATGTGGTACCGACTTGGGGCAAGTAAAATCAAAAGCCATCCCGCAAGAAGACGGTACGTATAAAATCAGCGGCACCAAAATCTTTATCTCAAGCGGTGAGCACGACCTAACAGATAACATCATTCACATTACTTTAGCACGCCTACCCGATGCGCCAGAGGGCACACGCGGTATCTCGCTCTTTATTGTACCAAAATTCACGCCCAATTCTGAAGGTGAGGCCGGTGAACGCAATGCAGTCGTCTGTGGTTCAATTGAGCACAAAATGGGTATCAGCTCGTCTTCGACCTGTGTATTGAACTTTGATGGTGCGACAGGCTACCTAATCGGCGAGCCAAACAAAGGCCTAAAAGCGATGTTTACCTTTATGAATACTGCTCGTATCGGTACAGGTATCCAAGGTCTGGCGCACACCGAGCTGTCTTTCCAAANCGCCTTGCCTTATGCCAAAGAGCGTCGCTCGATGCGCACCTTATCAGGCACCAAAGATCCTAAAAAAGTAGCAGATGCGATCATCCACCACGCTGACGTACGCCGTATGCTACTGACGCAAAAAGCCTTTGCTGAAGGTGGTCGCTCGATGATCTATCACTCAGCGCGCTATGCGGACAAAATGGCACAAGGCATCGTCAATGGCGATGAAGCAGAGTTTGAAAAATGGGATGATAAATTAGGCTTTTATACACCTATTCTTAAAGGCTTCTTGACTGAGCTGGGTATCGAAGCGGCTAAGCACGGCCAGCAGGTCTACGGTGGCCACGGTTATATCAAAGAGTGGGGCATGGAGCTGATCGCTCGTGATGCACGTATCGCTACTATGTACGAAGGTACTACCGGCGTTCAAGCCCTAGACTTACTGGGCCGTAAAGTTATCTTGCAATCAAAAGGTAAGATCATCCGCGACTACACCTCAAGCATTATGAAGTGGTGTAGTGAGCACGCTCTTGATAAAGACATGCGTAAATTCGTATGGGCTTTGACTAAGCTATGTGCTGAGTGGAACACCTTAACGGTACGATTGATGCTGATGGCGCGTAAAGATCGTGAAATCATCTCAGCGGCTTCAGAAGACTACTTAATGTACTCAGGCTATGTGATGATGGGTTATCACTGGGCACGTATGGCGGCTGTCGCTTATGACAAGCTAGAAAACGGCGGCGTAGAGGCTCCAGAATTCTATCAAGCGAAGATTCAAACCGCTGAGTTCTANTTTGATAAGCTGCTACCTCGCACCTCAGGCCACGCCGAAGGTATGGTTGCACCAAGTGAGAGCATGACTTCAATGGACATCGAAAACTTTGCATTTTTAGACTAATACTAAGCCTGTTGCCGTCTAAAAACAGCTACTAATANAAAAGTAAAAAAGCGCCTAATAATTAGGCGCTTTTTTTTATGGTCGATAATAAGCGTATAAAACCTGCGACTCGATTGCTTATTATTCAAGCATTTGTTTATGATACACCGCGCTAATCTCTTCTACTTCAACGCATATCTGCAGCGCCGCGCGGCCTGACTGATCGCTTGCCAGCTCACTATTTATAGCAATCACCAATATCTCAGCGAGCTGATTACGCGCTATGATATCACGCCCACTCATCAGTTTAAGATGCGCGTAAATAAAGCCATACTCTTGCTCGTCATCTTCGACCCCAACTAAAAAACNATCGATAGGTAGCATACGCGCCTTAATATCGNTAGGCTTGCCGAAATGTCCGCTACTCCACAGTGCTTGGTTCAGTGTTTTTAAGAGTGTCTCAGGGCGCTCGATAGTGACATTAGGTGTGGCTTGAATAGTAAGATGCGGCATAGAATTTTCCTTATTAAAGTATTACATTTATAAAAAAGGGCTAGGCATAAATAAAGCTAGGTATAAAAAAGTTAGGAGTCGTTATCGATAATATCAGCAAACTGCGCCTTTAGGGTTGCCGCCAGCTCACTAGCCGGCAGCTCAATCTCAAGCCCGCGACGTCCAGCGCTCACATAGATGGTTGGGTGTTGCTGCGCACTACTATCNANCACTGTTGCTAGGCGCTTTTTTTGTCCTAACGGACTGACCCCGCCAAGCACATAGCCACTGCTACGCTGCACCTCTTGCGGCTCGGCCATTTGCACTTTTTTGCAAGATACAGTGTTATGCAAACATANCGCTTTAGCCNTTTTTTTAAAATTTAACGTGTTGTTCACTGGTAGCACTGCTACCGCCAATTGGCCATTGTCTGTCTTTACAACTAAGGTTTTAAAGACGCGTTCGGCGGCAACGCCTAGCTTTTCAGCGGCTTCTAGCCCGTAGGAGCTTGCGCTGGTTTCATGCGTATATTCATGTATGGTATACGTGAGCTTGAGTGTTTTGGCTAGATTAATAGCGGGAGTCATAAGCGGCTACCCCAAAGAATGAGTAAAAATGAAGCGTTTGAATGCCATTTATCTTAACCACTTTTTGTATCGATTAACATAGCTTGGCATAAGCATTTCGATGACTAATAGACTAATACTATTAGCTATAGATACTGATATTGATGAAGGCCATATATCGCTTTTTGTACTTTTGTGGCATCATAAGCGTATTACATTTTGCAGATATGATTTTAATTATGATACCCCGTTTCCTAAAAAAACGCTTTTTAAAANCGTCGAGCGCTACCCCTGCTGATAGCTCAGTGGCTACTAAAGCGACTACTCATCATGCTAAAGACGCGGACCAAGCCGTCGATATCTACGCTGATGACGATAAGCTGGCGAGCACCTCTTACAGTAAAGCGCCTATTAGCCAAATCTACCGCAAACTATCCGGAAAAGCACTTGGCGTCACGGTCAAACCTAAGCTATTAGGCGAGCTGCCTAAGCTTGCTAATGATGAGCAGACTCTGACTTTTTATGTACTGCAAGACTACTCACGCTCCAACAGTATCCTTATTGATTTGCAGACTAGTGAGTATCAGCTGCCGCCAGCTCTCGTTGGGGTAAAAGACTTAGCTCATGACATCGATGAAAACGCAGCTATTATCTTTTTGAACCATCCAAAAGCCACAGACGATCAGCTCTCACCGCGCCTAGCGCGTTTGGTTGCTGCCACGTTGCAGCATCCTGATCTCAATATCAGACTAGTGCCGGTATCGATTCTGTGGGGACGCGCGCCTGAAAAAGAAGACTCCTTATTTAAGCTACTCATGACAGACAACTGGGAAGACCCTAGTATCACTAAGCAGCTGTTCAATATCGGCGTCATGGGCCGCGACACTTTTGTACAGTTTCATGCGCCGCAGGACTTACGTACTATCGTGTATAACCAGTTAAATGATGATTCAGAGGAAGCGGACAACCCTAAGACTAACAAACCCCAGCAGGCAGCTAGTACTAACACGGCTTTGGTTGCGACCTTTGATGCCAATCGAGAACTACTGCGTAACCTACAATATCAGCTCGATCTGTATTTAGATAAGCAGCGCGCGAGTATGCTAGGGCCTGATTTGTCCGATAGACGTAACTTGGTCGACAAGCTGATTTATTCGCCCGCTATCAAACATGCTATCGAAAAAGAAGCCAGTGACACCGGCGTCTCTGAACATGAAGCGCGTAATGTCGCTCGCGGCTACGCCAATGAGATGGTCAATAACTACTCTTACTCGATTATCAGAGTCTTTGAGCGCTTTTTGACTTGGCTGTGGACACAGCTCTATGATGGCGTGGAAGTGCATCATTTTGAGCGNGTACGAGAGCTTGCCACCGATCACGAGATTATCTATGTGCCTTGTCATCGTAGTCATGTGGATTATTTATTATTGTCTTATGTGATCTATAAGCGCGGCTTGAGCATTCCTTATGTAGCAGCCGGTGATAACTTAGATGTGCCAGTATTAGGGCCGTTACTACGCGGCGCGGTCGCTTTTTATATTCGTCGTAGCTTTCGCGGTAACGCCTTGTATACAGCGGTGCTGCGCGAGTATATGCACACCTTAATCAGTCGTAGCACCCCTATTGAGTACNTCATTGAAGGNGGGCGTTCGCGCTCAGGTCGTCTGCTGCCGCCGAAGATGGGGATGCTAGCGATGACNGTACACAGTCAACTGCGCAAAACCAATAAGCCAGTTGTGTTTNTTCCGACTTATATCGGTTACGAACGCATTATGGAGGGCGGCACTTATATCGGTGAGCTCAAAGGCAAGCCAAAAGAGTCAGAGTCGGTGGTTGGCTTATTAAAAGCCACCAAAAAGATCGAGCGTATCTTTGGTAATGTGCATCTAAGCTTCGGTACGCCGCTGCATTTGAGCGACTTTTTGCAAAAGTTCGAGGTANAAGCAGACAGTCTACCTGCTGATCGTACAGATACGCCGCTCGATAACAAGGCTAGTGCGATGGTCGATAATATCGGCGTCAAAATTATGCAGCATATCAATAAGGCGGCAGTCGTCAATCCCGTTTCCTTATTGTCATTAGTGCTCTTATCAGCGCCAAAAGCGGCGCTCGATGAAGATATATGCCGCGAACAAATCGCTCTGTATCAAGGCATTGCCAGCTCCCTGCCTTATGCCGATGATACGGTTGTGACCGATATGAGTCCCCAAGACATCATCGATTATGGTATCAAGCTCAAGCTCATCGAGCGCATACCGCATATCTTAGGAGATATCATTCAAGTCGCAGGCAAGCAAGCAGCGCTGCTCAGTTACTTCCGTAACAACATTTTGCATGTCTTTATCCTACTCTCTTTCTTAGCTGCGCTCGTCGCTCGTAATGGCCGTATTGAGCGTAGCCGCTTAGATAATATCGTCTCGCAGCTGTATCCGTTTTTGCAAGGTGAGCTGTTTTTATATTATTCAGCGCAGAGCCTGCAAGCGGTCCTCAATCAAAAGATAGATAACTTGATTGACCATGGGCTAATTGTTGAATTAGAAGATGGCGTNCTCAGCGCNCCTGAAACGAACAGTAGCCGCTATCAGCAGCTACAAGTACTCGCGACGCCTATCGAGCAAAGCCTTGANCGTTACTTTATGACGCTAGCGCTGCTTGCNCAGCAAGGCTCAGGCAATCTAACTGAAAGCGAAGTGGTCGATCTGTGCCATCTATTGGGTCAACGTCTATCTGTGCTCTATGCCGATGATATTCCTGACTTCTTTGATCGCTCACTATTTACGAGCTTCGTCAATGCCCTTATTCGTCTCAACTATGTACAAAAAGATGCAGAGACTGGCGTACTAAGCTTCGATCAGCGTATCAATAATATCGCTCATCATGCCAAGTACATTTTGACCCCTGATATGATGCAAATCTTGCAACAAGTGGCTAGTCTCGATGACACAGAGATTACCCACGCTATTACTGAGATTAGTAATAAAAAACAGCGTAAGTTTGGCCGTAAACGCTGATTATTGACTTATCAATTATCAATGACGTATAAAAAAAGACCGCTAATTGATTAGCGGTCTTTTTGTGTACTAACATAAAGCGACTTTTTCGCTTAATTGGTGATTTTCTTATACTTCATGCGCTTAGGACCAGCTTCATCGCCCATAGTCTTTTTGCGGTACGCTTCAAACTCAGTGTAGTTACCGTCAAACCAAATCGGACCTTCTTCTTCAAAGGCTAAGATATGAGTGGCGATACGGTCCAAGAACCAGCGGTCATGCGAGACCACCATGACTGTACCTGGGAACACTTGAATAGCGTCTTCTAGCGCACGCAAGGTCTCGATATCCAAATCGTTAGAGGGCTCATCGAGTAATAGGACGTTCGCGCCTTGCTTTAAGGTCTTCGCCAGCTGCAAGCGGTTACGCTCACCACCTGAGAGCTGACCGACGTGCTTTTGTTGGTCTGAACCTTTAAAGTTAAAACGGCCAATATAAGCACGGCTTGGCGTGGTGTAGTCGCCAACGGTGATAATATCTAAACCATCAGAGATCTCTTCCCAGACGGTTTTTTTGTCATCGAGGTTATCACGTACCTGGCCGACATAAGCGACCTTAACGCTTTCGCCTAGATCGACAGAACCGGTATCAGGAGTATCACGCTCAGTAATCATGTTAAACAGCGTGGTTTTACCCGCACCATTCGGACCGATAATACCGACGATAGCGCCCGCTGGTACATTGAAGCTAAGGTCTTTATACAGCAGACGATCGCCAAAAGATTTGGAGATGTTATTGACCTCGATAACCTTATTACCTAGACGCGGACCGGGCGGAATATAAATCTCTGAGGTCTCATTTCGCTGCTGGAATTCTTTTGAGTTCAGCTCTTCAAAACGCTGTACACGCGACTTAGACTTCGCTTGCTGACCCTTTTGATTTTTACGAATCCACTCAAGCTCTTTTTTCAGCGCTTTGGCAAACGACTCTTCTTGCTTCTGTTGTTCCTCTAAGCGCTTGTTTTTTTGCTCTAACCACTCAGTATAGTTACCTTCATACGGGTAGCCATAGCCTCGGTCAAGCTCCAAAATCCACTGCGCCACATTATCCAAGAAATAACGATCATGGGTAATGGCAACGATAGTGCCGCTATAGTTTTGCAAGAATTGCTCAAGCCAAGCGACTGATTCGGCGTCCAGATGGTTAGTAGGCTCATCGAGTAGCAGCATATCGGGNCGTGANAGTAGNAGGCGACATAAAGCAACACGGCGTTTTTCACCACCTGATAGCTTACTGACATCAGCATCCCAAGGCGGTAGACGTAGCGCGTCAGCGGCTTTNTCNANCTGNNNNTNTAGNTTNTGNGCATCCCANGNNTGGATGATATCTTCCATCTTGCCCTGCTCTTCTGCAAGCTTATCAAAATCGGCATCCGGTTCAGCATACTCAGCATAGATTTGGTCTAAGCGCGCTAACGCATCTAACGCCTCACGCATGCCGTCCTCGACGTTGCCGCGCACATCTTTGCTGTCATCGAGTTGTGGCTCCTGCGGCAAGTAACCAACTTTGGTTCCTGTCTGCGCGCGTGCTTCACCGCTGAACTCAGTATCCACACCCGCCATAATACGTAGCAAGGTCGACTTACCTGCCCCATTGATACCTAAGACACCAATTTTGGCACCCGGGAAAAAAGACAGATTGATATTTTTTAGAATTTCGCGCTTAGGCGGAACAAGTTTTGACACGTTGTTCATCGTGTAAATATATTGAGCCATTAACACTCCGATAGACTGCATAGAAGAGAACAGCAAATGCCACTCAGCGATGCTGCCAAGCGTGCCGTACCTCAAAATCAGGGTTACAAATTATAGGTCATTATCGCATTGTGACGCATACCCTGCAAGCTAACAGGTTGTTTTACCCCTTGTTTTGCAGCTTTTGTCATAGAGTATCGCTGTTTCTGGATAAAAGCGGGTAAAAATATTTTTCTGAGGTTACGAGATTAACATTCTGACTTATTGCTGTTTGATAAAAACTACAAAAAATAGCATCAAAACTTTCGCAAAGTTAATCAATAGCCGTTAACATATTAGAGTGGCTTAACAACGCAAAAAATAATGGTTTAGTATGCCATCAATGAAACTGGCTATAAGCTGAGTCATTATTTCTCATATATTTTTAATAATATTTATACAGGTACTGATGATATGGCCAACGGCTATCGCCCTGAAATAGTTCAACGTGCGTTTGTCGATTTTATCGGGTCGCGCTTACATCCGTTTTGGTCATTGACGACACCCAAGCTACGCCTTATTGCTCGATATGAGATGAGTGAGGATTTGATCGCACTGCAATTTGAGACCAATCGAGCGTTTAGGCAGCAGATATCCAAAGGGACAGATGATTGGCAAGGCGGTCAGTATCTTGATTTACGTGTTTTTATCGATGGGGTTTATCATCAGCGCAGCTATTCAATCGTAGGATTGGCGAATCAACCATTGTGGTGGCAAGATGATGCCGTCATTACTAAGTCAGCAAAAAGCCAACGTTATACGGTTACTATTGCTGTTAAACCGCAAGGGTTAGTATCTGACTATTTGACCAAGCAACTGTCGCTATCTAGCATCGTTGATACCAGTATGCCACTGGGTCATTTTACTTTGGCACAGGCAAAGACAAGTTTAGATAATAGAGAACCAAATAACCAAAAACTGCACCCTTTGTTATTTGTCGCTGGCGGTAGCGGTATCACGCCTATGCTAGGACTTATTACGCAAGCACTTGCAGACGGACATCAGGTGGCGCTGCTACATTATAGTCGGTCGAAACTTCCTCAGCTTCAACGCCAATGGCAACAACTGAGCGATACCTATCCAGCCTTCAGCTATCATCTGATTCATACAGATAATCCTGCTACTTATCTGGCTGGCGAACGATACTTAAGTGCAGAGGGTTTATTATCACTTAATCTACCTTTGGCAGATACGCAGATATTTGCCTGCGGTTCACAAGCGTTATTAGCTGGCTTATATAAAGCAGTGTCAGAAATCATTTTACCGCAGGGCAATCAGCTACGTGACAATATTATTATAGAAAATTTTGGCAATGCATTGCCTGATTTTGATAGCAGCGGCAATCAAGTACTAGATAATGCACTACAGACAGAGTCGCATACGGTGTACTTACGCTCACGGCAACGGCAGTTCGATAGCGACACCACATTATTGGTCGCTGCCGAAAATGCAGGTATACGCCTAGCGCATGGTTGTAGGCAAGGAATTTGCCAGTTGTGCCGTTGCAATAAAGTGAGCGGCGTGGTCAAAAACATCCAAACTGGCAAGATAAGTAGTGATGGCTACGAGTCTATCCAAACCTGCCTCAATATCGCTATGACAGACGTGGTGTTAGACATCTAGCACTGCTGAAATAAAAAATACGACCACTAGCCCCTGACTATCGACCTCTTAAAACTAAAAAAATAGACTGATGTTAACTCATATTGTATGCTGAAACTCAGATAACTCATAAAACCGAACCCAGTGCTGTTTATTCGTGCCATTTCGGTTAAGGATTTATATATGCGCTTATTACCACCTATTGACACACCACATTCTGCCGTACCTATCTTGACGCCATTGTCCGATGCACCGTTGGCAAAAAATGATAGCGGGCAGCCAACTATATCAACACAGCAAATTCGCTATCCAACAGTGACCCATGCACCATTAACAAAAGCACAAAGTGATGCCTTGGCAGTAGAATTAAATGCGCTATATAAAGGTGTGATGGACTCATTAGGTAGCGATGACGCCAAATACATTCAGCGGATTTATGCGACTGTGGTTTATAGTGAGCTTGTCGCCCGTGGTTTACTGGCTGTCGCAGGACGCATGTCATCACGCCGCTCGCAGATAGGTACTTGGCTATTGGGTACGTCAATGCTTAGNTTTAGCAAGATACTCAACAATATGGAGCTTGGNCANAANGTCATGCATGGTCAATACGACTGGATGCAGCACCCGCATCTGAACAGTCAAAAGTTTGACTGGGACATTGTTTGCCCTGCGCCATTGTGGCAACACTCGCATAACTACTTACATCATACGTTTACCAATATTGTTGGTCGAGATCATGACGTTGGCTATCATTTGATTCGGGTCACTGATGAGCAGCCTTGGACGCCAGAAGATCGCTACAATATGTTTAGTACAGCGGTGCTGGCGTTTGGCTTTGAATGGGCAGTTGCCTTTCATGATATTCAGATCAGTGTCGATGAATACGCCGACTCCCCTGACTTGCATAAAATCATGCAACAAAAATCTCGTGCACTATTTGCCAAAATCGGCCGNCAAGTGGGCAAAGACTATATTGCCTTGCCAGCCATAGCCGCCTTGACCCTAGGTTGTCGTAGCGCTATGAGTACACTGAGTGGCAACATAGCAGCCAATACGGTTCGTAACCTGTGGACGTGGGCGGTGATTTTCTGTGGTCATTTCACTGAGCAAGCGCATATCTATACCCATCTCGATACTGATGAGAGCAAAGGCGACTGGTATGTGCGTCAGATTTTGGGTTCTAGCAATATCAAAGGGAATAAATGGTTTCACATTTTGACAGGCAATTTATCCCATCAGATTGAGCATCATATCTTCCCTGATATGCCCGCCAGCCACTATGCCAGTATTGCCCCGCAAGTAAAAGCCATCTGCCACAAATACAATCTGGCCTACAACACTGGACGTTTTAGTACACAGCTACGACAAGTATTGGGACGTATTCATCACTTTAGTAAGCCCAGCGAGCAAGAGTGGCAAGCCTACCAGTCGGTATCGGCTGCGGATACTACCACTCATTCACATAAGTCGACACCAGAGAGCGAGATAGCAAAGGGTCTTAGTCGATTCTTGCCACCTGTCATTCGTAAGGCGATAGCTTATGCATGGTGATATATTCACATTTTTAACGCAGATTAAAAGACTTTAATACTATTAACAATCGTCATATCGACTATTACGGTAAGCGACTAGATTGTTTGGTATCGATCCTACATACTCAACCCAGTACAAAGTATTTACTGACGACATAAGATTTCTTGCAAAAGTACCAGTTATTGACTTTCACTGACGGAGTTGCAAGGGCTAGCGATGACTTATGCAAGAAGTCTATAGTATTTAATAACTCTGCCTTTTTCGTTAATCCTTAGAAAATAGGGCCGTTATTAAAAATTTTATAATAATAAAAGGAGTTGTATAATGAATAACCAAACGACCAAACCAAACTTAGATATTGTTCATAACCTAGCAGCAAATCGTTTTGAGACCACTATTGACGGACAGACGGGTTATATCAGTTATCAAGATCAAGGCAACACCTTAGTCTATGATCATACTATCGTACCGCAGGCTCTAGGCGGACGCGGCGTGGGCTCAGCGTTAGTCAAACATGCCTTGGATTACGCTCGTGAGCATGATAAAAAAGTCGTTCCACAGTGCTCTTTTGTAGAGGCTTATATCAATAAGCACCCTGAGTATCAAGATTTAGTATAGTCAGTCTTGAGTAGACCGTTTTGAAGAGTATTTGTTAGTGATTACTACAACCGCGGGCGCTATACTAGAGTGACCGCTATAATAATAAAGGATATTGCTATGAGTAGTTTATCTGAAAAACAAGTCGACCTGCAGTTGCAAGACTTACCAGGATGGCAGCGCGATGGAAACAGTATTGTAAAATCGTTCGAATTTAATGACTTTGTNGAAGCCATCAGCTTTATGACCCAAGCGGCTTTTTATGCTGAAGCATTAGAGCATTATCCTGAATGGCAGAATAATTATAATACTGTCAAAGTCCGGCTGACTACTGATGATACAGGTGGTATTAGTAGTTTAGATATTCGCTTGGCGAAGCGTATGCAGCATATCGTACAGCCCACAAGACTCTAAAAGAGGCTTATTTAACCTAGATAACCATCATAAAAAGATAACTAGCATAAAAAACGTCCTTTAGTGGGACGTTTTTCTTTTTAACAATGGTTTGTCTAATGCTTGTCTTACTGACTACATTTTGCGACCGACAAAAGCCACAATGAATAAAATGACGGCAACCACTAAGAAAATGTATGCCAAGTTCGACGATAATCCTGCAACACCTCCAAAACCTAACAAGCTAGCGATAAGTGCGATAACAGCGAAAATAATAGCCCAGCGAAACATATTGCTTCTCCTCGAATTAACTTTAAAACTTTAACGCACTCAATTACTATAAGGCGCTTACGCGGTCAGTATCTAGTTTCTTTAATACTTGCTTTTAATAGCGCTTAAAAGGTAATACTAAAAGCCATGAGTGATTAAAGTGTTTAATTGATAAAGTATTTATTACATTATAAAAATTATTGTTAAAAGCCTAAAGCCTCGGTATGAGGTTTGGCTTACGAGAATAGATTAGCAACTTTATATAGTTACTTTAAACCCAAGCTACGTTGATTTTAGTAAGCATCGGGCTATGTTGTGTAACCTGTGTAGCTAGTGCTTTAGTTTTGTAGCACTTTGACAGGGTTCATCGATATTGTTGGCGCTTATATACAACTGTATGACATATACCTACGAGCAAAATAGATAACAGCGTACAATACTATTGAATGACTGCATAGGTGACTCGTTTAACCTGTGGCAAGCGTTGTATACCTTTAAAATACAATCTGCTGCTACCACCTATAGTATTGAGTATGACAACGGAAGCTGCTCTATTTTGCTAAGGTAGCTTCATCATTATTTAGTACTACCCGGCCTAAAATAATGTGTAACAAAGTGGCGTAACGTGACTTGTTGTTAGTCTGTGACTTAGAATTTATGAGTCCGTGACTTAACATAGCTACTAGTCTCGTTATCGCAAATCTAGATTTATCACCTAATGTATAAGGAAATTGAATATGGCTAACTCTGTAGAAAAACAAGACAATCGTCCCTACGCTGTGGTTCTGTATGGTGCTACAAGCTTTGTAGGTCAGATTACTGCTAAATACTTATCCCAGTTTTTAGCAGACTCTAATGATATCGAATGGGCCATCGCTGGACGCGACGAAGAAAAATTAAAAAAACTCCAATCTGAGATCAGTGACTCAGGCTCAGCTAAAAAGGTCGATATCATCATTGCTAATAGTAATGATGAGGCGAGCCTCAATGAGATGACCAAGCAAGCTAAGGTGGTGATTTCAACCGTCGGCCCTTATCTAAAATACGGCGAACCGTTGATCAAATCATGTGCCAATAACGGTACTGACTATGTCGATTTAACCGGCGAAGCGATTTTCATCAAAGACATGATGGACAAGTATCAAGATACAGCGAGCCAGAGTGGCGCTCGTATCGTGAACTCTTGTGGTTTTGACTCTATTCCCTCAGACTTGGGTGTGTATTTCACTCAGCAGCAGGCCGAAAAGCAGTTTGATGAGGTTTGTGAAAAGATTCATATGCGCGTCAAAGCAGCCAAGGGCGGTTTATCTGGCGGTACGGTTGCGTCTATGGCGACTATTTTTGAAGAGGTTGGCAAAGACAAATCACGTCGTAAGCAAGTTGCTAATCCATATCTGCTCAACGACGATGCTGATGCGCCAAATGTGCGTCAAAAAAATGTCAGCAAACCTGAATATGACAGCGAGCATGGCCGCTGGTTGGCGCCTTTTGTAATGGCCAGTATCAACACCCGTATCGTCCATCGTACCAATCAGCTTACAGATTATGAGTATGGTCGTGAGTTCAAATATGACGAAGCGATGTGGATGAAAGATGGCGTCAAAGGTCAGCTGACGAGCTATGCTTTGAGTGCAGGATTATTCGGGTTTGCCACTACTATGATGTTCAAGCCTA
>FUFK010717319.1_pt1 | contig 95798 bp, 86 predicted proteins | sample 1021851 | NCBI WGS metagenome assembly FUFK01 (sample SAMEA51879418, study PRJEB19060) | metagenome
TTGAGCGCTCCATGGAGAAACTCCCTGATAATCCATCCGTCAGGGCTGAATCTCAGATCAGAGGTTCACAAGGAAGGTGGGGGCGGCACATCGCTTACGTCTAAACTCTGAATGCACGCAAATTTTTTCTCAGCTTGCGCAAGCTCAACGAGGTGGGCTTCGCAGTAATTGGTAGGCTTAATATAAAGCACCTCTCGGGTGTCGCGCAACACAGCCCTGTTCGCCTGAAGCTCCAGGTGGTTGCAGAGGCCTACGGGAAGAAATTGTGAGACGTCGCGAAACTTCGGACGGATTTGCCGCCGTAAGACGGCATCATTCTGCGAGAAATAATGCGCCATGGTTTCGGTATTTAGAACATGGGGATGGTGTTCAAGTTGAACATATCTATCTCTGCCCGCCAACATAGCTGAAGTAGCTTGGGCGGTTTTATAGTGCGCAGGTAAATTGCCTTTGCGAAGCATTTTATAGCGTAAACGCCGCAAGCTCAATTTTATGAGAAGTGGGTTAACCGACCTCTCCCGCCCGCAAACCTTCAAATTGCCATCAGCGTCAAAGAAATCATCTTGCGTGACCGGAGCATTAAAGAAGAAATCGTCATTGAAGTACAAAAAGTTCTTAGACAAATTCTTAATACGCCACAGCATCGTTTCGATGGACAGCGAATTGAACGTTGGGAGGTACTCTTCATACCCCTCGAAAATTTCCGAATGGCTGACCACGCGGATTTTTTCCGGTGGACAAAGGCCCTCGTCGATAAAGGCTTGCAAATGGGCCGGTGTCTGGTCGGCAGTTACGATATAGATGCGATCAATAAATGGCGCGTATTTCAAAATAGATGCGATGCAAAAGTAAATTTCTCCCTTGTCATCAAACCGTGTGTCATAAGTCGCATTCGAAGGCTCGGCCTGTGAAAGTCCCGCTGCTTCCATCGCCGCAAATCGGTTTTTTTTGTGTGTAGGGTCGTTTCCATCGACCCAAGAGATTACAGCGTCCATCTAACAAAGAATTCCTCAAACTATCTTACATAGCCCCTTACAATCGTGTGCTTGAAAGCGTTTAGGGGTTGCGCAGGAGTATTCTCGTTAAAGTTTGAACGCAAGCTGACCAAATCGTATTCCGATTACTGATTCAATCTTGAGATGTTTTTTAACTGCCAATAGCATCCGATAGCAGGCCTACCCCAAACGCTCCTCTGCGAGATGCGGCAGAATATAGCTTTGACCGGCTGCGGCGGGCGTATTGACGGTCAGGGTGCAGCCATAGGCTTGGGACAGCACCGCGTTTTGCATCACGTCGGCCGGCGTGCCGTGTTTCAGGATCTGGCCGTCTTTGATCATCGCCATGTGATCGGCGAACATGGCCGATAGGTTCAGATCGTGCATGACCGCGACCACGCCGCCGCCGCGATTGGCGAAGTTTTTGAGAAGTCGCATCACCATAAGCTGATGGCCGATATCCAGACTGGCAACGGGTTCATCCAGCAGCAACCAACGGGGCAAGCCGTTCTGCACCGGATGCCAGACCTGACAAAGCACGCGCGCCAGCTGCGTGCGTTGCTGCTCTCCGCCTGAAAGCGCTTGGTAAAGCTTGTCTGCGTAGCCCTCCAGCCCGACGGCATGCAGGGCGCGAGCGGGGATATCGTCGCGGTGTCCCGATATGCCGCGGCGTAGCCCCATGCGCACGACCTCGGCCGCGGTAAAGGGGAACGCTAGAGTTCCTGCCTGCGGCAGCACGGCGCGCATCGCGGCAATCTCCCACGGGTGCAGGTCGGCGACGTTTTCGCCGTTCAGCAGAACGAGGCCGGTGAAATCGACCTCGGCCGTGATCGCCTTGAGCAGCGTCGATTTGCCCGAGCCGTTAGGGCCGACAATCGCTGTGAGCGCGCCCGCATTGGCGGTGAAATCGACCCCGTGCAGAATCTCTTTCTTGCCAATACGGGCAACAATATCGCAGGCGTGCAGCATCACAAGTCCACCAGCCCACGGCGCCGCAGCAGGATCCAGAAAAACACCGGTGCGCCCAGAATGGCGGTGATCAAACCGATGGGCAGTTCCGCGGGCGCGATGACGACGCGGCTGATGATGTCGGCGGTCAGCAAAAGCGTGGCCCCCAGCAGCGCAGCGTTCACCAGCAGGGGTTCGTGATCCGGCCCCGTGGCAAGACGTAACAGATGGGGCACGACGATCCCGACAAAACCGATCCCGCCGGACATGGCGACCGCGGCACCAGTCGCGGCGGCGACCGTGAGGATGGCGGTATGCTTTACCCGCTGCACCGGCACCCCCATATGCGCGGCCGTCGCCTCCCCGAAAGCGAGCGCGTTCAGCCCGCCGCCCATGCGCAATGCCACACCCGTCGCCAGAAGGATCAGCGGCCCAGCGATGGCGACCTTGGTCCATGTGGCACCGGCAAGCGAGCCGAGTCCCCAGAACGTCAGATCACGCAGCTGGGTGTCATCGGCGAAATAGATCAGCAGCCCGCCCAAGGCCCCTGTCAGCGCGCCCAAGGCAATCCCCGCCAGCAGCATCGTCGCGACAGAGGTGCGCCCGCGCCGAGTCGACACGCGATATAGCAGCAAGGTTGCCGCCCATCCGCCCAGAAAGGCCGCCAGCGGGATCAGCCAAAAGCCTGCCATGGTGAGCACAGCCACCGGCAACAGCCCGCCCAGAACGATTGCCACGATCGCGCCCAATCCGGCACCCGCACTTACCCCAAGCAGGCCCGGATCCGCGAGCGGGTTGCGAAACAGCCCCTGCATCACCGCGCCTGACACAGCCAGCGCGGCCCCGACACAGATGCCCATGATCAGCCGCGGCAAACGGATATCCCAAAGCACCACCTGTTCAAGCTGCGTCAACGGCGCACCGGTCACGATCTTGACCAGGGCGTGCCACAGCGATGTGCCCGACGCCCCGATCGCGAGGCTGCCAATCGCGGCGACCGCCAGAACGGCCGCCAGCCACACATGCGCCTTGCGCGCGGCACGACGGCGGTCGCGGGGCGGGGCGAAATCTGAAAGCGCTGTCATCGGATCAGTCGGCGTAAAGCGCGGCGTGCAGATCGGTGACCGCATCTGCCGTGCGCGGTCCGAACCCCAGCAGATAAAGCCCGTCCATCCGCACCAGAGACCGGCTGGCCGCTGCAGGGGTGACGGATATGGCAGGCATCGCGAACAACTCTGCCTCGGTGCTGTTGTGATCGCCTTCACGCGCCATCATCACCAGCACATCGGGCGCTGCGGCCAGCACGGCTTCGTCCGTGATTGGTTTGTAGCCCGCAAACCCAGTGACCGCATTCACCGCGCCAGCCAGCTCTATCATCGAAGCCGCTGCCGTATCCGTGCCCGACGCCATGATCCGCCCGCCTTGGGTGCTGAGGATAAACATCACACGTTTACGCTCTGCCTCCGGTCGGTCTTGCGTCGCACGGGATACGGCTGCCAGCTTTTGCTGCACTTCCGCAGCCAGCGCTTCGGCCTGCGGCCCTTTCCCAAGCGCCTGCCCGACGGCGCGTATCTTGGCGCTGACCCCTTCGACGGTATAGTCATCAGGGACGGTGACAAAGGGGATATCCGCCTGCGTTAGCACCTCGATTGTTTCGGGCGGTCCGGCACCTTCCTCGGCGATGATCAGCTTGGGGCCTGTAGCCAGCACCCCCTCGGGCGAGAGCGCGCGCATATAGCCCACGTCCGGCAAGGCAGCGGCTTCAGGCGGATAGCTGGAGGTCGTATCCCGCGCAACCAGCTGATCCTGCGCGCCGAGGGCAAAGACGATCTCTGTCACTGCGCCGCCGATGGATACGACGCCCCCTGTGGGTTCCTGTGCCGTGGCGGACAGTGCTGTGATCAGGCCAAGCGCCGCGACGCTGATACCTGTCGTGAAAGCGCGGATCATGCGGGCACCTCGACATTCAGGCTCTCCAGCCCCGCGACAAGCTTGCCCCATGCGGGACGACAATCGCGCCCTTCCTTGCCGACGCCAAAGACCTGAAGGATAAGCCCCCCGTCCTTGTTGAAGGCCTCGACCGAAACAGCGGGGCCGCGTTGCGTGGGCTTGTCGACTGCCCAGACCTCGGCGATGTGATCAAGCCGCAGATGCAAGTTAAAGCGTGGGTCCAGCACGTTTTGCCACGGGCCCATGGATTTCAGCGTGGTGATCGGGCCCGAATGAATCTGGATACACCCGCGATTGCCGGTAAAGACCATGATCTCAAGCTCTTGCGCGACCACCTGATGCAGCATGGCATCGACAGCAGAAGGCTGCAAAGCGCGTGCAAAGGGTTCGCCTGCGATGCGGTAGGCCCCTAACCGGTTCATCTTGAGCTTGGAGGTCAGGCGCAAGAACTGATGCGTGTCGGTCAGTCGCGCCCATTCCTTTTGCAGGATGTCCAGTTTCGACAGGTCGGATTTCGGCACCTCGTCAGGTTCGCGCGGCACCACGTCAACGGAGGGGGATTGATCTTCCAGCATCAGCCCGGCTTTGGCGCGGTCAAAGGCCGCCACATTTGACCCGTCGCGCAGAAAGATCTTATGTACCGCATCCCCCGCCGCATCGAACACCTGCAGGCTGCGGCGCGTACCGGCGTCTGTTTCCTTCTCTACCGCAAAGGCATGATGCCACCGGCTGGGAAAGAGGCGCAGGTCGATGTCGTCGGTGAGGATCATCGATGCATGGGGACCGGGATGATAGTTATCGTAGGTGCCGACCTTTTCGTGCACGCAGGACGGGTTGCGGGTCAGCGCCATAACCTCGCCCAGAGTCTGGGCGGCGCGCATGATCTCGTCGGGGTGCGCATTGATACGCCGCACGCCATCGCCGGTATACGCCGCCAGCAACTGCGCCTCGCTGATCTTGAGCTTGTCGGCCACATCACGTTCGCGCAACTGCGCGTGGTCGGCGCGAAAGGCGCGAATATCCTCGGGGGTCGGGGGAACGGAATGGGTCATGCAGCACCTTCGCCATATAGATTAAAAGAGAGGGGGCTGGCGACGCGCGTCGGGCATCCGCTGGCAAAGGCGCAGATCAGAACCTGCCCTTTAATGTTGACACTTTTAGTCGGTCTTTTTAGAACCCGCAAGAGCGTCAAACATTTAGCGCCACTTTTTTCACCGCCAGCCCCTCGCAAGCAAACCGTCAAACCTACTGCTTGCAAGGATGTCTTCGATGACCAAAGCCGCTGGAACCCGTGCCCTCTTGAGGGGCACGACAAGCCTGATACTTTTATCCCTCACCCCGCTCCCCCTCGCCGCGCAGGACGGATTTCTGGGCACCCTCGTTCTGGGCGAAAGCAAACGCGAGGTGCAGACCGATACGGCAGTATCCATCACCACCGTCGACCAAGAAGAGATCGACGACCGTCAGGCAGGCACCGTGGCAGAGCTGATCGATTCAGTTCCCGGCGTAAGCCTTGTGAACGGGTCCACCCCGCAAGGGTCCGGCATCAACATCCGCGGCTTCGGCGCGAACGATATCTACGGTGCGGATTCCAAAGTCGCCGTGCAGATCGACGGGGCCACCACCGGGGCAGAGCGGCTTTACCGGATCGGCACCCAGCTGTTCACCGACCCGTTCCTTTACAAATCAGTCGATGTGATCCGGGGGTCCGTCGGCAGCTTTGAATACGGGTCCGGCATCGTGGGCGGTGTCGTCCGGCTTGAGACGAAAGACGCGTCGGATCTGACGGGCGGTGAGCTTGGCTATGTGCTGGGCCAAACGCTGGAGTTCAGCACGAACGGCGACGGCATCACGTCTTCCAGCGTGCTGGCGTGGCAACCGACCGAAGAAATGGAGTTTCTGCTGAACTACACGTGGCGCGACCAGAACGACCAAGTGGATGGGGACGGGGCGACTATCGGAAACAGCGCCTTCACTCTACCATCGGGTCTGATCAAGGCGAAATACAGCTTTGGCCAGAACCGCGATCAATCGCTGACCTTCAGCCTGTCGCGCACCACAGCAAGCGATCGCGACGTGCCTTTTGACAGTTTTACCACCACTGCGGATTCCTTTGGCACCGTTGACCGCGATACAGAGTCTACCACCGCGGTGCTCAAGTACAACTTTAACCCAACTGACAATGATCTGGTGAACCTAGATGTCGTGCTGTCCTACGCCGACCAACAGATCGACCAAAGCTATGTCTCGGGCAGCTCACCCCTTGAGGGCACCCCGCAAGGGGCCGGTGTTCTTGCCTTGGCAAATGCGGATCATCGGTATCAAACAACGAAACTGGCGTTCAAAAACCAAAGCCTGTTCGCTTCGGGCGCTGTCTCGCATGATCTGCGCACGGGGCTAGAGCTGATCCACAAAGAACGCCTTGATGCCAGCAACGCCCCCGGCGGCAAAGACCGTCGCATCGCGGTCTACGCGGTGGATGATATGCGCATCGGCGGTGCATGGACCGTGACACCTGCGCTGCGCTACGAGACGTCGAAGATCACCGGATCAGCGGCGCCGAATGATGGCACCTATGATAACAACGCGCTGATGGGCGGACTGTCGGTGCGCTATGCCTTGGGGAATGGTTTGGCCCTGTTCACCAGCGCTGCCTACACCGAAGGGCTGCCGATGATCGACCATCTGGGCACCGATGCCGCGATCACTGAATCCGAGAAAGCCGAGACATACGAGATCGGCGCCTCGTTTGACCGTCATGATCTGTTCCGCAGCGGTGACCAATTCGCGATCAAGGGTGTCTACTACGAGACGACCTTGACCGATGTCAGCAGCTATTCGGTTTCGGGGGTACGCCCGCCTGCACCGGCACTGGACCGGATCGAGACCTCTGGGCTGGAGCTTGAAGCCTCTTACGCGTTGGACACCGGTCTTTACTTCGACGTGAACGCCAATGTGGTGCGCGGGACAGAGTATGAACCGGGCGGCGTTTCTGGCGACTGGCGGTTGCTGCCTGCGGACAGTCTGCGGGTCACCGTAGGCAAGAAATTCGGCAACGAACTCGACCTGAGCTGGGAGGTCGTGGGCAGCAAATCCGTAACAAACGATGGCGAGACCTCGGCAGGCTTTGGCGTCCATAATCTGCGCGCCACCTATGTCCCGCAAAGCGGTATCCTTAAAGATACGCAGTTCCGCGTCGGGCTAGAGAACGCGTTCGACAAAACCTATACGCCACATCTGTCGACCCGCACGGCACCGGGTCGAAACGTGAAATTCTCGATCTCGCGGATGTTCTGAAACGGCGCGGGCCGCCGGGGTGTAACGTACCCCGGGGGCTGGCCCTACGGCTTAGCCGATCCCGTTCTCGCGCTGAAGGCGGCGGATATAGGCCACAATGTCCATCACATCGGCCTGCGTGATCCCTTCAACGGGAGGCATGTCTCCGAACGGCCAGTGATGCCCCCGTACCCCGTTTTGCGCGGCCAGAAGGAACGCCCGGTCGCCGTGGTGGCTGGGCTCGTAGATCACATGCACCAAGGGCGGTGCGACGCCGTCCTGCCCCTGACCATTGCTCCCGTGACACGCCGCGCAAACCGCATCATAGGCGCGCTTTCCCAGCTGCTCCTGATCGGTGAAACTGGCCGGCATCTTCACGGGTGCCAAGGCACCCTCCGCAAGCTCAGTCGGGCTGGTCTCGGGTTGATCATGATGCGACAAATACCACCCGCCCGCCGCTGCGGTCAGCAGCGCAAAGGGCACAACCCACAGCAATACACGCGATGTTTTCATGTCTTCGCCTCTTATGGGGCGGGCACCGATGCATGACCGGAGCCCGCGCTTGGGTTACTTCAACTCGACGACGGTCAGCTTGCCTTTGACGGGCTCTGCGACGAATTCGATGCTCTGACCTGCAGAGAGCTTGCCGATCATGGTTTCATCGGCGCGAAACACCATGGTCATCGCGGGCATATCAAGGTTAACCAACGGCCCGTGATCGATGGTGACCTTCCCGCCTTTGGTGTCAACTTTCTTGACGGTGCCCTTGGTATAGACGACCTCTGCCGCTTCGGCTTCTGCTTCGGCTTTGGCGCTGACTTCGATGGGGCCGTACATGCCGGATTCATAGTGACCGGGGATCAGGCAAGCGAATTCAAACGAGCCAGCATTGGCAAAGGTCCAGATCACCTCGCCCGACTGGCCGCCCTCAAGACGGACCGAATTGGGGTCATCGTGTTCCATATCCATCTTCGCCATCATTTCCTTGTGCTTGGCGTTGCCTTCGGCGTTATCGATAACGAACTCATGCTCAAGCTCGCCCTTGTTGGTGACTTCAAAGCGGATGGTTTCCCCCTGCTCGAACGCAAAGTTGTCGGGTTCAAAGATCATATCGCCGTCTTCGGTCTCGCGCATGGTGACGGCAATGGTGCGGGTGACGTCAGCCGCTGTACCGGGTTTGCCCACTGCCATCATTTCTGCATGCTTGTCGGCGTGGTCATCATCATGCCCGCCAGAGTGGGAACCCGCCGCAAAGGCAGGGCCGGTCAAAGCAATGGCGAAGGCGGTGGTCATCAGAAGGTTTTCCATTGTGTTTTCCTTTATGGTTTTCAAAGTGTTATGTGGATGCAAAAGGTGTTATCCCTTTTGCGTTGGTTTCGGGGTCAGGATGGTTTTGGGGCTGTTGTTCGTAGCGAATTCCGGTAGTTCTCCGGTCCACTCATAGGCTTCCTCGCCGGGGGGGTTGTCGTACCATCCGGGGTCGGAATAGTCGTCCGGCGCGATGCCGTCGCGTACCTTCACGACAGAGAACATGCCGCCCATTTCGATTGGCCCGTGTTTACCCCAGCCGTTCATCATGGGGATCGTGTTTTCGGGCAGTTCCATCGACATCTTGCCCATGTCCCCCATACCCGCCGTGCCCATCGGCATGTAGCCCGGCTTGAAGCTGCGTATCTTGGGGGTAAGCTGGGATTTATCGACACCGATAAAGGTCGGCACGTCGTGGCCCATGGCATTCATCGTGTGGTGCGACTTGTGGCAGTGGATCGCCCAATCGCCCAGGTGGTCCGCCGTGAACTCATAGGCGCGCATCGCGCCGACAGGAATGTCGATGCTGACCTCGGGCCATTGCGCGCTTTCCGGCACCCAGCCCCCGTCGGTGCAGGTGACCTTGAAGTCATAGCCGTGCATGTGGATCGGGTGGTTTGTCATCGTCAGGTTGCCGACGCGCACCCGTACCCTGTCGCCCTTGTTCACGACCAGCGGGTCAATATCGGGGAAAATCCGGCTGTTCCATGTCCATAGGTTAAAGTCGTTCATCGTCATGACACGCGGCACATAGGTACCGGGGTCAATGTCGAACGCGTTGAGCATGATCAGGAAGTCACGGTCCACCGGCATGAACGTCGGGTCTTTGGGGTGGACGACAAACATGCCCATCATCCCCATCGCCATCTGGACCATCTCATCCGCATGGGGGTGGTACATGAAGGTGCCGGATTTGGTCAGGTCGAACTCGTAGACAAAGGTCTTGCCCGGTTTGATCCCCGGATGGCTCAGCCCGACCACGCCATCCATGCCCGAGGGCAGGATCAGCCCGTGCCAGTGGACGGATGTGTTTTCTGGCAGTTTGTTGGTGACATAAATCCGCACACGGTCGCCTTCGACCGCTTCGATCGTGGGGCCGGTGGACTGGCCGTTATACCCCCACAGATGCGCGATCATGCCATCGGCCAGTTCGCGCTCTACGGGCTCCGCGACAAGGTGGAATTCCTTGACGCCGTTGTTCATGCGGTAGGGCAGCGTCCAGCCGTTCAGCGTGACCACGGGCGTGTAATCCACCCCCGTCGAGGGGCGCGCCGTAACCGCAGTCGCGGCGCTGTCCATATGCGCCGCTTCCGGCAGCCCCATGTTCAGAGTTTTGCCCCACGCCTGAGAGGACACAAGTGTCGCCCCCGCCGCACCGGCACCGAGTAGTTGACGTCTGTTCATCATATCGTTTCCTTTCAGTGTCCTGCGCCGCCACCAGCGGCCAACGTGGCGCCTTCGGAGCCCCCTCCGGCGCTGCCTGCACCGCCGCCGTAGATGGCCGCGGTCAGATCCGCCTGCGCCAGAAAGAACGCCCGCTTCGCATCCGCGGCTTCCAGCTCGGCACCGAGCTTTTCACGCACATCGGTCAGCAGTTCGAAGGTGTTAGTGATCATGCCGTTGTAAGACAGCAGGGCTTCGTTCTCGACGGTCTTGCGCAGCGGAACAAGAACATCGCGGTAGTGGCGCGCGATCTTGTAAGAGGCATGGTAGGCCCGTTCGGCCCCCCGCGCTTCGGAGCGTACATTGACCGCTCGTTCCGCCAGCACATTCGCCGCCTGCAGATACGACAGCTCTGCCTTGCGCATCCGCGCCTTGCCGCTGTCATAGATCGGGATCGCGAACTCCAGCTCTACCTGAGGCGTGATCTCTTTCTCGATATCGCCTCCCTCGGCTTCACGCTCAAGCTCGGCCCCTGCGACGATCTCAAGATCGCTGACGATGCGCGTCTGGTCCGTCAGGCCGAAGGCTTTTGCCTGCGCTTCAAGGCCCAGCTTTGCGACGCGCAGGTCGACACGGTTGCGCAGCGCCTTGGCTTCGACATTGGCAACGCCGCCCACGGACCGCGGCAGCCCCGGCAAGGCATCAGGCACGTAATAGTTCACGTCAGCCCCCCAAAGCCCCATGAGGCGCGTCAGCTCTTCCTTCGCAGTGGTCGCATCCAGCCGTGCCTTGGCAAGCTGTCCGGCCAGCTCCGCGTTGAACGCCTGCTCGCGGGCTTGGGCGGCTTTATTGAGCGCGCCGGTTTCCCCCAGCTTGCGGGCCAGCTCCGATCCGGCGTCCGAGGTCGCCTTGGCGCGTTTCAAATACCCCACCACCTCAAAGGCGGACACGGCATTGACCCAGGCCTGACGAGTCTGGTTGGCCAATGTCAGCGTATCGTTCACCGCCGTCAGCTGCGCTTGACGAAAGCTCGCGTCAGCGATTGCGCGGCGTTGTTTACGCGTGGTGGCATCCAGAAGATTGGCGCGGATCAACCCTTCGATCGCACGGTAGGCCCCCAATTCGGGTGCCCCGATCCCCAGCACGCCGATGGACACGATCGGGTTTTCCGGCGTCGATTGCTGCCAAGCTTCGGCAGCGGACAAGCCGACATTCGCATAGGACGCCTGGAGCCCCTTGTTGTTGAGCAAGGCAACCTGAACCGCCGTATCGGCCGAGATTGTCTTGCCCTGCACCATCGCGCGCACTTCGCGTTTCACCGCTTCGTTTTCGGCTTGGGTCTCGGCAAAGACGGTGCGTTTACCAAGCGCGGGCGTGATCTGGCTGGCGACATTGGCAAAGCCGGCTTTGGGGTCGGTATAAGCGCTCGGGATCGCCGTGGCGCAGGCCGCAAGCACAAGGGGAAAGCCGATGATCAGCGGCAGTTTACGGACGTGCATCAGTTCCCCTCCGATTGTTCTTGGTTCACGGTGCGCCAGTCACGCGGACCGGTGGGCCCACGATAGGTATAGCCGGCCAGCGGGTTCGGGTGGCTGATGGGGGAGACGACGGTCGTGCTGAGCGTGGCTTCTTGCGTGGCTACGACAGGCAGCGGTGTCGGCGTATAGGGCAAGGGTCTGACATCCTGCGTGCAGGCGCCAAGGGTCAGGGTGCAAGCCCCCAAAACGAAATGGATTTTCATGTGATGTACCTGATTGATCTTCTAGGGATCGCGCGCAGGAATGCTGGCGCGGCGCAAAGACCCCAAAGCGGGTCTAAATCAGATCAGGATTGAGGAGGACGCAGAAAGCCTTTCGCCTCAAGCGAACGCGCCTGCGCATGACCGATCTTGTAGGTGCCCGCAACAACGGCATCGTCTTGCGGATGCGCGTGGTCCATCAACACGATGGACAGGCACATCCCGTAGCAGCAATTACCTGCACTGTCGTCAGGCGCGCTTGAAGGGGCTTTTTCACTGTGATTGTCGACAGCGGCACGATCCACAGTGCTATGATCATGCAGGGCGTCTTGCACGTTTACATCAGCCGCTTCATCCATGACCGCGGCATAATGCCCGTCATGCATCCCCGACGCCGCGTGGGACGCGGACGGCGGAAACAGCACCAGCGCCGCAGCAAAGGCAAGACATGCCACTGCGTTCAGCCAGAAAGATATGGTGCGCTCAAAAACCATGAGAGACAGTTGATGCACCTGCCCCTTCCTGTCAATCGGTCCTGCGCTGGAAGGTTTCGAAGTTTTTTACCCGGTGGGCGGCGGAAAGCCGCTATGCTTTTTTGGCACTGGCGTTCGAGATAGCGCTGACACTGCGGTGGGTAATCTCCTCTCCGGTGACACGGTCCACCAGCATGGGCGCGATCGGCGTGCCCGCACTGCGCGAGACCAACGTGACAGACGGGCTGCCTTCAATGGGGACATGGGCGTTGGCCCAGTCGATCAGCGACACCAGCATCGGATACAGCGCCTTGCCCCGTTCGGTCAGCCGGTATTCGTGGCGCACGGGACGCTCCTGATAGGCCTCGCGGCGCAGTACGCCGGCCCCCTCCAGCTTGCGCAACCGGTCCGCCAGCACATGCCGCGTGATCCCCAGACGGTCCTGCATCTTCTCGAACCGGCGAATGCCCAGAAAACAATCGCGCAGGACCAGCATGGTCCAGCGGTCGCCCACCACGGACAGCCCCCGCGCCACGGGGCAGGATTCATTCTGTAGCTCGTTCCATTTCATGCCTTGATCCTAGCAGGCATTGACAGGTTCCGAAAGAGAACTTACCCGTAATGCATTCCAAAAAGGAACCGAGAGGCGAAAACTCGCCAATCCAAGCATTCGAACGGGGGGGAAACCATGCCACATCAGGTCGCCACATCGCAGCTCGGCAAGGCCAGCTGATGGCCCGCGTCACCCCGAACGCTGCCCCCGCCCTTTCGGCCGCCGCAACGCAGGCCCGCGCCACCCGGACCCGTGCCCTGCTTGAGGCACCAATCGCGCCGACGCTGGCCAAGCTTGCCGCACCCAATGTCTTGGCGATGTTCGTGCAAACCGTGCAAAGCATATCCGAGGCGTATTTCGCGAGCCTCCTTGGGGTGACAGCGCTGGCCGGTCTGGCGCTGGTGTTCCCGCTGGTCATGTTGACGCAAATGCTGTCGGCGGGGGCTATCGGCGGCGCGATCTCGGCCGCGGTGGCGCGCGCTCTTGGCGCGCAAGACAGCGCGCGAGCGGCCACATTGGCGCTGGTCGCGTGGATGATCGCGGGAGCCTTTGCCGTGATCATGGCCGTTCTGGTCGGGCTGTTTGGCGTGGCGTTTTTCACCCTGCTGGGGGGCGGTGCCGATGCGGTTTCTGCCGCCGCGACCTATGCGCTGGTCTTCTTTCCCGGCTGCATGGCGATCTGGCTGTGCAATGCGTCGCTTAGCATTATCCGTGGCACGGGCGACATGCAGACCCCTGCCGTGCTCTTGCTGCTGGTGTCCGTCATCTCGATCCCCTTGTCGGGCGGCTTCGCCCTGGGGTGGGGCCCCCTGCCCGCACTTGGCATGGCGGGACTGCCCATCGGCGTCGTGCTCGCCTTTGCGATCGGGGCTGTGCTGGCGATGGCGCATATCCTGACCGGGCGCACGGGGCTGAGCTTTGGCGGTGCCTTGGGCCGGATCGACATCGGCATGTTCCGCGATATCCTCAGCGTCGGGGCGCTGGCGGCGGTGAATACCCTGCTGACCACGATCACCATCATCATGATGACAGGGCTGGTCGGCCGGTTCGGCGAAGCGGCGCTGGCCGGTTACGGGCTTGGCGCACGGCTCGAATTTCTGATGATCCCCGTGATCTTTGGCATTGGTGCCGCGATGACGGCGATGGTCGGGGCGAATATGGGTGCCGGTCAGGTGGACCGCGCCCTGCGCGTGGCCTGGACCGGATCTTGCGCGGCGGCGGCGATCGTCGGCGGTATCGGGCTGCTGCTGGCAGTGTTTCCCGACCTTTGGCTTGGCATGTTCCTTGACCCATCCAACACCGGCGCGCTGGACGCAGGGCGCAGCTATTTCCGCCTCGTGGCACCGTTCTACGCCTTCTTCGCCCTCGGGCTCGCGCTATATTTCGCGTCGCAGGGGGCGGGGCATATGGTCTGGCCGGTGGTCAGCAGCCTCAGCCGGATGGCAGTGGCGCTGATCGGCGCGTTGATCCTGATGCAGACCGGCGGCTTGGGCCTGCGCGGCATCTTCATCGCCATCGGCGGCGCGATGGTGGTCTACGGCACGGTGATCGGCCTTGCGATCTGGCGTAAGGGCTGGCGCGCGCGGGCCTAGTCATAGACCTCTGCCGTGAGCCCCTGCTGGATCAGCGCGGTGACCAAAGCCGCCAGCACCTCGGCGCGGCGCGAGGTGACCCGCTGCACCAGCCCCAGACGGCGATGGATCGGCGGTGCCCCGAAAGGGAACCAGTCGAGCGAGGCGGTTTCAGCATCGTGCAGCGCGATCTGCGGGATAATGGCAAAGCCCAGACCCGCCCGCACACAGCCCACCACGGCAGGCATCGTATTCACCGACACGATCTGGCGCGGCGCGGCGCCAAGGCGGGCGATTTCGGTATCGATTTGGCGCGCCAGCGGCACCTGCGTGCGATAGCGGATATAGGGCACGTCGCGGATCAGGTCATCCAGCGTGATCGTCCCGGTGCCAGGCGGTGTGAGGACGATCAGCGGTTCGGTCAGCACAGGGGTCCAGCGCAGACTGCTGGGCACTGCCACGTGATCCGCCACAACCGCCGCATCCAGCTGGCCCGAGACGACCTCGCTCATCAGTTCCTCAGACACGCCGACGCGCAGCCGAAAGTTCAGATACGGAAAGCTGGCGCGCAGCGTCGCAAGCGCCTGCGGCATCAGTGAATTCGCCCCGGTCCGCAACGACCCGAGCGCCACGGTGCCGCGCATTTGCTCCCCCGCGACGGAGGCTTTTGTGTCCGACACGATCTGCAGGATCGACTGGGCGGAGCGGACCATCTCTGCGCCCTTGGTGGTCAGGGCGGGCGGGCGGCGGGTGCGGTCGAACAACTGCGTGCCGATCTCTGCCTCAAGCGCCGCGATCTGCTGGCTGACGGCAGAGGCGGTCAGGTTCACGGCCTGCGCCGCCGCGGCGAAGCCGCCGTGCTGGCTAATGGCCAATAAAGTCTCTAGCTGACGTGTATCCATGCCTCAAGATAAGATATGCTAAATGTAATGGCAAGAAATACGCGCTTTGATATGGTTATTCTTGTGTTAATCACGAAAGTGACACCAAACCTGCGGCGGATAAACCGCTGCTTCTCTCACAGGGAGTCCTCCTATGACGTTTCGTTCGGGCCTTGCCGCCCTTTTCACCGCTGCCAGCCTGATTGCAGCCCCCGCCACAGCCGACACCTACCCCGAGCGCGCGGTAGAGTTCATCGTGCCCTGGTCGCCCGGTGGCGGCTCTGACACGCTGATGCGTCTTGTGGCCAATAATGTTCAGCCCTTCCTCGGCGCTGAGATGCCCGTGATCAACATGCCCGGCGTCGGCGGCACTGTGGGCCTGCGCGAGGCATCGCGCCGCGCCGCGGATGGCTATACCATCAGCCAGGTCCACGAAGGTCTGCTGGTTGCCACCGAAACCGGCATCACCGATCTTGCATGGGATGACTTTGACCCGATCGCGCTGATGACCGCATCGCCCCAGTATCTGGTGGCGGGCAAATCCGACAACTACAGCAACTTCGAGGAATTCGTGACCTACGCCAAGGCACATCCCGGCGAGATTTCCATGGGCGTCACATTGGCCGGCGTCCCGCACCTGCACGCCGCGATGATCGAACAGGCCTTCGGGCTTGAATTCAAATACGTCGGCTATGAGGGCACGGGCGAACGCGTGCGCGCGCTGGTTGGCGGCAACCTTGATGTGGCGATTGGCGACATAAGCTCCTCCAAGCAATTCGTCGATAACGGCGATCTGACCTTCCTTGCCGTCGGCGCGACCGACCGGGTGGACGCCGCCCCCGATGTGCCGACCTTCAAAGAGCTGGGTCAGGATCTTGAGCTGAACGTGACCCGCGGCATCGTCATGCCCAAAGGTGCCCCACAAGAGGTCCGCGACACACTGGAAGCCGCGCTGAAAGAAATGGCACAAGACCCAACCTATATCGAGCAGACCAACAACGCGGGTGCCGATGTCGGGTTCCGCGGTCAGGAAGACTACCGCGCCTATCTGGGCAAACTGGACGAGACAGTAAAATCGCTGTCGTCGGTTCTGGCCCCATGAACGGGCACGACCCCATGAAGGCACAGGAGGCGGGCTTGGTTGCCCGCCTCCTGAGCTATGTCTTCCTCCTGCTGGCCTCGATCGCTTTGTTCGTCTCGGCCAGCGGCATTGCCACCTCGCGCTTTGAAAAGCTCGGCGCGGGGGCTTTCCCCAAGATCATCTTTGGCGCAATGGCGATCGTATCGGCCATCGCGATCATCGACGCGCTGCGCCAAATCCCACGTCGCGCTTACGGTGATTTCGCCGCGCAGGCCGTGGCATGGGCCAAACGCTGCTATCTGGTGTTTGTCTGCCTTGGCGCGCTCACAGCCTATCTGCTGGTCATTCCGGTGCTGGGGTTTTCCATCGCCAGCCTGATCTTCCTTTTCGTGCTTCAGGTGATCCTGATGCCACGCACGCCCAAGTCAATCGCCCTCGCTGCTGTGGTGGCTGTGGTGTTTTCCTTCGGGCTGAACTGGCTTTTTGCCGAAGTGTTCACCGTCTTCCTGCCGCGTGGAGTGCTTTGAATGACTGATTTCATGACAGGGGCCGCGCAGATTTTCACGCTGGCGACGCTGGCCTATATGCTGGCGGGGTCCGTCGCGGGCATCGTTGCGGCGGCGATCCCCGGTTTCACCGTCACGATGGCGATTGTGCTGACCCTGCCGCTGACCTTCACGATGGAGCCACTGCAAGGCATCGCCGTGATGCTCTCGGTCTATGTGGGGGGCTATACCGGCGGGCTGATCTCGGCGGCATTGCTGGGCATCCCCGGCACACCCTCGTCGGTCGCCACCACCTTTGACGCCTTCCCCATGGCGCGCAACGGCGAACCGGGGCGCGCGCTGTCCATCGGGGTCTGGGCGTCCTTCTTTGGCACCGTCATCTCGACCATCGTGCTGATCTTCGCCGCGCCTCCGCTTGCGCTTTTCGCCGTGCGCCTTGGCCCGTGGGAGTATTTCTCGCTCATCGTCTTTGCCCTCACGATCGTCGCCAGCCTTGTCGGCACCTCTGCCATGCGCGGCATTCTGGCGGGGCTGATCGGGCTTGCAATCTCTACCGTGGGGACAGACCCGATCATGGGCCGCCCGCGCTTTGATTTCGGTATAGAGATGCTGCAGGCCGGCCTGCCGTTTCTGGTCGTGCTGATCGGGATCTTCGCCATCTCGCAGCTTGTGTCAGAGGTAGAGAATGCCGACAGCGTGCGGTCGGGCAATGCGCTGGTCACAGGGGCCATCGACTTCCAGACATGGACCGTGATGAAAGAAGTGTTGATGCGTCCGGTCAACCTGCTGCGGTCGTCCATCGTGGGGGTGCTGATCGGCGCCCTGCCCGGTGCGGGCGGGTCCATCGCCAACCTCGTCGCCTACGACCAGGCCAAGCGCGGGTCCAAGAACAGTGACAAATTCGGCACCGGTGAACCCGACGGCATCGTCGCCTCCGAGGCAGGCAACTCCGCCACCGCGGGCGGCGGGCTGATCCCGCTTATCGGTCTGGGCATCCCCGGATCGGCTGTTGATGCGATCCTCATGGCGTCGCTGATGGTGCATGGTATCTCGGTCGGGCCACGGCTGATCATGGATCACGGTGACCTTGTCTATGGCATGTTCATCGCGATGGTTGTGGCGTCCTTCATGATGCTGATCGTGTCGATCTTTTCCATGCGCCTGTTCCTGCGGGTGACCGAAGTGCCTAAATGGCTGATCGTGCCGGTTGTGATGACCTGCTGCGTCGTGGGCACCTTTGCCCTGAACAACCGCGTGACCGACCTTTACCTGCTGATCTTTATCGGCATCACCGGTTATACGCTGCGCGCCCTTGGCTATGCGCTGGCACCTTTGGTGCTGGGGGTCATTCTGGGCCCGATCGCCGAAACCAACCTGCGGCGCGCGCTGATGACGGACGAAGACCCGACGCTGTTCTTCACCCGCCCCATCAGCCTGATTTTCCTGATTGCGGCTTTCGTGTCCATTGTCTGGGCTATCCGCAGTCACCTCAAAAACCGTACATCTACAGAAAGGCCATCCCATGCGCCTACGTCATGATCCCGTCTACCCTTCGCGCCGCTCGCCCATCCTGGCCGAGAATGTCGTCGCGACCTCGCAACCGCTGGCGACCCAAGCCGGTCTGTCCATCCTGCAACAAGGCGGCAACGCTGTGGATGCGGCCATCGCCACGGCCGCTGTGCTGACCATCGTTGAACCCACGGGCTGCGGCCTTGGCTCTGACGCTTTCTGCATCCTGTGGGACGGCAAGCAACTGCACGGGCTCAACGCCTCTGGCCGCGCGCCGGCCGCTTGGACGCCCGAGTATTTCAAGGACGGCATCCCCGAACATGGCTGGGACGCCGTGACCGTCCCCGGTGCCGTCAGCGCCTGGGTCGAACTGTCTGAAAAATTCGGCAGCCTCGGCCTGTCGACCGTGCTGGCCCCCGCGATCCGCTATGCCGAAGACGGCTTTATCGTGTCGCCTGTCGTGGGCACGGCGTGGGCCAAAGGGGCCGCGGTGCTCAAGGACCAGCCCGGCTTTGCCGAAACCTTCATGCCCGAGGGGCGCGCGCCCAAACCCGGCGAACGCTTCCGCAATCCCGGTGCCGCGCGCACCCTGCGCGCCATCGCTGAAACCAAGGGCCGCGCCTTTTACGAAGGCGAGATCGCGCAAGAGATCGCCGCTTTTGCAAAGGCCAATGGCGGCGCGATGACAGCCGACGATCTGGCCGCGCATCACAACGACTGGTGCGGCACCATCAGCCAAAGCTTTGACGACGTGGAATTGCACGAGATCCCACCAAACGGTCAGGGCATCGCCGCGCTGATGGCACTTGGCATGTTGCAGCACACCGACATCCGCGACCACGGCCCCGACGATCTGGCCGCCGTGCATTTGCAGATCGAAGCGATCAAGCTCGCCTATGCCGACCTGCACGCCTATGTCGCCGACCGCGATCACATGACCGACGTGGACGAAGCTGCCCTGCTTGACCCCGATTACCTTAAATCCCGTGCCGCATTGATTGATGCCAACAAGGCGCAGGACTTTGGCGCAGGGGCCCCGAAACAGGGCGGCACCGTGCTGCTGAACGTTGGCGATGCCTCGGGCATGATGGTCAGCTTTATCCAGTCGAACTACGCGGGCTTCGGCTCTGGCGTGGTGGTGCCGGGCACGGGTGTGTCGATGCAGAACCGCGGCTTTGGCTTCACGACGCAGGACGGCCACCCCAATCAGGTCGCGCCGGGCAAACGCCCCTTCCACACGATCATTCCGGGCTTCGCCATGAAGAACGGGGCGCCGCTGATGGCCTTTGGCATGATGGGCGGGCCGATTCAGGCACAGGGCCACATGCAGCTCTTGCTGCGCACACAGCTGTGGGACCAAGACCCCCAGACCGCCGCCGATGCCCCTCGCTGGCGCGCGATCGAAGGGTTGGCCGTCGCCTGTGAACCGACCATGCCTGCCGATCTGCTCGACGGACTCAAGACGCTTGGCCATGCGATCCAGATCGAGGCACCGGACAACGCCTTTGGCTTCGGCGGCGCGCAACTGGTGCAACGCAACGAGGCAGGCGGTTACGCGGCGGGATCTGATCCGCGCAAAGACGGGCAAGCCGCAGGCTTCTGATCCCGCGCCACATGGGCGAGCGGAGGGTCACGCCCCCGCTCGCCCTTTACGGGCCGGCAGCGCCCCTATATCGATCTTGCGAAAATGCAGGCATTCCCATGAACTATATCAAACGCATCGGCATCGACGCCTACATGATCTTGCTGCTGGCCACCGTGATCGCGGGCATTGTGCTGCCTGCCTCAGGTATCGCCGCCGAAGGCCTGCGCGGCGTGACCTTCTGGGCCGTCTCGCTGCTGTTCTTTCTGTATGGGGCCAAGCTGGACCCGAGCGCGGTCAAGGCTGGCATCACAAATTGGCGCCTGCAGGGAATGACCTTTGGCGCGACATATGTGCTGTTTCCGCTGATTGGCGTGGTGCTGGCGACGCTGTGTAGCCCGATCCTTGGGGCTACGGTGACCATGGGGCTGCTGTTTTTGTCGGTACTGCCCTCGACCGTGCAATCATCGATTGCTTTCACCTCGATTGCGGGGGGCAATGTGCCTGCAGCAATCTGTGCAGCCTCTGTCTCTAACCTCATCGGGGTCATTTTGACGCCGGTGCTGGTGACCTTGCTGCTGCATCAGGGCGACGGCGGCGTCAGTCTGGATGCCATCGGCAAAATCGGGGTGCAGATCCTGCTGCCCTTCATCGTCGGGCAGGTGATGCGTCCGCTGGTGGGCGGGTTTGTGCAACGCCACAAGCTGCTGACCATGATCGTGGACCGCGGGTCGATCATGCTGATCATCTACTCCGCCTTCAGCGCGGGGACAGTCTCAGGGCTGTGGTCCGCGATCCCCGTCACCACGCTGATGCTGCTGTTCGCCGTGGTCTGGCTGTTTCTGGCCGTGGGCATGTGGTCGATGATCGCCCTTGGCAAGGCTGCGGGGATGCCCGACGCGGATCGCGCGGTGCTGTTCTACTGCGGGTCAACCAAAAGCCTTGCCAGCGGGTTGCCCATTGCCACGGCGCTGTTTGCGCCCGACCTGGTCGGTGCCATCGTTTTGCCGCTGATGATCTACCATATCTCGCAGCTTCTGGTCTGCGCCTTCGTCTCGCAGCGCGCGTCGCGTCGGGTGGGTGCAGCGCCTGCCTGAAGTTACCCATGGGTATCCTTTTTGCCGATCACCCCCGCGCACGCGCGCGGGACTTTGCCGGTCGGGGCACGGCGGCCTAAGCCACAGCAAAAACACGCAATTTTCCGCCGAGATTTGCCGGGGTCGCGGCGTGCATCGATAGGGGATACGCGTTACGAAAACGCGAAAAGGCAGCAGGCTGCCGACCCGACAAGAAGGACCCTTTCGATGGCAGATAAAACAAAACGAAGCTGGTTTGGCCGTACCGTGCTGGCCGCGGTGATGCCCATGGCCGCACAGGCCCAGACCGTGCAGGACGGCATGGCCGCCTTCGAGCAAGGCGATTACACCCACGCGCTGGAACTGCTGCTGCCGCTGGCCGAACAGGGCGACGCCGAGGCGCAATGTCAGGTCGGCCGCCTGTACTACCATGGCGGCGATGGTGTGCCACAAAGCTTTGATGATTCAGTCGCATGGGCCAAGAAGTCTGCCGAACAGAACAACCCCTGTGGGTTGAATTCTCTGGGCGTGTCCTACCGCTTTGGACAGGGTGTCGCCCCCGATGCGAAAACCGCGTTCGACTATTTCACCCGCGCTGCGGCGCAAGGGTTCGACAAGGCGCAGTTCAGTCTGGGCAACATGCATGAACTGGGCGAAGGCACAGCGCAAAGCGATACAGAGGCCCGCGCTTGGTATCGCAAAGCTGCAGAGCAAGGCTATGCCATGGGCCAGTACCGCTTGGGCATCCTGTTGCTGGAAGGTCGCGGCGGCGATGCGGTCCCCGAAGAAGCGCAGCAGCTTTTGCGTGCCTCGGCGGAGCAGGGTCTGGCCGACGCGCAATATTCGCTGGGGTGGATGGCCAACCACGGGGTCGGGGTAAAGCAGGACCACGGCCAAGCGCTTGAATGGTATCGGCTCGCGGCAGAACAGGGCTATGCCCCCGCGCAGATCAATCTGGGCAACCTCTATGCCGAGGGGCTTGGCACCTCGCAGGATGACGAGAAAGCCGTCGGATGGTACTATGAGGCAGCGCGCAATGGCGTCCCCGCTGCGCAGGTCAGTATGGGTAAGCACTATGCGCTTGGACGCGGTGTGCAGCAGGACTTTGACGAGGCGATGGTCTGGTATCAGCAAGCTGCGGAATACGGTGAACCCGTTGCCTATCTGAACGTAGGGTTGCTGTATGAAAACGGTCAGGGCCGCCCCGCCGATCCGGCAGAGGCCGCGCGCTGGTACCGTGCCGCCGCCGAACGAGGAGAGCCCCGATCCCTTGCCAAGCTCGCGCATTTCTATGCCGAAGGGATCAGCGTCACACCGGACCCCGTGACCGCATGGGCGTTACAGGATACCGCGATGGCCTATGACAGCGACGGCGAACTGGACGCGCCCGAAGAACGGTTGATGCAGATGGGCCAGCAGTTGGCACCCCAGCAAAAGGGCGAGGCAAAGGCGCTGGCGCAAAGCTGGCAGAACGGGGAAGAACTGGTTTTGCCTTAACGGCCCAGCCGACGCTGTTGTCGCGGCCCATATGGACAAAATGTCCATTTTGCCTATATTGTGCGGTGACGCTACAGGAGAGCCCCCATGACACGTGTCACCGCCACCGAATTCAAAAACAACATCGGCGCCTTCAGCGATGCGGCGATGAGCGAGCCTGTCATCATCACCAGCCATCAACGCGACCGTCTGGTGCTGTTGTCAGCGGATGAATACCGTCGCCTGACAGCCCTGACCGAAGGGGTGACCGCGCAGGATAAAGACCGCGTGGCGCGCGGGCTTGAACGGCATCGCAGCACGATACTGGAACTTGCCAAACGATGACGGAGCCCCGCTGGGTTACCCGAGAACTCGTTGAATACATGCATGATTGCGTTCAGGAACTGGCGGGCGGCGCGCGCGGGTTGCGCGATGGTGACCTACTGGAATCCGCACTGGCCCGCCCGATGAACCTATATGCCTTTGGCGAAACATCGCTTTTTGAACTGGCCGCCTGCTATGCCGAAGCCATCGCGCGCAACCACGCTTTTGTCGATGGCAACAAGCGCACGGCCTTCTTTGTCGCCAGCGATTTTCTTGACCAGAATGGATACGAGCTGCAGGGCGCTGTGGATCAGGAACACGCCGATATGATGGTGGAACTGGCCCAAGGCAAGATTACCCGCGCCGATGCTGCCGCACATTTACGCAAACACTCCGTCGTGACGCCTGCGACCTGACGTTTCGCGCTGGTGCGTAACTTTAGATAGAATTAATCATTGTTTCCCTGCTAGAAACACCGGTGTGATAAACGCCACCCGTGGGCCGGCAAGGAGACGACAATGAATACACAGAATATGCCTGCGCCCGATGGGGCGGCATCGGCGCACCCGATCCCTGTCGAGGCGGATCTGGCCAAGGCCGATGTCGGGCTGATCGACTTTGCCAAAAAAGCGGGGAAGAACATTTTTTCGGTGATCCCCGATGCAACGCGCACGCAAAGCTATCTGAAAGGGCCCGCCAAGATCCACTATGTCTGTGACCCCGATATGGTGACCGAACTGCTGGCCGGTGTCGGGCGCCGCTTTCCCAAGGCGGAGTTTACACATAACGTCATCGGCCCCGTGGTCGGCAACGGCATGATCCTGTCAGAGGGCGAAAAGTGGCGCGCGCAACGGCACCGCTATGCCCCGCTTTTTGCCGCGCGCAACCTGCCCGTGCTGACCCGACACTTTGCCCAGACCGGCGACGAGCTGGCGGATTTCTTTGCGCGCACGGACGGCGAGGTAGACGTGTCGGATGCGGCGCAAGAGGCGACGCTTACCAATATCTCGCGGGTGATGTTCTCGGGGAACGAGGCCGTGTCCAAGCAGGATGTGCGTCAGGGGATGCGACGGTTCACCGACTATATCAGCTATATGTCGCTGTTCGATCTGATGGGGCTGCCGAAGTGGGTGCCTCGTCTGAAATGGCTGCGCAGCAAGAAAGCGATCCGTGATCTGCGGCAGTTGACTCATGACGTGATCGCCAACCGCCGCGCGCAGCGCCATGCAGAGGCGGTCGATTTCCTCGACCTGCTGATCGAGGCGCTTGAGACGGATAAGGAAGATGTCGAAACGACTGTCGATAACCTGCTGACCTTTGTCGCGGCGGGCTATGAAACCTCGGCCAATACAATCGCTTGGGGGCTGTATCTGCTAGCGATGCACCCCGAGGTACAGACCGATCTGCGCGCCGAGGTGATGGACGCCTGCGGGGACGGGCCCATCGGCTTTCACGATCTCCCCAAGATGCCCAAACTGCACGCCCATGTGCGCGAGACTTTGCGGATGTACCCCGCAGGTGCCTTGTTCGCCCGTGATGCGACGGATGAGGTGACGATCAAGGATGTGACGTTCAAAAAAGGCGACGTGATCATGTTCCCGGTCTATGCGCTGCACCGGAACGAGCTGCTGTGGGACAATGCGGCGCTGTACCAGCATGACCGGTTTCTGGACCGGAAATACCCGCGCGGACAGTATATTCCCTTTGGGGACGGGCCGCGCATCTGCATCGGGGCGCAATATGCCGAGACAGAGATTATGGTGCTGCTGGCCTCGGCGCTGCGGCGGGCGTCTTTTGAACTGGCGGACCACCCTGTCGCGCCACCGAACCTGACCTTTACCATGCGGCCCGATGGCCCGCTGATGTTGCGGGCCGTGCCGGTAGATCAGGCGGCGGTGGAGTAGCTTTCGGGTTTAGGTGCCTTGGCCGCATCCGCCGCCTCAAGCACAACACAGAAGGTGGTGCCCACGCCAAGCTTGCTTTTATAGGCGATGCTGCCGCCGTGGGCATCCACGATACGTTTCGAGATCGACAAGCCAAGGCCCGTGCCCTGGAACTTGCGCTGATCGCTTGAATCGATCTGGCCGAATTCCTCGAAGATGACGCTTTCGCTGCCTTCCGGAATACCGATGCCCTGATCCGCGACCGAAATCACGAGGTTCTCGTCCTCCCGCGTGAGGCCCACACGAATGGTGCCCCCCGCTTCCGAGAATTTGGCGGCATTGGACAGCAGGTTCACGATCACCTGATCGAGCCGTTTCTTGTCCCCGCGCACGATGGGGGCTTCCGCCGTCACGTCAATTTTGACGGCCACGCCAAAGCGGCTGGCATAGGGCTGGAACGAATGGGCGGCCGTGTTCACGACCTCGGCCAGATCCACATTACCCAGATCAAGCGAGAATTTCCCCACATCCGCGGATTGCAAAAGCAGCAGATCCCCGACCAGATCCCCCAGACGGTTCGAGTTGCGCGTCGCGATATCAAGCAGCCGTGTCATCTTGTCCGACACCTCCCCCGCTGACCCGGCGTTGATCAGATCGAGCGCACCGCGGATTGACGTGAGCGGTGTGCGCAATTCGTGGCTGACGGTGGACAGGAAGCGGGTCTTGGCCTCGCTTGCCGCGAGGGCATTCTTGTTTTCGATCTGCAAAGCGATCCGGTTTTTCATCAAGGCAGAGTAGCCCTTGATAAAAGTCCGGGCGAGTTCGAAGACAAAACCCAGCACAAAAAGCACGGTAAAGAGGTTCAGCCAGATTTCAGAGTCGAGCGAGGGGCGTGCAACCACCACATCGCGGATCGGGATATAGAGGATCGCCGCGATGTAGATCGCCAGCCGAAACCCCAGCACATACAAAAATTGGTGGTTGTTCATCGCCGCGAAAATAGAGGCGGAAATCAACAGGAAAAGCGGCAGAAAGTGACTATTCCCCACACCCTGCTGGATCGCGATCGCAATGCAGAACATCGCAATCGTCGTCGCACTTAGCGCCGTGGTCATGTAGATGTGAAACAGCGACTTGCGGATCTTGAGGGTCTTGGACCGGGTGTTGCGCAGGATAGAGCGCAGCACGACGATGTCATAAATTTCGCACAAGGCGATGGCGAAAAAGAAAAACAGCGCGACGTTAAGTTCGTAGTAATAGCCCGCCAGACCGATAGCTGCGGTATAGATGATCGCCCGCTGGCCAAACGCACGGCTGCCCACAAGCGCATAATCCCGCAGCCGGCTTAGAACCGGGCGGGCCTGAGGCAAATTAACATTGTCAATTGCTTCCATGTGGCGCTTCCTCTGTCAGCTTGGCGCGGAATTGTGCGCCAAGCGAATCTACTGATATTTCACTACGATACACCGCAACTATTGGTGGAAAATTTGTTGCGATCATGGCAGAACCGTGGCTGTATGCATTTTGTTAACTTTTTCGTTATTTGAGCGGAGCTTTAGGCAGAGAACAATGGGTATCCAGAACGCACAGTCGCACCATCGCGCAGAGACGATCCAGTTGGAGCCTTCGTTTCAGGCCGCTCTTCAGACGCGACCCGTTGAAAGTGATGTCCCTTCATACGCGACACGGCTGGAAGAAACAGTGGTGCATATCGGCAACCAGTATCGGTATGGCCAACTGTATTCTGACTTTTTAAAGGCGCGAAAGTCGGTTTTTATCGACCAAAAGGAATGGGATCTGCCTCATACCGAAGGGATGGAGTTCGATCAGTACGACACCCCCCAAAGCCGGTCTGTTGTGATCCATGAATACGGCCGGGTGCTGGCGGGGGTGCGGTTGTTGCCGACCACAGCACAATGCGGATGCTACACCTATATGCTAAAGGACGCGCAGCGCGGGATGTTGCCCGATATCCCTGAATATGTGCTGTACGAAGAAGCGCCCGTAATGCCCCATGTTTGGGAAGCGACGCGTCTGTTCCTGTCCAAGAACGAGCCCGCGCACCGGCGGCTGGCGATCCAGACCAAGCTGATCCGTGGCATGGCGCGTGCCGCGACTGAACAAGGGGCGACCCATGTGATCGGGATCGTGCCTGCCGTTTTCCAACGCTGGATGAACCGCCTAGGGATGAGCGCGCTGCCCATGGGCCCCAAGCTTGCCATCAGCGGCGACAATACGCAGGCCGCGATCATGCATGTGGCAAATTACGCCGACCCGACCCCGCCTGACGCGCGATAAGCGACCAGGATGGTATCCACCGCACGGGTGACATGCTGGTCGATATCCTTGTAGGGACGCGTGGTCAGACCCAGTTGCGCGCGGACCATGCCAAAGCCCTTGAGCAATGAAATAAGGTCTTCAGCCACATCACGCGGGTCGAAACCGTCGCGCAGGTCGCCGTCTTCCTGCCCTTGCACCAGCAGGCCGCAGACGGCGGCGCATACTGCCTCTAAGGCGGCGGTATAGAAGGTGCGACCGATTTGCGGGTAGTCGCGGGCGACCTCGTGGATCAGACAGGTAAATTCGACTGAATCCTGCTCCCCTAGAAAGCTTAAGAATTTTCGCCCGAACGAGATCAGCGCGGTGCGCAAATCGGGATGGCCGGAGATATCTCCGAGCACCTCGGCGCGAAAAACCTCTGCCTCGGCCTCGAGCACATTTTGCAGGATGTCCGACATATTGTCGAAATGGCGGTAGATCGTCGCCTTGGACACAGAAGCCTCGCGCGCCAAAAGGTCCGTCGTGACTTTTTCAAAGCCATTGACGAAGAACAGGGTGCGCGCTGTCGACAGTATTCGCGATTTTGATGCGTTTTCATTCATAATGCAGAACTAGGGCGTGTATGGGTGAAATAAAAGTACTGAACCGTACCAAGGGGGGTTGAACTGTACGTCACTGGGCGTAAGTACCGCTCAGTACTCGAAAGGCCTTTGATATGAAGCAGCTGATTTCCGTTCTTTTATGCGCCACCCTCGCGACGCCTCTTGTTGCGCAGGACGCGGATGACCTGACCCCTTCGGGCACGCCTGCGCCGATCAGGTCGGTCAAATTGATAGAGGCCGGCGGTGCCGCGTCACAGGTGCAGCGGGTCTTCTTCGGCAAGATCGCAGCGCTGGAAACAGTGGACCTGTCGTTTGAAGTCGGCGGCCGCATGGTGATGTTCGACGCACAAGAAGGGCAGTTCCTGCAGGAAGGCGTGCAGATTGCGGCGCTGGACCCGGTGCCGTTTGAACGCGCGGTGCAGCGTGCCGAGGTGCAGCTGACCCAAGCCGAACGGGATTTCGAACGCTCGCAAACCCTAGCCAAAAGCAATGCCGTGTCCACAGCACAGGCGCAGGATACTGAAACCGCCCGCGATCTGGCGCGGATCGCCTTGAGCGAGGCCCGCGAGGCGCTGGACCACGCCACGTTAATCGCCCCCTTTCGCGCCTTGGTCGCGTCGCGTCTGACGCCGAATTATGCTAATGTCGCCCCCGGACAGGCCATCGTGCGCCTGCATGATATGTCGGAAGTGCGCGTCGAGATCGACGTCCCCGAGCAGATGTTCCAGATGTACTCTAACGCCGCAGGCATTGAATTTACCGGCACCTCGCCGCTGTTTGCCGGTGGCGTCCCGCTAGAAATGCGCGAATTCAACGCCGAGACCCAAAGCATCGGGCAAAGCTACCGTGTGACCCTGGCGCTCCCCTCTGATCGGGTCACACCGAAACTGATCCCCGGCGCATCGATGAGCGTCACCGCGCGGATCGCGGCCGGTGACGACACTGCAACGACCCTGCCCCCCTCTGCCGTGATTATGGCGGACGATCAGGCGCGGGTCATGGTCTATACCCCCGACGAGACCGGCGAACAGGGTCAGGTCAGCTGGGTCAACGTCGATGTGTCCTCGAATACCGGCACAGATATCATCGCCACGGGGCTTGAGCCGGGCACCCTGGTTGTCGGCGCTGGCACACAGCTGCTGCGCGAGGGCGACACCGTGCGCCCCTTCAACGGGTTGAGCATCGAGTAAACTATGAAAATTGCACGTTTCTCCATTGAAAATCCGCTGTATACGTGGATTTTCATCCTCTTTGCCCTGTTTGGTGGTGTGTTTGGCTACCTGTCGGTCGGCAAGCTGGAAGACCCGACCTTCACCCTGAAATCCGCCATCGTCGCCACCGCCTATCCGGGTGCCAGCGCAGCAGAGGTGGCAACCGAAATCTCTGAAGTGCTAGAGGCCGAAATCCAGCAGATGGACGAGGTCAAGACAGTCACCTCGCGCAACACCCACGGTCTGTCGGTCATCGAAGTCGAGATGCAGGACGAATACGACGGGACCGAGCTGCCACAGGTCTGGGACGATCTGCGCGACCGTGTGTCTGACGCCGCCGGCTCACTGCCCTCGGGGGCCTATCCGTCGCAGGTGAACGACGATTTTGGGGATGTTTTCGGTATCCTATATGCCGTCTCCGCCCCCGGCTTTTCGGATTCTGAGATCTGGGAGATCGCGACTTTCATCCGACGTGACCTGCTGACGGTCGACGGCGTTGCCAATGTCGATATCGACGGGCTGCCGGAAGAGGCGATTTTTGTCGAACCGTCGTCGCAAAAGATGTCACAGCTTGGCATCGATCCCAGCGTGATCATCGGCGCGATCAGTGAATCCACAGCGATCAACCCCACCGGCTTTGTCGAGACCGGCGATACCAACCTGCGGATCGACGGCCCCTCGGGCGATGATAGTGTCAATGAAATCAGCGCCTTGACCTTCGGCTTTCAGGGCGAGGTGTTGAACCTGCTGGACGTGGCCTCCGTGTCGCGGGGCCGTGTGGACGCGCCCGACCACCTTTTGCGCCAAGACGGGCAAGAGGTGTTCACCCTTGGCGTTTCGGGTCTACTGTCGGAAAATATCGTCGAGGTCGGCAAACGCGTCGAAGCGCAGCTTGAGACCTTGCAAACCTTCCTTCCCGTCGGGGTAGAGATCACCCCGATCTACGAACAACACCGCGTCGTGGACGAAGCCAACAACAGCTTCCTTTTGTCGCTTGCCATGTCCGTGGGCGTGGTGATCGGGGTGCTTGCGCTGTTCATGGGGGTCCGCGCCTCGGTTGTTGTCGGCGTATCGCTTTTGCTGACCGTGCTGGCCACGTTCTTTTTCATGTATCTGTTCGGGGTTAAGGTCGAACGGATCAGCCTTGGTGCCTTGATCATCGCCATGGGGATGCTGGTGGATAACGCCATCGTCATCGCCGAAGGCATGCAGCAGGAAATGCGCAAGGGGCGGCCCTCGGTCGCCGCGGCGGATACGGCGGCGCAGAATACGCAGATCCCCCTGCTGGGCGCCACGGTTATCGGGATCATGGCCTTTGCCGGGATCGGCCTGTCGCCTGACGCCACGGGCGAATTCATGTTCTCGCTTTTTGCGGTGATCGCGATCTCTTTGTTGATGTCGTGGATCGTGGCGGTCACTGTGACGCCTTTGCTGGGGCACTATATGCTGAAGATCGGCGGGCTGGCGGATGACGACAGCGGCTATAACGGCCCGATTTTCCGCGCCTATGGCAACCTTGTCCTGCTGGTGTTGCGGTTCCGCTGGCTGGTGTTTGCCGGACTGATCGGCACCACGGTAGCCTGTGTGATGATCTTTGGTCAGGTCAAACAGCAGTTCTTCCCTGCGTCCAACACGCCGCTCTTCTACTTTGAATACAAGGCGGAGCAAGGCAGCTCTATCCAGTCGACCTCTCGTGATCTTGCGGTAATCGAGGATTGGCTGCTCGCGCGCGATGACGTGGACACTGTGACCACCACCATCGGTGCCGGCCTGACACGCTATGTCCTGACCTACACGCCCGGGGATAGCGACCCTTCGATCGGGCAGCTGGTGGTGCGCGCCACCTCGGCCGATGCGATCCCCGCCCTGCGTGAAGACCTTGACCAGTTCGCGATCAACGCGCTGCCTTGGGCAGAGGTGCAGACCAAGCGGATCATTTTCGGCCCCGGTGGCGGGTCGGATATCGAGGCGCGTTTTTCAGGGCCTGACCCGGAAGTACTGCGCGATCTGGCCGATCAGGCAGAGGATATCCTGCGTGACGCGACCCCGCTGCTGCATACCGAACATGTCGATTGGCGCGAGAAAGTGCTTGTGACCCGCCCTGTCTATGCCGAGGACCGTGCGCAGGCCGTGGGCATCGGGCGCAGCGATGTGGCGGATGCGATTGCCCTGTCGACCAACGGGATCACCGCGGGCACCTACCGCGAACGGGACCGGCTGATCGACATCATCGTGCGGGTGCCGCGTGCGGAATCCGCGAGCAATGGGCAGCTGCCCGACCAGATCGTCTATTCCGCCGCGCTTGGGGACTACCTGCCGCTGAGCCAGGTGATCGACGGGTTCAAGGTCACCGCCGAAAACGCGGTGATCGAGCGGCGCAACCGCCTGCAGACGATCACGGTACAGGCCAATGTCATCGAAGGCGTCACCCCGCCCACCGTCTTCCCGCGGATCCGCCCGCTGATCGAGGAGATCGAGCTGCCGGTCGGCTATACCCTTGAATGGGGTGGCGAGTTCGAGAGCGCAGGCGACGCGCAGGCTTCGCTAGGCAAACAGATGCCGCTGAGCTTCGGGACCATGTTGCTGATCACCATCCTGCTGTTCGGCAAACTGCGCCAGACAGCGGTGATCTGGACCATCGTGCCCATGGCGATCAACGGGGCGGCACTGGGGCTGTTGTTCTCGGGGTTGGCGTTCAGCTTTACCGCGCTGCTGGGGCTGCTGTCGCTGTCGGGGATGTTGATCAAGAACGCCATTGTTCTGGTCGAAGAGATCGACGTGCAGAAAGAAAACGGCCTGAACCAGCATGACGCCATTGTCACCGCCAGTGTCAGCCGTTTGCGCCCTGTGGTTCTGGCGGCGGTCACGACGATCCTGGGGATGGTGCCGCTGCTGGCCGATTCGTTCTTTGCTGCGATGGCAGTGACGATTATGGGCGGCTTGGGCTTTGCGTCGGTTCTGACGCTGATCGGTGTGCCCGCGCTGTACCACACCTATCTCGCAAAAGAGCGGCGCGCGGATGCGGCGGCCAAACCGGCCTAAGAAAACGGATTATGCCGTGGTGCCATGCACCACGGCAAGCGCCAAAGCACGGGCCAGCGCGTCGCGCTCCCCCTCGGATTGATCGGGACGGATACGGTACCAATCAACCAGCCCGTTCAATGCACCCATCAACGCACGGCTGGCGATTTCGATGTTCGGCACGTCCAACTCCCCCTGCGCCACACCCGCGCGCAGCACGTCGCGGTAGAGGTTTTCATAGTCGTTGCGCAGGGTAATCAGCTCGCGCAGAACGCCGCGCTCTGCCTCTGTGGTGGAGCCGCGCAAATAGACCTCTACGCCCAAGCGGATACTGCGCTGATAGGGCAGCGTATCCATCATCACACGCGCATGGGCATGGGCCATCAATTCAAGCTTGCTGATGTTGGAAGTATCCAATGATATCAGCGGGGTAATCGCGTCAAAACAATATTGCATCGCCTGTCGGTACACCGCGAAGTAGATCGCGTTCTTGGACCGGAAATGATGGTACACCCGCCCCTTGGTCGCGCCCAGAACATCGGCGATATCGTCCATCGTCGCCTTATCGAGCCCCTTGAGCATAAAGCACTGTGCCGCCGCCTCGATGATCTCGCGGCGGCTGTCGTGCTTGGGCGCGGCCCGCTCGGTGGCATCCGTCAGCGTGTCGTCGTCGATCTGTTCATCCATTCGGTTCAGCCTTTGACAGCGGTGGCGCGGTAAAGAACGGGGGTTTTTGCCCGTGTGGCGTGAATACTGAGCCGAAAAAAACGGTTGTGACAAGCCGTTGCGTCACCGGACCCCCCGTAATTATCCGTTAGCGCACTTACATCACCAACAGCTATTGACACCTGCGCGCCCTGTTACGAGAGTAACATACTACTCGGAATGTTGGGCCGGGAAATCACAGGCTCAACACATCAGACCGTGGGAATGGACGCTGTACCGAGTACCGAAAATCAAGGGAGCAACCACGCGTTTTGCGCGGTGGCGTGACCCGAAATATATGTTTGGGAGGACATACATGACTTATAAATCATCCGTCGCAGTCACCGCATTGGTCGCTGCTGTTGCCATCGCCGGTCAGGCCAGCGCGAAAGAGCGTCTGAACTTTGCCTACGGCTATCCGAATAACTCTGCGATCGGTCTGGCGGTTGACGCCTATGCCGAAGCCGTGGCCGAACGCTCTGACGGTGAAGTCGACGTCACCGGTTTCGCGATGTCGCTGCTGAGCCTGCCTGAAACCTCGCCCGGTGTGCGCGACGGTCTGGCGGATGTCGGCTTTGTGCTGCCGCCCTACTACCCGGCGGAATATTCCACCAACCTCTTCCTGCACGAGATGAACCTGCTGGTGAACCTTGTTGAAGAACCCACAGGTAAAGAGCCGCTGGCCTTCACCGGCGCGATGGTCGAGTACACCTTCACCAAATGCCCCGAGTGTCTGGAAGAATATAGCGCGCAAAATCAGGTCTATACCGGCGGCGGTGTGACCCCGCTGTACAACCTGCTGTGCAAGGACGTCAAAGTCACCTCCGTCGAGGATCTGAACGGTCTGCGTCTGCGTGCCGGTGGTGCGGGTTTCGTGCGTTTCGCCGAAGCTTTCGGGGCTCAAGGCGTGCGTCTGCCCGTTTCCGAAGCCTATGAAGCGTTGGATCAAGGGATCATCGACTGCGCCATGCTGTCCGCGCCCGAGCTCACAAACTACAACCTGCACGAGGTCGTCACCGACATCACGCTGGCGGTACCCGGCGGTGTCTTTGCGGGCGTTTCCTCGGCGAACGTGAATGCGGACCGCTGGAAGGGCATGGACGACGCATCGCGTGAAGCCCTGCTCTGGGGTGGCAGCCAGATGACGGCACACACTACGTGGAACTTCTACACTGACGACAACGCGGCGATCGAACATGCGCGCGGTGCGGGCATCAACATCCACGAGGCCGATCCTGAACTGCTGGAAGCGGTGAAAGAATTCGGGCGTCAGGATCTCAAGACCGTTTCCGCCCTGTTCAAAGACACTTATGACGTTGCGCGGGCCGATGAAATCGCCGCCGATTTCGAGCCCCTGTTGGCCAAGTGGAACGATCTGGTGGTCGACGTGGAAAGCGCTGACGCGTTGAACCAAGTGATCTGGGATCAGGTGATTTCCAAAGTGGACCCAGCGACTTACGCGCAGTAAGCCGCCCATCCGCTGATCACAACGGGGTGCCGCGCCGATGCGCGTGGCCCCCCGACGGCCCCTTTTGCAAACGGATACTCCGATGAAACTTATCGCGTCAGTGATCTCTGCGGTGATCACGTTGACCGCTTCGCTGGCTGGTATCATTGTTCTGATGCTGGTTGCCCATGTCACCATCGACGTGGTCATGCGCTTTGCGTTCGATACGCCGCTGAACTCTACTATTCTTTACGTCTCGGCCTTTTATATGGTCGCGATCGCCTTTCTGCCTCTCGCCGCTGTTGAGCAAAACGACAGCCACATCGCGGTTGAACTGCTGGTCGAAAGGTTTCCCACAAAAGTACAAAGCTTTCTCGCGGGGCTGGCCTTGCTGCTGACCTGCATCGTGACCGCCACCGTCGCGATCCGCACCGGAGACGAGGCTTTGGCGAAATTTATCGGCGGCTCCTATTCGATCGAGGCAGGCGGCAAGGTGACCACATGGCCCACCTATCTGGCGCTCCCCTTGGGCTTTGGCCTGATGTCGATCGTCGCCGCGTGGAAATTCATCTGTCACCTTACCGGCCGCCCCCACGGGTTGAACGCCTTGCAGGTTGAAGACCCCTATCTAGCCGGCGGAGACGCACAATGACCGAGTTACAAATCGCAGGCATCTTTATCGCGATCCTGCTGGCGATGATCCTGATGCGTATCCCGATTGGCATCTCGCTGATCGCCGTGTCCTTTGGCGGGCTTTGGTCCATGTTCAACTGGAACATCGCCTGGGGTAGCCTCGGGATCGTGCCCTATAGCTTTGCCAATTCGTGGGTGCTGAGCTCTATCCCCGCCTTCTTGTTCATGGGGTTCATCTGTTATCACACAAGGCTGACGCAGGGGCTGTTCAACGCTGCGCAGATCTGGCTGTCGAGCCTGCCGGGCGGCCTTGCGATTGCGTCGGTCTTTGGCTGCGCGGGTTTTGCCGCTGTGACCGGATCATCGGTCGCCTGCTCTGCGGCGATGGGTAAGATCGCGGTGCCTGAAATGGTGCGTCACCGGTACAGCCCCGAACTGGCGACGGGCACCGTTGCCGCGGCGGGGACCATTGGTGCCCTGATCCCGCCATCGATCCTGATGATCCTCTACGGCATCATCTCGCGCCAGTCGGTCAGCGCGCTGTTCTTGGGTGGTCTGGTGGTCGGGGTGATCACGTTGGTCGCCTATATCGTGCTGATCCTCGTGCGGGTGAAGATGAATCCTGATCTCGCGCCTCCGGTCCAGATCAGCGCGACGCGCGCGGAAAAGATCAAGGCATTGGGTCAGACATGGCCGGTGCTGCTGATCGTGATCGGTGTGTTCGCGGGCCTGTTTGGCGGGGCGTTCACCCCGACCGAAGCGGGTGCCATCGGGGCCATGCTGTCGACCATTGTCGCCCTGCTGTACCGCACGCTGACGTTCAAGGCGCTGCGCATGGCGATCACCGAAACGCTGACCACCACCGCCGCTTTGCTGATCATCGCCGTGGGTGCCAGTCTACTGACACGCTTTCTGGCGCTGTCGGGGATCGGGGACGCGCTGTCCGATGCGATCCTGGGCTTTGGTGCCGCGCCACTGTTGATCATGATCGGCATCGTTTGCGTCTATCTAGCGCTTGGCATGATGCTGGAGCCCGTCGGTGCGATGCTGCTGACCTTGCCTATCGTTCTGCCCATCGTCGAAGAGACGGGCTATAGCCTGCTGTGGTTCGGTGTGGTGCTGGTCAAGCTGCTCGAGATCGGGATGATCACGCCGCCCATGGGGATGAATGTCTTTGTGATCAAAGGTGTGGTCGGCAATACCGCGTCGCTGTCCACGATCTTCAAGGGCGTGTTCTGGTTCGTCATCGTTGATCTGCTGATCGTCGCGGCGTTGATCGCCGTGCCCGATATCGTGATGTTCCTGCCCGATTGGGTCGGTCGCTAAGACATAGTCTCCGGCGCGGAGTTTCCTGCGCCGGAGCCCTTCACAACGTGATAGCTTGCCCGTGAGGCGTCCGCGCCGCCGCTTCGTGCCACGCCTCTTTCGTAGCCGCCAGCTCGCCCGCCGTTGTCAGCTGCTTCTGCGCCACAATCTTTTCCAACGCGGTCAGCCAGTGCTGGTAGTAGTCACGCTCTGTCCCTGAATGCACCTCTGCGGTCAGCGCTTGCGCCCATTCGGCCCATGTGAAGGCCCCCGATTGATGCAGGGACACCGCCATCGCAAAGGCCTGCGCCTGCCACGGTGCGTCAAACACCGGTTCATCATCCGACAACGCAATATCGGGCAAAAGCGAAAGATCGGGCAGGGTCATGATACGGTCCTCAGATAGGGTTCCCACAGATCAAGGGTCACGCTGTCATCCGCGCGCGCCTGATCGCCCCAAAGCGTGCGCGCCGAAAAGGCCACTTGATACAGCCATTGCGGATCCTCGCCCTGCCCTTGCGCATTGCTATCGGGAAAGACCTGAAACCCGTGCACCTTGGTGATCGTACCGATCTTGTCGCGGGCATAGCGTGCCATGCGGGTGTGGGTTGTGGGGTGGTTGTTGATCGTTCTGATCTGATCTCCGACGGCAAACGCCGGGGTCCCTGTCGCGGGTCGGTCCGCCGGACCACCCGCCGCCAACATGGCGTCGACATCTTCGGCAGCAAGCTTGCGTTTGATCGGCGCGGCGGGGGTCAGCGGCATTGATTGCGCGATCTCTGCCTCGGTGAGCATCCCCTTTTCCACCATCAACCGCTTGGCCGCTTTCAGCCAGATCGCGTAATAGGGCGTGCGGGTATAATCGCCCGGATGCATATCTTCGCGCGCGTATCGCGCAGCGTCGATATTCCACTGCCCGCAGGCCCCAAGCGCCACCACGATACCAAGCGCGCGGGCCTCCCAGGGGGCGTGAAACAGCGGTTCGTCCTCTTCTTGCACCACAGGGCCAAAGCCCATCATCCCGCCAAGGTCCGCGCCGCCGTTCATGATGCCACCTGCGGCGCGCGCGCCAGCCCTGTCCCGATCATCGCATTGCGGGTCACCAGATCGGCCAACTGTTCCATCCCATAGCCTTCGGTTCCCGCAGGGCGCTGCGGGATCACGAGATAGCGGATCTCGGCGGTTGAATCATGCACCTCGACCCGCGTTGCCGGATCAAGGTTCACGCCAAACTCCGCCAGCACCCCACGCGGATCAATCACCGCCCGCGACCGGAAGGGAGGTGATTTATACCATGTCGGCGGCAGCCCCAGCACCGACCACGGGTAGCAAGAGCACAGCGTGCAGACGACCAGATGATGCACCTCGTCCGAGTTGAACACCGCTTCGATATGCTCGCCCTGACGGGAATGATAACCAAGCGAATGGATCGCCGCAGAGGAATCGCGCCGCAGCCAAGCCTCGAATTCGGGCTCGACCCATGATTTCGCCACCACATGCGCGCCGTTACGCGGGCCGATCTTTGTCTCGTAGGTCTGGATGATCCGGTCCACCGCCGCGCTGTCGATGTAGCCCTTGGCGCTCAGCAGGCTTTCCAGCGCCCTCACCCGCGCCTCGGTCTCAGTCAGATGTGAATGATCACCATCGTGATCATGCCCGTGGGATGTCATCGGTCCGCCCCCTTCGCCCTGCGTATTGATGCAACGATAGGAGGGAACGCCGCGATTGGAAACCACCATATGTGTGGACGGCCCACCGTGACTTCCGTGACGTCAACATACCTTACTTATCCCCCCGTCCTGACACGAAGCGACCGCAGGAATGCCCAATTTGTTAACCAAGTTGACCCAAAGCCAAGGAGCCCCGCATGAGAACCTATCCGATCCCCTTTAACGAAGAAGCCCGCCTGCGCGCCGTTTTTGACATTCCGGGACTGACCGCGCAAAACGAAGCGCTGTTTGACACGATATGCGAGGCGGCGCGCACCCTGCTCGACTGCCCGATTGCGCATATCAGCGTGGTCGAAGAGGACAGCCAATGGTATAAATCCGTTGTGGGCATGCATCTGGACCCGATGCCCAAGGACACCGGTTTTTGCGCGCACACCATTATGTCGGACGCGCCGATGATCGTGCCCGACCTCAGCAAGGACGCCCGCTTTGAACGGCACCCGATGGTCGCCAAGGGCGGGCCGGAGGCGCGCTATTACGCGGGTGTGCCGCTTATCCTGTCCTCCGGTCACCGCTTTGGCAGCTTGTGCGCACTAGACCTGAAGCCCCATGAATACCCTTCGGAAAAGCAGATTGCCCTGCTCACCGATCTGGGTCGTATCGTCGTTGCCGCACTAGAGCGGAGCCAACCCGAAGCCCCCGAAGTGCAGCAGGATAAAACCGCGCAATCGACCTTCCTGACCTTGGTCGGGCACGAGCTGCGCACGCCGCTGACCGTGCTTTTCGGCAGTCTCAAGCTGTTGGAGGCGACAGCAAGCACCGGCACCAACCCCACGCTGATCCATTCGGCCCGTCGGTCGGTGGATCACCTGACGAAACTGATTGAAACGATCCTGTCCTATAGTAACGCCAGCACCGGCGAGCTGCGGTTGAACGAACAAAACTGCGATCTTGGCGCGATCCTGAGCGCGGTTGCAGGGTTGCAGTTCCCCACCACGGATGCGGCGGCCAAAACGGTCACGCTTCGTGATACTGTGATGCTGGATACGCTGCATGTGGACGCCGAACAGATCGAGCTTGCCGTCACAGCCTTGGTGTTGAATGCCGTGATGCACGGCGGCGATTTCGAAGTTCACGCAGAGGTGGATCACAGCCGCGCCGTCATCCGTTTGCCCGCGTGGCGATGTAAGACCGCGATGATCCAGGCCGCCAAAATGGCACCTGCCACTGTCCCCGATGCGCGGCAGAAGCTTATCTAGGAGGCGCGCTTAAGCGCTTGTCTCGGCGTGGTGGATGAACCGGGCCTCAAGCGCGCTTGACTGGCGTTCGGCATGGGTCAGGATGTGAAACCGTCGTTGCGGGGTGTCGATGGGCACGTCGACCATCCGCCCCGCCTCGATCGACCGGCGGACCACCAGATCGGACAGCAGTGCGGCACCGATGCCCGCTTCGACCGCGCTACACACCGCCTCGTTTGACGGAAGCTCTAGCGTGCTTTCCAGATCCTCCAGCCCCAAACCCTGCCGCCCGAGCCACTGCAGAAAACTGTCGCGTGTGCCCGACCCTGCTTCACGCAGGATCCAAGGGGTCTGGCGCAAACGTTCTGGCGAAAGATCGCCCCCCTCGGCACCGCTTGGGAACACCAACCGCAGCGTGTCCCCCGCCACCGCCTTAGCGCGGAGTGTGGTGAGGTGGCAGTCCCCCTCGATAATGGCGATGTCAGCCTGCAATGCCTCGACCGCGCGGGCAGCGTCGTCGCTGTTGCCGATCCGCACCGTCAGCGCGATCTCGGGGTGCGCCCCGCGGAACAGCGCGATCACCGCAGGCAGCCAGTAGTTCGCGACCGTCTGGCTTGCCGCCAGCCGCAGCCTGCCGCGTTTCACCCCCGCCAGATCATCCAGCCGCTGTGTGGCGATGGCGGCGCGGGCCAGAACGGCGCGGGCTTCGCCCAGAAAATCGCGCCCCGCATCGGTCAGCACGATCCGCCGCCCGATACGATCGAAAAGGCGCAGGTTATGACGCTCTTCCAGCGCGGCGATGGCAGCGCTGGTCGCACTTTGGGTCTGGTTCAATGCTTCGGCGGCGCGGGTCATATGTTCACGCTCTGCCACGGCAACGAAAATGCGCAACTGGTCCAGTGTCATCAGGCAGCCCCCGTCAGGATGATCAGCGCAAGGCTGACCCCCATGATAAAAACCCATGCCGCCGCCCCCAGCAAGGCCGGATGCCCCCCCGCCGCGGCAAGTTTGCGCAGATCGGTCTCCAGCCCCATCGCCGCAAGCGCCATCGCCAGCAAGAATTGCGTCACGTCAGTCGCGGGGTCCAGCACCGCCTGCGGCACCCAGCCGGTCGAGGCCACGCCGACCATCGCAATGAAGCCGAAAACAAACCACGGGATCGGGGCCTTGCCGCCACCGCCTTGCCCCTGACGCCGCTGCGCGGCAAACGCCCCCAGACACAGGATCATCGGGGCAAGCATCATCACCCGCGTGAGCTTGGCAATCGTGCCGAACTGGCCGGCCTCCTCTCCGCGCTGAAAGGCGGCGGCGACGACCTGGGCGACCTCGTGGATCGACGCACCGGTCCACAGGCCAAAGCCACGCGGGCCAAGGGTCAGCCAGCTTTCGGCCAAGGGCAGCAGGATCATGGAGAGCGAGCCGAAAATCGTCACGCAGGCCACCGCATAGGCGACGTCTTCGTCGCGGCCACGGGTGACGGTATTGGTTGCGATCACGGCAGAGGCCCCGCAGATCGACGTGCCCGCCGCGATCAACTGCGTCAGCTTGGCATCCACCCCCAGCACGCGGCCCAGCCATGTGGTGAACCCGAAGGTCAGTACCAGCGACAGCGCGATCACCGCGACCCCCACCCAGCCGACAGCCGCAACCTGCCCCAGTGTCAGCTGCAACCCCATCAGGATAATCCCCGCCCGCAACACCGGTCGCATGCTGATCGCAAGCCCTGCCTTCGCCACCTCGGGTGTGCCAAGGGTGTTGCGCAGCGCCATCCCCAGAAGGATCGCGAGGATCAACGGGCTCAGCATCCCCACCCCCGGCAGATACCGCAGCGCAAAGGCCAGCGCGGCGATCATGGCGGCAAGCGCCAGACCCGGCCAGATCGATGGCGTGGTTTTATCGGCGTGAACAAGGTCAGAGAGGGTCGTATCAGTCATAGCGTGCCTAAGTGTCGTCGTTACCTGTGCACTATCGGCCATTCCGATACATCAATCCAACGGATTATAATTATCCAACTGATCGCAAAATGTGATTGATTGGTCAGTCCGTGGCAGTCGCTTGATGCAGCGTCTCTCTTTACGCTTGGGGTTCTGCGCCCCTATCGTTAAGGGACTGCCGAAACCCGCATCGCTGCGCAGAAAGGGAAACCCATGGTCCCGATCATCTTTGGCCCCCTGCGGACCCGTGAAACGCCGCGCCAGTCGCGTGCGGTGACCCGCGTGCATGTCATCCTGAACGCCACGGCCGCGCTATTGGCCGAGAACCGGTTGCAAGACCTGACCACCACCGCCATCGCGACCCGTGCCGAGGTGCCTGTCAGCTCTATCTATCGGTATTTTCCCACGCTGGATGACGTGCTGCTTGAGCTCTATTCGCAGACCGCCAACGAATTACGCGCCAAGCTTTTCGCCAGCCTTGACGATGTTCACGCCCATACGACATGGCGGGACCGGTTGCGTGCCGTGCTGGAAGTGCAGCGCAGCTATCTGGCGCGGCATCCCTACTACCGCCCGCTCCTGCTGCATTTCGCGACGAAACGCGGGCCGCTCGCGATCGAGGATGACGACCACGACGATCTGGTCCGCTTTCTATGCAACAGATGGGAGCGCGGCGCCGACGGGTTTCAGGGCGGCGATCCGGTGGTGGTGGCCAAGACCACGATCCAGATCTCCCTCGCGATGGAAGATCTGGTCGCGGCGCAGGCGGATCGGCGCAGCTCTCGCCCCTATTCGCAAGAGCTGACCAAAGTGCTTGAACATTATCTGGCGCAATACCTGTCGGATTAGCGCCCGCGGGTCAGGCGATGGTATCCGCCCGCCCCGCTTGCCGCCCCGAAAAGATGCAGCCGCCCAGAAACGTCCCCTCAAGCGCGTTATACCCGTGATACCCACCGCCGCCAAACCCTGCGACCTCGCCCGCCGCGAAGAGCCCCGGGATCGGCGTGCCAGAGGCATCCAGCATCTGACTGTCCAGATTTGTATGTAGCCCACCCAGAGTTTTGCGGGTGATGATGTTCAGCTTGACCCCGATCAACGGCCCGTTTTCAGGGTCGAGGATCTTGTGCAGTTTCGCCGTGCGTTGCAGCTTGTCGCCGCGATAATTCCGCGCCGCATGGATCGCCATGATCTGCGCGTCTTTGGTAAAGTTGTTGTCGACCTGCCTGTCGCGAGCCCTGATCTCGGCCTCGATCTTATCAAGCGACAACAGATCATTCCCCTCCATCCCGTTCATCTTGGCGATGAGCTCGGGCAGCGTTTGGGCGACGACAAAATTCTCGCCATGCTCCTTAAAGGCTTCGACGGCGGGGGTCGCGGCCTTGTTCAGGATACGCTGCTGCAAGACTTTGACCCAGCTTTTGTCGGCGAAATCGGGGTTCTGCTCTGACCCTGACAGGGCAAATTCCTTTTTCACGATCTTCTGCGTCGTGATGAACCACGAGTAATCAAAACCCGTATCAAGGATCATCTTCAAAGACCCCAGACTGTCGAACCCCGGCAGCGACGGCGCGGGAAAGCGGTTGCCCTTTGCGTCAAACCACATCGACGACGGTCCGGGCAGGATACGGATACCGTGGTTGGGCCAGATCGGGTCCCAGTTCTTCACGCCCTCGGTATAGTGCCACATGCGGTCATTGTTGATCAGCTGGCCGCCCGCCGCCTCGCTAATGGCGATCATGCGGCCGTCGACGTGGGCGGGTACGCCGGCGATCATCTCTTTCGGGGCGGGGCCAAGGCGCGCCGTCGGCCATGACTTGCGCACCAGCTCGAAATCTCCGCCGATCCCGCCAGAGGTGACAACGACAGAGGGCGCGCGCAGTTCGAAATCGCCCGCGATATCACGGTTGGTCTTTTGGCCGCGCGATGCCCCGTCCGCCGCCAGCACCTCGCCCGAGACACCGACCGCGGCACCGTTTTCCATGATGATATGCGAACAGCGATGGCGGAATTTCAGCGTGATGCGACCGGCCTGTTCGTGTTCCCGCACGCGGCGTTCGAATGGTTCCATCGTTCCGGGCCCAACACCCCAGGTCAGGTGGAAGCGCGGCACCGAATTGCCGTGACCCGACCCAAAGCTGCCGCCGCGTTCGGCCCATCCCACGACGGGAAACCACCGCATCCCCATATCGTATAGCCAGCTGCGCATCGGGCCTGCGGCGAAATCGACATAGGCCTCGGCCCATTTGCGCGGCCACGCGTCGTCGGGCCGGTCGAACTGCGCCGATCCCATCCAGTCTTGCAGCGCAAGTTCGCGGCTGTCCTTGATGCCCATCCGGCGCTGTTCGGGGCTGTCGATCAGCATCAGCCCGCCAAGCGACCAGAAGGCCTGCCCGCCCAGAAAGGCTTCGGGTTCCTGATCGATGATGGTGACCTGTTTACCACGATCAGCCAGTTCGGCTGCGGCGACCAGTCCGGCCAGACCGCCGCCCACGATAATTACGTCAGAGGTGTTCATGCAAAGCTCCTTACGCTGTGCCGATGCGGCGGTATTTCAAAACGACGGGCAGGATGATCAGATACATCAGGATACCGTAAACAGCCGACGGCAGCGCATAGGCGGTGAACCCACCCTCGCCGCCGACAATGATCGCAGCGACGGCGATCCCCAGGGTACTGTTCTGCACCCCCGTCTCGACCGAGATGGTCTTGGCCTCGGTCACCGACTGGCCAAGCAGCCGCGGCACGGCAAAGCCGATGGTGGTCAGCGCGGCCAGCAAGACCAGCAGCGCGGGCCCGATCACCACGATATTTTCCACAAACAGCGCCCAATTCGCCGCCAGCGCCGCCAGCACGATCACCGCAAACAGGATCGTCGCCACCGCGCTCAGCTTCGGCTCGGCCCGGGTCATCGCGGCAGGGGCCACCGCCCGCGCCCCCAAGCCAAGCGTGACAGGCACCACCGTCAGGGCAAACATGGTGACAGCGGTTTTGGTGATATCGATCTCGGGCGCGGCATCGCCCATGAAATATCCCATCGACAGGCCCAAAATCAGCGGCACGGTCACCACACTGGCAAGGCTGATCACCGCCGTCAGCGACACCGACAGCGCCACATCCCCTTTCGCCAGCTTCGAGATCACATTGCTGGTCACCCCACCGGGGCAGGCCGCCAGGATCATGAACCCCACGGCCATTTCCGCGCGGATGCCAAAGGCCAGCACACAGATAAAGGTCACGAGCGGCAGCAGGATGCTTTGGTTCAGCGCCCCGATGAAAAACGCGAGCGGCCGCTGCCCGACGCGGGCGAAATCCGCAGGTGTCAGCCCGACACCCAAGGTAAACATGATAAACGCCAAGCCAAGCGGCAAGACGACCGAAATCAGTACATCCACGATTATCCCTCCCAAGACATCTGTGAAAAACAGAATATATTTCCGGTATAGCCGTCAAGTGCCGATTCACCTAAGAGAAATCCGCTCTGCCGTAACGTCGCGCGATGGCCCCCGATGGACCCTTCCCCAAAGTAAGGTTACCTTAGCGTAAGGGAACGAAACAACTTGCCCGCCCGAAGGTGGCGGGCAGGCATTGGCACGATGGGAGTACATCTAATGTCGGATACGGTGATTGCGGATTTTGATCGCAAGCTTGCACGAGAAGCGTTTGAACAGCGCGCGGCACAGGGCGCTGCAGCGCTCACGCGTCTGGGGGCGGGGGCGGATGTGCCTGTGGCGCTGATCATGCGCAACGATCTGACCCAGCTCGAGGTCATGCGCGCGGCGGCGATGGCGGGCACGGTCATCGTGGCGCAGAACTGGCACGCTGCGGCAGAAGAGGCCGGCGCCATTTGCGACGACAGCGGCGCACAGTTCGTGATCATCCACCGTGATCTGATCGACGCGCTGCGTCCCGCTCTCGAAGGGCGCACGGTCATCGCGGTCACCCCTGATACCGCGCTGCGTCAAGCCTATGGCATTGATGACGCCGCCGCAAAGACCGACCCCGAGACACCGGAATGGTCCGCGCTGGTAGAGGCTGCCGACCCTATCAACCCGCGCGAGATGATGCGCCCGCTGATGCGCTATACCTCGGGCTCGACCGGCAAGCCCAAGGGCGTGCGGCGTTTGGGGGGCGGGCCCAAGCGCGACTTTGAAGAGGTGCTTTCACGTGTAGGCACCGAGATGTTGCAGCTCAAACCCGGCTCGCGGTTCTTTACGGCCGCGCCGATTTATCACTCGGCACCGTCAACGCTGACCTCTGCCGCGCTGGTCACCCCGGGCGTATCGACCTTTGTCGCGCCCAAGTTCGACCCCGAAAGCTTCCTTGCCACGATCGAGGCTCAGCGCATTACCCATATCTATCTGGTCCCCACCATGATGAGCCGGATGCTGAAGCTCCCCCAAGAGGTGAAGGCGAAATATGACCTGTCCTCGGTGGAATTCTGCGTCTCAACGGGGTCACCGTGGCCACATGACTTGAAAGTTGCGATGATCGACTGGTGGGGGCCTGTGTTCTGGGAAAGCTACGGCGCGACAGAGATCGGGTTCATGACGATGGTATCCTCGGCAGATGCTTTGGCACGGCCTGGCACCGCAGGGCGGATGCAGATGGGCGGCACGTTGATGATCCTTGACCCCGATGGGAACGAGCTGCCCGCCGGTCAGGTGGGCGAGATCTATGCCCGCATGGATGCCTTCGGCGGGTTCGACTATTCCAACGATCCCGAAAGCCGCGCCTCGGCTGAAAAGCACGGGCATTTCTCTGTCGGGGATCTGGGATCGGTGGATGACGACGGGTTCCTGTTCATCACGGATCGCAAGAAAGACATGATCATCTCGGGCGGGGCCAATATCTTTCCCGCCGAGATCGAAGCGGTGCTGATGCGCGCGCCTTTCATCCGCGATGTCGCCGTCTTTGGCGCGCCTGACCCCGAATTTGGCGAACAGATCGTCGCGGCGGTTGAACTGGCCGATGGGCACAGCGCCGACAAACAGAAGGTGCTGGATTTCCTTGACGGCAAACTGGCCCGATTCAAAGCGCCTCGGATCGTCGATTTCCACGAGGCCCTGCCCCGCGAAGACAGCGGCAAGATCTTCAAACCCCGCCTGCGCGCGCCCTACTGGGACGGGGCGGGCCGGTCGATCTGACCCTGACCTGACGCCCTTACACCAACTAAGACCGGTGCGAATTGCGCCGGTCTCCTTGTGTTGGGGCGCGGGGTTTCCTACATCGCGCCGGTACACACGCCGCCCCGAGCGGCCAAAAACAGGATGATCACGATGACCAGCACCCTACTAGAGCAGTTGAACTGGCGCTATGCGACCAAGAAGATGGACCCGTCCAAGAAAGTCCCTCAGGAAAAAGTCGACACCATCGTCGAAGCCATCCGCATGACCCCCACCTCAAGCGGCACCCAGCCCTTCGAGCTGCTGGTCGTAACCAACCCCGACAAGCTGGCGCAGATCCAGAAAGCCGCCAGCGACCAGACCCAGATCACCGAAGGGTCGCATCTGCTGGTATTCGCGGCGTGGGATAACTACACCAAAGACCGCATCGACGCGGTCACCGATCTGAATGTCGAAGCCCGTGGCGACCTGCCCTTGCTCAGCGCCTATTACGAGAACCTGAAAAACAACTACCTGCCCCGCGATGCCGAGGTAAACTACGCCCATGCCGCGCGTCAGGCCTATATCGCGCTTGGGGTGGCACTGGTTGCCGCCGCTGAACAAGAGGTCGACAGCACCCCGATGGAGGGTTTCGACCCAGCGAAGGTAGACGAGATTCTGGGCCTTAAAGAGCGCGGCCTGCGGTCGGTGATCCTGCTGCCTCTGGGCTACCGCGACGCGGAATCCGACTGGCTGGCCCCGATGAAAAAGGTACGCAAATCCGCGGAAACGCTGGTCACCCATATCGACTGATTGTTGCGGGGCGAAGGGGCGAACACCCGTCTCGCACCGTCAGAAGCATACCAACGCGGGGCCGGTTCTTTGCGACCGGCCCCGCGGTTTTCGTCAGACCGCCGCCTCGCGGGTCAGACGTTTTGATGCCATCCCCGGCTCTGCCCCCCAGACCGCCACATAGCGGTAGAACACCGGCGTGAGGAATAGGGTGAAGATGGTGGCAAACCCAAGCCCGCCCACGATCACCCAGCCCACGGCGATGCGCGCTTCGGCCCCCGCGCCCGAGGTCAGGATCAACGGCAAGCCGCCAAAGACGGTCGATACCATCGTCATCATCACCGGACGGATCCGCAGACGCAGCGCGTCCCGGATGGCGCTGTCGATATCCTGCCCCGCCTCGCGCAACTGATTGGCAAATTCGACGATCAAGATACCATTCTTCGCCATCACCCCGATCAACATTACCAGCCCGATCTGACTGTAGTAGTTCAACGATCCACCGCTAAGCGAGATCGCGAAAAGCGCCGCCGCCAGACCAAAGGGCACGGTCAGCATGATGACGACAGCGCTGGCGATGCTTTCGAACTGCGCGGCCAGCACAAGGAACACCACCACCAACGCGACGCCGAACACCATATACATCTCTGTCTGGCTGTCGCTCAGCGTCGCCGCCTCGCCGGTAAAGATGATCCCCATCCCGTCGGGCAGCACGCTATCGGCAATCGCCGTCAGACGGTTCATCGCGACGCTAAGATCGATACCGTCGTTCAGGTTCGCCTGCGCCGACACCGCCAGCGACCCGCCCTGCCGTTCGAGCGTGGACTGGCTGACCACGGGCACCAGCTCTGCCGCCGCGGACAGGGGCACATAGGCACCGCCGGGCAACTGCAGCTGGATGTTATCAAGATCAGACGGGTCATCGATCGGCGGGCCACCGGGCACGACATTCACATCCGTCTCGATCTCGTCTGCAAAGACGGTGACGGCGACCTTGCCTTGGGTCATTGCGCCGATGGTCTGGGTGATCTCGGCCTCTGTCAGGCCAAAGACGCTCGCCATTTCGGGATCAACGCGGACCTCGTATTGCGCCTGCACCGCGTCGTTGGAAAGTTGCGGGTTCAAAAACGCCTCATCCTGCGCCATCGCCGCGACCAAAGCCTCGGTTGCCGTGGTCATCGCCGCGATGTCCTTGCCCGTCACCGCGAATTGCAAGCCCTGCCCGCCGCCGCGGATATTGAGGCTGTTGGTTCCCCGCGCACTGGCCTGAACGCCGGGCACCCGCGCCAGCTTGCCGCTGATCTCGGCGACCAGTGCGGATTGGCTGCGGTCACGATTGCTCCAGTCATCGAGCCGCACGATGATGAAGGCGCTGGTGCCACCGCCGACGCCAACGATGCTTTGAACCGAGGTAACCTCGCCGCTTTCCTGATAGGGGGTCAGGATCTCTTCGACCTGATCAACCTGGGTATCAAGGTAGTCGATCGTGGTATCAGAGGCGCCGCGCGCCTGTACCAGAAAGAACCCGCGATCCTCGTCGGGCGTGATGGCAGAGGGCAAAGTACCCGCCGCGCCCGCCGCCACGATCACAAAGGCCCCCGCCGCCCCCAGCACCACCAACGGCATGCGAATGGCTTTGTCCATCACCGTGTCGAACATCCGCCCGGCCCAGCCTTGCGGCTTTGCCGTTGCCTCAAGCGCGGATTTCCCCGGATCAAGAAAGGCCGCTAGAACCGGTGCCAGAGTCAGCGCGGTGATGGACGACAGCGTGACAGCAAAGGCCAGCACAAAGCCGAACTCGCTGAACACCCCGCCGGCCTGACCGGGCAGGAAAGAGATCGGGATAAACACCGCCGCCAGCGTCGCCGTGGTAGAGATCACGGCAAAGAACACCTCGTTCGTGCCCGCCGCCGCGGCTGCAAAAGCCCCCATTCCCTGTTTACGTTTGCGCACGATATTCTCGATCACGACAATCGCGTCATCCACCACCATCCCCGTTGCCAGCACCAGCGCCAGCAGGCTGATGGTATTGACCGAGAACCCCGTCAGCCAGATCGCGGCGACCGTGCCCACCAGCGACACCGGAATGGTCACCGCCGGGATCATCACCGCACGGGGGGAGCGTAGAAAGGCAAAGATCACCACAACCACAATCCCCGTCGCCAAAGCGATGGATTTCATCACCTCGGTCAAAGACCCTCTGATGAATGTCCCGTCGTCAGAGGTCACGAAAAGCCGAACGCCGTCAGGCAGCGCCGATTGCAGATCAGCCACCGCAACGGCAACATCTTCCGAGATCGACAGCGTGTTGCCCACGGATTGCCGCGTGATGTCCATGCCCACGGCGGTCTGCCCGTTCACGCGGGTCAGCACGGCGTCCTCTTCCGGCAGCAGCCGCACGAACGCCACGTCAGAAACGCGCGTATTCGCATCAATCGGGATCTGGCCCACGGTATCAACAGTGACATTCGCGTTGCCGACCCGCAGCGCCAAGGTTTGCGCATCTGAATCCAGCGATCCCAGCGGCGTGTCATCGCGCAGCGCTGCCAGCGCGTCAGAGACATCGAACAGGGTCATCCCCCGACTAAGCAACGCGGGCATATCCAGCGTCACGCGGAACTCGTTGGGTTGTTCGCCGCGCAGGGTGACCTCTGCAATGCCGTCGATAGTGGACAGCCGGTCATAGACGACGCCCTCGGCCAGCTCGGTCAACGCATCAAGGCTCGCGTCGCCCATGAGCGCCAGCCGGATGATCGCATCCGCGTTGCTGTCGCTTTTGGTCACGGTCGGATCATCCTCGATATCATCGGGCAGGTCGCGCAACGTGGACGAAACGATCTCGCGCGCCTCATTTGCCGCGACATCGACATCGGTGCCTTCGGACAGATCAATGGTGATCCGGCTCGACCCCGTGGTCGAGGTGGATTCCATATAGGATAACCCCTCAAGCGCGCTCAGGGCATCCTCAAGCACCTGCGTCACCTCACGGTCGACGGTTGCGGGCACCGCGCCTTCATAGGTGGTGCGCACGGATAGAACCGGCTGGTCAACGTCGGGCATTTCCCGCACGTCCACAGCCACAAGCGCCGCGAGACCTGCGATCAGGATCAGCAGGTTGATGACGATCCCGAAAATCGGCCGCGAGACGAATAGATCGGCGAGCCCGCCACGGGGCTTTGCAGGGGTATCGCTCATGACGGTGCCTTTTCAGTCTCGGCACCGACCGCCGTGATTTTCGCCCCGTCCCGCAGTTTTTGCGCGCCTTCGGTTACGACCATCGCGCCATCGGCGATGTCGGCCTCGCCCCAGACGAATTCGTTTTTACGGTAAAGGATCGTGATCGGCACCCGCACCGCCGTCCCGCCGTCATCGACCCAGACCGCAGGCCCCATGCGCGACCACGTCACCGCGGTCGATGGCAAGACCGGCAGCGGTTCGCTTTCATGCAGCAGGCGCACCGCAAAGGTCATGCCCGGCCAGAGGATGCGTTCCGCATTGTCGATCTTGGCCTTCACCGTGACCGAGCGCGTGACCGCATCGATCCTGCTGTCGAACGAAAGGATCTCTCCGGTGATCGACCTGCCTACAAAGGCAGAGGTAGAGACCAGCACCTCATGCGCCTGCCCCAACACGCCAATAGCGCGTTCGGGCAGTTCGAATTCGACCACGAGCGTTTCGGTCTGGTCAATCGTCGCAATCACGTCATTCGCGCCGAGAATGTCGCCGACCTCAACCTCGCTAAGCCCCAAACGCCCCGAGATGGGCGCGCGAATGGTGCGGTCTTCCAGCGCGACTTCGGCCAGACCCACCTCGGCATCGGCCAGTTGCTGGGCCACGCGCGCCTCTGACTGTGCGACATCGGTAATGGTGGAATTGCCGCCGGCCCGCAGCCGGTCATAGCGGTCGACCGTATCGGTTGCCTGCTGCAAATTGGCGCGCGCGATTTCAAGGTTCAGCTCTTGGGTCCGCGCATCCAACCGCACAAGGACTTCGCCCTGTTCAACGTCGCGGTTCGCGGTCAGTCGGGTTTCGACCACTGTACCGGCGGTTTCAGTCACCACATCCGCACTGCGCAAAGAGGAGGCCGTGCCGGTCGCGTATAAAGTCACCTCGTAGGGGCGTTGTTTCAACGCGGTCGTCACCACCGAAGTCGCCCCCCGTGTACGCCCGGCCCCAGGGGGGCCACCTGCAGTGCGCCCACCCGCCGCGGATTGAGGCTGCGCCGCCTCGCTTGTGGCATCCGTGCCGGGCAGGCCAAAGGTGATGGCATACGCCCCGAACAAAAGCCCGACGGCCACCAGCAAACTCACAAATTTCCGCATTATTCCAACTATCCAGATCAGGTCATCAAGCCGTTTAACGTAGGGCGCGAAAATTCCGTCGCTGAAAACGCGACTAAATGCAGAAAAAATTCCAACTGTCCTGGGGTAGCCTATTTATCGGGCTTCACGCTCAGGGTGACCACGCGCCAGGCGTCATCCTCGCCCACCAGCTCTTTCGCGCGCTCTGGATCGGGCAGCAACTCGTCGTCGTCGCCGATAACCACGTGCAGATAGCGTCCGGCCTCGCGCAGCTTGACGACGGGCGCGCCGTCCATGCCTTTCTGAACACGATCCGCCAGATGTTGACGCTCGGCAGAGCCAAGCTTGCGCGGCGCACCGTCCAACAGCTCCGCGACCGAGATACGCAAGTTGCGCCCACCGTCCTTCAACACGTCCAACCCGATCAGCCCCGCGGCCACGGCATCGGTCCACCAGAACCCCATGGAAATACCGATGATGCCCAGAATACCCGCAACGCCGGTCTTCCAGTCTGCGGCGTTCATGTCAGCGTCCGCATGCAACACCTTGTCTTGAATATCAGGCGCAATGGCCAGCTTCTTGCGGCCCAAGATCACCGGCGGGATGATCGAATAGACCAATGCCGCCACCATCAGCCAGCCCATCCAGACCTCGGTGCCGAACAGGTCGATACTGCCGATGGTGGGGTGTTCTTGCCGCACCAGCGTGACCACCGCATCATACACCAGATAGCCGCCCATCAAGGTCAGCGCCGCCGCCGAAAGGGCAAAGGCCAGGGTGCCGATACGGTGCAGGCCAAAGGGGTACTTCGGGCTTGGTGGCATCCGTTCAAGCCGCGCGGCGATCAAGAACAAGATCGGCGGCAACAGCGATAGCGTGTCTTCGATCCACGCCGCCTGCATCGCCTGACTTGATCCCATGACCATGAACATCACGAAAATGATCGTGGCCAGCCAGAACAGCGTCCACCATTCCAGCCGACGCGCTTTCGCGATTTTCTTGGCAATCTCTGGCGGCAGCGGGGGGTAGCGGTTCATTCTTGCGCCTCCCGCGTCAGCGGACGCAGCGCCATATTGGACCGCATGAGAAACCGGTTCTCGCCGCGCCGCAACAGCAAGACCCGTTCGGGACGGTCGGCCCCGACGGTCACATATCCGATGGGGTTGGTCACGCCCGTATGCTCTGTCAGCGGTGAATCTTTCGGTATCCCGCCCGCCAGCAGATGCAGATCGCCCCCCTCAAGCGCGTCGAGCATCTGGTGCGGGTTCTCGCGATGCCATTCGATTTGGGCATCCAGCGCCGCGGCGATCAGTGTTACCGCCTGCAAGTCTTGCTCCGGCAAAGGATCTTGCAACGCGCCGACCTTCAGCACGGCACCTTGCACGGTATCAGTCGTGTTTTCGGGATCTTTCGGCAACTGGCAGGCAGCCAGAACGACCAAAAGAGCAGCGGCGATGAGGTGGCGGTACATGATCAAAACCCTTCAGGGCGTCAACTGCACAGATCATGATTTCGTTCCCAAGGGACCGACACCCGCAGGAACCAGAGGCACCACAGCCCCCTTAAGCAACAGATCACCCGTTAAAGCGGGGTGCCCGTTTTTCAAGGAACGCGGCCACGCCCTCTTTGAAGTCTGGGGTATTCCCCGCCTCTTTTTGCCACTTGCGCTCGTTCGCCAGTGCGGTGTCAAAATCAGTGTCGGCAGCGCTCCACGCGGCTTTGCGGATCAGGGCAAGGCTGCGCACCGGCCCGTTTGCCAGTTTGGTCGCGATCTCAAGCGCGGTGGCGTCAACCGCGTCATTCTCGACCAGCCGCGTCACCAGCCCCCAGTCAAACGCCGTCGGCGCGGGAATTTTCTCGGCCAGCAGCATCATCTCCATCGCGCGTACGCGGCCCACGGCGCGGGTCAGCAGCCACGTAGCCCCGCCATCGGGAATCAGCCCGATCCGCGCAAATGCTTCAAGGAAATAGACATCACGACCGGCGACAATCACATCACAGGCCAGCGCAATCGACGCGCCCACACCCGCGACCGCCCCCTGCACGGCAGAGACCACGGGCACCGGCAGATCGCGAAGCGTCATCATCAACGGGTTGTAGGCATTTTCAAGCGCGGCACCCGCGTCGAGCTCTTTTCCGCTTTCGATCGTCCCCTGCTTGAGGTTCGCCCCCGCCGAAAACGCGCGCGGCGACCCCGCCAAGACAATCGCCCGCGCTGTCTGTGATTCCTGTTGCAGCAGGTCACGCAGTTCTAGCGCCATGGCCGATGTCAGCGCGTTCATCGTCTCGGCATCATCAAGCCGCAGCACTGTCGCCGGTCCGTGCCGTTCGACCTTTATCTTATCCGTCATCCTGCTCTCCTCCCACGCATTCTACGGTCTGTGTCGGGGTATCCCACCACGGGAACAGGGCATGGTAAAGGCACCATCACCGGAACCCGCAGCGTCGAAGGCTCAGCAATCAAATATCGCCAAACGTCGCGGCGACCCACTCCGGCAAGGTCACCCGCTGCTCGAACACTGTCGATTTCGCTCGCAGCACGTTTTCTTTGGCGTCGCGCACCGGATCCGCGCTGATCGTGGCATAGGCGTGATCGCGCGCGACCTCCCATGTCTCGTCGCGATATCCCGCCAATCGGGCATAGAACCGTGCCGCCGTCTGGTCCGCCTCCTTCCACGCGGCACCGGGCAAGCCCCGCCCCGGCATGTTCCCCACATCGACCCGATGCTGGTTTGCCGTCTCTAACGCGTCGATATTAGCGTATTTTAGGTGCATCAAATAGACACCGCGCGGCAGTTCAAACACCGCCGTTTCAATGCGCTTGGGCCCGACCCATATGCCGTGGCGCCACAGGCCCGTGCCGCGCTTTGTCGCCCATGCCTTACTGTAGTGCCCCGAGAACACCGCCGAGCGCCGATGGCCAAGGGCCATTTGCCCCGTCGCGAGCACATCATCCTCCAAGGTCTCTGCCACATTGAGACCAAGCGCGAACATCGACTTTGCCGATGCCGTCTCTAACACCGCGTGCAGAGACGTATAAAGTGCGGGATCATAGCAGATCAGCTCGTCCGCATCGGTGCGGATCACCCAGTCGAAAGACACAGCCAGCCCATCGGCAAAACTGTTCAGCACCTGCCCACGTCGCCGGTCGAACCCTTCCAGCGTTTCGCGGGGCACGGTGATCACGGTCGCACGCGGGCAAAGGCTGGCGATCTTGGCGTCGGCCCCGTGGGCGACGATATAGAGGTTATCAAACCCCAGCATGCGCCCATAATGCGCGTACCACTGGGACAGCGCCCAGTAGTCTTTGTAAACCATTGTGATCGCGCAAATATTCATGGTTTCTTTCTACGCGCTTTGCGATTTTCCGAACAGGGTATTTTGACGCGCACCGGTTCGAGGCCTTCACGCGCCTATATAAACAAGGCGAACCGCCTTATTCCGACCATATTTTATGTTGCTTTTTGGCGACACCGTTGCCATTATGTTGCCTAGGCTGGGGGGCGAACATGTCATTGGAAAAGCTGATCGATTTGGCAGGTGCCGCGAAAGCGGGCACGGGCGATGTTGCGTTTTGGGACAGCTGCACCCAAACCTTCGCCGATCTGGGCGTCACCGGCATCGGCTATGGCATCATCCCTTACGCCAGTGACGCGACCGTGCGCGGGTTTACCCAAGCCGGTTTCTTTCGCCACACCTACCCCGAAGACTGGGTCACCGCGGTCGAGGAACAAGCGCTGGTGGATGACGATATCTCGGTCGAGTTAATCGCCAATGGCACGAAAGAGGTGCTGTGGAATGACGCCAGCCTGTTGGACCACGCGACCGAACCGCAACAGATGCAATCCGAGCTTGAGAATGACATCGGCATGCAGTTCGGTGCGTCTTTCGCGCTGAACCGCACGCCTGCGGGTCAGGCTATCTCCGGCATCGGTCTTTGGGTGAGCGAGACACGCAGCGACCGCGAATTTGCGCTCTACTGGCAGCAGCATCGCAGCGCGCTACGACGTTTGTCCTTTGCAATGGATGAAGCGATCCGCCGCGATCACATGAGCGTGCTGGTCAACCTCACCCCGCGCGAACGGGACTGCCTCAGCTATCTTGCCATTGGCCTGCGCCCGGCCGAGATCTGCTGGACCCTCAAGATCAGCGAAAAAACCTTCGAGAAACACATCAAGGGCGCGAAAGAAAAGCTGCGGGCCAGCACACGCGATCATGCGGTCGCCAAATCACTGGTTTTAGGGCTAATCCAACCGTAGATGGGGGTTTTCCCCCGCTTGATCTACCCTTGGGTTACTGGCAGGTAGGGCGCATAGAACGGCATCACGATTTTCTCCAAGCAGGCCGGTGAGATAGGGCATATTCACGCTGCCTTTTCTCGTCATACTGGCATTGCTTCGCAAGTAATTCTTAGACCAAAGCGCGGGGTGGCAGTAATGCCGCCCCCATTTTGTATCCACTGGTCATAAAACGTGAACCGTCGCCCCATCCACAACTGACACGAGAAGGCCGCTACGTCAACTTATCACAAAGCCGTTAAATCCGTTGCCAGATGCGCATACCGCGATAAAAGAACGTTAGTTTTTTCACGATTTGCGAAACCTTTGCCGACTTCGGACCGTGGTTTCTTGCAGAAATCACGCGGAGCAGACGACAATGGCAGCGATCAACGGCACGACGGGGACAGACACCCTTCAAGGTACAGCAGAAGACGACCGGATCGATGCAGGTGCCGGCAACGACCGCGTGTCTGGCGAAGGCGGCGACGACCGGATCGACGGTGGCGCGGGCGATGACCTGCTGTATGGCGATGCGGGCGTAGGCACGGCCCCGGGCAACGACGCGTCCCCGATCACGTTGTCTTATGCCAGCCGCCTTTTCAACACGGGTAACTCTGCCGACGAAGGCGACAGCGTCTTTTATGACAACGTGGCAACGTTGGACAATGGCGGCGGCGTTTTTGCGCGGCTGGTGCTGGTCGACACCTCGAATGACGACATGCCCATCGACCTTACCGGTGGCACCGGCTTCGAGATCCTGCTGAACTCCGGTGATGGAAGCAGGAGCAGGTATGCCGGTGAAACCGCGACCTTCCGGCTCGAATTCTACGACCGTCAGCACTACATCGATACGGGCGAGTTCAAGCCGATCGCGCTGAATTCCACCGCGACCTTCAACGATCTGGATCGCAACAACCCCGGCGATCAGGAATCCGTGACGCTGGACACCAACAGCTTCACCTCCTTCGCGACCAGCGATGACACGTCGTTGAATGTCACCAATGCCGATGGCACCGTAACCGCAGCGGGCACCGAGGCGAACTCCCCCGACGATCAGGATGCCTGGTTCTCTGGCCAGTTCGAGAACCGCGAGTTTATCGAGTTCACGCTCGAAACCCGTTCCACACAGTCGGGCTTCACACTGTCTGGCGACCTGATTGATGACGCCGTTGTGACCCCGATCGAAGCGGGCAATGACACCATTCTGGGCGGCGAGGGCGACGACACGATCTTTGGCCAGGGCGGGAACGACAGCCTGGACGGTGGCGAAGGCGACGATCAGATCGAGGGCGGCGACGGGCAGGATACCATCACCTCGGGTGGCGGCAACGACCGCGCCGAAGGGGGTCAAGGCTCTGACCTGTTCAACTTTACCTCGGGCGGCAATCACACCATCGTGGGCGGCGAAGATGCCGACGGAACAGATGTCGACGTTCTGAACCTCAGCGGGCTGGATCGGTCGCAGTACACGCTGACCAAAACGGGCCCTGAATCCGGCACCATCGAATTCCGCGATGCCGACGGCAACGTGACCGGCACCACAACCTACTCCGAGATCGAAGAGGTCGTGATCTGCTTCACCCCCGGCACCACCATCGCCACGCGACGCGGCGAGATTCCGGTGCAGCAGATCAAGGTCGGCGATCTGGTCGTCACGCGGGATAACGGCCTGCAGCCGGTTCGCTGGGTGGGCCGCCGCAATCTGGGGCGCGACAACCTGCTGCGCACCCCCGGCTTTAACCCCGTTCGGATCAAGGCCGGTGCCTTTGGTGAAGGCGTGCCGCAGCGCGATATGATGGTCAGCCCGAACCACCGCATGCTTGTCGCCTCTGAGACGGCCGAGGTGATGTTCAGCGAACGCGAAGTTCTGGTCGCGGCGAAACACCTGGTCGGCCTCGACGGGGTCGACACTGTCACGCCGGACAAGGTCAGCTACATCCACATGCTGTTTGACAACCACGAAGTCGTGTTTGCGGACGGCACATGGGCCGAAAGCTTCCAGCCGGGGGCACATTCGATGGCCGGAATCCAGTCCGAACAGCGCAGCGAGATCCTGTCGCTGTTCCCCGAGCTTGAGCTGGCTGACGGCATGTCCAACTTTGTCGCCGCGCGCCGGTCCCTGCGCGCGCATGAGGCGCAACTGCTGGTATCCGCCAGCGCCGCGTAAGGCGCGCCATCCGGTTCAACTAACGAAAAGGCAGCCCGTTCACCGGCTGCCTTTTTTGTCTCAATGACAGCGCGTTACCAAAAGGCCGAGATATAGGACCGCTCGGCCGCGCCGCCATGCTCTTTCCACGTCTTGCGCACCTGCGCCGCCAACGCCTTTTGCCCCGCGAACCATAAAAACCCGTCCGCTGCAGATAACACCGCGTCGCAGGCCGCCTGCCCCATCGTGGCACGCTCGGCCTCGTTGGCGATGACGACTTCCAGACCTGTGTGCTTTGGTAACGGATAATGCGCGGCATCTACATGGGAGGGGTAGAGCATGATGCGCCCGGTCAGATCGGGGTTCGCCTCCATGATACGGGCGATGGCCGGAAAGGCGGTATCATCGGCAAATCCGAACACCGGGCCCGTAATCGTACAGCCGCCACCGCCCGGTCCGGTGACAAGGATTTGCGTCCCCAGTTCAACGCTGCGCGCCCAATCGGTGGTGCGCCCACCTTCGTGAATAAACAGATCAAACACCAGCAGCCCGTTTTCCCGATCCACCCGCCGCGCGGTATAGACCGGCAGATGCAGCTTGTGTTCACCCTTGGGCCAGACCGTTGCCCCGTTCTCTCCGATGCGGGGCCATTGGGGGGGCTTGCCGGGTTGCGCGATGCCAAGGCGGAAATGGATCGCACTGTCAGAGAACCGCGCCACATCGCCCGCCAGCGTGACCCGCATAAACCCGCAGTCCAACATCTCGCGGTGCTGCACCGTCATCAACCGTGCATTGTCGGGCAAGGCACCCTGACGTACCCCATCCGACCAGCGGATCGCCTGCGCCGCATCGGGCATGACGCTGCCGATCTGATCTACTAGGCTGTCCTTCAATGTCTGCAAGAAATCGGCGCGCGCGGTCGAAATCTCGGCCTTGCAATGGGCACCCGACGGGGCAAAGGCGATCCGCCCATAATAGGTGCCCACGACAATCCCCTGCGCGCCATCCTGTTCGACGTGCAGGTCATGCTCTGCCGCTTCGGCCAAGGTGGCCTGACGCAGCGCGGCGAAGTTGACGCCGGGCAATTCGGTTTGTGCAGTATGATCAGACATGGGCCACCCCCTGTTGCGGTGCGCGCTGCCCCGAGACCCGCCAGATCAGCGGCAATGCCGCAAGCGAGACGGCACAGGCCACACCAAAAAAGAAACCGTAACCAAGATGCTCGGCGATGATCCCGGCGACCATGCCCGAGACCATGCTCACCGCCGCATCCATACATTGGAACAAGGTAAAATCGACGCCGCCCTGCCGCGGATCGGACCAGTTCATGAACTGCCCGTAAAGGGCGACGAACCCGAAGGCCATGACGGCCGCGCTGCTGACCATCGCAATCGGGGCCACCGTCGCGGCGGCGAAAATGCCGCCCGCCGCCGACAGGCCAACCACCCCGAGGATCAGCGCCTGAAGCGCCACCGCGCCGGCCAGCACCACGCGGGTGCCGAAACGGCGCACCACCGCGCCACCGGTCAGCGCCCCCGCAAAGCCCAGGGTCAGGCTGCCGACCCCGCTGAGCAGCCCAAGCTGGCCCAGATCATAGCCCGCATCGATAAAGTAAGGCCCGAACATCCCCATCGCGGTTTTCTGCGCCACGACATAAAGCGCCGCGACCAGCAAACCCTGACGCACCTCGGCGCGGGCCAAGGCGGTTCTAAGCCGCGGCTGATGCGGTCGCGCCTGCGCCGTTTTCGCCCGCGCGATGATCGCAAAGGGGACGCAGAGCACAGCAATCACCGCCGCCATCCCCCATGCGCCCACCAGCCATCCGGCGCGGTCCACGAGGATCAGGAACACGCCCCCGCCGATCGCAGCCCCCAGATAGGCGCCGCCCACCTGCGCCGCATTGCCCCAGCCGTATTCCGTGTCCTTCAACGCCGCCACGGCATAGCCGTCGCAGGCAATATCCACCGTGGCCGTCGCAAAGGCCGCCACCATCAGCACCGCCAAAACAGGCAGCACCGGCGACGGGCCGATCAGCCCCACCACGAAAAGCGCCGCGACCACCACCGCGGCGCCCAATGTTACAACTGTGACCGACCGGTCCCGCCCGCCGTCGGGCAGGCGGAACCGTTCAACCCTCGGTGCCCAAAGGAACTTGAGCGCCCAAGGCAGCACCAGCACCGAGATCAACCCGATCTGGTCCAGCGGCAGGTTCTGCGCGCGCAACACCCCCGGCAACCCGGACCATGTGACGCCCGCAATGACGCTTTGCGCGATATAGATGCCGCCGATCGCGCCGACGACACCCCAAGTTCCCTCAAGCCGCGCCATCAGAAGCGGTAGCTGACGCTGGCCGTCGCTGTGCGCCCTTCGTAGCGATAGCAATAGTCCGCGCTACAGGTCTGGTCGGTGTTGTCAAAGACGTTCTTGACGTTGATCTGCGCGCTCAGCCCGTCATAGCCGACTTCGCCAAAGTCATAGGACAGCGACAGATCAGCAAAGACCTCGGCATCGTTCTTGTAGGTATTTGCATCGTTGCCATAGCTTTCGCCGACATAACGCAGACCCGCCCCGAAGCCAAAGCCCTTGAACGCCCCGCTTTGCGGCTCGTAGAAGCCCCAGATCGATGCGGTGTGATGCGGCGTGGCCGACAGCTGGTTGCCCACGGTGCCGGTGGACCCTGCCTCGATCTCCATATCCAGATAGGTATAGGCGCTAGTCACGCGCAAACCATTGGCAAAGTTGAACTGGCCTTCAATCTCCAGCCCGCGCGACCGCAGATCATAGGGCACCTGCACTTGGTTCAAGCCATTGAACGTGGCCGGATCAACCGTTTGGAAGACCACACCGTCCTCTTGACGGATGTCAAACAGCGACGCGGTTACAAGGCTTTCGGTACCTGGCAGTTGGTATTTCACGCCCACTTCCTTTTGCAGCCCGCGCGTCGGCTCTGCTGCGCGGGCACTGTTGGGATCGCTGCTGTCGTCATAAACCAACCCTGTGGTCGGCACGAAAGAGCTGGACACATTGGCATAGACCGACAGATCGGTGTTGAACGCATAGCTCAGCCCGACACGACCCGAGAAACCGTTGTGCGATGTATCGGTGCCGTTCTGATTGGCATCAAAGGTGGTCATGTCGACCCAGTCGTAGCGCCCGCTAAGGAACATCGTCCACGGGCCGGAGCTCAGCTGGTCGTGCACATAGACGCCATACTGATACATTTCCTGACCGTTGGAATAGGGTTGTTCCACCGCGTCCGTGTCAGCGGCAGAGACATAGCCGACACCACCATAATAGGCGTCATAGGACGATTGCGTATAATCGAAACCGGCCACAACCGTGTGGTCAAACGCACCGGTAGAGAAATGCCCCTCGGCATAGGTATCGACCGAGAAATTCTCGGAGTTCTCAAGGTAATAGCCCCAGTAGCGCCCGAACCCCGTGCCCGCCGCATAGATGCCGCTAAACTCAAGATCGGCATCCACTTCGGAATACCGCAGGTTCTGGCGCAGGGTTACGCCATTGTCCATTTCGTGCTCAAGCTCGTAGCCGACGCGCCATTGTTCGTTCACAAAGTCATTGTAATCAGGATCGCCGACATAAATATCAGACGCCTCGCCCTGTGACGGGTTGTAGTAAGACGCCGTGCCGCCGCGCGTTGATTCAGAATATTCTGTCAGCACAGTGATCTTGGTCCGGTCCGTCAACTGATAGGTGAAGGACGGGGCCAGCAGCGCCAGATCATCGCTATAGCCCGGCAGCGGCGTATCCGCATCCCGCGCCACACCGGTCAGACGATAGCTGAGCCGTCCGTCGGTGCCGACGGGGCCGGTGAAATCGAACGCCAGCTCTTTGCGGCTGTCGGTGCCAAAGGTCAGCTTCAGCTCGTTATATTCTTCGTCCTTGGGGCGTTTGGAAATGATATTCACCAGACCGCCCGCACCGCTGACGCCATACATCGACGACGATGGCCCCTTGAGCACGGAAACGCCCTCGAACGTGTAGGGGTGGTTCTGGAACCACGCCGACGGCCCATTCACCTGACGCAAGCCATCGCGGAACAGCCCGTCATAGTAGGCCGAGAAGCCGCGTAGATAGACCGCGTCATAGCGCGAGTCGAAACCGAAGTTGGTGACATTGGCGCCCGAGGTATAGCCCAAGGCGTCCAGCAGCGTGCGCGGCTCCTGATCTTCGATCTGGTCCTGCCCGACGGTGCTGATCGCTTGGGGGATGTCACGGATGGGGGTGTCGACCCGCGTGGCCTGACGACCCGATTCGGCCACGTAACCGTTTTGCAGCAGCGTCGCGTCGCTTTCCGCCTCAAGCGTGAGCGTCCCCAGATCAAGCGTATCCGCCTCCTGCGCATAGGCGGGGTGTGATGCAGCCAGCGCGGCCACCAAGGCAATCCTTGAAATTTGCATGGAATTCTGTCCCTTACTGTTTTAGTCGGAAATGAACCGCCACGCGGCTATTGTCAAACTGAAATAGTAAGGTATTCGCCCACCCGAGACCTAATCAGGTCAGCGCGTCGGGGCAAGCCGCTGCGTCACAAACTTAGCGATCACAGGCGGAATCCCGCCTATACCCATGTATTTACATAATATTTTCAAATACCCCACTAAAACACTCCCCCTTGTCGGGGCGATGGTTATACCCTATAAATAAAGTAAGATATTCAACCGGACAGGTCCGAACCCTGCCCCATGTATGGACTTCTCTTGATATGGCATCTCTGGCGACCCTTCGGATCCTCGACCGCGACGACGCACCAGCACAGGCTCCCGCCCCCCGTATCACCCCCGAACAACGCGCCGCGCTGACCCATTTCCGGATGTCGGCGATGGCCTGTCGCGTCGCCGCGCGCACCGATCTTTACGAAGCCTGCGCCCTGCTCAGCCTTGATGGCGAGGACGCGAAACGCACATTTGTGGATACGCTGATCAAATGTCTGCCGAATGCAGTGCAGCGCAAGGTCGTCTGGTTCGCGCCGGGCACAGACACGCTTTCGTTTGACGAAGCATGGATCCTGCGCTGCCTGACCAGCATCCGCGAGGACGATCCCGCCAGTCTCAACTTCCTGATCAAGTCGCGCGTCGCCCCCGCGGACCGACGCTATATCGGCTATCTTCTCGGCCAAATTTCCGAGCAGTTTTCTCAAGTTTAGAATAATTCCAAAAAGACCTTGGCAAACCGTTTTTGGTGTCTATGTTGAATGGACAGCAAGCTAGTACCGTGCCAGCCAGTCAGAATTTTAATCACTTGGGGACGAGAAAATGAACCAGACAGCAGCTGCTTTGACAACCGATGCGAAAACAGCAATCGCCGATGCATTGAACCAATGCGTTGCGGAAACCGCCGTGACGACAATGCTGGCGCAAAACTTTCACTGGAACGTAAAAGGCATGGGTTTCGGCCCGCTGCATGACCTGTTCCAGAAGATCTACGAAGACCACTTTGTCGCGCAGGATGATCTGGCAGAGCGTATTCGCGCCCTTGATGTCCATGCCGAAGGGATGCTTGCGGGCATGCTGAAGCGGTCCAAGATCAACGAACACGATGGCTACGCCAACGACAAGGAAATGATCCGCATCATGATGGAAGCGCAGGAAACGCTGGCCTCCACCATCGCGGGTGCGGGCCAGTTGGCCGCCGACCACGGCGATACGCTGACAGAAGATCTGTGTATCGCACGCGGGACAGAGCACGAGAAATTCGCGTGGTTCCTGCGCGCACACCTCGCAGGCTAAATAGCCCGCCCGCTGATCCCGTCAGCACCCAAAATCAAATCGCGGCTAGAGAAGCTTCTCGGCCGCGATTTTGCGTTTTGCCAGCTTCTTGCGATAGGCCAGATCCCAATGGCTGTATTTGCCCAGACGTTCCTGTTGCGCGGTCAGCATCTGGATAAAGCCGACGCGGTGGCTTTCTTTCTTCAGCGATTTGAACATGGATTTCTGCGCCTTGGTCATCGAACACCCGATGCAATGGCCTTCGCGTTTGAACTTGCACACGTCGATACAGGGGCTGGGTGTTTTTGCCATGGGAAACCTTGCTGATTGATCCGGCGGTTTGCCCCCTGCCCGTGCAGGGTGCCAGCGGTAGCCTATGCCAGCAAAAGCAAGGCCGCGCCAGTGGGGGCGCGGCCTTGGTCGTTCAAATCATCGTTTGCCGAAGGGTGATCAGGCGGGATCAGCACCAAAGACACCGCAGGCAATCCGATCGCCCGCATCGCCTGAGGGTTGCGAGCTGTAGTCATCCTGCCCGCCGTGAATAACAAAGGCAGCGCCGTCATCATCCATCAGATGCTCTTCGACATTCAGGAACGGTAGGAACACTTCCTGCTCTACGGTGCCATCAGTGCTCACCGTGACATTCGGCATATCACCGGGGTGTGGGCCACCGGCGGTCAATACACCATGTTCGCGGTCCCCCGCGATATGTCCGCCCGCAGACTTGAACCCGTCGCCCGAACAATCACCGGTTTCATGCAAATGCACCGCGATGCTCCCTGCGGGCAGGTTGGACAGCGACAGTTTTGCCAGCGCCACGCCGGACTCGGTATCCTGGACCGTCACGGTCCCGACCTCTGCCCCCTCGGCATCCATAACCGGCGCAGTCGTCTCGGCGGCGAAAGCGGCGCTTGTCATCAGCCCGCAGGCCACGGCGGTGGTGAGTGCGAATTTCATTGGAATCTCCCTTTTCATGCTTGGGTTTGAACCGGCCAGCTGTGGTCGATTGGTCAAAGACCAACCCGCCGCATTTACCCAAAGTTCCAAGCCCCCGTGCCCACACGGCCAAACAACGCGCATCGGCAGAAGTTAGCCGCCCGCAGGAGGACGCGGAACCGCCGCGCCGCCTCTGTCGTTTCAACTACAGGTAACCACGACACAGGAGAGTTTCGACATGACTGCGACAACACATTCTAGCCTCGTATCTTCCTCTGACGTGAATGGTACGAATGTTTACAGCCGCGACGGCACGCATATCGGGTCCATTGATCATCTGATGATCGACAAGCAATCCGGCAAGGTCGCCTATGCCGTGATGGGCTTTGGCGGGTTTCTGGGCTTGGGCGAGGATCACCACCCCGTGCCGTGGGGCAAGCTTGAATACGACACCTCGAAAGACGGGTTCATGACCGACATCACCGAACAGCAGGTCAAAGGCGCACCAACCCGCAGCGACGGTTGGGTGACAGACCGCGAATGGGAACGCCGGACCCACGAACACTATATGGTGCCGAACTACTGGATTTGATCCACAGAAGTTGACCACCGCAGACCGTCCCCGCATTGGGGGCGGTCTTTTTCTGTCACCGCCCTATATCCAACCCAACAGCTTTCAAGAGACCGGATTGCCCCCATGCCCAGTTCCGCCCCCTGCACCCCTCTCCCGCACCCGTCTTGCGCGCAGGAGACGCGCTGATGTGGGAGGATCTGCTGAACGAATTCGCCCTTGCCCCCAGCCTGCCCCTGTCGGTCGTTGTGGCACGCACCCTTGCGACGGTGGTATTCTGCGGGCTGATCGGGCTTGAACGCGAAACCTCCAAACGGCCGGCGGGTCTGCGCACACATATGCTGATCGGCCTCGCGTCCTGCATCTACTGTCTGCTCACCCTCGCCCTGCTCGCCCGCAGCGCCGAATTCGGCGACACCATCCAGATGGACCCCCTGCGTATCATCGAGGCGGTGACCAGCGGCGTCGCTTTCCTTGCCGCGGGGCTGATCGTCTTTTCCCAAGGCAAGGTGCGCGGCCTGACAACGGGGGCCAGCATGTGGGTCGCCGCCGCCGTTGGCGTGGCTTGCGGCTTAGGCGAATGGACGATCGCGGGCATGACCGTAGTCCTCGCGCTGATCATCATCGCGCTGGTGCGAAAGCTAGAAAAACACGCAGGTACCTATGAAGAGCACGACTAGTCGCGGCCATCGGCAGCAATGCAACAGTTTGTGACCCAGAAACACGCGCCCTTGTTTTACAACTCCGGCGAAATACCCTAGCTGCATAGCAAATTCATATGAGGAATATCACGATGAGCGTTCGGGTTTGGATTGCAGGCTGTGCCGTATTGGCGCTGGCTGCTTGTGCGGATGTACAGACCACCACTGACAAGATGACAACGGACGACGGGTTCTTCAAGGAACTGCCCGAAGGGGTACGCCTGGTCGCGGCAAAAAATCAGGACCTCACAGCGGTTAAGATCGACCCCAGCAACGGATGCTACGTCTATCGCTACCGCGGGCCGGTCGAAACCACCTTCCTGCCCCTGCGCGCCGACAATGGCCGTCCGATCTGCACCCAAACGATCGCGGCTGCTGCGGCGGGCTAATCGCGCCCCGCGTCGTGACGTAAGAAAGCCGCCCGAAGCATCTCGCTTCGGGCGGCCCTTTCATGTCTGCAAAGGTCCGGACTTAGGTCGCAGCCGTCACCAGCTCTTCCGGCGGGTACAGGACCGCGCGCGATCCGGTGTTCACGTTCTCGTACAGGTCGTTGATATGCGCCATGATCATCCGCACGCAGCCAGAGCTTGCACGCCCGCCGATCGATTGCGGGTTAGGCGACCCGTGGATGCGCAGATAGGTGTCGCGGTTACCGACAAAAAGATACAGCGCACGCGACCCCAAGGGGTTCTGCGGGCCTGCGTCCATCCCATCGGCGTGTTGTTCATAAAGCTCTGGATCGCGGCGGATCATGTTCTGCGTCGGCGTCCAAGTTGGCCATTTCGCTTTGCGCTTGATCGAATAGGTGCCGGGCTCGTACAGGTCACCCCGCGCGATCGCCACGCCATAGCGCATGGCGGTGCCATTGTCCTGAATGTGGTACAGATACCGCGCGACCGCATCGACGTGGATATCGCCCGGCGTCAAACCGGGGTTCGCCTCTACCAGTCGGGGCAGAAAGCGGGGCGCGACGCCCCAGGGATTCGTCGTTGCAGGATCGTAGCCCGCAGGCGTTACCTGCGCATCCCATGCGTCCCACATCGACTTGTCTGTTGTCGCAGCGGCGGCGAGACTGGGGGCCAGAGGGGCAGAAAACAACGCGGCAGCGGAGCTGGTGATAAAATGGCGTTTGGTCAGCATGCGTGCACGCTCCTATTTAGTTAGTGCTTGACGATGTAACCCCCAATAGCGCGACCCTGTTCCCAAGAACCAGTCACATGGCTGTGTGAGTTTGTTTCGGCCCGCGCAAAATAGACCGCCCCCGGCAGAAACGCCACGGCTAGTTTCGCCTTAATTTCATGCAAAAACTTGGAACATTCCCGCGGGGGAGGCGTTATTTTAACAAGTGACCAATCTTTTGGGGTTTGCATGCCCATGTATTCCAGACGATCAGTTCTATTCGGCTTCGGTGCCGCAGTCGGCCTTGCGTCCCTGCCGCGCCATGCCTTTGCCGCCCTTGATGGCACCCCCTTCACCTTCCTGTCCGATACCGAGGCCCGAAGCCTCGCGCTGCTGTGTGACACGCTGATACCGCAGGATGATTTTCCCTCGGCCAGTCAGGCCGGCGTGGTCGATTTCATCGACCTGCAGCTCGCGGGCGGATACGGGCGCGGGGAGCATCTGTATATGGACGGCCCCCACCCCCAAGGCACACCGGAACAAGGCTATCAATCTCCCATGCCCCCCGCCGATCTGTGGCGCGAGGGGCTGGCGGCGATGCAGACCGTCATCGGCCCGCTTGAAGGGCAACCGCAATCCGCGCTTGACCAGCTGATGACCGACCTGTCCGAGGATAGGCCCGCGCTTGCCGGTCGTGTCGGGGCCAAAACATTCTTTACCGAACTCCACGCCCTGACGAACCAGGGCTATTTTGCCGACCCGATCTATGGCGGCAACAAGGGCTATGCCGGTTGGCATATGGTCGGCTTCCCCGGCGCATTCGGCTATTACACCGACACGGTCGACGACCACAATCGCCCCTACCCGCAGCCCCCCATGGGCATTGGGCATCAACCGGGCACAAGCGACTTCAACTCGGAAAGGTAGATCATGGCACGGCGGCTGGCGAAAACAGATGTGGTCATCATCGGGGCCGGTTGGACGGGTCTGACAGCTGCATATGAACTTGCCCATGCCGGGAAACGCTGTGTGGTGCTGGAGCGCGGATCCTACCGCCATGATGCCGATGATTTCGCCGCCCCCAAGGAACATGACGAACTGAAATATGCGGTGCACCACGCGCATATGATCAACACCCGCAAAGAGACCCTGACTTTCCGCAACAACGCCAACCAACAGGCGCTGCCGATGAGAAGGCTCGGGTCGTTCCTGCCCGGTGTCGGGCTTGGCGGCGCGGGCATCCACTGGAACGGCCAGCTTTGGCGGCCCCTGCCGTCTGACCTCAAAATGCGCAGCCACTACGAAAACCGCTATGGTGCCGACTTCATTCCCGATGATCTGAATGTGCAAGATTGGGGCGTCACCTATGACGAGCTTGAGCCTCATTTCGATTTCTACGAGAAGATCTGCGGCACCTCTGGCACCGCGGGCCAGATGGCAGACGGCCCGCGTGAAGGCGGCAACCCCTTCGAAGGGCCGCGCAGCGCCGAATATCCCAACCCGCCCATGCGCCAGCCCATCGGCCCCACAAAATTCGGCGAGGCGGCGCAAAAGCTTGGCTATCACCCTTTCCCCATGCCTGCCGCCAACGCCACCAAGGAATACACCAACCCCTACGGGGCCAAGCTGCATCCCTGTACCTATTGCGGCTTTTGCGAACGCTTCGGCTGCGGCTACTATGCCAAGGCCGACCCGATCATCTGCGTCTATGACCAGATCAAATCCCACGAGAACTTCGAGATCCGCTATCAGGCGCAAGTCTTGCGGGTCGAGAAGTCAGAGGACGGCAAGACCGCCACCGGTGTCACCTATCTGACCGACGCGGGCGAAGAGGTGTTCCAGCCCGCCGATATCGTCTGCATGAACGCCTATGGCCTGTGGAACGCGCATCTGATGCTGGTCTCCGGTCTGGGCAAACCCTACGACCCGAAAACCCGCAGGGGCACCGTGGGCCGGAACTATGCCTATCAGACGATGGCAGGCGTGAACGTATTTTTCGATGATCAGGTGGTGACCAACCCTTTTATGGGGGCGGGGGCGCTCGGCACGGTGATCGACGATTTCAACGGTGACAACTTTGATCACAGCGATCTGGGGTTTCTGGGCGGCGGCTATATCGCCTGCACGCAGACCAATGGCCGCCCGATCAACTACCAGCCCACGCCCGAAGGCACGCCCGCATGGGGTGCCGACTGGAAACGTGCCGTGCGCGAGAATTACCTGCACCACGCCAGCCTGACCGTCCACGGGTCATCTATGGCGACGCCCGATAACTACCTTGACCTCGATCCAACATGGAAAGACGCCTATGGCCGCCCGCTGCTGCGGATGACCTTCAACTTCCCCGAAAACGACCGGCGCATGGCCGACTATGTGATGGGCAAGGCGCATGAGATCGCGCGCAATATGGAGAACGTGACATCCACCTCCGCCAGCAACCGCGCGGCGAAGGGCAGTGATTATTCCATCGTGCCCTATCAGACCACCCATAACACCGGCGGCACGGTGATGGGCACGGACCCGACCACCAGCGTCGTGAACCGTTTTGGCCAGATGTGGGATCATCACAACGTCTTTGTCTTTGGCGCAGGGCTGTTTCCGCAGAACCTTGGCTACAACCCAACGGGGCCGCTGATGGGCGTCGCCTATTGGACGCTCGATCACATGAAGAACGACTATATCGCCAACCCGCGCCCGCTGATGGACGCCTAAAGCAGAGGAGCCACCATGAAAATCCGTCACCGCCCCCTGCTCTGCCTCGCCCTCGCAGCCCTTTTGCCTGCGCTGGCCACCGCGCAGGCGATCCCTGCGGATCAGCCCTATGGTACGGCGCGCGATCTGTTCAACATGACGGTCGATACGCCGCCCGACGCCGACACGCTGGCACGGGGGCAGGCCATCGCGCTGCAAGGCGCGGGCGATGTGCAATCCTGCGTGACCTGCCACAGTGTCGACGGTCAGGGTGACGGGTCGGGCAGCTTCCCACGGCTGACCGGACAACCGGCGTGGTACCTCGACAAGCAGCTGGATGATTACGCCAGCGACGCGCGGCCCGACGACCTGATGACGCCCGTCGCGCAATCCCTCTCTGAAGATGACCGCGCCGCGGTCAGCGCCTATTACGCCTCTCTCGCCGCGCCGCTGCGGGTGGCGCGCGGGCAGGTCTCGATGCAAGACATCCAGAAAGGTGCCGCCATCGCGCGGGCCGGATCGCCTGACAAGGGCCTGCCCGCCTGCACCAACTGCCACGGGCCCGACGGCACGGGCAACCCGCCCTCGGTGCCCTATCTTGCCGGTCAATACGCCAACTACATGGTCCTGCAACTGGACCGCTGGAAACGCGGCCAGCGGGACAATGACTTTGGCGGCATGATGTCCGCCATCGCCCGCAAAATGACCGCCGAGGATATGCGCGCCGTCAGTGAATACTATGAACGCGTGGCCAACCCGCTGACGACGAAAGACCCTGAATGACCCACCACGCCCCTTCCCCCGCAACGCAACAGCACCGGAGACCCCATGTTTGACTGGATCACCGGCCTACTGGACGCCGCAGGCTATCTGGGCGTCGCGTTTCTGATGTTCGCGGAAAACGTCTTCCCGCCCATCCCGTCCGAGCTGATCATGCCGTTGGCGGGGTTTCTGGCCTATCAGGACCAGATGAACTTTGTCGGCGTGGTGATCGCGGGCAGCATCGGTTCGCTGGCGGGCACTTACCTTTACTACATCATCGCGCGCAAGATCGGGCACGATCGCGTGCGGCACCTTCTACAAAAGCATGGCCGCTGGCTCACCATGTCCCCCGAGGATCTTGACCGCGCGTCGGACTGGTTCGACCGCCACGGCAATCTGGCCGTGTTCATGGGGCGCATGGTGCCCGCGATCCGCACGCTGATCTCGGTGCCCGCGGGGCTAACGCCGATGCATCACCTGCCGTTTCTGGCCTTCTCGCTGGCGGGCACGGTGATCTGGAACACATTGCTGACCGGGCTCGGCTACGCGCTTGGGTCGCAATACGATCTGGTCGCGGACTACATGAACCCCGTGTCCAACGTTGTCATCGGCGCCTTGGTGCTGACCTACATCTACCGCGTGATCCGCAAGAAAGGCGGCAGCGCACAAGACGCCACGGGCTAGCCGTCGCTACGGGCGTGAACTGGTGACGGCTGTGATGTCGGGGCCACGTCCCCGGCAAGGGGGAAGGGAGTGTCCCATGACCAAGGATGTTTCAACAACGCCGGATCAAGACGGCGAGAAAACCGAACTTAAACGCGTGATGGGGCCCGGCTTGCTGCTGCTTTTCGTGGTGGGCGATGTCTTGGGCACAGGGATCTACGCGCTCACAGGCGAAGTCGCGGCAAAGGTCGGCGGCATTGTCTGGCTGCCGTTCCTCGTGGCCTTTGTCTTGGCCACCGTGACCGCTTGCAGCTACCTTGAACTTGTCACCAAATACCCCAAGGCCGCCGGTGCCGCGCTTTATACGCAAAAGGCCTTTGGCGTGCACTTCCTCACCTTCCTCGTGGCTTTCGCTGTGATGTCGAGCGGGATCACCTCGGCCTCGACCGCCTCGCAGGCCTTTGCCGAGAATTTCGGCAAAAGTTTCGGTCTGGGCGACGGGGCCTTCCTGATCACCGCCATCAGCATCGGCTTTATGGTGCTGCTGGGGCTGATCAACCTGCGCGGCGTCGGCGAAAGCGTGAAGGCAAATGTGGTGCTCACCTGCATCGAACTGACCGGCCTGCTGATCATCATCATGATCGGCGCCGCCGCGCTCATGGGCGGGCAAGGCGATTTCGGGCGCGCGTTCGATTTCAGCAGCGCCGGAGAGCAGGGCCTGTTCTGGCCCGTGATCGCCGCGACCACGCTGGCCTTCTTTGCGATGGTCGGCTTCGAGGATTCCGTGAACATGGCCGAAGAGGCCAAGAACCCCTCGCGCATCTTCCCCAAAGTCCTGCTTGGCGGGCTGCTGATCACCGGCGTGATCTATCTGCTGGTGTCGATCACCGCCATCGCCCTTGTCGACGCGAAGGCTTTGGGCGAAGGGGCCACACCCCTGCTCAAGGTCGTCGAAGCCGGCGCGCCCTGGTTCCCGCTCAGCGTCTTCGGCATCATCACCATGTGCGCCGTGGCGAACTCCGCACTGATCAACATGCTGATGGCCAGCCGCCTGCTGTATGGGATGGCGCAGGAAAAAGTCCTGCCCTCCATTCTGGGCAAGGTGCTGCCCAAGCGGCGCACGCCCTATACGGCCATCGTCTTTACCACCGGGCTTGCGATCGCGCTGATCACCTTTGTCGGCGCGGTGCCTGATCTGGGGGGCACCACGGCGCTGCTGCTGCTTGCGGTGTTCACGCTGGTCAATATCGCCGTGCTGGTGCTGCGCAGTGATACGGTGGACCACGACCATTTCACCAGCCCCCTCGGCCTGCCCTATATCGGCGCGATATCTTGCGCCTTTTTCGTCGGCCCGTGGACGGGGCGCGACAGCGTGCAATACCTCATCGCCGCGGTGCTAATCGGCTTGGGTGTGGTGCTCTGGGGTGCGACCGTGTTCTACATGAAATCAAAGGGGCAGGACCCGCTTGCCTCGGACATGGACAAATTGTCAGAGTGAAAGGAGCCCCCTTGCAACACCCTTGGCGCATCTATGCAATCGCCCCGGCCGCCCTGCTTCTGGCGGGCTGCGAGGGGCGTCAATCCGTGCTTTCCCCCGCCGGTCAGGACGCGTCGGATGTGCTGAACCTCTTTTGGGTGATGCTGGTCGGCGCGGTGATCCTGTGGACCCTCGTCGCAGTGCTGTTCATCTACGTCACGCGCATCAACCCCGGTGCCATGCGCCGCTGCACTGCCGAGATGCTGATCGTCGGCGGGGGCATCCTCTTTCCCGTGGTCCTGCTGGGGGGGCTGCTGATGTACTCGCTGCCGCTGATGGGACCGACCCGCGCCGAAGGGGACGGGCTGGTCGTGCGGGTCACCGCCGAACAATGGTGGTGGCGCGTCGAATACCAACAGCAAGGAGAGACCAGAACAATCGTCTCGGCAAATGAGCTCCGCCTGCCCGCCGGCGCCCGGACCGAGCTTGTGCTGAACGCCCATCGGGTGATCCACTCCTTCTGGGTGCCGGCCCTTGGTGGCAAGACCGATATGTTCCCGGGCCGTGAAACCCGCATGACCCTCGCGCCCACCGATCCCGGCATCTACCGTGGCCAATGCGCCGAATTCTGCGGTGCCTCCCATGCGTTGATGGCCTTTGAGACCGTGGTGATGCCCCCCGATGAATTCGACCAATGGCTTAGCGCAGAGGCGCGCGATGCCAAGCCGCCCCAAGACGCGCTGGCCCAAGCTGGCGCGACCCTGTTCATTGATGAAGGCTGCGGCGCCTGCCACAGCATTCGTGGCACCAAGGCCATCGGCAAGACCGGCCCCGACCTGACCCATCTGGCAAACCGCCACTCGCTCGCCGCGGGCACTCTGCCCCTGAACGCGCAGGCTATTGCCAGATGGATCGGCCACACCGACACGATCAAACCCGAGGTCAATATGCCCACCTATGACTTCCTGTCCGACGACGACCTCGCGGCGCTCGCCGCCTATCTGGGGGGGCTGGAATGACCCGCAGATACCCCGATGTGCTGGACCCCCAAGGCACCTACCCCCCGACCGAGGATATGCTCGCCGAACCCGTCCCGCAGGATGTCCAAGAGGCGCAGAAAAAACGCCTGCGTGCGGCTTGGAAAACGCCGCAAGGCTGGCGCTACTGGTCGGCGGTGAACAACACCGAGGTCGGCATCTGGTACACGATGACCGCGTTCTTTTTCATGCTCTGTGCGGGTATTCTTGCGGTGCTCATGCGCACCCAGCTTGCCGTGCCCGAGAATGACTTCCTCGACGCCGACCGCTATAACCAGTTCTTCACCATGCACGGCTCGGCGATGATGTTCCTCTTTGCCGTGCCCATGTTCGAGGCGATCTCGATCCTGCTGCTGCCCGGGATGCTAGGCGCGCGCGACATGCCGTTCCCGCGGCTCAGCGCCTATGGCTACTGGTGTTTCCTGATCGGCGGCATCTTTGTCTTCGGGTCCATCCTGTTCGATTCCGGCCCCAAGGCGGGCTGGTTCATGTACCCCCCGCTCGCCACGAAGGAAGAAGGCATCGGCCCCGATGTCTGGCTTCTGGGCCTCTCGTTTATCGAGGTCGCCTCCATCGCCGCGGCGGTCGAGCTGATCGTCGGCGCGCTCAAATGCCGCCCGCCGGGGATGCGCGTCAACATCATGCCGCTGTATGCGTGGTATGTGATGGTCGTCGGCGGGATGATCCTCTTTGCCTTCCCGCCGCTGATCGCGGGGGATTTCCTGTTCGAACTCGAACGTTCCTTCGATTGGCCGTTCTTTGATCCCGTCCGGGGCGGCGACCCGATGCTCTGGCAGCATCTGTTCTGGATTTTCGGCCATCCGGAGGTCTACATCATCTTCCTGCCCTCCATCGCGATCGCCGCGATGATCGTGCCCACCGTCGCGCGCACGCCCATCGTGGGCTATTCGTGGATCGTGCTCAGTGCGGTTGGCACGGGGTTCTTGTCCTTCGGGCTTTGGGTGCATCACATGTTCACCACCGGCCTGCCCCAGATCAGTCTGGGTTTCTTCTCGGCCGCGTCCGAGGCCGTGGTGATCCCCACCGGCATCCAGCTTTTCGCCTTTGTCGCGACGCTGATGGTGGGACGGGTCAAGATGACCCTGCCGATGCTCTGGATCGCGGGGGCGCTGGCGATCTTTGTCACGGGCGGGCTCACAGGGGTGATGCTGGCCATCGTGCCCTTCAACTGGCAGGCGCATGACAGCTATTTCGTGGTGGCCCACCTGCATTACACGCTGTTCGGTGGCATGGTGTTTCCGGTCATGGCGGGGGTCTATTATTTCTTTCCGTTCTTCCGTAAAAAGCTTCTGTCCGAAACCCTTGGCCGTTGGGCCTTCTGGCTGATCTTTGTGGGCTTCAATGTCACCTTCCTGCCGATGCATCTGACGGGGCTCAAGGGGATGCCGCGCCGGATCTTCACCTACCCGGGCAGCGCCGGCTGGGACTGGCTCAATATGATGTCCACCGTCGGGGCCTATATCACCGCCGCAGGCTTTGCCGTCTTCGTCTACGATCTGCTGCGGCCCAAAGCCTATCAGGGCCAGATCAAGCGCAACCCTTGGGGCGGCGGCACGCTGGAATGGGCCCATGACGTGCCCGAAGAGGCATGGGGAAACCGCTCCGTGCCCTATATCACCTCGCGCTACCCGCTGTGGGACCAGCCCAAACTGGTCGAGCGTATGGACGCGGGACGCTACTATCTGCCCGACGCCCCCGAGGGCAAACGCGAGACGCTGATCACCTCGGTCATCGACGCAAAACCGCTGATGGTGCAGCGCGTCACCGGCCCCGCGTGGATCACCATGCTCGCCGCCTTTTTCACCGGCGGGGCGTTCATCTTCCCCACCTTCCACATCTACGAACCCGCCATCGTCTGCGGCGCCTTCGCCATTGTCTGCGTGCTCTACTGGCTCTGGACCAGCACAGCACAGGTGCCGGATCAGGAACGTAAAGACGTGGGCCTCGGCCTGAGCTTGCCGACCTACGCCTCGGGGCCGACCTCTGTCGGGTGGTGGGCGGTCTGGATCACGATGCTGGGCGACAGCACCGCCTTCGCCAGCCTCGTCTTCGGATTCTTCTTCTACTGGACCGCACGCCCGGACTTTATCACCATGGGCGCGGACCACGCGACGGGCACCGCCGTGGCGCTCGGGGTCACGCTGTTTGTGGTCTCATGGGCCGCGACCGTGCTCGCGCGCGAGGTCAATAAACGCAGCCATATCACGCTGGCACGCCTCTCATTGGCACTGGCGGCGATCTGCACCGCGGGCGGAGCGGGGCTGATCATCCTGTCGGTCCTCGACCTTGAGCCCACAACCCATGTCTACCCCGCGACCATGTGGGCGCTGATGGTCTGGCTGGTGGCCCATGCCCTGCTGGGGGTCATCATGCAGCTTTACGCGCTGGCAGGGTCGATCTTTGGCAAGGTGACCCCGCAATATGACGCCGATCTGTGCAACGTCACGCTGTTCTGGCACTTCATGGTGCTGACCGCACTGGTCACCGGCTTTATTATGGGCGTGGCCCCAAGGTTGCTGGCATGAACCAGATCTCTACCGAAGAAGAGCAAGAGGAATTCCTCGAGGAACAAGACAGCCTCTGGCGGCTCGCCCTCAGCCCCACGCTTTGGGCGCTGCACTTCGTGATCTGCTACGGTGCCACAACCGTATTCTGCGCCGATCATATTCTTGGCGTGGATTACCTCAGCACGCTGCGCCTTGGCATCGGGCTGCTGACCATAGGCGTTCTGGCGGCGATCATCTGGCTGGGCTGGGGCGCGTGGCGGCAATGGGATGTGGTGCGCGACCGCGAATGGGAAAACGACGCGGGCAACAACGAGGACCGCCACCAGTTCATGGGCCACGCGGCCTTCCTGCTGTCGCTGATCTCGGCGGTCGGGGTGATCTATGTCTCGCTCCCCGTGCTCCTGATCGCCAGCTGCGCATGACCCGCGTGGCGACATATCTGGGGTTTGCCCTGCTTGGCCTGCTCTGGCTGGTCCCGCTGGAACGGCTGACCGGTGCCGCCTTCCCCGTCCATATGCTGCGGCATATGGGGCTGGTCGCCGTGGTCGCACCGCTGCTCGCCTTCGGACTGGGCGACCGGCTGCGCTGGCTGATGATCTCTCCGCTGATCGCGACGGTGCTTGAATTCATGGTGGTCTGGGCATGGCACCTGCCGCAGCTGCACGGGATGGCCTATCTGCTGCCCGCGGGCTTTGCGCTGGAACAGGGCAGCTTCCTGATCGTCGGGCTGCTGGTCTGGGTCAGCGCCCTGCGCGCGCACAACGGTCTGGCGGGGGCCGGATCGCTTCTGCTGACCTCGATGCATATGACCCTACTGGGGGCGCTGCTGATCCTCGCCCCCCGCGATGTCTTTGCCGAGATTTGCGGCCGCGCCGCCGATCTTGGCGGGCAACAACTGGGAGGGCTGCTGATGCTGGGCATCGGCACACCGGTCTATCTGATCGCCGGATTGTGGCTGGTGGGCCGCGACCTGCGCAGCACCGACCCCGCACCCCAAACGTAACGGAGCAAACGCAATGAGAACCGTGATCAAAACCCTGATCGTTCTGGCCCTGCTGGGGGCTGTCGGCGCGGTGACCATCGTGGGGCTGGGGCTGTTCAACGTCTCTGCCCGCGCGGGCCATATTCCGGGCGTGTCCTGGGTGCTGCACACCGCCTATCGCCAGTCGGTCAAACTCCGCGCCCCTAACGCCGAACAGGTGCCCGACCTGTCCGACCCCGATCTCGTCGCCCTCGGCGCGGGGCATTTCGACAGCGCCTGTAGCTTCTGCCACGCTGCCCCCGACCGCATCCATTCCGCCACCGCCGACGCCATGTCGCCCGAACCGCCCCATATCACCGACGCCGTCGCCGACTGGCAGCCGCAGCATCTGTTCACCATCGTCAAGGATGGCGTCAAGATGAGCGGCATGCCCTACTGGCCCGCCGAAAACCGCGAGGACGAGATCTGGGCCATGGTCGCCTTCCTCACCCATGTCCGAACGATGGAGGGCGCGGGCTTTGACGCGCTGCTGGCGTCAAACGCACCGGCCGAAGACATCGCGCTGACCTATTGCGCCTCTTGCCACGGCGCAACGGGCGACAGCAAAGGCAACGGCCATATCCCTCGCCTCGATATCCTCGACGAAGGATACATGCAGGACGCGATCACCGCCTATCGCACAGGCGCGCGGGACAGCGGCTTTATGGCCCACGCAGCGACGCAGCTTCCCCCTGATGCCCTGACCCGCGTGATCCGCCACTATGCCGCATCTTCGCCCGATGGCCCGACCCCGACAGCCCCCCTGCCCCCGACAGAGCTTGAGATGATGGAGCAAGGCGCCGGCGTCGCCGCCATCGGCAATATCGACGCGCCGTCTTGCGCGTCCTGCCACGGCCCCGGTCTGGAACAAACCAAACCCGGCTTCCCGCGCATCAGCGGCCAGCCGCGCCCCTATCTGGCGCAGCAGCTGAAGCTTTGGCGCGATGGCACACGCAGCGGCGGCCCCCGCAAAGAGCTGATGGAAAAAGCCGCCCGCAACCTGTCAGATGCCGAGATAGAGGCGTTGGCGCTGTATTATTCCCAACTTCCCGCGGAGTAGGCAGAGAGGGTAACCCTAGTTGAGCGCGTCGTAATCGCTGCGCAGAAACATCTTTTTGCGCCGCGACCAATGCAGCCCGACATCGCGGGCCGTCCGCTCCATCCCGCGGTGCAGGGCGCGGTGCCGCAGATAGGGCACCCAGCTGCGCAGTTTGATCACATTCGGATCGCCAAACCCGTCCACGATCAGCGGTTGCCACTTACCCTCCTGCTGTCCCCAGACGATGCAGCGGGAGTTCAACCCTGGGGCCACCACCCCAAGCGCAAAGACCGCGCGCGAGAAATCGTTCAACGCCTTCAGCGCCGCCGTATCCAGCAGATCCCGCGCGACGAATTCGTCCAGCGTCATCCCCAGACCGCCGCTTTCCGGCCCGACCCGCTGCATCAACAGCCCCATATCCGTCCGCATCACCCCGCTGGTGAATGCAATCGGCGAAGCAATGCCCGCGTCATGGCTGCGAATCCGCACTTCGATGTCATGGGTCAACTGGCGCAACAGCATGCGGTGTCGCGTCGTCGGGAAATGTTTGTAAAGAAACGGTCTGACCCGCCCCGTGTCCTCCGCCCGCAGCGCTTTCATCGGTACTTTCACAACAAGATCATCGGGCGCTTTCACAGCAAAGACCGCCCGGCCCTGCTCTTGTTTAAGCAACGTACCGGTTTCCATGTGAAGCAATTCGGCTGACTGTGTCATCTACACTATTTATCTTTAACTGTTGGTACTTACTAAGCAAAGCGCGTCACACCGCATGCGTAACCTGAAGTTGCGCACACTGTCAAAAATTATCTTAAAAAGGGCGGACAGCCGCCGCAGATGCGCAATATTTCGCACAGTGAAATGCTGAGACCCCGCTTGACATTCCCCTGCGGCACTTTGATTGACATGCGTTAAGAACGATAGAAACCATAGAAAAGGGTGGAATGTGCGTTTTCTCGCTGGAGTAGCATCCCTCATCTGCGCTGTTAATCTGATTATCGGAAAAGTCTTTTCCTGGCTCGCGCTGGCCATTGTCGTCGTCTGCTTTACCGTAGTGGTACAAAGATACCTCTTTGCCACCAGCTATGTCTGGATGCAGGATCTCTATATCTGGCTGAACGGGGCGATGTTCACCGCGGTGGCAGGCTTTGCCCTGCTGCGCGACGATCACGTGCGCGTCGATATCTTTTACCGTCCCGCCAAACTGCGCACCCGCGCCATCACCGACCTGATCGGCGTGGTCATCTTCCTGCTGCCCTTCACATGGATCGTCTACATCTATTCGATGCCCTTCGTGCAGCGCGCTTGGGGCTATCATGAAGGCTCTGCCAATGTGGGCGGGATGCCGGGGCTTTATATCCTCAAAACCTTTATCATCGTCTTTGCGGCCCTCATTGCGGCGCAAGGCATTGCCATGGCGATCCGGTCCATTCTGGTGCTTGGCGGCAGGGCTGATCTTGTGCCCGCCGCGATGCAATACAGCCCGGACGCCATCAAACCCGCCACCACCGAGGGAGCCGCCTGATGGACCCGATCATGATTGGCGAGATGCTCGCCGCGCTGATGTTCTTTGGGGTCATCGGCTTTTTGCTTCTGGGCTTCCCCGTGGCCTTCACCCTCGCCGGGACTTCGTTACTATTCTGCGGTGTAGGCATGGCTTTGGGCGTGTTCGACCCGTCCAACTTCGGGTCTTTGCCCAACCGCTATATCGGCTTTATGACGAACGAAGTGCTCGTCGCCGTGCCGCTGTTTATCTTCATGGGCGTGATGCTGGAACGCAGCCAGATCGCTGAACAACTGTTGCTCACTATGGGCAAGATGTTCGGCAATATGCGCGGCGGGCTTGGGATCTCTGTGGTGCTGGTCGGGGCGATGCTCGCGGCCTCTACGGGTGTGGTGGGCGCGACCGTGGTGACGATGGGGCTGATCTCGCTGCCCGCGATGCTGCGGGCGGGCTATGACCCGAAACTGGCCACCGGCGTGATCTGCGCCAGCGGCACCCTGGGCCAGATCATCCCTCCCTCTACCGTGTTGATCTTCATGGGCGATATGCTGTCGGGCATCAACTCGCAGGTGCAGATGGCCAAGGGCAACTTTGCCCCCACGCCTGTCTCTGTCGGGGATCTCTTTGCCGGGGCCCTGCTGCCCGGGCTGCTGCTCGTGTCGCTCTACCTCGGGTACGTGCTGTTCAAAGCCGCAACAGACCCTAAATCCTGCCCTGCCACCCCCGTTCCAGCGGATGAGAAATCAAAGCTGCTGCGCGAGGTCTTTGTGGCGCTTGTCCCGCCACTGGCGCTGATTTTGGCCGTGTTAGGGTCTATTCTGGGCGGTATCGCCACCCCGACAGAGGCCGCATCCGTCGGTGCCGTTGGTGCCATGATCCTCGCCGCATTGCGCTGGCGTCTGTCCTTTGGCGTGCTCAAGGAGACGATGGTCGCCACCGCCACAATCACCAGCATGGTCTTTGTGATCCTGTTGGGGGCCTCGGTCTTTTCGGTCGTGTTCCGTATGATGGGCGGCGACAATCTGGTGCATGAGTTCCTCAGTAACCTGCCGGGCGGCACGCTCGCTGCGGTGGCCGTTGTCATGCTGATCATGTTCTTCCTGGGCTTCATCCTCGACACCTTCGAGATCATCTTTATCGTGATCCCGATCACCGCGCCGGTGTTGCTGATGCTGGATGTCGATCCGATCTGGCTGGGTGTGCTTGTGGGGGTGAACCTGCAAACGTCGTTCCTGACCCCACCCTTCGGCTTTGCGCTGTTCTACCTGCGCGGCGTCGCCCCTGCGGACCTGCCCACCAGCGCAATCTACAAAGGCATCCTGCCCTTCGTGATGCTGCAGGTGGTGGCAATCGCGATCCTGTTCATGTTCCCGCAGATCGTGACCTGGTTGCCCAAACTGATCGCAGGCTAAGGGTATCGCCCTCCCTGGGGGGCGATCCGCAGGTTTGAAAGTGGTAGCCCCGGTGCATCAACCGCTGACCGATGCAGATGGCACACCGGGCGGGACGGGGATTAGGCCCCTGCCCCATCACAAAAAAAGGCCCGGTGTTTCCACCGGGCCTTTTCTGTATCCGACGGGCGGAGCTTAGTATTTCAGGAAGCTCTGACGCGCCTGAATGTAGGGGCTGTCGATGTTCTCTGTCCGGGTGCGGACAAGGTTCAGCGCTTCGACAAAGCTTTCTGCGGTTTTCTTGACCAACGGATCGTCGCTGCTGCGCAGTTCTTCGACCACCTCGACCGAGGCTTTGGCACCGGCTTCCATAATGTCGTCGGGGAAGTTGCGGACGGTCACGCCGTGCTCTTCCACCAGCGTTTTCAGCGCGCGTGGATCGTTGGCATAGAAGTCGGCCGCGACCTGATCGTATTCCGCCTGGCTTACATCACGGATGATCGCCTGCAGGTCTTCGGGCAGTTCCTGATACTTCTTCTTGTCGACGACAAGCTCGGTCGCGAGGCCGGATTCAACGAAGGACGGCATGTAGTAGTTCTTGGCAACCTGATGGAAACCGAGCGCCAGATCGTTGTAGGGGCCGACGAATTCGGCTGCGTCCAGCGTGCCCGATTGCAGCGCCTGAAAGATCTCGCCTGCGGCCATGTTGGTGACCGTCGCGCCCAGTTTCTCCCATACGCGACCACCCAGGCCGGGGGTCCGGAAGCGCACGCCTTTGACATCGTCAAGGCTGGTCAGCTCGTCGCGGAACCAACCGCCTGTCTGCGTGCCGGTGTTGCCCGACAGGAAGCCCTGAACGCCGAACTGGTCATAGATCTCGTCCCAGATTTCCTGACCGCCCATATAGCGCATCCAGGCTGTCAGCTCTGGCGTGGTCATGCCGTAGGGCACGCCGGTAAAGAACGACAGCGCAGGTGACTTGTTCTGCCAATAATAGGCGGCACCGTGGCTCATCTCGGCGGAGCCATCGATCACGGCGTCCAGCGATTGCAGCGGCGGCACCAGCTCACCAGCGGAGTAGACCTGCACGGTCAGGCGGCCACCGGAAGCGGCGGTGATGCGGTCTGCCAGACGCTGCGCGCCGACACCCAGACCGGGGAAGTTTTTCGGCCAGGTGGTGACCATGCGCCATGTGATGTTGCCTTGCGCAACGGCGGGTGCGGCGAGTGTTGATGCGGCGGCCCCTGCCCCTGCAATACCTGCGCCACGAATGAATGAACGACGATCCATGATGTTTCTCCCAAGATCAGATTATGTCGATAAGGTCTTTGCTGACATCTGCCAGCCCTCCCCTATGGGCGCACGTTAATCCCGCGTTTCAGGGGATGTCCATGGGTCAACGTCGGGTTCAGGTACTGATAGGGCGGAATCACGGTGAAATCTGCATTATTGAGCCGCAAAGCTGTTTTGAATCAACGCGTTAAGCCGATATTCCCGCCGAAAACCCCCTGTTTTATTGGGAAATGGGGCAATTGCGCTCTCGCCCCCTCAACGAACAAAAAAAGGGGGCGACTCTGCGCCCCCTTCCCTGCCATCTCTATCATTTACCCTTGCCGGTTACCCATGGGTAACCCGATGCGCGGTGGTTACCCATGGGTAACCGGGTGGGCAGCGGTTACCCATGGGTAACCGATTACCGAATCCGCGGCCCGTTGCTGAGCACCTCTTCAAAGGCGCGCACTGCTTCTTCCAGCTGCTTCTTGGGCATGGTGGCAAAGTCGATATCGCTCATCAAACGACATTCTCCGTGGCGGGCGGTGACCTTGGTCTGGCCGACGTAGAATTCAAACTTCTGCTTCGGCTCTGCCTTGGAGGCGGGCTTCTCTGTCGGTTCGGTCGAGGTGGTCAGAAAATCCTTGAGGATTTTGTTTTGCTCGTCCGGTGTCGACGCATCGGAGAGTTTCTCCTGCAAGACGCTGGCTTGATCCGGTGTGCGCAGCGCGCGCGCGACATCGACACCCAGATTACGCGGCACGGCCTTGGGCCACTGCAAGCTCCCCTCCAAAGCAGAGAGAAGGAAGACGAAGCTTTTGATGTAAGACCGCTTGGTCTTGTGCAGCGCGCTGTAAAGACGAGTCACCAGCTCTGCCGGGTCGATCTCTTTCACTGCGTCATCCTTGGCGGCGGTGATTGCAACTTGTGCCATCTCGGCAAAAGACAGGTCTTCGCGCACGACGTTCTCTTCGACCATATCCACATAGCGCGAAATGCGGTCATCCTCGCCCACTTCTACCCGCGCGGTGATCGTGCCAAAGCGGTCGTCTTTGGTTTCGGAAAACAACTGCGACAGGGCGGTGAACCGGCGCCAGCCTTTCTTGAGCTGGTAGCGCCCGTTCGGCCCGACATAGACCTCGACGGGTTCGCGCTGCCCGCGTTCGCGGATCGAGGATTTAAGCTCCTCCATCTCGTCGGACTGCGCGACTTCTTCCAGCGCAAGGCGATCGCGCGGCAGATCGTCGGTGAAGATTTCCGACAGGTCGATCTGGTAGAGCACGCGGCCTTCGCCTTGGGCCTGCCGGAAAGTCTTGGCGTCTTCGGCGTTGCGGCGGCGCTGTTCGATTTTGGCTTCAGTTGCCTCTTGCAGATTTTCAGCCACGTCCCGCACGGCGGCGCCCATTGGGCCCGGCTGGCGGTTGCGGCGACTGCCGGATGTGGGGGCTTCTACCGGCGCGAAGCCGAATTTGTTTTTACTGCTCATTCTGCCTTCTCCTTACGTTTTCCGTTTTCTTTCCACGCTTCGAGCACGGTTTGCAAAAACTCGTCATAGGCACGGTCAAAACTCTGCCGCGCCCGTTTCCATGTTTCGCGCGTCATCTGGCGATAGTCCTGTTCGTAAACCGACATCTGGAACCGGCCCGACTGTTCGACCGCGCGGGTCATTTCAATCGGGTGGGCGCAGACGTCGGCGCCGAAGACGTTCTTGAACGCGTCGATCATGGCGCTGTGCAGCGGATTGTTGGATTCAAAACGGGTCATAAGTAAACGGATGTCGGAAAACTGTTTAGGAAGCGTAATGCCTGCGTCCGCTGCGAGGCTTGCAAACCCTTCCGAGATATCGGCCATCGCGTCGCCAAGCTGGCCCAGATAGCTGGTCGTACTGTCATATTCCCAGTAGCCCGGGCCCGAGGGGATATAGAGGATATCAGCCGCAAACGCGGCGTTTAGGGACTGGTAGCCGATGGCGGGCGGGCAGTCGAAAATGATGATGTCATATTGATCGTCGGGCAGTTCATCGAGGTAGCGCGCGACGCAGCCGAAAAAGCTCCATGCCTTGTGGAGCGCGCGGTATTGGGCCGAGGCGAATTCGACGAAGGCCGCGTTGGCGCAGGACGGGATGATGTCGATCGTGGGCCAGCAGGTGGGCTGGATGAATTCCTGAAACCGCTGCGCGCCGATGGATTGCACGTCTTCGGGCAATTCGTCCGCGGCGGGGTAGGGGCAGTCATCGGGGTCATCATAGCTTTCCATGATCCGGTTGGATTCCCGGCAAAGGTCGCGGCACATGATGCCCCAGACCGTGTGGCTTTCCTTGACCTCGGTCAGCCCCATCGAATGGGTCAGCGTCGCTTGCGGGTCGAAGTCGACGCAAAGCACGCGGTAGCCGTCAAGGGCGGCGGCATGGGCGAGGTGTTGTGCGACGACCGTCTTGCCGACACCGCCTTTGAAGTTCGACACGGCCACGCGCATGGCACGGCCGCGGGGGCGTTCGGGCAGCAGTTTGCGGCCGCGGAATTTGGCACGGCGGCGCAGCTCATTGATCTCTTCGAGGCTGAACCAGCGCTGGCGGCCATCTTCTTCGGTGAGCCCTTGGGGCAGGGTCGGGTCGTCCGCCAGCTTCTTGCGCAGGGTGTCAGCGGGGACGTCAAACATGAACTGGCTGATCTCCCAGATAGAGAAGGGGCGCAGGGCCTTGATCTCTCCGGGGGAGAAGGTCGCGCGGCGCACGGCGGCCTGTTGTTCCAAGCTGCGCTCGTTCATGTTAAGAAGGTCGTTGTGATTTCTCATCTATCTACTCGCGTTTTTAAGCCTCGAATTTCGAATAACGCGAATTCGGCAATTTGGCAAAACCTAATTTTCCCGAAATTCGTGCGCTGATCCTGAAGAACGGGTTTATTTCGCTGCGGTTAACGCGGGGCAAAGAGATTTTGGTGACAGGCAAGGGGCATATGGGGCTGTTTTGGTGACAGCGATCCCCTGATATGGTGACACCTTAGCGTCCCCCTTAACCTATTAACCTTTACCAAATTGAATTTGGATTAAGGAAAAGGGTAATTCCTGTTTTTCCCAGCGGGTTGACAGAAGACGGGATTTAGAGCTTTGTAGAAAGCATAAACGGAATCGGCTCAAAGAGGCTGACCGATAAAAATAAGACGATACATCGAGTAGGCAAAACCATGAACCCATTGCGGCTGACCGGCCCTGAAGCCGGGGTGATCAAGTACGACCTTTTGACCGCTTTGAGCGTGGCGGGGTTGAACGGATCACCGACCTTGCAGACCTCGTTGATGCGGCTGATCGCGGCGGTGACCTCGCGGTATAATTGGCGCGCTGACGAGCTGAGCGTGGGGCAGCGCGACTTGGCGCGGATGTGGTCAGTGAATGAACGCACGGTAAAACGCGAGATCAAACGGCTGACCGACGCGCAGCTGTTGATTTGTACGCGCGGCGGCGTGCGGGGTAGGGTGGCGGCCTATCGGTTGAATTATGCGCAGATCGCGCGGCTGTCAGAGCCGTGCTGGCCGCTGGTCGGGCCGGATTTCGATGCGCGGATGAAAGAGCGGTATCGCAGCGAAACGCCGGTCAAGGTGGTGCAACTGGCCGATTACGCGAAACCCGAGGCGTCGGAGCCCGCGCAGGGCGGGCCGGGCACGTGGCAACGCGCGATGGTGAACCTGTCGCGGGAGAACGCGGATCAGTTCAAGGCGTGGTTCTCGCAGCTTGAATATGTGGCGTTCGAAGGGGGCGTGCTTGAGCTGCGCACCCCGAGCAAATTCGCGCAACGCTATATAGAGACACATCTTCTGCGCCCGCTTGTCGCGGCGGTGGAGGCAGAACTGGGGCCGGTGACGCGGATCGAATTCAAGGGCTAGAAACTGCCGCTGATCGCGCGGGCGGCTTCTTGGGCGATGGGGGCCGCGCGGCGGGCGAAGTCTTCGGCGCTCCATTCAGAAAGCGACCCGGCGATGTGGATGGCGCCCAAGGGACGGCCCTGACGGTTGACGACCGGAACGCCGACGGCGATTTCGCCCAATACAAATTCATTCTGCACCTGCGCAAAACCGTCTCTACGGGCCTGTTCGAGACTGTTCATGATGCTGTCGGGGTCCACGTTGGTATGCGAGGTATAGCTGTGCAGCGGGAAGCGATTGATGATCTCGCGTGCCTCTTCGGGGGGCAGGGCGCAAAGGGTCGCGCGGCCGCCGGCGGTGCAATAAGTCGGGACGCTATGGCCCACAAGCGTGGCGTAGAAGGTCTCGCGTTTGCTTTGCATGCGCAGGGCATAGATTACGCGGGTTTCATCATAGAGGCTGAAGTCGATCCGTTCGTTGATGGATTTACGCATCTCAAGAACAACGGGTGTGGCGACTTGCACCACGGGGTCCAGACGCAGGGTGTCGTGGGTGTGGTCGAGCAAGCGCAATCCGGGCAGGTAGCCGCGGTCATCCGGGCTGCGCCGGATGTGACCCAATGTCATGAGCGTATGCACAAGACGTTGCGCGGCAGATCGGTCGATCTCTGCCTTTGTGGCGATGTCTGACAGGCTGAGCGGGCCGTCGGCCTCGTGAAACGCGCTGAGCACGTGAATGGCGCGGGCGGCGGAGCGCACAAAGAGCCTGTCGGCATCTGCCTGAAAATTAGACGCGACAGAGGAATGTGGTCGTTTGGGGTCTGGCATTGAGCGCTCCGGGTTGACGCGAGGATAGGTCAGTGCCTAGCATCGTATGGCAATACAGCCGTATCGCCAAGCAATACATTCAGTTTTGTGAAGCGTTACATGATTTAAAGGTGGGTTCCCCGATGCGCGTCGCCATGGCCGGATTTCTTCATGAAACCAATACCTTTGCGCCCGAGCCTGCGGATATGGCGGCCTTCAAGGCCGGTGGCGGTTATGTCCCTATGGTGGGTGGCCCCGCGATGATCGACGCCTTTCAGGAAGTGAACCTTGGCATGACCGGTGCGTTGAAGGTGGCGGCGCGTTCGGGCTGGGATGTGGTGCCCGTTCTTTGGGCGGGGGCTATTCCATCAGCACCTGTGACGCAGGATGCGTTCGACACTATTCTGGGCGAGATTCTGGACGGGCTACGTGCCGCAGGGCCGTTGGATGGTGTGTTTCTGGACTTGCACGGCGCGATGGTGGCGACGCATCACGATGACGGTGAAGGAGAGATCGCCCGTCAGGTGCGCGCATTGGTGGGGCCGGATGTGCCGATTGCCGCCGCATTGGACCTGCATGGCAATATCTCGGAAGAATTTGTGAACACGGTGGATGTGCTGGCGGGATTCCGCACCTATCCGCATATCGATATGGCCGATACCGGAGCTATGGCGGCGCGGTTGCTGGATCATGTGATGCAGACCGGCACGCGTCCGGCCAAAGCGTTCCGCCGCATGTCTTATCTGGTGCCGATCCCGTTTCAGACGACGGATATGCAGCCCGCCAAGGGATTGTACGAAAACCTGACAGAGGTTGAGGCGCAAGGCGCACTGTCGGCGTCGCTGTTCATGGGCTTTCCGGCGGCAGATATTGCCGATTGTGGCCCCACGGCGGTGGCCTATGCCGAGACTCAATCGGCGGCGGATGCCGCAGCAGATGCGGTGGCGGATGCCTATGCTGCTGCCGAATCCGAGTTCGACAATGATACATTTACCCCCGACGCGGCGGTTGCCTATGCGGCCCGCGCGGCAAAAGGGGCAGGGCAGGGGCCTGTGGTGATTGCCGATACCCAAGACAATCCCGGTGCGGGTGGGGTGTCTGCCACGACGGGGATGTTGCGGGCCTTGATCGATGCTGATGCCCAAGACGCGGCGATCGGGCTGATCGTGGACCCCCATTCCGCCGCCCAAGCCCATGAGCTGGGGGAGGGCGCACGCGCTGTTTTCCGCATTGGCGGGCACCCCGGTCTGCCCGACGATAGCCCCGTCGAGGTCGAGGCCGTTGTCGAGATGCTGTCGGATGGCAAAGTGAAAGCCACCGGTCCTTATTACGGTGGAACGATGCTGGATCTGGGGCCCTCGGTCTGTTTGCGCATCGGTGGCGTGCGGGTGGCTGTTACAACGCGGATTGCGCAGATGGCTGACCGCGAGATGTTCCGCTTTGTCGGGATCGCACCAGAGACGCAGAAGATTGTCGTCGTCAAAAGCTCTACCCATTTTCGGGCCGATTTCACCCCCAGTGCGCGCGAGATTATCGTCGCGTGTGCTCCCGGCCCCATGCCGTTCGACCCCGCAGACCTGCCCTTTACGCGATTGCGCAAAGGGTTGCGGCTTTACCCTAACGGTCCCGTTTTCGGGGCCGCGCGTGCGGCTGCTGCACGCCCCGATACCGGCGGATCAACCGGCGGTGTCCAAATATAACAATGACCTCAACCAACATGGGAAATTGATATGCTGACTTTACGACCCACATTGAAACAAAGCCGGGGGCTGGCGGCGTCGCTGATGACGACGGCTGCGCTGCTGGTACCTGCCGCGAGCTTTGCGCAGGAAGAAACCACGATCACGGCGGTCATGCACTCGGGCCTGCGGGTGCTGGATCCGGTGATCACCACGGCGCACATCACACGTGACCACGCCTATATGATCTATGACGTGCTGACGGCGGTGGACGAGAATTTCGCCCCGCAGCCGCAGATGGCAAGCTGGGAGACATCCGACGACGGGCTGGTCTATACGTTCACCCTGCGCGACGGGCTGGTGTTCCACGATGGCGCGCCTGTGACCGGTGCCGATGTTGTTGCTTCTCTGACCCGTTGGGGCAAGCGCGACAGCGGCGGGCAGTTGATCTTTGACGTGACCGAAAGCCTTGAGGCGACCGATGACACGACCGTTGTCTGGACGCTGACCAAGCCCTTTGGTCCGCTGATCGACGTGATTTCCAAGCAATCCGCGGTGCCGCCGTTCATCATGCCGGCGCGTGTTGCCGAAACCTCTGCCGATGAGACGATCACGGAATACGTCGGCTCCGGTCCGTTTGTGTTCGATCAGGACGCTTACGAGCCCGGCGTGTCGGTGACCTACGATAAATTCGACGACTATGTGCCGCGCGACGAGCCCGCATCCTGGATGGCGGGTGGCAAGGTCGTGAATGTGGACAAGGTGGTCTGGACCACGATGCCCGATGCGCTGACCGCGCTGAATGCGCTTTCGGCGGGGGAAATCGATTATCTTGAGCAGGTCCAGATCGACCTGATGCCGATCCTGTCGGGCAACGAGGATGTCGTCGTCGAGAAACGCGATGATCTGGGCTATGTCACCATCGGGCGTCCGAACTTCTTGCACGCACCGTTTGATAACAAGCTGGTGCGTCAGGCGGCGATGGCGGCGTTGGATCAGGAATCCATGCTGGCGACGATGCAGGGTGATCCTGAATACTACAAAGTCTGTGGCGCGATCTTCGGCTGCTCGACCCCCTTGGGAGACGAAGCGGGATCTGACTTGCTGACCGGTGGCGCGAATACCGAGCGTGCCAAGGAACTGCTGGAAGAAGCGGGCTATGACGGGACGCCGATTGTTCTGATGGCCCCGACCGATGTGATCAGTCTCAACAACCAGCCTGTGGTCGCAGCCCAAGCGCTGCGCGAGGCGGGGTTCGAGGTCGATATGCAGTCGATGGACTGGCAGTCGGTTGTGCAACGCCGCGCACAGCAGTCGCCAGTGGCTGAGGGCGGGTGGAACCTCTTCTTCACAAACTGGATGGTGCCCGAAGTTTCTGACCCGCTGGTCAACGTGATGTTGAACGGCCGCGGCGATGATGGCTGGTTCGGCTGGCCCGATGACCCTGAAATCGAAGCCATGCGGACCGAGTATGTCTCGGCCAGCGACGACGCGACCAAGAAAGAGATCGCGACGCGTATTCAGGAGCATGTGATGGACAACGTGAACTATCTGATGATGGGCGAATACATCATCCCGCAGGCGCGTCGGTCCAACATCGAAGACATGATCCCGTCGCCGGTGCCGGTGTTCTGGAACATGACCAAAGCGGCAGAGTGATCTGCCTTGAGAGGCGCGCTGCGACGCGCGCCTCTCACCCCTACGACCGCAAGGAGCCTTCGGCATGTTTTTCTATATCCTCAAACGCATATTGGCCACGATACCGGTGATGGTGATCGTTGCGATTTTTGTGTTTCTCTTGCTGCGGCTGACGCCCGGTGATCCTGCCGCGATCCTTGCCGGTGATGCTGCCACCCCTGCGCAGCTTGAACGTATCCGTGACAGTCTGGGGCTGAACGACCCGTTGCTGGTGCAGTTCGGCACATGGATGGGCCAGCTGCTGCGCGGTGATCTGGGCACATCGCTGCTGTCGAATACCTCGGTTGCGGGGATGATCGGCGACCGTTTGGGGCCGACGTTGAATATCGCGCTGATGACGATTGTGATCTCGGTCGCTTTGGCCGTGCCGATGGGGGTGATTGCCGCCTGGCGTCACCGGTCCTGGGTGGATTTCCTTGTGATGTCATTTTCGGTGCTCGGCTTTTCCGTGCCGGTCTTTGTGATCGGCTATATCCTGATCCAGATTTTCGCCATCGACCTGAAATGGGTGCCGGTGCAGGGCTATAAATCGCCAACCGATGGCATCGGGCCGTTCTTTAGCCGTGCGATCCTGCCGTCGCTGACGCTGGCCACGATCTATATCGCACTGATCGCGCGGATGACGCGGGCGTCGATGCTTGAGGTTCTGGGCGAGGATTATATCCGCACCGCCCGTGCCAAGGGGGTGCGCGAGAATGTCGTGCTGTTCCGCCATGCGCTGCGCAATGCGGCGGTGCCGATCCTGACCATCATCGGCACGGGCTTCGCGCTACTGATCTCGGGCGTGGTGGTGACCGAGAGCGTGTTCAACATCCCCGGGATCGGGCGGCTGACGGTCGATGCCATTCTTGCGCGCGACTATCCGGTCATTCAGGCGATGATCCTGCTGACCGCGGGCATCTATGTGACGGTCAATCTGTTGATCGACATTTCCTATTCATTCTTCGATCCAAGGATCCGGTACTGATATGACGCAGATCCCAAGCTCTCGGCACAGCGCCTTTCAAGTTGTGACCGGTTTATTCTCTGTCCCCAAAGCGATGCGGACCGGCGTAGGTCCGACGATTGCGGCGGTGATCCTTGTGGCGATTGTCCTCGCGGCGGTGCTGGCCCCTTACTATGTGCCCTATAACCCGCTTGAGATGAATGCGATGGCGCGGCTGAAGCCGCCGTCGGACGACTTCTTGCTGGGCACTGACCCTTACGGCCGCGATATCTTTAGCCGCGTCATGACGGGGGGCCGTGTGTCGCTGCTGATCGGTATCGGGGCGGCGGTGGTCAGTGTCGCCGTGGGGCTGCTGATTGGTCTGGTCGCAGGCTATTTCCGGCTTGCCGACAGTATCATCATGCGGATCATGGACAGCTTGATGGCGATCCCCGCGATCCTGCTGGCGATTGCACTGGTCGCCCTGAACGGGCCGAGCGTGACATCGGTGATCATCGCGATCACCGTGCCGGAGGTGCCTCGCGTCGTGCGTCTGGTCCGGTCGGTGGTGCTGACCGCGCGCGAAGAACCCTATGTCGAGGCAGCTATCGCGCTTGGGTCATCGATGCCCAAGGTCTTGTTGCAGCATCTGATGCCCAACACCTTTGCGCCGCTGATCGTGCAAGGCACCTATATCTGCGCCTCTGCCATTCTGATCGAGGCGATCCTGAGCTTTCTGGGGGCGGGCGTGTCGACCGAGATCCCCACATGGGGGAATATCATGGCCGAGGGGCGGAGCTATTTCCAGATCAAGCCGGGGCTGATCTTCTGGCCGGGGTTGATGCTGTCTTTGTGTATTCTGGCGATCAACCTGTTGGGCGATACGGCCCGCGATATCCTTGATCCACGTATGAAAAAGCGGGAGGTGTGAGATGGAATTCAAGTCCAAAGACTTTACCGATGCCAAACGCGTGCTGAAAATCCGCGGGCTCACCGTGGGATTGGCGGGGCGGCCCAAGGCTGATCCGGTGTTGCGCGGGATCGATCTGGATATCCGCGCGGGCGAGACCCATTGTCTGGTGGGCGAAAGCGGGTCGGGCAAATCTGTCACGTCGCTGACCGCCATGGGGCTGTTGCCCAAGGATGCGCTGGAGATTCAGGGCGGGTCGATTGATCTGGAAGGGATCGAGATCACCCAAGCCAAGCCCGCGCAGATGCGGGCCTTGCGGGCGCGGCGGATCGCGATGATCTTTCAGGAACCGATGACCGCGCTGAACCCCGTTTTGCGGGTGGGCGAGCAGATCGAGGAAGTGTTGAACATGCACAGCGATCTGTCCCGTGCCGAGGCCAAGGCCCGCACCATCGATATGATGGAGCAGGTGCATCTGCCGGATGTGGAACGGATCTATGCCGCTTTCCCGCATCAGCTGTCAGGCGGGCAACGGCAACGGATCATGATCGCGATGGCGTTGATCCTTGACCCTGATCTGTTGATCGCGGACGAGCCGACGACGGCGCTGGATGTGACGACGCAGTTGCAGATCCTCAAGCTGATTTCAGAGATGCAGGAACGCCACGGCACGGCGGTTTTGTTCATCACGCATGACATGGGTGTGGTGGCAGAGATCGCGGATACCGTGAGCGTCATGCAGAAGGGGCGCATCGTTGAAAGCGCGCCGATCCGGCAGCTGTTGACCGCGCCCAAGGAAGACTACACCCGCAAGCTGTTGGAGGCGGTCCCGAACCTTGATCCGCGCGCCCCTCGGGCAACGGCGGAGGCGCTGGATGTGATCACCGTGGACGGGCTAGAAATGACCTATGGCGGGGGCGGTTTCTTTCGCGCCAGCCAAGGGGTGCGGGCGGCGCAGGATGTGAATTTCACCATCCAGCCGGGGCGCACCCTTGGGATCGTGGGCGAAAGCGGGTCGGGGAAATCGACCGTGGCCCGCGCCATCATGCGGTTGATCGACCCTACGGCGGGAAAGGTGACCGTTGCCGGGACCGAGATCGCGCAGCTGTCGCGCCGTCAGTTGCAGCCGCATCGCAAGCATTTCCAGATCGTGTTTCAAGACCCTTACCGGTCGCTGAACCCGCGCTGGACCGTGGCGCGCAGCCTGTGCGAGGGGCCGATCAACTTTGGCACCAGCCGCGCCGATGCGATGGAACACGCCGCCGAGCTGATGGAGCTGGTGGACCTGCCACGGGATGCTCTGGATCGCTATCCGCATCAATTCTCGGGCGGGCAGCGCCAACGGATCGCCATCGCCCGCGCTGTTGCAATGAAGCCCGATCTGCTTGTCGCGGACGAGGCCGTGTCGGCGCTGGATGTCAGCGTGCAGGCGCAGGTGCTTGATCTGCTGGATGACGTGCAGGAAAAATTCGGCATCGCGATGCTATTCATCACCCATGACCTGCGGGTCGCGGCGCAGATTTGCGACGAGGTGCTGGTGATGCAGAAAGGCGTTGTCGTCGAACATGGACCCGCGGGCGAGGTGCTTGCCGCGCCGCGCCATGACTATACCCGCAACCTGATCGAGGCCGCGCCCGGCCGGCATTGGGATTTCGCCAACTTCCGTGCGCTGGACCGCACGACCCCCGTGACAGGAGCCACCCTATGACCACCATTCCAAAGATCGAATCCTTTGCCAGCGATCTGACCGCGATCCGTCAGGATTTCCACGCCCACCCCGAACTGGGGTTCGAAGAGGTGCGGACCTCGGGTATCGTGGCGGCACAGCTGCGCGCCTATGGGGTGGACGAGGTACACGAAGGCATCGTCGGCACCGGTGTCGTCGGGCTGATCAAGGGGCAGGGGGGTGGCAACCGCCGCGTGGGTCTGCGCGCCGACATGGACGCGCTGCCGATCGAGGAAACCTCGGGCGTGGCCTATGCGTCGACCAACCCGGGGCGGATGCACGCTTGTGGTCACGACGGTCACACCACGATGCTGCTGGGGGCCGCGCGCTATCTGGCGGAAACCCGCGATTTTGACGGTACCGTGGTGCTGATCTTTCAACCCGCCGAGGAAGGTCTGGGCGGTGCGCGCCGCATGATCGCCGAGGGGCTGTTTGAAAGCTTCCCCTGTGACGAGATCTACGGGATGCACAACGATCCCAATTCGGAACCCAATGTTGTGTCCGTCACGCCGGGGCCCGCGATGGCGGGGGCGAGCTTTTTCGACATCACGATCAAGGGCACCGGCAGCCACGCCGCCGCGCCGCATCAGTCGAAAGACCCGATCGTTATCGGGTCCGCTTTGGTGCAACAGCTGCAAAGCATCGCCAGCCGCAATATCATCCCCACCAAGCCCATCGTTCTGTCGGTGACCAAGTTCAATGCGGGCTCTGCCTATAACGTGGTGCCCGATACGGCGACGATTGCTGGCACGATCCGCTATTTCCACGACGATGTGTCCCAGCTCGCCGATCAGCGCATCCGCGATATCTGTGCGGGTATGGCGCTGTCTTACGGGGTGGAGATTGACGTGGACCTGCGCAATGTCTTTGACGTGTTGATGAACGACCCCGATCTGACCACCGCATATGTCGCAGCCGCCGCAGATGTGGTGGGCGCTGACCTCTCGTCAGAATCGACCGAGCAGGCCACGGGATCAGAGGATTTTGCCGATATGCTGAAAGTCGTGCCCGGTGCCTATTGCCGTGTCGGACACGCGGGAAATGTGCCGCTGCATAATCCGGGCTTTGTGCTGGATGACGCGATGCTGCCCGTGGGGGCGTCGATCTATGCGCGCATCGTGGAAACACGTCTGCCCAAGGCCTAAAGATACTCTATCATCAAAAAACGTCTGGCGGTGCCGCAGATTACGGCATCGCACGAGGGAGGAGACCCGACATGACCAATCCGCTTGAGCTGCCGTTTGACACGGACGAGATGATCGCAGGGCTGCGCCCCTGGATCGAAACCGAAAGCCCGACCTTTGACGCGGGGGCCGTGAACCGGATGATGGATCTGGTGCAGCATGATCTGGCGGCCTTGGGCGCGCGGGTTGAACGGATCCCGGGCCGGATGGGGTTTGGCGACAGCGTGCGCGCCACCATGCCCCACCCCCGCGCCGGCGAGGGGGGGATTCTGCTCTTGGGGCATATGGATACGGTGCACCCTGTGGGCACGTTGCAAAAGCTGCCGTTCCGCCGCGAGGGGGGGCTTTGTTATGGCCCCGGGCTGATGGATATGAAGGGCGGCAATTATGTCTTCCTTGATGCGCTGCGCAAATTGCTGGCCGCCGGGGTCGAAACTCCACTGCCTGTCACCGTGCTATTCACGCCGGATGAAGAGGTTGGCACACCGTCGACCCGCGCATTGATCGAGGCCGAGGCCAAGCGCCACAAATATATCCTTGTACCCGAACCTGCCTGCCCCGACGGCGGCGCGGTGATCGGGCGCTATGCCATCGCGCGGTTCAACCTGCAGACCCGCGGCAAACCCAGCCACGCGGGATGGGCGCTGAAGGATGGCGTATCGGCGATTGCCGAAATGGCAAAGCATGTCGCCGTGATCGAAGGCATGACCAGCGACGACTGCACCTTCTCGCTGGGGGTGTTCAACGCTGGGCAATGGGTGAACTGTGTTTCCTCTGTCTGCGATGCCGAAGTCCTGTCGATGGCCAAGACCCAGGAACAACTGGATGCGGGCATCGCCAAGATGATGGCGTTGAACGCGGACCAGGGGAATGTGGTGATGGAGGTCACGCGCGGTGTGACCCGCCCCGTCTGGGAACCGGACCAGCCCGGCACGATGGCGATGCTGGGGGTCGCGCAAGAGATCTCGCGCGAGCTGGGGTTCGAGATCACCGGCCAATCGGCAGGCGGCGGATCGGATGGGAACTTTACCGGTTACCTCGGATTGCCCACGCTCGATTCCATCGGGGTCCGGGGGCAGGGGCTCCATACGTTGAACGAACATATCGAAGTCGACAGTCTGGTAGAGCGCGCAAAGCTGGCCGCGGGGCTTTACTGTCGGCTTGGGGCATAGGGGCCGTAAAGGGGGCACAGCGCCAGCAGCACGCGATATCAGCGCGGTTCCGAATAAAATCGAAAAAACGAAGTTTTTTGAAAAAAGCTGTTGCAGCCCCCAAATCACAGGTCTATAGAGCGTTCTACCGGAGACGCAAAGACGCAGACACGGGGCGCTAGACGGAGACGACGGGTTACGGTTCGGGTCTTACGTAGCGGGAAAATTCTGAGGTAATTGAGGCGGG
>FUFK010038543.1_pt1 | contig 95349 bp, 91 predicted proteins | sample 1021851 | NCBI WGS metagenome assembly FUFK01 (sample SAMEA51879418, study PRJEB19060) | metagenome
CCGTCCCGCCGTTGGTAACGCCGGATGATATCGTCACCGCCCTGCAGAATGCCGTCTTCTATGAACGCTACGAAGAGGATGACAGGGCGATCACCGACGCTGCCCGCACCACGCTTGACGCGGTTGAGACGCAGGTCGGCTGGGCGCAGACCTTTGATTTGACGTTGGACGGTTTGTCGCTGGCCTCGATTTATTTCCTCGCAGCGATTGGGCTGGCGATCACCTTTGGGCAGATGGGGGTCATCAACATGGCCCATGGCGAGTTTATCATGATGGGCGCCTATACGGGCTATGTCGTGCAACTCATCGTCCCTGACTACACGGTCTCGCTGCTCATCGCGCTGCCGCTAGCCTTTGCCGTTACCTTTGGGGCGGGTGTCGCAATGGAGCGGCTGGTGATCCGGCATCTCTACCATCGCCCGCTTGAAACCTTATTGGCGACCTTCGGCATCTCGATCGCCTTGCAGCAAATCGCCAAGAATATCTTTGGCACTCAGGCCCGCCCGCTGACATCGCCTGAGTGGCTTCGGGGCGCGCTCGTGATCTCGGATGTGGTTCAAATCAGTTACATCCGCATTGCCATATTCGTGCTGGCGCTGATCTTTCTATTTTTGCTGCTGTATATCCTCAAGCGCACGCGCCTTGGTTTGGAGGTGCGCGCGGTGACGCAAAACCCGGGCATGGCGGCTTCAATGGGCATCAACCCTGACCGCATCAATATGATGACCTTTGGGCTGGGGTCCGGCATCGCCGGGGTCGCGGGCGTCGGCATCGGCCTTTATGCGCAGGTCACCTCTGAAATGGGCGCGAACTATATCGTGCAAAGCTTCATGACCGTCGTAGTGGGCGGTGTTGGATCGGTATTCGGCACGCTGGCCGGAGCGGGGCTGATTGGCTTCCTGCAAAAGGGGATCGAGTGGTTGAACCCGTCCAACACACTGGCGGCACAGACCTACATGATCCTTTTCATCATCCTGTTCATTCAATTCCGGCCCAAGGGCATCGTCGCCCCCAAAGGCCGGGCAGCGGCGGATTGAGCCATGACCCAGACGCACAGCCAACGACGGTCTTTCATCGGCCGCAATCCTTCGGTTCTCTACTTCCTTGCCGCACTGGGTCTCTTTACAGTCCTTGTGACGGTGATGTCCGAAGCCGCCGGTACCGGTCTTGTCTCAACCTCCTTCGTCAAGACATTGGGCAAAGCCCTGTGTCTTTGCCTCGTGGCCATCGCGATGGATGTCGTTTGGGGGTATTGCGGCATCCTTAGCCTCGGTCATTTCGCCTTTTTCGGGATCGGCGGCTACGCCATCGGGATGTGGCTCATGTATGCGCGGACGGAAAACATCGTCGCGGAAAGCCTCGCAGGTCAGGTCATCCCGCCAACCCCGCAAGAGATTTCAGACGCCATCGGAAACCAGATTTTCGGTGTCGTCGGCTCATCGGAATTCCCATTGATCTGGGCCTTCGCGGACAACCTTTTTATCCAATTGGCCTTCGTCGTGCTGATCCCCGGCGCCCTTGCGCTGGTCTTTGGCTGGCTCGCATTCCGCAGCCGCGTCAACGGCGTTTACCTGTCGATCCTGACCCAAGCCATGACACTGGCGCTCGCGCTCTACCTGTTTCAGAACGACAGCGGTTTGCGTGGCAACAACGGTCTGTCGGGCCTGCAAAACATCCCCGGCTTCGCCGAAAGCGGCCAAGACGTGGTCTCCATCGTCTTTTTCCTCGCCTCTGCCTTGGCGCTTGCTCTGGGCTATCTGTTTTTCGCATGGATCACCGACAGCAAGCTGGGCAATGTCATCCAAGCCATCCGTGACGATGAATCGCGCGTTCGTTTTCTGGGCTACCATGTAGAGAGCTATAAGCTCTTCGTCTTCACCATCACCGCCATCGTCGCAGGCATCGCCGGCGCGCTTTATTACCCGCAAGCGGGCATCATCAACCCGGCTGAAATCGCCCCCATCGCGTCGATCTATCTCGCGGTATGGGTCGCCATCGGCGGGCGTGGCCGGCTTTACGGTGCGGTGATCGGTGCGGCGGTGGTCTCACTTTTGTCCAGTTGGTTTACGGGCGGCGGCGCGCCCAGCATCAATCTGGGGGTCTATACGATCCACTGGGTTGATTGGTGGCTGGTGCTGCTTGGCCTGAGCTTTGTACTTATCACGCTGTTTGCCCCCAAGGGCATCGGCGGCCTCTTTGACAAACTGGTGCGCAAGTCATGAGTTCTCTTTTGGAAATGTCCGGAATTTCGAAATCTTTTGACGGGTTTCAGGCGATCAAGAACCTTAGTCTACAGATCGGTGAGCCGGAATTGCGCGCGGTGATCGGCCCCAATGGCGCGGGCAAGACGACCTTCATGGACATCATCACCGGCAAGACAAAGCCGGATGAAGGCTATATTCTGTTTGGTGATGACAGCCGCTCTCTTATTGGCATGTCGGAAAGCCAGATCGCGATGCTTGGGATTGGGCGCAAGTTTCAAAAGCCGACAGTGTTTGAGGCGCAAACCGTGCGCGAAAACCTTGCCATGGCGCTAAAGAACCCGCGTGGTACATTCTCGGTGCTGTTCCACCGCAAGACCTCGGAAGGGGCGGCGCGGCTTGAAAAGATCGCCGATGAGATCAACCTGACCGCCCATCTCTCCCGCCCTGCCGGAGAGTTAAGCCACGGGCAAAAGCAGTGGCTGGAGATCGGGATGCTGCTTGCGCAATCACCCCGCTTGCTGCTGGTGGATGAGCCCGCCGCAGGCATGACGGCGCATGAACGCGAACACACCACAGACATCCTGAAAAAAGCCGCCGAGACCCGCGCTGTTATCGTGGTGGAGCACGACATGGAGTTCGTGCGGCGGCTGAACTGCAAGGTGACCGTGCTGCACGAAGGGTCGGTGCTGGCCGAAGGGTCGCTGGATCATGTCACCAGTAACCAGACTGTTATTGACGTTTATTTGGGGCGCAGCGATGCTGGAGATTGAGAACCTAAACCTGAAATACGGGCAATCTCAGATACTTCATGAGGTCACGTTGAACGCGCCCGTGGGGCAGGTGACCTGTGTGACGGGCACCAATGGGGTCGGCAAAACCAGCTTGCTGAAAGCCATCGCCGGGCGGCATCCTTTTTCGGGCGGGCGGATCAGCCTTGATGGTGAGGAATTGCAACCGGGCCGTGCGGCCCTGTCGGCCAAAGCGGGCGTCGGATATGTGCCACAGGGGCGCGAGATATTCCCGCTGATGACCGTTCAAGAGAACCTTGAAACGGGCTTTGCCTGTCTTCCCAAATCCGAGCACAAGATCCCGGATGACATTTTTGAGCTTTTCCCGGTCCTTGCTGAGATGAAGGCCAGGCGCGGGGGGGACTTGTCTGGTGGGCAACAACAGCAGCTTTCCATCGCCCGGGCGCTTATTGCCCGCCCTAAGGTGCTGCTGTTGGATGAACCGACCGAAGGAATTCAGCCCAATATCATCCAGATGATCGGCCACACCATTCGCCTTCTGCGGGATCGGGGGGAATTGGCCATCGTGTTGGTGGAGCAGAATTTCGAATTTGCCTACCTCAATGCCGATCATTTCCACGTCATGCAGCGCGGCAAAATCACCCAATCGATCCCAAAATCCGAAGCCCAACGCACGCAACTCTTGGACGCGCTTGCGCTATAAGTGATCGCTGTTGCCNGTCTTGCGCGCAGGCCCGGCTTGCCCGNAAGGCGCAAAACCCTTCTATTATTGTGGCGCGGCGGGGCAGCAAAGTCTTGACTTCCCGACCGTCAAACGGTGTACCTGCGCGAAACCTGAAATAGCCCTAGGAAGGGACCATCATGCACGCCTATCGCAGCCATACCTGTGCCGATCTGAGCCTTGAGAACAAGGGTGACACTGTGCGCCTGTCCGGCTGGGTGCACCGGGTGCGGGACCACGGCGGTGTGCTGTTTTTGGACCTGCGCGACCATTACGGGATCACTCAGGTCATCTGCGACCCTGACAGCCCGGCCTTCGCCGAGATGGAAAAGGTCCGCGCGGAATGGTGCGTGCGCATTGATGGCACCGTAAAGGCGCGGGACGAAAGCCTTGTGAACCCCAAGCTGCCCACCGGCGAGATTGAGGTCTATGCGCGCGACATCGAAGTGCTGGGTTCCGCTGCTGAACTGCCGCTTCAGGTCTTCGGCGAGCAAGAATACCCCGAAGAGACGCGCCTGCGCTATCGCTACCTCGACCTGCGTCGCGAGAAGATGCAAAAGAACATGGCGCTGCGNTCCGACGTTGTGACCTCCATCCGCAAGCGCATGTGGGATCAGAACTTCCGTGAGTTCCAGACGCCGATCATCACCGCGTCTTCCCCCGAAGGTGCGCGCGACTTCCTCGTGCCCAGCCGTCTGCACCCCGGCAAGTTCTACGCCCTGCCGCAGGCGCCGCAGCAGTTCAAACAGCTGCTGATGGTCTCGGGCTTTGATAAATATTTCCAGATCGCGCCCTGCTTCCGCGATGAAGACCCGCGCGCCGACCGCTCGCCCACCGATTTNTACCAGCTCGACATGGAGATGTCCTTTGTCACCCAGCAGGACGTTTTCGACACGATCCAGCCGGTGATCGCAGGCATCTTCCAAGAGTTCGGCGGCGGCAAAAAGGTCGATGAGACCTGGGAGCAGATTTCCTACAAGGATGCCGCGCTGTGGTATGGCTCGGACAAGCCCGATCTGCGCAACCCGATCAAGATGCAGGTGGTCTCGGACCATTTCCGCGATTCCGGCTTCGCGATTTTCGCCAAGCTGCTGGAGCAGGATGGCACCGAAATCCGCGCGATCCCCGCGCCCAAGGGCGGCAGCCGCAAGTTCTGCGACCGCATGAACGCCTTTGCTCAAAAAGAAGGTCTGCCCGGCATGGGCTATATCTTCTGGCGCGATCAGGGCAACGGGATGGAGGCGGCTGGCCCGCTGGCCAAAAACATCGGCCCCGAGCGCACCGAGGCGATCCGCCAGCAGTTGGATCTGGGTGTCGGCGACGCGGCCTTCTTCCTCGGTGGCAAGCCGAAGTCGTTTGAAGCAGTCGCAGGCCGCGCGCGGAACGTGATCGGCGAGGAGTTGAACCTTACCGATAAGGACCGCTTCGCCTTTGCATGGATTGTGGATTTCCCGATCTACGAGCGTGACGAAGAGACCGGCAAGATCGACTTCGAGCACAACCCCTTTTCCATGCCGCAGGGCGGGATGGAGGCGCTGCAGGGCGATCCGCTCAAGGTGCTGGGCTATCAATATGACCTCGCTTGCAACGGCTACGAACTGGTCTCAGGCGCGATCCGGAACCACAAGCCCGAGATCATGTTCAAAGCGTTTGAGATCGCAGGCTATGGCGAAGACGAGGTGCGCAAGCGCTTTGGCGGCATGGTTAACGCCTTCCAATACGGCGCCCCGCCCCACGGCGGCTGTGCTGCCGGTATCGACCGGATCGTCATGCTGCTGGCCGAAGAGCAGAACATCCGCGAAGTCATCCTCTTTCCGATGAACCAGCGTGCCGAAGACCTGATGATGAACGCGCCTTCTGAACCCACCAGCGATCAGCTGATGGAACTGGGTCTGCGGGTCATCCCGCAGGAGTGATCCTGTCTGAATGAAGCGTCATCCCCGGCTCAGTCGGGGGTGATATTGCCCGGTAGGATGCCCAGCACCAGAACCGGGCAGCCGCCGCTGCGCCCGGCGGCGATGCGACTGATAAGCTTATGGGTGCCGGTGGTGCTGGCCCCGAACTTAGCGGCTACGGTCTTGTCGGTCTCATTGCCGAATTTGTCCAAGCAATTGCCGAGCGATTTGAAAAACCCGTTCGACAGTTCGCGCGTCACGATGACGCCGACATCGATCACCCCCGCTTCGAAAAAGCTGCGAAAGGCATAGAGGTCACGGTCGTAGGTCTGGTCTTTGCTGTTCCACTCATAGTCGAAAGCAACGCGGCTGCGCCAAAAGTCGACCATATGGTTGTGGATGAAGTCCTCGCGGATGATGCGGTCGACCTCGGGGGCACTGTCGCCCTTGCCAGCGGTAAGTTGCACCAACAGATCGGCTTTGATGCGCACTTCTTCGTGGAAATTTTCGGCCGCCGCATATTGCGCGAAACGGGTGGTGGCCGACATGCGGTTGCCCCCCGGCGCGCGGATTTCATTGCGGCTGATCGTGAACTGCCGCAGCACGCGGATGATCGCGGCCAGTTCTTCGGGCGCGCGCTGTTGCAGCACGGCGGCGGCGCTGCGGTAGCTGGTGACGGAGTAGCGATCGCGCAGATCGACGGGCAGCAGGTCTTCGACGAGCCTTTCATCGTCAAAAACCGCGTCGTCGATGCGCCGCGCCAGATTACTCAGCCGCGACACTGGAATTGTAGCTGTAGGTCTTCCAATCGGGTTTGTAATCCGCCTCGGCCTGATTGCCCCAAACGGTCCAGCCCTCGCGGACACCGCGCCCGAACAGTTCGAGGTAGGGGCCCCAAGAGCAGCTTTCGATCAGGTCATATTGCTCATCCGGCTTGCGCGAATGCTCCCGCTTGCGGGTCTGCATCATGTTCACCTGACGCCGCCCGGCATCCAAGGTGCGCACGTTCTTGCCGCGCACGCCGAACAGCAAAATTTCGGTCACATTGCGGAAATAGAACCCCACGCCGCGCCCGTCACTGCCACCGTCTTTGCGGATTTTGTGCCAAATGATGTTGGATTTATATTCAAATCCCCAAGCCTTGAGCACCTGCAGCCCCTCGGGCAACAGCGCGTTCGGCACCCACATGTAACAATGCGCGCGGTCTTCGAGGTGATCGGCCACGGGCAGGGCGCAGATGTCATCAACCGTCATCGTGGGATAACGGGCCAAGCGCTTATGCTCGGGCGCGACCTTGCCGGTGCGGTTGGTGAAGCGCCACGGCGGGTCCGCCATGACGCATCCAAACCGATCTTTGCCCAGAAAGTCGCGTAGGTCTTGTGATGGATTATCGCTCATATCCAATATATTGCGTTTCCTCGGGCTTTCTTGCAACCGCTACCTGCCCAGAGGGGCTGGATATCCACAAGAACGTTAAGAGAACACGTTTATCAGGTAAGAGCGGCTTTGGTCAATCCTCAAGACTGTCTTCGCGCTTTTCCTCGATGAGCTTGGCTTCCTTTTCCTTACGCTTCAGGAACTTGTCGCCGAAGGCGTCGTTACGTTCCTCGCCGATGACCTTCTTGGCGCGGGTGAAAAGCTCGTCTTCTTCCTCGTCCATGTGATGCTCGTAGTCATGCTTGAGTTGCTTGAAACGAGTCAGCCAAGCAGAGGACGACATATCGGTTTCGCGCAGCTCTTCCATGATATCGTCAAGCTGCTGGTGTTCGTGAACCGAATGGCGCGCGTGATCTTGGCCCCATGTTTCGGACATCAGCGTAGAATAAAAGGTCTCTTCTTCGGCGGCGGCGTGGGATTTCACGTCATGGTAAAAACGGTCCCAAGCCTTGCGGCGCTCGGCGCTGTCGCCTTCGGTGTCGGCAATGGTGTTGAGCATGGCGCGGTGTTCATCATGATCTTCTTTGATCGCGTCATAGATGGAGGGCATGGGAAAAATCCTTTGGTGTTACCTGTGGGTAACGCCGAAGCCACCGGCAGGTTCCCGCCTTAAAAGACCGCGCCCTTCGCCGCTTGGCTGGCGACCTGTTGGAACAGCCCGCCTGTTTGGGCGTGAAATGCCGCCAAAGTAACGACCACCAGCCCCAGAACATTCGCGCCCACGACGATCCAATCGACCGGCTTTGCGGGTTTGGCGCTGTCCTTGGCGTGGTGCTGGGTCATCTCACCCTCCGGGGGTCGCTTGCGTTTAGCATAATGCTGCAGGCTGAATGTGGCATGAATGTGTAGCCGGGATGCCAAGACTGGGGTCTGGTGGGATTATTTCAAGTTTATTCATCTTGGCGGCCTGTAAAGCGCGGTGCATAACTTTGCTATGAACAGCAGATCAGACCCGCGCCCTGTCGGGCCCACGATAGAGAATTGGGCCGAGCCCCAACGGCCCGCCGGTGAGGTGCTCTCCGGGCGCCATGTGGTGTTGGAACCGCTTTCGGCAGAGAAGCACGCCGCGCTGCTCTACCCCGCCTATGTGGGGGAGGATCACGTTTGGGATTATCTGCCCTACGGGCCATTCTCTTCGGCGGCGCAGTATCACCGCTGGGTGCGCGATAGTGCAGCGCAAGTCGATCCGTATTTCATGGCGGTGAAAGACCGCGCGCGGGATCAATGGGTGGGCGTGGTAAGCTTTCTGCGGATCAAGCCTGAGGCAGGCAGTATCGAGGTGGGCCACATCAACTTCAGCCCCGCCCTACAGCGCACCCCCGCGGCGACCGATGCGATATTCCTGATGATGCAATGGGCCTTTGAGGCGGGCTACCGGCGGTTCGAGTGGAAGTGCGACGCGCTCAACCGTCCGTCCCGCCGCGCCGCGCAGCGGTTGGGGCTGAGCTATGAGGGTGTCTTTCGGCAAGCAACCATCGTTAAGGGGCGCAACCGCGACACGGCTTGGTTCGCCGCGATCGACACGGAATGGCCCGCGCTGAAAGAGGCGTTTGAAGCTTGGCTGTCCCCCAGTAATTTTGACGGGCAGGGGCAACAGAAGGAACGGCTTGGCGATCTGACCCGCCTTGTTCGTGTAACGCGCGACCCGATGCTTTAAGTGACCTGCCTGCCGGGTGGGTTAAATCGCAATTTTCTCAGTCAATCGGATCTGGATCATTCCGGCTATGGTCGCGGCCTCTGATCCCGCGGGTTGGCCGAGTGCGCGTTTGTGGGCCAAAGCCCTCGCCGCCTCTTCCCGCCTAAGGTCATTCGCGGAACGGGCAACGCCGCAGAGGAATTGCGCGACATAATCAAGCGTGGGCTCATCCGGTTTGCCGCCGAGGACGCCCGCGATATGGGCAATGTCATCTTGAAAGCCGATTCGGTCCGGGGAGATATCTTCATCAGGGAGGGCGCGCAGGCCCACGGGACGACGCTCTTCGGGGAGGGTTTTCAGAATGGCCTGCTGAAAGGATGACAGCGATGTAATCGGCTTCGCGATAAACCCATCGACCCCGGCCGCGCGGGCATCAGGCTCCATATGGCTGTCGCCAGAGATGGCGATAATCGTTTCCACCCGTGGCGTGCTTTGTGTGAGTTCGGCGATCAGGTCCAGACCGCTGCCGTCAGGCAGGCCAAGGTCGACCAACGCCACAGCGGGGCGATAGACCTGTAGATGGCGCCGGGCAGAGCGCAAACTATCTGCCCGCCTGATCCGCGCGCCAGAGCGTAGACAGAGCAGGCGCATCGCCTCGCAAGCGAAACGGCTGTCTTCCACCACCAAAACGGTGAGACCCAGCAGCGGTCGCTCCGCCGTGGGGGTGGGGGTGGTTCTTTCAAAAGGGTCGGTGTCGTCCATGATCGCCTCCAACAACATCTGCTACGCTATCGTTACGCCGCGTTGGCTAACGACGCGTTAACGTGACGCATTGTTGTTCAGCGGACGGGCGGGCATAAAGCTGGCAAATCACGAGGAGCACCCAAGATGATCGGACGTCTTAACCATGTGGCCATCGCCGTGCCGGATCTCGATGCGGCGGCGGATCAGTATCGCCACGCGCTTGGCGCCAAGGTCGGCGCGCCGCAGGCCGAACCGGATCACGGGGTGACCGTGATCTTTATCGAACTGCCCAACACCAAGATCGAATTGCTGCATCCTTTGGGCGATGACAGCCCGATCAATGGCTTTTTGGAAAAGAACCCGGCGGGTGGCATCCACCACATCTGCTATGAGGTCGATGACATCATCGCGGCGCGCGATCACCTGAAATCCACCGGCGCGCGGGTGCTGGGCTCGGGCGAGCCCAAGATCGGCGCCCATGGCAAGCCAGTGCTGTTCCTGCACCCCAAAGATTTCAACGGCGCGCTCGTCGAGCTTGAGGAGGTCTGAGTATGGGCATTGTTTCGGGCCTCGTGCTCTTTGCCGTTATCTGGTCGATGACATTCATGGTCGCCCTGCCGATTCGGGTGCAAACTCAAGGGGACGCAGGCGAGGTCGTGCCCGGCACCCATGCGGGCGCGCCGGCGCAGCATCATCTGGGGCGCAAGGCGCTTTGGACCACGTTGGTCGCTGCAATCATCTGGGCGATCAGCGCCACGGTCATCCTGTCGGGCTGGATCAGCGTGGCGGATATCGAAGGCTGGCTGCATCCGAATGTGGCACCAACACATGGTACAGGTGGGTAAAGGTCGCCGCTCCTAAGATCGGGATCAGCAGGTTCAGCAGCGGCACCGACAGCGGCACCGCCATCAGCACCCCGGCCAGCCAGATCGTGCCCGCATGGCGGCGGCGCAGGCGTTTCGCCTCGTCCCGGCCATGGCGGCGCAGCGCGGCGAGGGTGAAATATTCGCGCCCCAGCAAGAACCCGTTCAGCCCCCAAAAAATGAACAGCGCCGCCGGGGCGAAGAGCAGGTATAGGATCAGCGCCAGCAGGTTTGCCCCCACCAGCACGCCCATGAAGTTGACGGTATCGCGGATCGCATCGCCGATGCCGACACGGTGCGCCGGGGGCAGATGGGGGTAGTGCACCTCTTCCACCGCATCGGCCACGTCATCCAGAAACATCGATGTAATCGCCGAGGCGACAGGCACCATCAAAAAGACCGAAAGCACCATCAGCAGGATCAGCGCGCTCCAACTCAGCAGATCATCGAGCCAGTTGACCTCGCCCAGTACCGGAAGCCAAGCGTCTTCGGGCGTGATCCAATCCACCAGATAGGCAAAGCCCGCCGTCGCCGCGACCAGCAGCGCCAGCGACAGGCCCACGCCGAGCAGGACCACCTTGCGAAAGCGCGCATCGCCCAGTTGACCAAGTGCGCGGGTAAAGGACCTGAGGATCGCGCTTACAGCCATGTGGTGATCTCGTCGATGTCAGGGCGCGGGCGTTCTGGTGGGGCGGCGGTTTCGGTGCCGATATGGATGATCCCCGCGATACGCTCATGCGGGGCGAGGGCAAAGCCTTCCTCCATGAAGCCGCGGTCATGGGAAGGCCAACCGCTGAGCCAGTTTGCCCCCCAGCCTGCGGCAAGCGCCGCGTTGAGCAGCGCAAGGCAGACCGCTCCGACGGAATAGGTCTGCTCCAAAGGTGGGATCTTGGGCGAAGGCTTTTGCACTTCGATCACCGCCACGGCGAGGTTGCCTTGATCGAATTGGCCACGCCCCTTGGCGGTGTCCTCTGGCCCGAGGCCAAGGGCCGCGCCGCGTTTCTCAGCCACTTCGGCCAATCGCGCCATCGCCGCGCGGTCGATGACCACGAAACGCCACGGCTCCAGCTTGCCGTGATCCGGCGTGCGGGCGGCGGCGGTCAGAAGCGGGCGCAGCGCCTCGGCATCGGGCACCGGCAGACCAAGCGTCTTGGCAGGGCGCGAGCGGCGGTTTTGCAGAAAGGCGAGGGCGGAAGGGTCAGCTACGGGCATTGCGGTCTCTTACAGGTCCAGTTGCCACGCCATATCGTCAATCGACTGGCGCAGGAAGGCATCAAAGGCGGGAGAGGGTTGGCGGGCGTGCAGGGACCGCGCCATCGGGTCCGGCGCGTCGATCTTGCTGCCCGCAAGCGCGGCGATCGTGGCATGGCCGCAGAAGGGGACATAGGCCTCGGAATAGCCGCCCTCATGCACCAGCACGAGTTTGCCGTCGCAGAGCTTGTCGGCGGTGTCGCGGATGCGCTTGGTCATTTCGGCAAAGGTGGCGGCGGTGGCCTGCATCCGCGCCAGTGGGTCGACGATTGCCGCGTCATAGCCGCAGGCAACGATAATCATGTCGGGGGCGAAGGCCTCAATCGCGGGGATCACCACGCGGTCCATCGCATGTAGGTAGGCGGTGTGGCCCGAGCCCGCGTGCATCGGCAGGTTGATGTTATAGCCTCCGCCAGCACCCCGCCCGCGATCTGCGAGGCCGCCGGTGTCGATCGGGTAGTTCCCCTCTTGATGCAGAGAGATCGTCAGAACGTCATCGCGGTCATAATAGATCGCCTCGGTCCCATTGCCGTGGTGCACGTCCCAATCCAGCACGACGACACGCTTTGCCAAGCCCTTGGCCTGTGCGGCCTCAATAGCGATAGCGATATTGGCCAAAAGGCAGAACCCGTTGGGCAGATCCGGCAGGCAGTGATGCCCCGGCGGGCGGCTGAGCGCATAGGCGTTGTCGAGATCGCCGCGTGCCACGGCGTCGACCGCGGCGATGGCCAGCCCGGCAGACAGCGCGGCCAGCTCATAACCGCCACGGGCGAAGGGGACCGCATGGCCCAAGTCTCCGCCGCCTGCATCAGAGAGACGCTTGAATTCATCGAGGTAGCTTTCGGGATGCACCCGTGCCAGCGCTTCACGGCTGGCCGGGGCGGCGCTGCGGGTATCGAGTTCGTCGAAGAGCCCCGTTACCTCCATGAGGTTTTTCATGCGGCGCTTGGTCTCGGGGTTTTCCGGCAGGCCGCCGGCCGCGAGGGGCTGCACCAGCCCGCCGACCGGCATGGTAAAGGCGTAGTTCCCGCCTGCGTGCCAGAAGCAGCGTTCGTCCCAAAAGAAACCTGTGGTCATCGTGTGATCCCCTTCATCCTTGCGGGGAAGGTGGCGCAGGGCAGCGGGATTGTCCATGGCGGGAAGGGTTCACACGGGCGGTGGTGCGTGGGGTGGGTGCGGGATTCGGTATTTCTAAAAGGATGAAGGGGGCAGGGGAACTCTTTGAGCGGCGCTGCGGTCAGTTTGCCTCGGCCAGTAGGGCAGCGACATCGAGGGGGGCGTTGACCATTTTGAGATCGCCTTGTGCATCGCGGGGCCAGTCGGCTTGGGGCCGGTCCCGGTACAACTCGACACCGTTGTTGTCGGGATCGCGCAGGTAGACCGCTTCGCTGACACCGTGATCGGCGGCGCCGTCCAATGTGATGCCAGCCTCAAGCACCCGGCGCAGGGCGCGCGCCAATTGCTGTCGGTCAGGGTAGAGAAAGGCGCTGTGGTAGAGGCCGGTATGGCCCGGCGGCGGCGGTGTGGCGCCCGCGCTTTCCCATGTGTTCAGCCCGATGTGGTGATGATAGCCGCCCGCGCCNAGAAANGCNGCCTGATCGCCGTAGCGTTGGGTCACGGCAAAGCCCAGCAAGTCGCCGTAAAAATGAATGGCGCGGTCAAGGTCAGCGACCTTGAGGTGTATATGGCCGACGGTTGCGTGGTTCATCGCTTGGTCCTTTTGCTTTCCAGTCAAGATGGCAGCGAGAGGGGGCAGGCGCAATTGCGCAGGAGGGCAGGGGGGCTGTGCGGCATTGCGCGCAGCCCCGGTCTGTCAGCCGACCATGCCGACGATCTCATAGGTGCGCTTGAGGATCGGGGTGGTGATTTCGCGGGCCTGTTCCGCGCCCCGGGCGAGGATGCGGTCGATCTCGGGCTCATCGGCCATCAGGCGCTGCATTTCGGCGGTGATCGGGCCCATTTTGGACACGGCCAGTTCTGCCAGCGCGGGTTTGAAAGTGCCAAACTGCTGGCCGCCGACTTCGGCCAAGACTTGATCGATGGTCTGGTCGCTGAGGGCGGCGTAGATGTTCACGAGGTTGCGCGCTTCGGGGCGGTCCTTCAGGCCCTCGGCCTCGGACGGCAGAGCGTCGGGGTCGGTCTTGGCCTTGCGGAACTTCTTGGCGATCGTGTCGGCATCGTCGGTGAGGTTGATGCGGCTGGCAGGGGATGGATCGGACTTCGACATTTTCTTGGACCCGTCGCGCAGGGACATGACGCGGGTGGCCGCGCCTTCGATCACTGGTTCGGTGAGGGGGAAGAAATCGACGCCATAGTCGTGGTTGAACTTGGCCGCGATGTCGCGGGTCAATTCAAGGTGCTGTTTCTGGTCCTCGCCTACCGGCACATGGGTGGCGTGGTAGATCAGGATGTCGGCGGCCATCAGTGCGGGGTAGGCGAAAAGACCGAGGGACGCGGCCTCGGCGTTCTTACCGGCCTTGTCCTTCCACTGGGTCATGCGGCCCATCCAGCCCATGCGGGCGACGCAGTTGAAAATCCAAGCCAGTTGCGCGTGTTCGGGCACTTGGCTTTGGTTGATCAGGATGGACTTTTCCGGGTCGATGCCCGAAGCGATGAAGCCGGCGCAGAGTTCGCGGGTGCTGCGTTTGAGGTCTTCGGGCTTCTGCGGGACCGTGATCGCGTGCAGGTCGACCATGCAATAGATCGACTGAACGCCCTGTTCCTGAGCATCTGCAAAGCGTTTGAGCGCGCCCAGGTAGTTGCCCAGATGCAGGTCGCCCGAGGGCTGAATGCCGGAAAACACGCGCGGGGTGAATTGGGTCTCGGACATCGGGCGGCACCTCTGGGCTGGAAAGTCTTGCGCGGCAGGCTTACTTCTGGCCGCGAACCCCGTCAAGGAGCGCCCATGCAAGACCCTGATTTCCAACCCCCTGTGAACCCACTGCCGCCAGCTGTTATCGTGCTGTTTTTGGCCATTACTGGCGTTGAGGTGGTGTTGTCCTTGGCCGAGGCTGGGCTGGTCGGTGGCCCCGCTGCCGTAGGCTGGCGGCTGGCGCTGGTGCGCGACTTTGGCTTTTCGGGGCTGATCTTTGACGCGATGATCGGGGCGGGCCAGTACCCGATTGAGCACATCTGGCGGGTGGTGACCTATCCGTTCATTCATCTGGGCTTTACCCATGCGATCTTTGCCGTCGTGCTGTTGTTGGCGCTGGGCAAGTTGGTGGCCGAGGCGATGGGGCAGATGGCCTTTCTGGTGATCTTTGTGCTGTCGGGGATCGGCGGGGCGCTGGTTTATGGGGCGCTGTTAAACGATCCGGTTTGGCTCGCCGGGGCCTATCCCAATGTCTATGGGTTGATCGGCGGCTATAGTTTTGTGATGTGGCGGCGGCTGCTTGGCTCAGGCGGGCCGCAGTATCAGGCGTTCACGCTGATCGCCCTGCTGATGGGGCTACAGCTTTTCTGGGGCATCTTTTTTGAGACCGGCTTTTTGTGGGTCGCCGAGTTGGCCGGGTTCTTCTGCGGCTTCGGTCTGAGCTTCTTGGTCGCGCCCGGTGAATGGGCGCGACTGAGGGCGCGGTTGCAGCAGCGTTAACCGCGCCGAACCGCGCGTTTGAACTCGGACAAGCGGAAGGCGCCGATCAACTGGCCGATGCCAAAGTAGCTGATCGCGCCGATGGCGATCAGCAGCACGAGCGCCAGACCACGCCACCATGGCAGGCCCAGCATCGGTTGCAGGGCTGCATTGCCCAGCCAAAGGGCGACGCCCATCGCGGCGGAGGCCATGAGAATGCGCCAGATACGCTTGTGGAACCGCGCGTCGAACTTGGCCGCATCGCCAAACCGCCGCGCGCCGATGGCGAGGCAGGCAAACATCGTCCAGCCCGCCAGCGTGGTTGCAACAGCAGGGGCGATCCAGCCGATGAAGGGGGCAAGACCAACCGCGAGGGCCGCATTGACGACCATGGCGACCACAGCAAAGTAGAAGGGGCGGCGGGTATCTTCGCGTGCGAAATAGACCGGTTGCAGGATCTTTTGCAGCACGAAGGATGGCAGGCCGAGGCCGTAGATCATCACCGCTGTGGCAATCGCTGCGGTGTCATCAACGCCCGAGGCGCCGCGTTGGAACAATACGGTAACCAATGCGAAGGGCACCACCATCAGCGCCACTGCCGAAGGGATCGTCAAGGCCAGCGAAATCTCGGCGGCGCGGCTAAGCGCAGTTTGCGCGCCGTCGTTGTCCCCGGCGCGCAGGCGGCGCGAAAGGTCGGGCAGTAGCACGATGCCCACAGCGATACCCACCACGCCTAAGGGCAGTTGATAAAGGCGGTCGGCGGCGAAAAGCCATGAGACGGCCTTGTCATATTGGCTGGCGACCAGTTGCCCCACCACGAGGTTGATCTGCATCACGCCCGAGGCCAGCGCGGCGGGCAGGGCGATGACGATCATCGCGCGCATGTCGGGGGTCCAGCGCGGGCGGGAGGGGCGCAGCGGATAGCCCGCTTGGGCCGCGGCGCGCCAAGTCAGGGCAAGCTGCGCCACGCCAGCCACTGGGATCGACCAGATCAGCCAGAGCGCGACTTCGCCCCCGGTGAGGGCGGCAAAGGTCATGGCGGCGATGACGAAGATGTTCAGCAGTACCGGCGCGGCGGCGGCCACGGCAAAGCGTCCGGTGGCGTTCAGGATGCCGGAAAACAGCGCCGAGAGTGACATGCACAGGATATAGGGAAAGGCGATGCGGCCAAAGGCGACCGTCATGTCGAACCGGGGGTCGCCGACAAAGCCTTCGGCGGTCAGCCAGACCAACCCGGGCATGAAGATCATGCCCAAGGCGGTCAGCGCCAGCACCACCAGCGCCAATCCGTTGAAGGCATCGCGGGCGAATTTGCCAGCGCCTTCCTCGCCTTCTAGCTTCTTGGCGAACATCGGCACGAAGGCGGCGTTGAACGCGCCCTCGGCAAAGAAGCGGCGGAACATATTGGGCAGGCGGAAGGCGGCGACGAAGGCGTCCATCACCGGACCGGGGCCAATGAGCGACAGAAGCAGTACTTCGCGCAGGAAGCCGAGCACGCGGCTCAGCAGGGTCCAGACCCCAACGGTAAAGAAGCCGGACATAAGACGGATAGGTTTCATTGGGAGAGCCTTAGGTTGCGCTGGGTGATCCCTAGCGTGGCGGCTCATCCGGTGCAATGCGGGGTGATTGGCCCTGATGGGCCGCTTACCCCGCTTTGGCGGTACAACGCTTATCCGCCGGTCGGGTAGATAAAGCCGTTAACAGGATAGGTGCTGCCAAAGGCGCCGGGCTGGCTTTCGACCCGTACCGCGGACCAGTCGTTGCTGTCCGACACGTCGATGACGGCCATCTTCAGCGAGACTTGATTGCGTTTCCAATTGGCGTGATCCACCCGGATTTCGCGCGGCGAGACGACATCGGAAACCACAGCGATATGCCCCATCGGCAACGAGCTGGTCCCGCTAAAGGCCATGACGGCGCCAACGACCGGCTCATTGCCGCGTGGATAAAGCCCCTTGGCCTTGTCCCACCATGTCTCTGCATTGCCGCGAATCTGGATGCCGCTGACATTGCGGGCAAAGGGCACGCACCAAACGCGCTGGCCCTTGGCGCGCATGTCTTGGGCTGTCTGCACGGCCATGAAATGGCGCTGCGGATCTATTCCTGAGAAATCATAGGGCTGCGGGATGTCAGGCGCTTTGGCGCAGGCTGCCGTCAAAAGAAGTGTGGCGCAAAGGGCCATCAGGCCCCGGTTCGGCAGTGCTGCGCGTGTGACGCTCATAAGTCCCTCATTCATGGAATCCCGCGCTTCTGCCGGGTTGAAAGGGATTTTGAGGATCCCATGTCAAAAGCAAAGCGCGGAAATAGAGGGTGGCGGGATTTTGCCAGTCAAAGCGTGCCGAAGGAACCCTAGCCCTCGGCCCGCTCAACCCCTGCGGCAATCGCTTCGCGCAGACGTTTTTCCAAGGTCCGCTGCTTGGCCTCGGTATAGTATTTCAGGCCGAACATGTCTTTGACGTAGAAGGTATCGACCACCTGCTCGCCAAAGGTCGCGATGACGGCGTTGGCAATATAGACGTTTGAGCCAGCCAAGGTGCGGGTCAGATCATAAAGAAGGCCGGGCCGGTCGCGGGTGTCGACCTCGATGATCGTATAGATTTCAGACCCTTCGTTGTCGAAAGTGATATGGGTCGGCACCTTGAAAGCGCGTTCGCGTTTCTTGACCTTATCGCGCGATTTCAGCGCATCGCGGGCGACGATCTCACCGCGCAGGGTCTTTTCGATTGTGTCGCGCAGGCGCGGCAGACGCGACGCTTCATAGGCGTTGCCTTCGCTGTCCTGAATCCAGAAGGCATCGGTCACGAAACCGTCTTTGGTGGTATAGCTGCGCGCGTCGACGACATTGGCTCCGACCAGTGCAAGCGCACCCGCAAGCCGGGCAAAGATGCCCGGATGATCGGCCATGACAAAGCTGGCGCGGGTGGCACCGCGATCCTCATCCGGGTGCAGGTCGATGCGGATATCATCGTTGCCGATGTCGCGCAGCAGTTCCGCAAAGGCGACGTGGGCGGTGACATGCAGACCCTGCCAATAGGGCGGGTAGTGGCGGGCGGTCTCTTGCTGCAAAAGCTTGCGCGGCCAGTCGGAAAGCGCGGCGCGCAGGGCTTTCTTGGCCTCCGCCCCCCGGTTCTCACGGTTGAGGTCTTCAAGCCCGGTTTCAAGTGCCCGCTCGGTCTGGCGATAGAGGGCCCGGATCAGCACCGCTTTCCAATTGTTCCACGTGTTCGGCCCGACGCCGCGAATGTCGCAGACCGTCAGCACACAGAGCAGGTCGAGCCGTTTGACCGTCTGTACCGCCTTGGCAAAATCGCGCACCGTGCGCGGATCGGCGATGTCGCGTTTCTGGGCCATGTCGGACATCAGCAGGTGGTAGCGCACCAGCCATTCCACGGTGTCGACCTCATCGCGTTTCAGCCCCAGCCGCGGGCCGATGCGCCGCGCGAGTTTCGCGCCGATGATCGAATGATCCTCGGGTCGCCCTTTGCCGATGTCATGCAGCAGCAGTGCCACATAAAGCACCTTGCGATTGACCCCGCGCTTCAGGATCGAAGAGGCAACGGGCAGTTCTTCTTCCAGCTCGCCTTTTTCGATCCGGGCGAGGTTGGCAATGCACTGGATGGTATGTTCGTCCACGGTGTAGGAGTGGTACATATTGAACTGCATCATCGCCACGATGGGCTCAAACTCAGGGATGAAGGCGCCCAAGACGCCCAATTCGTTCATCCGCCGCANNGANCGTTCGGGATTGCCGTGTTTCAACAGCAGATCAAGGAAGATGCGCCGCGCCTCNGGNGTGCGGCGCATGTCATCGTCGATCAGCGCGAGGTTGGCNTTNATCAGCCGCATNGCGTCNGGGTGGATCAGCATNCCNGTGCGCAGNGCNTCTTCNAAGATNCGCAGCAGGTTCANCTTGTCTTGNAGAAACTCTTGGTCGTCTTTTAGCGCGATGCGGTTGTGGACCACCTGAAACCCTTCGCGCATTTTCGGGCGGCGGCGAAAGATGCGCTCCAGCAGCGGCTCGGCCTTCATATGCGACGCTTCAAGCCCGCTGACAAAGATACGGGTCAGATCCCCCACCGCCGTTGCGTGGCGGAAATAGGCCTGCATGAAGATCTCGACGCCCCGCCGGCCCCCGATATCCTGATAGCCCATCGCTTGGGCAACCTGCACCTGCATGTCAAAGGTCAACTGTTCCGTCGCGCGACCTGCAATCAGGTGAAGATGCCCGCGCACGGCCCAGAGAAAGGCCTCGGCCTCGCGGAAGGTGTCGTATTCATCGGCGCGAAAGACACCGAGATCGACCAGATCGGCGACCCGGTCCACGTCATGGATGAACTTGGCAATCCAAAAGAGTGAATGCAGATCGCGCAGCCCGCCTTTGCCTTCCTTGACGTTGGGCTCGACCATATAGCGCTCACCCTGTTTCAGGTGGCGGTTGTCGCGCTCCTCCAGCTTGGCTTCGATGAAATCCTTCCCGGCGCCCGAAAAGAGGTCGTTCTTAAGGCGTTCGGAAAGCTCTTGGGCAAGGGTGAGATCGCCATCGATGAACCGGTTCTCCAGCAGAGCGGTTTGGATGGTGTAGTCATCGGCCCCAAGCCGCAGGCAATCTTCGATGGTGCGGGTGGCGTGACCTACCTTCAGCTTCAAATCCCACAGGATATAGAGCATCGATTCAATCACGCTCTCCGACCAAGCGGTGGCCTTGTAGGGGATGAGGAAAAGCAGATCGACATCGGAAAAGGGCGCCATCTCTCCCCGGCCATAGCCGCCCACGCCGATCATGGCGAGCCGTTCACCCTCGGTCGGGTTCGGATTGGGGTGCAGAACCTGCGTGGCGATCTGCAAGACGCAGCGCAGCAGTTGGTCGGTGAGATAGGTGTAGGAAGAGGTCATCGCCCGCGCATCAAAGGGCGATTCCGCAAAGCCCGCGGCGATTGCCTTGCGGCCTGCCTGCTGGGCTTCTTGGATGAGGGGGACGATCTCGGCCCTCAGCGCGGCACCTTCCAACGTGCTGTCGCGTTGCGAAAGGGCCTGCCAGACGGCTGTATCGTCAAAGATTTGTTCGGGCGCGCAAATCAGGCGCGGGTGTCGACGCGCGCCTGATGTTGTTGTCGGTTTCGCGAGGTCCAATTCAGAAACCAGCCCCGCCAAAGCCGCGCGGCGCTGGGTCTAGCACGACAACCCGGTTGTTGCGGATCGTGGCCACGGCCAGCGCACGTTCATTGGCGCCATCGCGGCGCAGACGGAAGATGCCGCTGGCCCCTTGGAAACCCGCCCCTTGGGTGAGGGCCGCACCGGAAAGCGCGTTGGATTTGCCGCTCTTTACCAAGGACCCGATCGCCGCGATCCCGTCAAAGGCCAGCCCGGCCAAAGGATGGGGGTCGCTGCCATAGGCCGCTTTGTAGCGGTTGGAGAAGGCACCGCTTGCCGCTGTGTCGGGCAGGGCAAACCAGCCGCCCTGCACGCCGGGTAGGGCCAGCGTTTGCTGCGGGATGTCCCAACGGGTCAGGCCGACATATTGTGTGGTCGCCGATTGGATCCCAGCTTCGGGCAGCAGCTCTGCGAAAAGTGGCAGGGCACTGGCCGAGGACGTTGTGAGGAACAGCGCATTCGCGCCACTGCCTTCGATCGTCGCCTTGACCCGCGGCACGGCAGCCACGACCGACTCTTGGCTCAGCGCGTAATCTACGGTGCCCGCCAGTGTCGCGCCATTGGCGCTGATCGCCTGAACAATCGCATCGCGGCCCAGTTGACCGGCAAGGTCCTGACCATGCAGCACGACCATTTTGTCTTTGCCATTGCGCTTGGCAAAGCTCACCAAACGGTTGGCGGTATTGGCAAAGGTCGGCCCAAGCACGAAGACATTGCCGCCCGCGATGGTCGGGTTGTTCGAGAAAGAGATCACATTGACCCCGGAAGAGGCCACCGCCACGCCGGCCGCATTGGCCGCCTCGCCGTAAACCGGCCCGAGGATGATCTTGGCCCCTTCATTCACCGCCTGAGAGGCAGCGGCAGCGGCTTTGCTGGCGTTGCCCGCGGTGCCATAGACGCGCAGGTCAATCTCGACGCCGCCAAGGTCGCGCATCGCAAGACGCGCTGCATTCTCAAGGTTTTTGGCCAGCAACTCATCGCTAGCAGAGCCACCGCGCGGCACCAAAAGCGCGACAGGAACGGGGGCAGAGGGGTCAATGCGCGGGCCGCCGGAATTGGCGCCGCCGATGGCGACGGGCTGACAGGCCGCCAGCAGGACCGCGAATAGAGGCAATAAGAGCAGGTGCATCTTCTTGCGGAAGGCTCGGAAACAGGCAATCATTTGTATTCACTCCCCGGTGGTGGCAAGACGACGACGGTCGCCGGAACATGGCCGCGATCATAGTCACTGCGAAAGGCGGGTCCAGCGTTGAAATTCCTCAAGACAGCTCTAGCCCCAGGACTTTATTTCGTGGGCGTCCCAATCGGCACCGCACGCGATATCACGCTGCGTGCGCTGGACACGCTCGCCGCGGCGGATCTGCTGGCGGCCGAAGACACGCGCAGCCTGCGCAGGCTTATGGAAATCCACGGGGTGCCGCTCAATGGACGCAAGGTAATCGCCCTGCACGACCACAGCGGCCCATCCGTGCAAGAGCGGCTTATCGCGGCCATCCGCGAGGGCAAATCGGTTGCCTATGCGTCAGAGGCGGGCATGCCCCTGATCGCCGATCCGGGCTTCGAGCTTAGCCGTGCCGCCGCCGAGGCGGGGGTGATGCAGACCTGCGCACCGGGGCCCTCGGCGGTGCTGACCGCGCTGGCGCTGGGCGGCCTGCCGACGGATGCGTTTTTCTTCGCAGGCTTCCTGCCCAATAGTAAATCCGCACGGATCGCGGCNCTGGAAAAGCTGCGCGACGTGCCGGGAACCTTGGTNTTTTACGAATCACCCAAACGGCTTGGGGCCATGCTGCGCGATGCGGCAACCGCGCTGGGCGCGGGGCGNAANGCAGCCATGTGCCGAGAGTTGACCAAGAAGTTCGAAGAAATTCAACGCGATACGCTTGAAANNCTTGCAGAGACCTATCAGGNCCAANCGCCAAAAGGCGAAGTGGTCGTTCTTATTGATCGAAGCCGTTCAGAGTCTGTTAATCACCTTGACCTAGAAACAGATTTGCAACGGGCGCTTAAAGAGATGTCGATGCGTGACGCTGTCGATTTGGTGGCGCAGACCCATGGCCTGCCACGGCGGCAAGTCTATCAGGCGGCATTGGCGCTCGGCAAAAGTTAGGACAACAGTCGGAGTAACGAACATGGCGCAGGGTGACACAGGAATGATGCGAACTGCGGCCAAGCGCCAACGAGGCCGCATAGCCTATCATGCCGGGATCGCAGCCGAAAATAGGATCGCGCAAGACTACGAAAGACGCGGCTTTGCCATCGCGCGCCGCCGCTGGCGTGGCCGCGCCGGAGAGATTGACCTGATCCTGCGCGATGGGGCTGCCTTGATTTTTGTCGAAGTGAAGCAAAGCCGAAGTTTTGCGCGTGCCGCTGAAAGCCTCTCTGCCCGACAGATGCAGCGCATCTACCGCTCTGCCGAAGAATTCCTTGCCGGTGAACCTGCTGGCAGCCTGACCGAAGTGCGCTTTGACGTGGCGCTTGTCGATGGGCAGGGAGCCACGGAAATCATCGAAAACGCTTTTGGCTACGGCTGACCCATTGCGCATAGGCCCCTGCTGCGCCATCTAAGAAGCGATCCCAAACGCCTGCACCGTCGGTCCGGGTCGGATCACGACAAGGTAAGCAGCGGGGGACGCCGATGAAAATCGCCTTTCAAATGGACCCGATCGGGGACGTGAACATCAACGCCGACAGCAGCTTTCGGCTGGCCGAAGAAGCACAGGCGCGGGGGCATGAGCTGTTCTTTTACACACCCGATCATCTGGCGTACCAAGAGGGGCGGATCACCGCGCGGGGCTATGATTTTACCGTACAGCGCGTGCTGGGCGATCATGCCCAGTTCGGAGGTGAACGTGAGGTCGATCTGGCCGATTTCGACGTGGTCTGGCTGCGCCAAGACCCGCCCTTCGACATGCATTACATCACCTCGACCCATTTGCTGGATCGGCTGAAAGACACCACATTGGTGGTCAACGATCCCTTCTGGGTGCGCAACTATCCCGAGAAACTATTGGTTCTCGATTTCCCCGACCTGACGCCGCCCACCACCATTGCGCGGGATCTATCGACCATCAAAGCCTTCAAGGTGAAGCACGGCGATGTGATTTTGAAGCCGCTCTATGGCAATGGCGGCGCCGGGGTGTTCCGGCTGGATGCCAATGACCGCAACCTTACCTCGTTGCATGAGCTGTTCACCGGTTTCTCTCGGGAGCCGCTGATCGTTCAGAAATTCCTGCCTGCCGTGTCGAAAGGCGACAAGCGCGTCATCCTTGTGGACGGGGAGCCAGTAGGAGCGATCAACCGCGTACCGGCGGAAGGCGAAACGCGGTCGAATATGCATGTCGGCGGGCGACCGGAAAAGGTCGGGCTGACCGAGCGCGATCTGGAGATTTGCGCCGCCATTGGCCCATTGCTGAAAGAAAAGGGTCAGGTCTTCGTCGGTATCGATGTCATCGGCGACTATTTGACCGAAATCAACGTGACTTCTCCCACCGGCATTCAGGAACTGGAACGGTTCGACGGCGAGAATATCGCTGGCAAAATCTGGGAGGCGATCGAGGCCCGCCGCGGGTGAGCCTGCGCCAGCATCTTTTGAACCGCTGCCTGCGCCTGACAGAGAAGCCTTTGTTGGCCCGCGCAAACCCTCAAATGCTGCGGGCCACGATGGAGATGCAGGCGCGGCTCTTTTTTAAAGGGCCGCGCGATGTCTTCGCCGAATGGCGGGGCTTGCCGGGGGCGGGTTCGGTGCTGTGGCTTACGCCGCAGGGCCCTTCGAATGGTCGCGTGATCCTCTACGTCCATGGCGGCGGATTTGTCTTCGGCAGCCCGGAAACCCATCGTGCCATGGTCGCGCGTTTGGCGCTGCTGACGGGCGCGCAGGCGGTGCTGCCGCGCTATGCGCGGGTGCCGGAGGCGGCCTTTCCCAAACCTGCGGAAGACATCCGCGCGGCTTGGGACGCGCTGTGTCGGACAGGCATCGCCGCGCGGGACATCGTGATTGGCGGCGACAGCGCGGGCGGTGCTTTGGTCTTTGACCTTTTGGCGGAGCTTTGCCGCGAAGGCGCGGCGCTGCCTGCGGGCGTCTTCGGGCTTTCCCCCTTGTTGGACATGACCTTTTCCGGCGCGAGCTTCACGCAGAATGCCGAAAGTGACGTGTTGTTGCCCGCCGCCCGCGCGGCAGAGATGGCGCGGCTATATCTGCGGGGGCAGAGCGCAGAGAGCCCGCGGGCAAGTCCGATCCTCGCGGATTTCAAAGGGGCGCCGCCGGTCTGGCTTACCGTGAGTGACAGCGAAATCCTACGTGACGACAGCCGCCGCTTTGCGGCCCGTTTGCGCGACGCGCAGGTGCCGGTCACCTTTCAAGAGGTCCATGATCTGCCGCATGTTTGGCCGCTGTTCCAAAACCACCTGCCGGAGGCGCGCGAGACCCTTGCGACCCTCGCCGAGTGGATCAGCGCCTTGCCGCCGGATCGGGCAGGCGAAAGCTGATCGCTTCGGCCACATGGGGGCGGCGCACCTCGGCGGCACCCTCGAGATCGGCGATGGTGCGGGCCACGCGCATGACCCGGTGATATCCACGCGCGGAGAGGCAAAACCGTTCAGCCGCGCGCAGCAGCAGGTCGCGCGCTTCCGCATCCGGGCTGCCGACGGTTTCGAGCAATTCCCCCGCCGCGTCGGCATTGGCCGATATGCCGTCATGCTGGGCGTAGCGGGTTGATTGGAGCGCCCGCGCGGCAGCGACCCTTGCCGCAACCTCGGCAGAGGTGTCGCCGTTGGCGGGCAGGTTGAGGTCACTGTAGCTGACGGGGGGCACGTCGACACGCAGGTCGAAACGGTCCATCAGCGGGCCCGAAATGCGGCCTAGGTAGTCTTCGCCGCAGGCCGGGACGCGGGCGCAGGCGCGGGCCGGATCGGGCAGATATCCGCATTTACACGGGTTTGCTGCGGCCACCAGCATGAAGCGGCAGGGGTATTTCACATGGGCGTTGGCGCGCGCGATCATGACCTCGCCAGTTTCGATCGGCTGGCGCAGGGTTTCGAGGACTGTGCGATTGAACTCTGGAAACTCATCCATGAACAGCACGCCATTATGCGCGAGGGATGCCTCACCCGGTCGCGCTTGGCGTCCGCCGCCGATGATGGCGGCCATCGAGGCCGTATGATGCGGCTCGCGAAAGGGGCGGCTGCGGGAAATGCCCCCCTCATCTAGAAGCCCGGCGAGGGAGTGGATCATCGACGTCTCCAGCGCCTCGGTCGCGGTAAGCGGCGGCAGGATGCCCGGCAGCCGCGCGGCCAGCATGGATTTGCCCGAACCCGGCGTGCCGACCAACATTAGGTGGTGCCGTCCGGCGGCGGTGATTTCCAGCGCGCGTTTGGCGCGTTCCTGACCTTTGACTTCGCGTAGATCGCGGCCTGCCGCAGTCAATGGCACTTCCCCCGGTTCTGCGGGCGTGATCGGCACTTGGCCTGTGTAGTGGCGAACAACGTCGCCTAGATTGGCCGCGGCGATGACCTGTGTGTTGCCGACCCAAGCGGCCTCTGCTCCCGATCCTGCGGGGCATAGGAGGCTGCGGTCGTGGGTGGCGGCAGCCATCGCCGCGGGGAGGGCGCCGACGACCGGCATGAGCGTACCGTCAAGCGAAAGCTCTCCCAAGGCGACCACATTCTGGGTGATGTCCTCTGGCAGGATGTCGAGCGCTGACAGAAGTGCCAGTGCGATGGGCAGGTCGAAGTGACTGCCCTCCTTGAGCAGGTCTGCCGGGGAAAGGTTCACGGTGATGCGTTTTGACGGCAAGGCGATGGCCATGGCACTGAGCGCGGTGCGCACCCGGTCGCGCGCTTCTGACACGGCCTTGTCCGCCAGTCCGACGATAGAGAAACCGGGCAGGCCCGCAGTGACCGCGCATTGCACCTCGACAATGCGCGCCTCAACCCCCTGAAATGCGACCGTATAGGCCCGCGATACCATTGCCCACTCTCCCGCCTTGCTATGGTTAATCGATAGGCAAGACGGGTTTAGGAATGGTTAATGCAGGTCTTAGGCCGCCGTAGCGACGGGCCAGTCCCGTTTGGGCAAACCAAGCTCATAGGGGAACGGTTCATACGCGGTTTCCAACCCGGCAGCGCGCCATGTTTTGAAGGCCGGATCATGGATTGTGGCGTCGCAATAGGCCCGCGCATCAGCCGAGACAGGCAGGTCATAGCCGACGATCCGCGCGGCAACCGGGGCATAGAATACGTCAGCGAGCGAGTAGGCCCCGAAAAGCCACGGCCCTGCGCTGCGCGGCTGGCTGCGGGCATGTCGCCACAAGTCTTCGATGCGCTCTAGGTCTTGCCGGGTGTCGGCATCCGGGTCGAACCCTTCCCACACATGTTGCAATTGCATCGGGCAGGCTCCGCGCAGCGCGCCGAAGCCGGAAGCCATCGCAACACATAGCCAGCGCGCCGTGGCCCGGGCGGCTGGATCAGCGGGCCAGAGCCCGGCATCGGGATGCCGTTCGGCCAGCGTTTCGGCCATGGCTAGCGTCTCTCCCACCACAGTGCCGTCGGGCAGACGCAAGGCAGGCACCAACCGCGCCGGGGCGAGGGGGGCAAGGTCTTGGGCCATGGTCCCACTGTAGAGGCCGACCAGATGCGCGCGGTAAGGAAGATCAAACTTCTCAAGCATCAGCCACCCCCTGAGGGACCAGCTGGAGAAGGTGCGATCGCCGATATAAAGATCATATGTCATAGGCGAAATTAGGCAGAAGCGGGCCGCCAAGCAAAGCCCTTTGTGCGGCGGTGCAGGCTAGGGCGTGTGATTAATGCCGTTGATCCGCCAAGTGCCGCTTTCATGTACCAAATGCGTGACCGAGAGATTGTCGATCTTATGGGCCATTGCCTCAAGCGGGCCGCCGCCTTGGGCCTGTTGGACCTGCGTGAGGATCACCCCGAAATGCGCCACGGCGATCACATGGGCGTTGGGGTGGGCCGCGTTGATCCGTGCCACCACTCGGTCGACGCGGGCCTTGGTCTGGTTCCAGCTTTCCCCTTCGGGGGCCGCGACATCGCCGGGCGTCTCCCAATAGGCGCGGCTGAGGTCGGGGTCACGCGCGGCAACCTCGGAAAAATGCAGCCCGTCCCAAGCGCCGAAATGCAGTTCGCGCAGCCCGTGTTCATGGGGCAAGCGGCGGCGCTTGGGCTGGGCGAGCGCATCCGCCGTATCCACCGCGCGCATCAGGTCCGATGAGAAAAGCAGCGCGTCGTCAGGCAGGTGCAGGTTCAAACGTGCCAGACGGGGGGCATCGGAAAGGTCAGCCGGGACATCGCGCCAGCCGACAAAATTTTTCTCATGGGTCGGGCCATGGCGCACCCAGTGCCAGATGGTCACGGCATCTCCCCTTTCAGCAGTTGCGGCAGGCCCACGACGACCTGCACCACGGTATCCGCCTCGGCGGCCAAGGCCATGTTGAGCCGCCCCTGCGCCTCGCGGAATTGCCGCGCCATAGCGTTCTCGGGCACGATGCCTTGGCCGACCTCGTTCGAGACGATGACCCAATGCGCGGCACAGGCGCGCAGAGCCGTCAAAAGCTGTGCCTGCGCGGCCATTAGATCGCTGTTTTCCATCAGGTGATTGCTAAGCCACATGGTCGCGCAGTCGATCAGCACAATTTCGCCTGCGGGCAATTTTGCCAGCGGTTCGGTCAGATCGAGCGGGCATTCAACGGTGCGCCATCCCGCATCACGTCTTGCTTGATGCTTTTTCACGCGTTCTTGAACTTCGTCATCCCAAATGCGTCCGGTGGCAAGGTAAGTCTTTGGCAGGCCGCTGGAATTTACGAGGCTCTCAGCCCATTCCGACTTGCCCGAGGCCGCCCCGCCTAGGGCAAAGGTAGTTCTAGGCAACATCTTCTCACCAAATATTTGAACCAAATGGCATGTCTCTGCGTATCTCCACCAACGGCCCATCACAAGGTGCGCCACGCATTTCTCAAGGGGGATACCAAATGTCATTGCAGACCGCTCGCGAATTTTCACTCACCCGCACCGCAATGAAGGCCGAATTGCTCGACGCCGAGACAGAGTTGGAATTGGCCTATGCGTGGCGTGATCAGCGGGATGAGGCCGCTCTGCATCGTTTGATCACCGCCTACATGCGTTTGGCGATCTCAATGGCGGGCAAATTCAAGCGTTACGGCGCGCCGATGAACGACCTGATCCAGGAGGCCGGTCTGGGTCTGATGAAAGCTGCCGACAAATTCGACCCCGACCGCGGCGTGCGGTTCTCGACCTATGCGGTCTGGTGGATCAAGGCGAGCATTCAGGACCATGTGATGCGCAACTGGTCGATGGTACGGACCGGTTCGACCTCCTCGCAGAAATCCCTGTTTTTCAACATGCGCCGCGTGCAGGCCCGGTTGGAGCGCGAAGCCACGGCCATGGGCGAGACATTGGACAAGCACCAGTTGCGCCAGATGATCTCGACCGAGATCGGCGTGCCGTTGCATGATGTCGAGATGATGGAAGGGCGTCTGTCGGGCTCTGACTATTCGCTGAACGCCACGCAATCGGCTGAGGACGAGGGCCGCGAGTGGATCGAAGCGCTGGCCGACGAAAGCGCGCAGGCCGCGGAACGTGTCGAAGAAAGCCACGACACCGCGCAACTGCGCAACTGGCTGCTGACGGCGATGCAGGGGTTGTCCGAACGGGAGCAGTTCATCGTGCGCGAGCGCAAATTGCGCGACCCTGCCCGCACCTTGGAAAGCCTCGGGGATGAGCTGAGCCTCAGCAAAGAGCGGGTGCGCCAGCTTGAGGCCGCGGCCTTTGGCAAAATGCGCAAGTCGCTTGAACTGCAATCGCGCGAGGTTTTTGCCTTTCTCGCCTGACCCCCTTCAGCGATGCCCACCGGGGCTGGCAGATTTCGCCGCCCCGGATTAAGGTCTCCCGAACGCAAACGGGGGGCCTTTATGCTGTCGGGCAAACATATTCTGCTGATCATCGGCGGTGGCATTGCCGCCTATAAATCCCTCGATCTGATCCGCCGCCTGCGCGAACGCGGGGCCAAGGTGACCCCGGTTTTGACCCGCGCAGGCGAAGAGTTCGTCACCCCGCTTTCCGTCTCTGCCCTGACCGGGGTGAAGGTGTTTCGCGATCTTTTCGATCTGGGGGATGAGGCCGAGATGGGCCATATTCAACTTAGCCGCGCGGCAGACCTGCTGGTGGTCGCCCCCGCGACGGCCGATCTGATGTCCAAGATGGCGCAGGGTGCGGCGAATGATCTGGCCTCGACCCTGCTGTTGGCCACTGACACGCCCGTATTGCTGGCACCTGCGATGAATGTGCGCATGTGGCAGCACCCCGCGACACAGCGCAACATCGCCACGTTGCGCGGCGATGGCATCACCATGGTGGGCCCGAATGACGGTGACATGGCCTGCGGCGAATTTGGACCGGGGCGCATGGCCGAACCGCTTGAGATTGTCGCCGCTGTTGAGGCGCAGCTTGGTAACGGACCCCTCATGGGCAAACGAATCCTCGTTACCTCCGGCCCGACCCATGAGCCGATCGACCCGGTGCGCTACATCGCCAACCGCTCTTCCGGTGCGCAGGGCACGGCCATCGCGCGCGCGCTGAGGGCTTTGGGGGCAGAGGTGACCTTTGTCACCGGCCCGGCAGAGGTTGCGCCGCCCGAGGGGGTCAAGGTGGTGCCCGTGCAAACAGCGCAAGAGATGATGCAGGCGGTAGACGCCGCACTGCCCGCCGATGCCGCCGTCTTTGCCGCTGCGGTGGCCGATTGGCACGTGCAGGGGGCAGGGGACCGCAAGCTGAAGAAATCCAAAGACGGGCTGCCCAGTCTCAAATTCGCGGAAAATCCCGACATCTTGAAAACCATCAGCCAGCGCAGCGAAGGCCGCCCCGCGCTCGTCGTGGGCTTCGCGGCAGAGACCGACGATGTGCTGGCCCATGCCACCGCGAAACGCGCGCGCAAGGGCTGTGACTGGATCGTCGCCAACGACGTTTCCCCCGCCACCGGCATCATGGGCGGGCGCGAGAATGCCGTGACGCTGATCACCGACGCGGGCGCAGAGGACTGGCCGCGCATGGGCAAGGATGCCGTGGCCGCCCGTCTGGCCGAACGCATCGCCGCAGCACTTGCCTAAGGGGAAGCTATGACCACGATCAAACTCTGCTGGGCCGATGGCGCGGACCGCAGCCTGCCACTGCCCGCCTATGAAAGCGCAGGCGCGGCCGGCGCGGACCTGCGGGCCAACCTGCCCGAAGGTCCGGTCACGCTGGCCCCCGGCGCGCGGGCGCTGATCTCGACTGGATTGCATATGGCGATCCCGCAGGGATTCGAGGTGCAGGTCCGCCCGCGCTCGGGGTTGGCGCTGAAATATGGGATCACCTTGATCAACAGCCCCGGCACCATCGACAGCGATTATCGTGGTGTGGTTGGGGTGATCCTTGGCAATACCGGAGAGGCGCCGTTTACCGTCGAACACGGCATGCGCATCGCGCAGATGGTCGTGGCCCCGGTGATGCAGGCGGGGTTCGATCTGGCCGACAGCCTTGACGAAACCCCGCGCGGCGCGGGCGGTTTCGGCTCGACGGGGGCGCTCTGATGCTGGCGGTTTTAATCATCGCTGCCGCTCTTTGGTTTGGCGGCGGGTTTCTCGGCCTGCCGCGCGGGCTACGTGCGGGGCTGGTTGCGGTTATGTATCTGGCTTTGGTGGGGCTGCATCTGGTCTTTCCGGCCACGCACCCGCTGCGGCTGGCCACCGGGGGCAGCGCCGCGCCTTGGCTGCTGCTGGGCGGCTTCGTTGTGCTGGTGATGCTCTACCGGCAGGGGCTGGCAACCCTGCGCGCCCGCGCCACACCGCGCGAACCGGCAGAGGTCCAGACCTCGGGCCGTTTCTCGGACAGTGAACTCAGCCGTTATGCCCGCCATATCGTACTACGCGAGGTCGGCGGGGCCGGGCAAAAGGCGTTGAAAAACGCCAAGGTGCTTGTCGTGGGGGCGGGTGGCCTCGGCGCGCCGGCGCTGCAATATCTCGCGGCGGCGGGCGTTGGCACCATCGGGGTGATCGACGACGACACGGTCGAGAACGCGAACCTGCAACGGCAGGTAATCCACAAAGACGCGGCCATCGGCACGCCCAAGGTCTTTTCGGCCCAAGCCGAGATGCTGGCGCAAAACCCCCATATCACCGTGCGCCCCTACCACCGTCGCCTCAGCGACGAGATCGCCGCCGAACTGGTGGCCGACTATGACCTCGTGCTCGACGGGACTGATAATTTCGACACCCGTTACCGGGTCAATGCCGCCTGTGTCGCGGCTGGTAAGCCACTGATTTCAGGCGCGCTCAGCCAGTGGGAGGGGCAGCTCAGCATCTTTGATCCCGCGCGCGGTGCGCCCTGCTATCGCTGCATTTTTCCGCAAGCGCCTGCCGCGGGGCTGGCACCCTCCTGTGCCGAGGCCGGGGTGATCGGGCCGCTGCCCGGCGTGATCGGCACGATGATGGCGCTTGAGGCGGTGAAGCTGATCACCGGCGCGGGCAGCGTGCTGCGCGGCGAGATGATGATCTATGACGGGCTTTACGGTGAGACCCGCAAGATCGGGCTCAAGCGGCGGGCGGGCTGCGAAACCTGCGGCGGGTGATTGCAAGTCTCCGCCCCGCGCCCCATCTAGAGCGCAAAGGAGATTTACATGACAAATCCGCTGCTCGCTGACTGGAACACGCCCTTCGGCATCGCCCCCTTTGACCGCATTTCAGACGATGATTTCGCCCCCGCGCTTGAGGAGGCATTGACCGCCCACCGGGCCGAGATCGACGCCATCGCAGAGAACCCCGCGGCGCCCAGCTTTGCCAATACGATCGAGGCGCTCGAAGCATCCGGCGACGCGCTCGACAAGGTGCTGAGCGTGTTCTTTACCGTCGCGGGGGCCGACAGCAACGGCGCGCGCGAGGCGTTGCAGCGCGATTTCTCGCCCAAGCTCGCCGCGCATCAATCGGCGATCTCGGGCAACACCAAGCTCTTTGCCCGCATCGCTGCCATCTGGGAGGCCCGCGACACGCTCGATCTGACCGAGGAGCAGGCCCGCGTGCTGATGCTGACACATCGCGGCTTCGTCCGCTCTGGCGCGGCGTTGACCGGGGCGGCCGCCGAGCGGATGAAAGAGATTAAGGCGCGGCTGGCGGTGCTGGGCACGCAGTTCACGCAAAATCTGCTGGCCGATGAGCGGGATTGGTTCATGCCGCTGTCGGAGGGCGATCTGACCGGCTTGCCGGATTTCGCGCTCGACGCCGCCCGCGCGGCGGGCAAGGAGAAGGGCGCGGATGGCCCGGTGGTCACGCTCTCGCGGTCGCTGATCACACCCTTCCTGCAATTCTCAGACCGTCGCGACCTGCGCGAAAAGGCGTTTCGTGCGTGGGAAGCACGCGGTGCGAATGGCGGGGAAACCGACAACCGCGACATCGCTGCCGAAACGCTGGCCCTGCGCAAGGAGCGGGCGGAACTTCTGGGCTATGAAAATTTCGCCGCTTACAAGCTGGAAACCGAAATGGCCAAGACGCCGGATGCCGTGCGCGACTTGCTGATGTCGGTTTGGAAACCTGCCAAGGCGCAGGCCGACGCCGATGCCGAGGTGCTGACCGCGCTGATGCGCGAGGACGGCGTGGACGGGGCGTTGGAGCCATGGGATTGGCGCTACTACGCCGAAAAGCGCCGTGCGGCAGAGCATGACCTCGATGAGGCGGCGCTGAAGCCCTATTTCCAGCTCGATCGGATGATCGACGCGGCCTTCGACTGCGCCAACCGGTTGTTCGGGCTGGCGTTCGCGCCGCTCGACGTGCCGCTGTACCATCCCGATTGCCGGGCGTGGGAAGTGACGCGGGACGGCCAGCATGTGGCGGTCTTTATCGGCGATTACTTCGCGCGCGGCTCGAAACGTTCGGGCGCATGGTGTTCGGCTATGCGGAGCCAAGCGAAGTTCCCCCGCGCGCAGGCGCCGGTGGTGATCAACGTCTGCAATTTCGCCAAGGGCGACCCGGCGCTGCTGTCCTATGACGACGCGCGCACGCTGTTTCACGAATTCGGCCATGCGCTGCACCAGATGCTGTCGGACGTGACCTACGAAAGCGTCAGCGGCACCTCGGTGGCGCGGGACTTTGTGGAATTGCCCAGCCAACTTTATGAGCATTGGCTGGACCAGCCGGAGGTCTTGCAGAAATTCGCGACCCATGCCCGCACGGGCGAGCCGATGCCGCGTGAGATGTTGGACAAGGTGCTGGCGGCGTCGACCTTCGACATGGGGTTCCAGACGGTGGAATATATCGCCTCGGCCCTCGTCGATCTAGAGTTCCACGACGGTAGCCCGCCCGCCGATCCGATGGTGAAACAGGCCGAGGTGCTCAGCAGCATCGGCATGCCTCAGGCGATCCGGATGCGCCACGCCACGCCGCAATTCGCGCATGTCTTCTCGGGTGACGGATATTCCAGCGCCTATTACAGCTACATGTGGTCCGAGGTGATGGACGCCGACGCTTTCGCCGCCTTCGAAGAAGCGGGCGGCGCATTTGACGCGGAGCGCGCCGAAGCGTTGGAGACCCACATCCTGTCGACCGGCGGCAGCCGCGATCCGGCAGAGCTTTATACCGCGTTCCGGGGGCGACTGCCGGGGGTGGAGGCGCTGCTCAAAGGGCGCGGGCTGGCGGCCTGAGCCTTGACGCGGCCGGGGGTTAGTACCCCCGGTCGCGGTCTACCAGATGTAGCAGAGGCTCTCCGGCCTCACTGCGGCGGATGTTCTCGGCGATGACTTCCGAGGCGGTCTCATTGCGCGTGGCCGCCGCGAGATGCGGGGTCACGGTGACGCGCGGATGCGCCCAGTAGGGGTGATCCTCAGGCAGCGGTTCCACGCGGAAGACATCCAGCGTAGCATGGGCGATCTGCCCGCTGTCGAGTGCGGCAAGCAGGGCGTCATCATCGATCAGCGGGCCACGTCCGGGGTTGATGATAAACGCGCCTTTGGGCATCTGCGCCAGTGTCTCGGCATTTAGCACGTCTCGCGTGGCGGGGGTGTCGGGCATCAGCAGCACGGCGATCTCGGCCCGTTTCAGCGTTTCTGTCAGGCCCGCATCGCCATGCAGGCAGCGCACGCCCTCGATCTGCTTTTCGCTCCGCGACCAGCCGGTCACGTCGAAGCCCAGACCCACCAACGCCGCGGCCACCGCTTGGCCGAGCGCACCGACGCCCAGCACCGCCACGCCCCGCTCGCGTGCCAGTGGCGGGGTGCGCGGCTCCCATTTAGCGTCCTCGCGCAGAATGTCCGCATCCATCCCTAGATGATGGCGCAGCACATGGCCCGTGACCCATTCGACCATGCCGTGGGTCAGGCCGAAATCGACCATCCGTGTCAGCGGGATATTCAAGGTCTCATTGCCGGTGATCGCCTCCACCCCGGCCCAGAGGTTCAGCACCGCTTTGGCGCGGGTGTAGGGGGTGAAATCCTGCAAGTCGCTGTTGGGGGCATAGACGATATAATCGACCTCTTCGGGCGGCAGGTCGGTGGCCAGTGTGAAATCCCGCCCCGGCAGGGCCATGCGCAGCGCGTCGTTCAGCGGTTTTTCGTAGCCGTCCCAGCGTTCGGCTTTGGCGGCGAAGAGAATATTGATCGTCATGAATTACCTCGGTCTATGAACATGTGCCGATTGCACCAGCCCAAAGGCCAGCAGCAGCACCAGCATGGCCGAGCCGCCATAGCTCACCATCGGCAGCGGCACGCCAACCACAGGGGCCAGCCCCATGACCATCGACATGTTAACGGCGAAAAAGAGAAAGAAGTTAAGCGCGATACCCAGTGTCAGCAGGCTGGAGAACCGGTCTTTGTTCTTCACCGCCGAGGCCACGCAGAACAGGATGATCAGCGCATAAAGCCCCAGCAGAGAGACGCCGCCGACGAAGCCGAACTCTTCGGCCAGCGTGGTAAAGATAAAGTCGGTGTGTTTCTCGGGCAGGAAGTTCAGCCGCGACTGGGTGCCTTGCATGTAGCCACGCCCAGACCAGCCGCCCGAGCCGAGCGCGATCTTGGATTGGGTGATGTGGTAGCCCGCGCCAAGCGGGTCTTGGCTGGGGTCGAGAAAAGTGTCGATGCGGCGGTATTGGTAATCTTTGAGCAGTTGCCACGGGGTGCCGCGCGATTGGAAGACGGCAGTGACCAGCCCGATGGCGGCGGTGATGACGGCGGCGAAATAGGCCCAATGCACACCTGCAAGGAACATCAGCCCGCCCCCGGCGGTCAAAAGCAGGATCGAGGTGCCCAAGTCGGGCTGTTTCAGGACCAAAGCGGTGGGGACCACGATGATCAGGATCGGGAGCAGGACCCAAAAGGGGCGCGAGACCTTTTTGACCGGCAGCCAGTCGTAATAGGCGGCCAGAAACAGCACCAGCGTGATCTTCATCAACTCCGACGGTTGCAGCCGCATGAAGCCAATGTCGATCCAACGCTGCGCGCCCATGCCGACAGAGCCAAAGAGTTCGACCGCGACCAGTAGCACCAAGGTCGCCCCATAGGCCACGCCCGACAGGTTGCGCCAGAGCCAGATCGGCACCATCGCCACGGTGAACATGATCGCAATGCCCATGCCGAAACGCTTCATCTGCGGTTCGGCCCAAGGAGAGAATGACCCGCCCGCGACCGAGTAGAGCATCAAGAAACCCACGCCCGCGACGCTGGTCAACAGGATCGCCAGCGGCCAGTTCATGAAAAGGATCTTGCGCAGCCCCGTGGGGACGGATTTTACCGTATGCTCCAGATAACTCATGCCTGATCGTCTCCCGCTACGCTGGCCGAGGTTTCCGGCGCGGTGTCGCGTAGTTCTTCTTGTTGGGTGGCGATGCGGCCCCGGTCGGACTTGGGGTAGGCTTCGAGCGGCGGCTCGCCCCCGGCCATGGCCTGCAACATCACGTCGCGCGCAATCGGGGCGGCGGCGGTTGATCCGCCCCCCCCGTGTTCCACCAGCACGCAGGCCGCGTATTTGGGTTTGTCGTAGGGCGCGAAGCACACGAACAGAGCGTGGTCGCGGCGCTCCCACGGCAGGTCGGCGTTGCTGGTCACACCACGGGCGCGTTCGGCGGCGGTGATGTTGCGCACCTGACTGGTGCCGGTCTTGCCCGCCATGCGCATCGTGTCGTCGATGATGCGGCTGCGATAGCCGGTGCCGCGGCGGTCGTTGACCACGTCGTACATCGCTTTGCGCAATTGGCGCAGGTTGTTTTCGTTCAGGCCCATCGGCTCGCCCGCGCCGCTGGGTTGCTCCACCCCGTCGATGGATTTAATCAGCCGCGGCGCCACCGCGCGGCCGGTGGCGATCCGCGCGCTCATCACCGCCAGCTGCAGTGGGGAGGACAGGGTAAAACCCTGCCCAATGGAGGCGTTGACCGTGTCGCCCACGACCCAATCCTCGCCCCGGGCCGAGCGTTTCCACTGTTTGGTCGGCGCAAGCCCGCCCGCGACCGAAGACAGCGCCAGATCGTGTTTGATGCCAAGGCCAAAGCGGTTCGACATGGCGGTGATCTTTTCGATGCCCACCTTCACGGCCAGATCATAGTAGTAAACATCGCAGGATTGCTTGAGCGAATCCTGAAGGTTGACCCATCCATGGCCCGCGCGTTTCCAACAGTGGAACCGCCGGCCCGCGACCTCCAGATGGCCGGGGCAATAGACGGTCTCATCGGGGGCGACGATGCCCTCTTCGATGGCGGCAAGTGCCACGATCATCTTGAAGGTCGAGCCGGGCGGGTAGGTGCCCTGTACGGGTTTGTTCACCAGCGGGCGGTATTTGGAGTTTAGCAGCGGGTTATAGTCCGCCGAAGAGATGCCGCCGATAAAGAGGTTCGGGTCATAGCTGGGCGAAGAGGCCAATGCGGCCAGATCGCCATTCTCGCAGTCAATAATGACCACGGCGGCGCTTTCGTCTCCCAGACGGGCCTGCACATAGCGTTGCAGATTGGCATCCACGGTCAGCTGCAGGTCGGCCCCGGCCTGACCTTCGCGCCGCTCCAACTCGCGCATCACGCGGCCTGTGGCGTTCACCTCTACATGTTTGGTGCCCGCCGCNCCGCGCAGCAGGTTCTCGGCGCGGGCTTCGACGTTGATNTTGCCGATTTGAAAGCGCGGGATGCGCANCACCTGATCGGGGTTNTCCAGCGCGTCGAGGTCGGCTTGGCTCACCCGGCCCACGCGGCCNACCACATGGGCGAAATCCGCGCCGCGCGGGTAGACGCGNGTCAGGCCNACTTCGGGNGTGACGCCGGGCAGGGCAGGGGCGTTGACGCTGACCTTGCTCACGACNTCCCAACTNACGTCATCNACGATGGTGACGGGCAGGAAGGGNGCNGAGCGNGNCATNTCGGTCATGGCGCGTTCGCGGGTTTCGTCATCAATTTCGATAACTTGGGCCAAACGTTCCATCACCGCCGCCACGTCGCCCGCGTCTTCGCGCACCATGACGATCCGGTAGGAGGGGACGTTGTCGGCAAGCTGTACGCCGTTGCGGTCGAAAATCTCACCGCGGGAGGGCGGGATCAGGCGGATGTTGATGCGGTTCTCTTCGGCGAGCAGGCGAAATTGGTCGGCCTGATCGACCTGCAGATAGCGCATCCGCGCGGCCAGACCGCCCATGAACAGCAGTTGCGCCCCGCCCAAAAGCGCGGCGCGCCGGGTCAGGCGCGTGTGGTTTGCATCGTTGTCGGCGCGGCTACGTCTCATCTCATCGCTCCCCGATCACACCCGTTTGCCAAGCGCGTCCAGATCGCCCGGCGCGGTCTTGCGCACGCCCATGATACCATGGGTCACCGCCACGATCAGCGGATAAGCGAGCATCGTCAGTGCCAATTCCGTGAGGTTCAGCGTCATGGCGGGCGTGGGCACCAGTGCAAGGCTCAGCAAAATGCGGTTGGCAAAGATCACTATGGTCAGGATCACCGCCACGGTCAGCCATTCGGCGGCAAAGCTCGCATCCCGCAGATGCCGCCCCCGCGACTTGAGGTTCTCGACCCCGATCAAGGCCAGCACCGCCCAAAGGCCGGGCGGGCGTTGCAGCAANAGATCCGCCAGCANAAAGACCAAGGCCAGAAANAGCGCGGGCACATATTCAGGCCGTCTGAGACCCCAAGCGCAGGCNAAGCCCANNAGCAGGTCCGGCCCGGCCCAAGNGCGCGGGGTCGTCTCAAGCGGAAGCAGGTGGAAGAACAAGATCACCAGCGCCAGCGCNACAAAGCTCAGGCGCATGACCCACAGGCGGCTGCGNGACAGATCGGTCATGGCTGCACNCCNACCGGCGCCGCCGGGTNGGCCAAGGGGCCATCGGAGGTGATGACATGGGCGGTGTCCGGCACGGTTTCATTGCCATGGTGGCGCAGCACGCGCAGGAACTCCAACCGCTCGTAATCCGCCGCCAGCCTGACGCGAAGACGCCCGCCTGGATCGGCGGCGACTTGACCGATGAGGATGCCCGCCGGGAACACCCCGCCATCGCCCGAGCTGATCACCCGGTCACCGGGGCGGACCAGCTCGCGGTTCTCGATGAAATCAAGCGGCGGCGCGGCGCTGTTGTCGCCCGCCACGATGGCCCGCTGGCCAGAAGGCTGGATCGTCGCCGGAATGCGGCTGGAAGCGTCGGTGAGCAGGATCACGCGCGCGGTGTTCTTGCCCACGCCTGCAATGCGGCCTACAAGGCCGATGCCGTCCATCGTGGCCCAACCTTCAACCAGCCCATCACGCGCGCCGACGTTCAGCAGCACCGATTGGCGGTAGGGCGATCCGCTGTCGGCCAGAACGGTGCCGGTGATGAATGTGAGGCGCGGGTCAAGCCGCACGTTGTTTAGATCCAGCAGGCGGGCGTTCTCTTGCTCTAGCTGAAGGGCCGCTTCTTTCCACGCCTGCATCTGCCGCAGTTCCGAACGCAGTTCGCGGTTCTGTTCGCTCAGACGTTGGTAGCTCTGGAAATCGCGCAGAAGGTTAATGGTGCCTGTCACCGGGGCCATGGCCCAATCAAGGTTCGGCACGAAACGGTCGGTCACCTGCGCGCGGAAGCGTTCAACGCGGGGGCTGTCGATGCGCCAGAGCAGGAAAATCCCGACCAGCGCCAACACCAGCACAGCCAGCAGCAACCGGCGCAGGGGGCCGGTGAAATCGCTGGAACTGGAACGGTCTTTGGGCATCTGTGCCGAAACTCCCACCCGGTCAGGCGGGGCGGTGTCGCCGCGTGCCGGGTCTGGCTAATCTGCCAGTGTTAACTGTCGTAGTCGATCGCGTGGCGCAGTTGTTTCTCGTATTCCAGCGCTTTGCCGGTGCCGAGGGCCACGCAATTGAGCGGCTCATCCGCGACCGAGATCGCAAGGCCGGTCTGCTCGCGCAGCGCCAGATCAAGATCGCCCAGCAGTGCACCGCCACCTGTCAGCATCACGCCGCGGTCGACGATGTCGGCGGCAAGATCGGGCGGGGTGGTTTCCAGCGCGGTCATCACCGCTTCGCAGATTTGCTGTACCGGCTCGGCCAGCGCTTCGGCGATCTGCGCTTGGGTCACTTCGATTTCTTTCGGCACACCATTCAGCAGGTCACGGCCCCGGATCTGCATTGAGGTGCCGCGCCCGTCGTCGGGCATCCGCGCCGTACCGATGGAGGTCTTGACCCGCTCGGCAGTCGTCTCACCGATCAGCAGGTTCTGCTGGCGGCGCAGGTAGCTGATGATGCCTTCGTCCATGCGGTCACCGCCGACGCGGACAGAGCGTGCGTAAACGATGTCGCCCAGCGACAGCACCGCAACCTCGGTCGTACCGCCGCCGATATCGACGACCATGTTACCCGTGGGATCGGTGATCGGCATGCCCGCACCGATGGCCGCAGCGATGGGTTCCGCAATCAGCCCGGCGCGGCGCGCACCAGCGCTCAGCACCGACTGGCGGATCGCGCGCTTCTCAACCGGGGTCGCCCCATGCGGAACGCAGACGATGATCTTGGGTTTGGAGAAGGTCGAACGCTTGTGCACCTTGCGGATGAAGTGCTTGATCATTTCCTCGGCGGTGTCGAAGTCGGCGATGACCCCTTCACGCATCGGGCGGATCGCTTCAATGCTGCCGGGCGTCCGGCCCAGCATCAGCTTGGCGTCTTCGCCAACGGCGAGCACTTTCTTGACGCCGTCTTTGACGTGATAGGCCACCACCGAAGGTTCGCTGAGAACGATGCCCTTACCCTTGACGTAAACCAGCGTATTCGCGGTGCCGAGGTCGATCGCCATATCGGAGGAGAACAGGCCGCGGAATTGATCGAGGATGGACATAACAGTAGCGGAGCCTTGCAAATATTCGGACAGGCCCGCCAGCATGGGACCACGCGCGGGCTATTGGCTCTTATAGGGCGCACGGGGTCAGGGTGAAAGGGGCAAGACCGCAAAGGTGGCGCGATATTGCCGCCGCGCTATCATAGAGCGGTATATTTAGAGCGCAGCACAGGCGGAGGTCGGCGATACCATGCAAAAGATACAGACACTTGGGGTGCATCACATCACCCTCACCGGGGCCGACCGGCAAAGCTCGATCGACTTCTGGGAGGGGGTTTTGGGGATGCCTTTCATCTTTGACCAGCCCAATTTGGATGACCCGGATGAAGGGCATCTTTATTTCGATCCGGGCGATGGGCGGCTGATTACGATTTTCACCAATGAGACCCGCAAGCGGGTGCATAACCGCACGCCGATGGATCCGGGCTGCGTGCATCATCTGGCCTTTGAGGTAGACCGCGCGATGTTTGACCAAATCCCCGAGCGGTTAGAGGCGCGGGGCATCGGGCATTCGGGTGTGAAGGATCGAGGCTTTATGCATTCGATCTATTTCAAGGATCCGCTGGGTCTGTTGATTGAACTGGCCTGCTACACCTTCATCCCGCCGCGTGGGTCGAGCCATGCTGAGGTGATGCTTGAGGCGCATAAGCTGCGGGTTGCGGCGGGAGATGATCATATCCAGCGGCAACATCTGGCGGATGCGGTGGTGATGATTGTGGAGCGGGGGCAGGCGTCGCTGAGTGCGGATCGCGGGGCGAAGAATCCTTATTGAGATTGGTTCTCCGTTGGCGACTGCCGCCCGGCCCGGGACAAGCCGCAGGCGCCGGGCCATCGCCTGCCCGCTCCGTCACGCCGGAGGCGTGCCGGAATGAACTGAGCGCACCTTTGGTGCGACCGGGTAGGCGATTTGGTGAGGCTGGGTGGGACCTAGAAAACGCACACCACGGCTGCACCATAAAGTGGCACCAACTTAGCCTTGGATCGCCAACCCGCGGGCAGGCGCTGGCCCTCCCCGCAAANAANAAGGNCGGGGTTTCCCCCGCCCTCCGCATCAACTCACATCTTTATAATTGATCTCGCGCTTNTCCGTGCCGCCCTTCTCACGCCGCACCAACANNCGGTTNAGCGCNTGGATATANGCCCGCACACTTGCCACCACNGTATCGGTATCCGCCGACTGNCCNGTCACGATGCGGCCCTCTTCCTCCATCCGNACNGAAACCGTCGCCTGCGCGTCGGTGCCTTCGGTCACGGCATGCACTTGGTAAAGCTGCAAGCGCGCGGTGTGCGGCACCAGCGCCTTGATGCAGTTGAACGCCGCATCGACGGGGCCATCGCCGGTTTGGTTGGTGGACTGCTCAGCACCATCCACATCCAGCACCATATTGGCGGTCTGCGGGCCATCGGTGCCGCACACGACCTTCATCGATTTGAGGCGAATGCGGTCTTCCTCGGGATCGGTCGCGGTGCGCATCANCGCAATCAGGTCATCCTCGTAGATTTCCTTTTTNCGATCNGCCAATTCCTTNAACCGNACNAAGACATCCTTGAGCTGGTTGTCGCCCAGTTCAAACCCGAGGTCTTCGAGCTTGGACCGCAGCGCGGCGCGGCCTGAATGCTTGCCCATGACGATGTTGGTCTCGGTGAGACCCACGTCCTCGGGGCGCATGATCTCGAAGGTCTCAGCATTCTTGAGCATGCCGTCTTGGTGGATGCCACTTTCATGCGCGAAGGCGTTCTTGCCCACAATCGCCTTGTTGAACTGCACCGCAAAACCCGAGACCGTCGCAACACGGCGCGAGATGTTCATGATCTTGGTGCTGTCGATGCGCGTCTCGTAAGGCATGATGTCATTACGCACCTTCAGCGCCATGACGACCTCTTCCAATGCGGTATTGCCCGCGCGTTCGCCCAGACCGTTGATGGTGCATTCGACCTGCCGCGCNCCNGCNTCNACNGCGGCAAGGCTGTTGGCCGTCGCCATGCCNAGATCGTTGTGGCAGTGNGTGGCAAAGATGATCTCATCCGCGCCNGGCACGTTTTCGAGCAGTTTGGCGATCAGATCGGCGCTTTCNCGNGGGGCGGTNTAGCCCACGGTGTCGGGGATGTTGATCGTGGTGGCCCCGGCTTTGATGGCGATCTCNACAACGCGGTAGAGGTAATCAAGCTCGGTCCGCGTGGCATCCATCGGCGACCATTGNACGNTGTCGCAGAGGTTGCGCGCGTGGGTCACGGTCTCATGGATACGGTCGGCCATCTCATCCTGTGTCAGGTTCGGAATGGCGCGGTGCAGGGGCGAGGTGCCGATGAAGGTNTGGATGCGCGGCTGNCGGGCNTGTTTCACGGCCTCCCAACAGCGGTCGATATCGCCCAGTTGCGCGCGGGCAAGGCCACAGATCACGGCGTTTTGGCTTTGGCGGGCGATCTCGCTCACCGCGTTAAAGTCGCCTTCGGAGGCGATGGGAAAACCCGCTTCGATGATGTCGACGCCCATCTCATCCAAAAGCTGCGCAATCTCCAGCTTTTCGGCATGGGTCATCGTCGCCCCGGGGGACTGTTCGCCATCCCGCAAGGTGGTGTCAAAAATCAGCACACGGTCCTGTTTCGTCATATCGGTCATCCTGGGTTCTTTCTTTGCTGGTATCCTTGGCGCGCGACACATCCCTCTGAGCGGGCGCGCCGAAGGGCACGCTCAGAGGCGAATTAGGTGCAGCAAGTTGGCACACAGCAGGCCCGCGCGGTTGCGCGGCAGGGTCGGGATATGGACGGCCTGTGTCATGCGGATAGTTATACGCACCCGTTTTCAAATGGAAAGGGGGTGTTTCGGGTTTTGTTTGCCCCCGCGACAGCACCACCTATCTGCCTATAAGCAAGGGAGTTCAGGATGCAGTACAAAGCGATACCGCAGGACGCGGCGGCGTGAGTGCGCGGGTGCTTGTGATCGGGGCCAGCGGCGGGATCGGCGCGGCGCTGAGCGAGGCGTTGCGCGCGCGTGGCAGTTCGGTGACGCCTTTGTCCCGCGCGGGCGAGGGGCTGGACCTGATGGACGAGGCTTCGGTTAATGCGGCGCTGGAGGGGCTTACCGGCCCCTTCGACGCGGTGATCGTCGCCACAGGCGCTTTGGAGATCGACGGGGCAGCCCCGGAAAAGTCACTGCACGCCGTCACGCAAAAGGCGATGCTGGATCAATTCGCGCTGAACGCGGTCGGCCCGGCGCTGGTGCTGCGCCACGCGGCAAGGCTTTTGCCCCGCGACAGGCGGGCGGTTTTCGCCGTGCTTTCGGCGCGGGTCGGCTCTATCGAGGATAACCGTCTGGGCGGTTGGATCAGCTACCGCAGCGCCAAGGCGGCGGTGAACCAAATCGTGCACACCGCCGCGATCGAGCTCAGCCGCTCCCATCCGCAAAGCATCTGCGTGGCGCTGCACCCCGGCACCGTCGAAACACCCTTTACCGAAAAATATCTGGGCCGCCATCCGGCGGTGCCGCCGGGGGAGGCCGCGGACAATCTGCTGCGGGTGATCGACGGGCTGACCTCGGAGGAGAGCGGCGGGTTCTTCGACTGGGCCGGAAAGGCGGTGCCGTGGTGAGCCGTTTGATCTTGGTCTTGGGCGATCAACTTTCCCTAAACCTGTCATCGCTGCGCGAGGCCGACAAGACGCGCGATGTGGTGGTCATGGCCGAGGTCGCGCAGGAGGCGGAATATGTCCGTCACCACCCCAAGAAAATCGCGCTTGTCTTCGCCGCAATGCGCAAATTTGCCCGCCAGTTGGAGGATGACGGCTGGAGCTTGCGCTATACCCGGCTGGATGACCCCGAAAACGCAGGCTCTCTCGTCGGCGAGCTGCTCCGCCGGGCGGAGGAGACCGGCGCGGGCGAAATAATCGCGACCGAGCCGGGGGAATGGCGTCTGATCAACAAGCTGACCCGTGCGCCGATCCCTACACGCCTCTTGTCGGATGACCGTTTCATCGCCAGCCGTAAACGGTTCGAAGATTGGGCCGAGGGGCGCAAGGCGCTGCGGATGGAGTATTTCTACCGCGAGATGCGCCGCGAGACCGGCCTGTTGATGGAGGGCGACGATCCCGCAGGGGGCAAATGGAATTTCGACCACGACAACCGCAAGCCCCCGAAGGAGGGGCTGGAGTTCCCCCAGCCGCTCAGCTTTGCGCCTGATGCTGAGACCCAAGCGGTGCTTGACCTTGTGGAGACGCGCTATGGGGACAACTTCGGTGATCTGCACCCCTTTGACTTTGCCACCACGCGCGCGGAGGCCCTGCAGGTCTTGGCGCATTTCATCACCAACGCCCTGCCGCGATTTGGCGATTATCAGGACGCGATGCTGGAAGGGGAGCCCTATCTTTTTCACGCGCTGATCTCTCCCTATCTGAACCTTGGGTTGCTCGACCCGATGGAGGTCTGCCGGGCCGCCGAAAAGGCGTGGCAGCAGGGGGACGTGCCGATCAACGCCGCCGAAGGGTTCATCCGCCAAATCCTTGGATGGCGCGAATATGTGCGGGGCATCTATTTCCTTGAAGGGCCGGAGTATGTGGCGCGCAACGTGCTGCGACACGACCGCGACTTGCCTGCCTTTTACTGGGGTGCCGACACGCAGATGAATTGCCTGCGGCAAGCCATCGGGCAAACGCAGAAATACGCTTATGCGCATCACATCCAGCGGCTGATGGTGACGGGCAATTTCGCCCTGCTGGCCGGGATCTATCCGCATCAGGTGCATGAATGGTATCTCGAGGTATACGCCGACGCCTATGAGTGGGTCGAAGCGCCCAATACGGTCGGCATGAGCCAGTTCGCCGACGGCGGGGTCATCGCCTCGAAACCCTATGTCTCGTCCGGGGCTTACATCAATCGCATGTCGGACTACTGCAAAGGATGCAGCTACAGCGTCACTGCGAAGGCGGGGCAGAAAGCCTGCCCGTTCAACCTGCTTTACTGGCACTTTCTTGACCGGCACCGAGAGCGGTTTCAGAGCAATGCGCGTATGAGAAACATGTATGCCACGTGGGACCGCATGGATGCCGACCGCCGCGAGGCGGTCTTGCGCGATGCGGGCAACTGGTTGCAGCGGTTAGAGGCCGGGGAGACGGTCTAGGCCCGGTTAGCCCTCGGGTACAGGCCGCGGCGGGTGGATGTCCTGACTGTCCCGTGGTGCCTCTGCGCGGTCGAACATGCCATAGTCGCGGATCACATGGGCGATGCGCAGGTGGTAATCGGTAAAGATTCCCTCGCGCCCTGCTGCCTGCGCGCCGCGGTGCGCGGTCAGCTTGCGCCAGCTCTGCACTGCCTCTTCATCGCGGAAGAAAGAGAGCGAAAGCAGCTTTTCGGGGTTGGTCAGGCTTTGGAACCGTTCGACAGAGATGAAGCCGTCGATATCATCCAGAAGCGGACGCATCTTGGCCGCGACATCGAGGTATTCCTCGCGGCGGTCGGGGTGGGGGAAGACTTCGAAAATAACGGCGATCATGGTGGCTCCCTGCGGTTGCTGCCCCCATGCTAGCCCTAGTTTTCGGGCAAAGAAAAGGCCCGGAGATCACCCTCCGAGCCTTCTTTGTCCAAGTCTATGGTGGCTTAGCGCAGCACGTTATTGCAGCTTAGCGCACAACGTCGACGATCAGGTTCGTCTCGTTGTCAACGATCACTGTCGCGCCGTTGATGTTGACATAGCGGTATGTGGTTTCCGGGACCTCATAGGTGGTCACGGTCGTGGGGATGCCCGCGCCGACAACCACTTCACCGTCGAGGTACACGGTATCAACCGGGTTCTCACGGACGTAGGTGATGGTGGATTCTTCGGGCTCAGCCGCGGCGGAACCTGCGGCACCACCTGCGATGCCACCAGCGATGATGCCACCAATCGGGCCACCAACGGCATAGGCGGTCAGCGCACCCAGGGTCGCACCGGCAGCAGCGCCTGCGGTCTCATTCTCGGCGGTGCCATCGGGGTCTTCATAGGTCACGGTCCCCACTTCGACGGTCGCGGGGCGGGTGGTCAGGGCCACGGCCTGCTCTTCGACGTCAACGGCGAGGTAATCGGAATAGGACCAGCCCATCGTGTCGCCGAAATTGACCCGGCACCAGGATTGGCCGTCAAGGCAGCCTTCCACCATAGTGGCTTCGCCACCGGGGATGACACCGACGATGTCGTACTGCGGGCCGGGGCCCGAACGGATGTTNAGATCGGTTGCGGCATAGGCTTCGGCCGATTGTGCATAGACAGGTGCAGCGGCACCCAAAGCGATGGCAGATACCATTCCAAGTTTAACGATATTCATGTCTTAACCCTTTCTGTTCGGCGGGGAGTGCCCTGCGGGAAATCCNGCGCCGTTGTTGGTCGTGTTTGGACAACTTTGAAGGGAAGATTTCGTTCCCCATGGAGCCCGGAGCGCCCGGTTTTTGGCTCCCGGCGCTCGATAATTGGGCGGTAACCTGCTGGCAGGTGGCGGCAAATCGCTTGCCTCTCGCGCTCAAGGAAAGATGGGAAACCAAAGGAGTGATCTAGGCGTTATGAGCCGTTGCGCCACTGGGCGGGGTAGGGGTGCTTGGGCTGCGATGCCGTGACGCGCGGGCCGGGGGCAGAGCGATTTTTCCGCGGCGGGTTGCTGAGAAGGCGCGCCGCGACTTCTTGGGCGGTCTGCTGGTCAAAGCCCGCCGCTACGCAGTCCCCCACACTGCCGTTCCTTTCTTGCAAGATGCACAGGATGTCGTCCACTGCGCTATCTTCTTGAGCGCTATCTTCTCGAGAATTTTCCCGCTGCGGAAACGCCGCAGAGGCTGGGCCTCGCATCCAAACGCGGTGGGTGGTGTTGCGCCATTGGCAAAGGGCCAGCACCTCGGTCTGGTACAGGTCTTTGACCGGATTGAAATCGCCCGGCACCGCGCTCTGCCCCATGGCGGCCGCGGATTTGTTCTGTGCCGTGAGCAGCATCTCCCCCGCGTCCTGCGCCAAAGCGTGGAGCATCAGGCCGCGCAGGGGGAGGGCGAGGGTATCGGCGCCGACCGCCGCGCCAAGCCCTGCGAGGCGGCCGTGCAGTGTGGACTGTAAATCACCCCCCACCGGGACCGCGATCTGGCGCACATTCTCGGGCCCCAAAGCGTCTCCTGCGATCGTCGCGGCCAGCGCGGCATCACGCCCCTCGGTCTGTTCGACCAGCACCTTAGAGGCTCCGGCTTTGGCGACATAATCCCGCAGGCCGACAACCAAAGCGCGGTAATCCCGTTCCAGTGCGCTTGGCTGCGGTGCGAGGTCTCCGGCCACGATCTGCCAACCCTCCGGTGCCCGTTCCAGATCGACATGGGCAATGGCCCTGTCAAAGGCAGGCAGGTGCAGCGCCAGCTTGCCACCGGGGTTCAGTGCGAAGGACGCGCCGTCAAAGACCGCCTCATCCTGCCCTCCGACCATATTGAGGCTGATCAGCGGCAACTCCGTCTCGATCACCCGCGCGACCATATGATTCAGCCGCCGGTCCATTGCGCCGCGTTGATGTGGGGCCGCATTAGGGATCAAAAGGAATTCGGCCCCCGTTTCGGCCTGCGTCTCGGCCACATCGCCAGTCCAGCCATCCGCCCCGATGGGGGAACCGATGCGCAGCCCCTCAACAGCATAGGGGCCACTGATCGGACCTGCATTAAAGCGAGAGTGCCGCGCGGGGCTGTGTTGAAGCACCCGCTGGGCGATCCTGCCACCCTGCAGGATGAGGTAGGCGTTATGACGTTTCGCCCCCTCGACCCAAGGCGCGCCAAGCGCCAAGGCGGGGCCGTGGGCGCAATGGGCGGCGAGCGCCTCAAGATGGGTCACGACATCGCGTTGAAAGGCCGGGTTATGCAGCAGCGCTTTCGCATCATGCCCGGTCAGGAACAGTTCGGGCAGGGCGACCAATTGCGCGCCCGCGTCGCGCCCGGCCTGCCAAGCCTCGCGCGCCAGTGCCGCGTTCCCCGGCAGGTCGCCGACGGTCGGGTTCAATTGCCCGAGGGTGAGGCGAAAACGGTCTGACATGCAAAGGCTCCGGGCTGGCTGGTGTGGGTTGGATGTAGCAGATCGGGCTGAGGGCGAAACCCCTGCGCGCAGGCTGGCCCGCCGCGCCGGGTGCGCGGGATCCGCCGAAACCGGCGTGCCTGTCCTGCAAACACGTTGCCTCTGTCCTCTATCACCCGTAACCTCAGGGCAAATGACACCTAACGAGATCGGGAAATTCCGCCCATGTTGCACCGCAGCTTGCCCCTCTGTCTGATCGCTCTTCTGGCCACGCCGCTTGCGGCGCAGGACGGGCAGGTGCTGACCAAGGAATATGACGACGGCGGCATCTATGAGGGCACGTTTCAAGGCGGCCTTCAGCATGGTGCCGGCACCTATAAGCTGCCCAACGGCTATGAATATTCCGGCGAATGGGTCGAGGGTGAGATCAAGGGCGAAGGCGTCGCGCGCTTTCCCAATGGCTCGGTCTATGAGGGTAATTTCGCCAAGGGCAAACCGGACGGATTGGGCAAGATCACCTTTGCCGATGGCGGCACCTATGAGGGCGAATGGGAAGCGGGCGCGATCATGGGCCAAGGCGTGGCGATCTATGCCAATGGCGTGCGCTATGAGGGTGAGTTCCGCAATGCCAAGCACCACGGCAAGGGCGTGATGCAAAGCCCCGGCGGCTATGAGTACAAGGGCGACTGGATTGATGGCGTCAAACAGGGCGTCGGCACGATCACCTACCCCGATGGCGCGGTCTATGAAGGTGAAATCGAAGGCGGCAAACGCAGTGGCGAGGGCACGCTGACCATGCCCGACGGGTTGGTCTATGTGGGCTTGTGGAAAGACGGCCAGATCGACGGGACCGGCACGCTGACCCAGCCCAATGGCGATGTTTACGAAGGCACCTTGGTCGCGGGCCGCCGTGAAGGCAAAGGCGAGGTCACCTATGAGAATGGCGATGTTTATGAGGGCGACTTCAAAGACGACCGCCGCGACGGGCAGGGCACTTTCACCGGCACCGATGGCTATGTCTACACCGGCTCTTGGGTGGCCGGGCAGATTGAGGGCGAAGGTCAGGTGACCTATCCCGACGGGTCCGTTTACGTTGGCACCTTTCGCAATGATCTGGCCGATGGCACGGGCAAGATCACCTATCCCGATGGATCGACCTATGAGGGCGCTTGGGTGGCAGGCGTGATCGAAGGCGAAGGCATCGCCACCTATACCAATGGCGTGGTCTATGAGGGCGAATTCAAAGACGCCCGCAACCACGGCCAAGGGGTGATGACCTATGCCGATGGCTACCGCTATGAGGGCGGCTGGCAGGATGGTCAGCGCCATGGGCAGGGCAAGGCGACCTATCCCGACGGCACGGTCTATGAAGGCGCGTTCAGGAATGGGCAGCGTCACGGTCAGGGCAAGATCACCATGGCCAGCGGTTTCGTCTACGAAGGCGAGTGGACCGAGGGAGAGATCGAAGGGCAGGGCGTGGCGACCTATGCCAATGGCGATGTCTATGAGGGCACGTTCAAAGCGGGCAAGCGGCAGGGCAGCGGCACCATGCGCTATGCCAGCGGCGAAGAAGCCTCGGGCGATTGGGAGAACGGCGCGTTGAGCGATGGGACCGCCGGGGCGGCTTCTGACACCGCAGCCGATCCCGCAGCCGGCACCGCCTCTGGCGCCGCGGCGGAGACTCCTGCGGACGAAGCACAGCCTGCAGATGCGGCACCGGCAGCGGCAGACGCCCCCGATGAGGGCGTGTCAGACGACGGCACCGACGCCGACACCTCAGAGGTTGTGCCCCCCCCGACTGGCACCGCGGCAGACGGCGGCTGACCCCCGCCTTTGCTGGACAACGCCCGCGCCCTGTGGCAAGCCCGCGCGCAACAGGAGTACGCCAGATGTCCAACCCAACGATCACCCGTTTCGCCCCGTCCCCCACTGGCTATATCCACGTGGGCAACCTGCGCACCGCGCTGATGAACTACCTCATCGCGCGCAAGGCGGGCGGCACTTTCATCCTGCGCATCGACGACACCGATCCCGAGCGAAGCCGCGAAGAATACGTCGACGGCATCAAGCAAGACCTTGAATGGTTGGGGCTGGAATGGGACCGGGTCGAGCGTCAGTCGGAACGTCTGGACCGCTATCATGCCGCCGCCGAAGATCTGCGCGAAAAGGGCCGTTTCTACGAGGCNTTCGAGACGCCGACAGAGCTGGACCTCAAGCGCAAGAAACAGCTCAACATGGGCAANCCGCCGGTCTATGACCGCGCCGCGCTGAACCTCTCCGACGATGAGAAAGCCGCGCTGCGTGCCGAGCGTGGCGATGGCGTTTGGCGGTTCAAGCTCGATCACCAGCGGATCGAATGGGATGACGGTATCTTGGGCGATATTTCCATCGACGCGGCCTCGGTTAGTGACCCCGTACTCATTCGTGGCGATGGGCAGATCCTTTATACCTTGGCGAGCGTCGTGGATGACACCGAAATGGGCGTGACCCATGTGGTGCGCGGGTCGGACCATGTGACCAACACCGCGACCCAGATCCAGATCATGCAGGCGCTTGGCAATGGGGCGGTGCCCTCGTTCGCGCACCACTCGCTGCTGACCGGCCCGCAGGGCGAGGCGCTGAGCAAGCGCCTTGGCACGCTGGCCCTGCGTGATCTGCGTGAGCAGGGGGTTCAGCCCTTTGCGTTGCTGAGCCTGATGGCGCGGTTGGGGTCGTCGGATCCGGTGGAACTGCGCACGGATATGGCGGAGTTGATCGAGGGTTTCGACATCAACCGCTTCGGCTCGGCGCCGACCAAGTTCGATGTGCAGGATCTGTTCCCGCTGACCGGGCGCTACCTGCAGCAACTGCCGCTTGAGGCGGTGAAAGACGATATCATCGCCCTTGGCGTGCCGGAAGACAAAGCCGCGCAGTTCTGGGCGGTCACGCGCGAAAATATCTCGACGCTGAAGGATTTGGGGCCATGGTGGGCCATGTTCCGTGACGGGGCCGAGCCGGTGATTGCCGAGGAAGACCGTGAATTCGTGGCTCAGGCCATGCTGCTGCTGCCGGAGATGCCCTTTGATGAAACCACGTGGTCAAGCTGGACCGCCGCGGTTAAAGAAGCCACCGGGCGCAAGGGACGTGGGTTGTTCCGGCCCCTGCGTTTGGCGCTGACGGGGCAGGAACACGGGCCAGAGATGGCGCAGGTTCTGCCGTTGCTCCAGACCGTCAAAGCACGCGGCTAAGGCAGGCCAAGGGCATTCGGGGGCGCTGCCCCCGGACCCCCGAGGGTATTTGAAAAAGGATGAACTGGAGCGGTTAGAAGTTCTTCTTTGTGAAGGGGACTTCGTCGCGTGATTTCACCTGTAGCGACAAGCGGTCAATGTGGTGATCGACCACGGCCGTTTCTTCTGGCGTTAGGGTCTGGTGGCGCGGGTAGAGGGGCGCTGCGCGGTCGTTCAGGATAGGTGTGTCCCAGCCTTCGGTGGTGTCGAAGAAGCGCGCGGCGCCATCGGTGCCGAACTCGCGCAGGAAGCCTTGGACCACAACATCAAGATAGCTCAGCAGGATCACGTGATCGCCGTGGTCGACCGCGATTTCGAGCGGGATGGCGTAATGGGCGATGTCGGGTGCGGGGACCAGATCATGGACCACGGCGCCGCCTGAGGCGTGGCGTTCGTAGCTGTATTCACGCTGGTCCAGCGCCGCCCAATCCGCGCCCGGCACGGCGGCGATGAGCCCGTCGATGCGGGTGCTTTGGTCTTGCACCACGGAGAGGTAGACGATGTCGCGCCCTTCGGCGTGGACCCATTTGCGCCGCCAGCCGTCGAGCCGGGCGGGCCGGGCGTCGGGGTAGCTGTGGGTGTTGCGATTCACGAGGCTGCCGTAGCCGAAAAAATAGGGGGTCATGCGCGAAAGGTCCTGTATTTGTCGCGCGCACCAAAACATGTGTCGTATCCGGCCACAAGCATGCTTGACGCAGAGGTATGCGGCGGCATACGAAAGGCCCAATCGTCACGGGAGAATCGGTTAACGCCGATGCCGAAGGAGCAACCGCCCCGGAAACTCTCAGGCCCCAGGACCGTGACGTGACCAAGACTCTGGAGAGATGCGCGGATGCGCACGCCGAAGGGATAACGATCTCAGGCGGAAGGACAGAGGGGGCATCATGCGCAGCGTTAGCGGCGCTAAGGTGCCGGCATGGTCAAAAGGTCATCCGGAAGGGACAGGAAAGGCGAACCGGATGAGCGATCTCAAGCAGACGGCATTGCATGATTTGCATGTGGAACTGGGGGCCAAGATGGTGCCCTTTGCGGGCTATTCAATGCCCGTGCAATACCCTCTTGGCGTGATGAAAGAACATCTGCACACCCGCGCCGCCGCCGGGTTGTTTGATGTGAGCCACATGGGGCAGGTCGTGCTGCGGGCCAAGTCTGGCAGCTATGAGGATGTGGCCTTGGCGATGGAGAGCCTCGTGCCGGTTGATGTGCTGGGGCTTGCCGAGATGCGCCAGCGTTATGCGATGTTCACGGATGCCACGGGTGGTATCTTGGACGATCTGATGTTGACCAATCTGGGCGATCATCTGTTCGTTGTTGTGAATGCCGGGTGCAAGGATGATGACATTGCCCTGATGAAAGAGGCGCTGTCGGATCGTTGTGATATCGAAGTTTTGGATGACCGTGCGCTTCTGGCCCTTCAGGGGCCGCAGGCCGCAGCGGCGCTGGCCCGCTTGCAGCCCTTGGTGGCGGATATGAAATTTATGGATGTTGCCAAGGATGTCGACATTGACGGGATCACCGTCACCCTGTCGCGCTCGGGCTATACGGGCGAGGATGGCTACGAGATTTCGGTCGCGAATGACGATGCCGTGGCTTTGGCGCGCAAGCTCTTGGCGCTGGAAAAGGTCGAGCCCATCGGTCTGGGCGCGCGTGACAGTCTGCGGTTGGAGGGCGGGTTGTGCCTTTATGGTCATGACATCGACACCACCACCACGCCGGTTGAGGCGGCGCTGAACTGGGCGATCCAGAAGGTACGGCGCAATGATGGCGAGCGTGCGGGCGGTTTCCCCGGTGCCGGCGTGATCTTGCAACAACTGGCCGACGGCGCGCCGCGCAAGCGGGTCGGGCTGCTGCCCGAGGGCCGGGCGCCAATGCGTGAGGGTGTGGCGATTTTCGATGCAGCCGAGGGCGGTAATGAGGTTGGCACAGTGACTTCTGGCGGCTTTGGTCCGACGGTTGGCGGCCCCGTTGCCATGGGCTATGTCACCGCCGAGCATGCAAAGGTCGACACGCCGCTTTGGGGCGAGGTGCGCGGCAAGCGCTTGCCACTGACTGTCACGAAAATGCCGTTCGTCGCGGCGAACTTCAAACGCTGAATCTACACAGGGAAATCNGATATGAAATTTACCGAAGAACATGAATGGCTGCGCGTCGAGGGTGACGAAGTGGTCGTGGGCATCACCACACACGCCGCCGAGCAGTTGGGCGATGTNGTNTTCGTGGAACTGCCCGACGAAGGCACCACCGTCAGCAAGGATGACGANGTTGTNGTGATCGAATCCGTCAAGGCGGCGTCGGACATCCTCGCCCCGATCGACGGTGAGATCACCGAGGTGAACAGCACGCTCACGGACAACCCCAGTATGGTCAACGACGACCCGCAGGGCGATGCGTGGTTCTTCAAGATGAAGTTCACCGATGCCAGCCAGATGGACGACTTCATGGACGAAGCCGCTTACCAGAAATTCATCGGCTAAACCGCTGCGCGTGCCGGGGGACCGGCGCGCTGCTGATCACCTGCGTCGCCCGCTTTGGGCGGCGCGCCATAAACAGGGGGCGCCGCTGCCGCGCCGTGACGAGGAACCCGACATGAGCTTCAAGCCCACCGATTATTTGCCCTATGATTTCGCCAACCGGCGTCACATTGGCCCGTCCCCTTCCGAAATGTCGCAGATGCTCGACACCGTGGGCGCCGAAAGCCTTGATGCGCTGATCGACGACACCTTGCCCAAGGCGATCCGTGCGAAACAGCCACTTGATTTCGGCAAGGCGATGAGCGAGCGCGAGGTACTTGAGCACATGCGCAAGGTTGCGGGCAAGAACAAGGTGCTCACCAGCCTGATCGGGCAGGGCTATCACGGCACCGTCACGCCTCCGGCGATCCAGCGGAATATTCTTGAGAACCCCGCGTGGTACACCGCTTACACGCCCTATCAGCCCGAGATTTCGCAGGGCCGCCTGGAAGCGTTGCTCAATTTCCAGACCATGGTGAGCGACCTTACCGGGTTGGAAATCGCCAATGCGTCGCTTCTGGATGAGGCTACCGCCTGCGCCGAAGCGATGACCATGGCGCTGCGCAGCTCGAAATCGAAGGCCAAGGGCTTCTTCATCGACGCCAACTGCCACCCGCAGAACATCGCCGTGATGAAGACTCGGGCCGAGCCTTTGGGCATTGAAGTCATCGTCGGTGAACCCGAAGAGATGGAGGCCGAGAAGGTATTCGGCGCGATTTTCCAATATCCCGGCACCTACGGCCATGTGCGCGACTTCACCGATCACATGGCGGCCCTGCACGAGGCCAAGGCCGTGGGCATCGTTACTGCCGACCCGTTGTCGCTGACCCTGCTGAAAGAGCCGGGCGCGATGGGGGCCGACATCGCCGTGGGCAGCACGCAGCGTTTTGGCGTGCCCGAGGGCTATGGCGGCCCGCATGCTGCTTATATGGCCTGCAAGGATTCCATGAAGCGCGCCATGCCGGGGCGGATTGTTGGGGTGTCAATCGACGCCCATGGCAACCGCGCCTACCGCCTGTCGCTGCAAACCCGCGAGCAACACATCCGCCGCGAGAAGGCGACCTCGAACGTCTGCACCGCGCAGGCGCTGCTGGCCGTCATGGCGTCGATGTATGCCGTGTTCCACGGGCCGGAAGGCTTGAAGGCCATCGCGCAGCGCATCCACCGCAAGACAGTGCGTCTGGCGAAGGGCCTGGAGGCCGCGGGCTTTGACGTGCAGCCCGAGAGCTATTTCGACACGGTCACCGTTGAGGTCGGCCCCTTGCAGGCCGCGGTGATGAAATCCGCCGTGGACGAAGGCATCAACCTGCGCCGTGTGGGCGGGACCAAAGTGGGCATCACGCTGGACGAGCGCACCCGCCCCGACACCATCGAAGCGGTCTGGCGCGCCTTTGGCATCCGTCAGGCGGATGATGATTTCACGCCTGAGTACCGTCTGCCCGACGCGATGGTCCGCACGAGCGACTACCTCACCCACCCGATTTTCCACATGAACCGGGCCGAGACCGAGATGATGCGCTACATGCGCCGCTTGGCCGACCGTGATCTGGCGCTGGACCGGGCGATGATCCCGCTGGGGTCTTGCACGATGAAGTTGAACTCGGCGGCTGAGATGATGCCGGTGACCTGGCGGGAATTCTCGCTCATCCACCCCTTCGTGCCCGCCGATCAGGCGCTTGGCTATCAGGAGATGATCGACGATCTGTCGGACAAGCTCTGCGAGATCACCGGCTATGACGCGATTTCGATGCAGCCAAACTCGGGCGCGCAGGGCGAATATGCGGGGCTTTTGACCATTGCCGCCTATCACCGCGCCAAGGGCGAAGGGCATCGCAACATCTGCCTTATTCCGATGAGCGCCCATGGCACCAACCCGGCCTCCGCGCAGATGGTGGGCTGGAAGGTCGTGGTCATCAAGACGGCGGCCAATGGTGACATCGACCTTGACGATTTCCGCGCCAAGGCCGAGCAGCACAGCGAAAACCTTGCCGGTTGCATGATCACTTACCCGTCGACCCACGGCGTGTTCGAGGAAACCGTGCATGAGGTGACCAAGATCACCCATGACCACGGCGGCCAAGTCTATATCGACGGCGCCAATATGAACGCGATGGTGGGCCTGTCGCGCCCCGGCGATCTGGGCGGCGACGTGAGCCACCTCAACCTGCACAAGACTTTCTGCATCCCGCATGGCGGCGGCGGCCCCGGCATGGGTCCGATCGGTGTGAAATCGCATCTGATCGCGCATCTGCCGGGCCACCCGAACGAAGAGGGGGCCGCGGTCTCGGCGGCGCCTTACGGCTCGCCCTCGCTGTTGCCGATCTCTTGGTCTTACTGCCTGATGATGGGCGGTGACGGTCTGACGCAGGCGACCCGCGCCGCGATCCTCAATGCCAACTACATCGCCAAGCGTCTCGAAGGGGCCTATGATGTGCTCTATAAAGGGCCGAGCGGTCGGGTGGCGCATGAGTGCATCATCGACGTGCGCCCCTATGAGGAAACCGCGGGCATCACCAACGAGGATGTCGCCAAACGTCTGGTCGATTGCGGCTTCCACGCGCCGACGATGTCTTGGCCGGTGGCGGGCACGCTGATGGTGGAGCCGACGGAGTCTGAGACCAAGGCCGAGCTGGACCGTTTCTGCGACGCCATGCTGGCGATCCGCGAGGAAATCCGCGAGATCGAAGAGGGCCGGATGGACCGGGCCAACAACCCGCTGAAAAACGCACCGCATACGGTGGAGGATCTGGTGGTGGAATGGGGCGACCGGCCTTACAGCCGCGAACAGGGCTGCTTCCCTCCCGGTGCCTTCCGGGTCGACAAATACTGGCCGCCGGTCAACCGCGTCGACAACGTGCACGGCGACCGCAACCTGATCTGCACCTGCCCACCGCTGGAGGACTACGCCGAAGCGGCGGAGTGATCAGACCACCAAGACAGCCAAAGGGCGCGGGATCATTCCTGCGCCCTTAGCATATCCGCAGGCCGGGCGTTCAGCGCCTTTAGCGCAAAGCCCAAGCCCGCGAGAACCGTCGCCAGCACCCCGCCTGCGATGATCATCAGCGCATTGGACCAGATCACGGTGAAATCGGTCTCCATCACGTAATAGCTCACCGCCCAGCCACCCGCGATGCCTGCCATTAGCGCGACGCCCCCGGCAAAGAGACCCAGCAGGGCTGCGCGCAGTACAAAGCTGCTGGCAATGGTGCGTCGCGAAGCGCCCATGGTTTTTAGCAAGGCCGCCTCATAGCTGCGCGCTCCCGTGCCTGCGGCTGCCGCGCCGATCAACACCATGAAGCCGGTTGCCAGCGTCGCCAGCGCCCCGAACGAAATCGCCGAGGCCAGCCCCGCCAGCACCGCCGCCACCCGGTCGATTGCATCGCGCACCCGGATCGCGGTGATGTTGGGNTAGGCTTCGGCCAAATCGCGCAGGATCGCGGTTTCGGCCTCGGGTTCGGCATAGACGGTTGAGATGAAACTATGCGGCGCGCCGGCCAGTGCAGCGGGGTTCATCGTCAGCACAAAGCCGATCCCGGCGGTGGAGAAATCAACCTCGCGGAAGCTGGTGATCTCGCCTGTGATGGCGCGGCCCAGCACGTTGAGGGTCAGGCTGTCGCCAAGGCTCAACCCCAGTTCCTCGGCCTCTTCGGCGGCAAAGCTGATCTGCGGCGGGCCGGTGTAGTCTTCGGCCCACCAGTCGCCCGCCGTGATCCGCGTGTCTTCCCCCGGCTTTGCGGCATAGGTGATGCCCCGGTCGCCGCGCACCACCCAGTGATCGCCCGCCACCTCTTGGGCCGGCTGGCCATTGATCTCGGTTACCACGCCGCGCAGCATCGGGGCGCTTTCAACCCGGCCGACTGCCGCGTCGCTGTTGAGCCTTTCGGTGAAACCGTCGATCTGGTCCTTCTGGATGTCGACAAAGAAATAAGACGGCGCCACATCCGGCAGATTGCCCGAAATCGCACGGCGCAGATTGCCGTCAATCTGGCCCACTGCGGCCAAGACCGACAGGCCCAACCCAAGCGCCAGCACCACCGCCGTGGCCCCTTCGCCCGGCCCGCCAATCGCCGCGAGCGCCCACCGCAGGCGCGGATGCCCCCGCACGCGCTTGGCTGCGGCCCGCGCGATCAGCCGTAACACGGTTGCCGCCAGCGCCAGCACCGCCAGTGTCGACGCCAAACCGCCAAGCGTCCAAAGCGTGAGCGACCACGATCCGTTAAACCAGCCCGCCAGCGCCAAGAGCGCGGCCAAGAGCAGCGCCATCGCCACAAGGTAGGGCGCGCCGGGCAGAGGCGATTGGCGCTGCCAGTCATCGCGAAACAGGGTGGCGGCACGCACGTCAGCGCTTCGGGCCAGCGGCCAAAGGGTGAAGAGCGCGGCCGTGAGCAACCCGTATAGCGCGGCCTCGGCCAGCGGAGCGGGATAAATCGCAAAACGGGCGGGAAGGGGCAGTTGCGCTTCGATCAGCGGGGAAAGCACCAGCGGCAGCCCGGCACCGATCAGCAGGCCAAGCGCCACGCCCATCACGGCCAGCAGCCCGACCTGAATGAAGTAGGTCTGGAAGATCGTCGCCCGCGTCGCGCCCATGGCGCGGAAGGTGGCGATCACGGCGGTCTTGCGTTGCAGATAGGCCCGCACCGCTGCCGCCACGCCAACCCCGCCCACCGCGAGGCCCGACAGCCCCACCAGCACCAGAAAGGCGCTGAGCCGTTCGACGAAACGCGCCACGCCGGGCGCGCCGTTGCGGGCATCGGTCCAGCGCATCCCGGCGTCGGCAAACCGCGCCTCGGCCTCGGATTTCAACGGGTCAAGCGCGGTGCCTTCGGGCAGATCGAACCGATATTTGCTGTTAAAGAGCGTCCCCGGTGCGAGCAGGCCCGAGCCATCCAGCGCGGCGCGCCGCACCAGCGTGCGAGGACCGAGCGAGAAGCCACTGGCGGCGGAATCCGGTTCGCGTTCAATCAGGGCCGTCAGGCGAAATTCGGTTTCGCCGAGGGCAAAAACATCCCCCGGGGCAAGGCCGAGCCTGTCCGACAAGGCACGTTCCATCACGGCACCGGGCCGTCCTTCGGGCCCGATCTCAAGCGCCTGCTCTAGCGGCAGGGCAGGGTCTAATACCATCTCACCGATCAATGGATAGAGGTCGTCCACCGCCTTGACCTGCGTCAGTGCGCGTTCTGATGTGTCCCCCGCGCCGACCACCGCCATAGAGCGGAACTCAACAATTTCGGATACACGTTCGGCCCGCTCGGCCATCCACGCTTGCTCATCAGGGCTGGCGGAGCGATAGGTGAAATCAAGCTCGGCATCGCCGCCCAAAAGTGCGGCACCCTCGGCTTCCAGCCCCGCTTCAATCGCAGCGCGGACCGAGCCTACGGCGGCCAAAGCGGCCACGCCGAGCGCGAGGCAGGCCAGCAGCAGACGAAAACCGCGCAATCCGCCGCGCATCTCACGGCGGGCGAAACGGGCCGCGAGGGACAGGCTCATGCGAGACGCCCGTCGGCCAATTGCACCACCCGGTCACAACGCGCGGCCAGATCGTCGGCATGGGTCACCAGCACCAGCGTCGCGCCATGGCGGTCGCGCAGTTCAAACAGCAGGTCCATGATCGCTGCGCCATTGCGGCTGTCGAGGCTGCCTGTCGGCTCATCCGCCAGCAGGATCGCCGGGCGCGGGGCGGCGGCGCGGGCGAGGGCCACGCGCTGCTGCTCGCCGCCTGACATCTGCGCAGGGTATTGATCAATCCGGTGGCCAAGACCGACGGCCTCCAACTCGCTGCGCGCGCGGTCAAAGGCGTCCTCCGCCCCCGAAAGCTCCAGCGGGGTGGCGACATTTTCCAGCGCGGTCATGGTGGGAATGAGGTGGAAGGACTGAAACACAATCCCCATGCGGCCTTGGCGAAACTGGGCCAACCCATCCTCGCGCAGCGCGCTGAGATCATGGCCAAGGGCCATGACCTTGCCGCCCGTGGCACGCTCNAGCCCGCCCATGACCATCAGCAGCGAAGATTTNCCCGATCCCGACGCCCCGGTCAGCGCGATGCTTTCCCCTTGCTGGACCTGCAGCGAAATGCCGCGCAGAATATCGACGGTTCCGGCATTGCCCTTGAGGCTTAGCGTGACATCTTGAAGGTCATAGACTGGGTCGCTCATCGGGCCGCCTTTGTTCTGAGTATCAGTTGGATATGGAGGTCCGTGAAGGATGCGCAAGGTATTGATCTGTTTTGCCTTTATTTTAGGCAGCGCGGCACAGGCCGAAGAGGTGGTGATCGCCGCCCTTGGCGACAGTCTGACCCAAGGCTATGGCCTGCCCGCCGAAGAGGGATTCGTGCCGCAATTGCAGGCGTGGCTGGATGCCGAAGGCGTTGAGGCGAAAATCGTCAATGCGGGTGTTTCGGGCGATACGACCGCAGGCGGCCGGGCGCGCGTGGATTGGACCCTGACGCCCGAAGTCGACGCGATGATCGTGACGCTCGGGGGTAATGACATGCTGCGCGGGCTGGACCCGGCGCAGGCGCGCGGCAACATTGGTGACATTCTTGCGGCGGCAAAGCGCGCCGAGGTTGAGGTGCTGCTGGTCGGCATGTCGGCACCGGGCAATTACGGCGCGGGGTATAAGGCCGATTTCGAAGCGCTCTATCCCGACTTGGCCGCAGCCCATGGAACGCAGTTCTACCCGGATTTCTTTACCGGACTTCTGGCCGAGGAAAAGGGCGCGGCCAGCGCGCGGAGCGAGACGGTGCAGCGCTATTTTCAAGGGGATGGTATCCATCCCAATGCCGAAGGCGTGGCGCTGATCGTGGAGGATATTGGCCCGGCGGTGGCCAAGCTTGCCGCACAGGCCGCAGAGACCCGCTAACAAAAAACGGACGCCGCAGCGTCCGTTTCGATCATCGAAATGTGGCCCGGTCAGGCCAGCGCGATGTTGCTCGCGCTTTCGCGGCCATCACGGCCTGCTTCGACATCAAAGGTAACCTTTTGATTGTCGGCAAGCCCGGTCAGGCCAGCGCGCTCTACTGCGGAAATATGGACAAAGATGTCTTTGCCGCCGCTGTCCGGCGCGATGAAGCCGTAGCCTTTTGTCGTGTTGAACCATTTGACGGTGCCAGTAGCCATGACCCGTGTCTCCCTCTGTCTGATCTGCCCGCAACATGCGGCAGCGCGGCTCGGTCGAATTCGTGATCGCTGGAGCCTTAGGGCAGCCGGGTCGAAAAGTCTTCGCGTCGCAGTTGTGATATTGGAATCTCTATTTTTAAAATCAAGGATTTTTACGGGGCGGCATGGGGCAAGCAAGGAAGCGCCCATGAAATATAACCTGCCTGTTACAAAACTGGCAGGTGTCACGGGTTTCTCGGGAAGTCGCGCTTTTCAAAAATTTACCAGTTGATAAAAAAATGATTCCGTGTGAGCATTTTCAAAACACCAAGAAAACGACAGGGATTTTGATATGGCACGAGATGTCTTTGAGCCGGGGATCGTTCCGGGGCGGTTAGAGCCGCAGAACTACGCAGAGGGGTTTTCGGATCTCCATCCACCCTTGGATGAACATGAGGCTCTGGTCGCGGCGGACCGCTGTTACTTCTGCCATGACGCACCTTGCATGACGGCCTGTCCGACCGACATCGACATTCCGCTGTTCATTCGCCAGATCGCCACCGGCACGCCCGATGCGGCGGCCAAGACGATCCTCAGCCAGAACATCCTTGGCGGCATGTGTGCGCGGGTCTGCCCGACCGAAACGCTCTGCGAGGAGGTCTGTGTGCGCGAGGTGGCCGAGGGCAAGCCGGTGTTGATCGGCCAGTTGCAGCGCTATGCGACGGACCATCTGCAGGCCCAAGATGTGCATCCTTTTGAGCGTGCGGCCGTGACGGGCAAACGTGTCGCTGTGGTTGGTGCGGGTCCGGCGGGTCTGTCCTGCGCCCACCGTCTGGCGATGCTGGGCCATGAGGTCGAAATCCTTGATGCACGGCCCAAGCCCGGCGGGCTCAACGAATATGGCATCGCTGCTTACAAAACGCCGAACGGCTTTGCGCAGGCTGAGGTGGATTGGCTGATGCAAATCGGTGGGATTTCCTTCCGCCATGAGGTCGCCGTGGGGCGGGATGTCACGCTTGAGGAATTGAAGACCGACTATGACGCGGTTTTCCTCGGCATGGGGCTGGTGGGCGTCAATGCGCTTGGGGCCGAAGGCGAGGATAAGGCCGGGGTCGCCAATGCGGTCGATTTCATCTCTGAACTGCGCCAGTCGGGCGACATGTCAGGCGTGCCGATTGGCCGCGACGTGGTGGTCATCGGCGGCGGCATGACGGCAGTCGATGCCGCGGTGCAGGCGAAACTGCTGGGCGCGCTGAACGTGACACTGGTCTACCGCCGTGGGCGGGACCGGATGAACGCGAGTGTGTTCGAGCAAGACCTCGCGGCCTCCAAAGGGGTGCGGATCGTGACCCATGCGGTGCCGATCGCGGTCCATGGCAATGGCTCGGTGCGCGAGATCGAGTTTGAATATGTCGACGATGCGATGAAGGGCACCGGCCAAACCCTGCGTCTGCAGGCGGATCAGGTGTTCAAGGCCATCGGTCAGACGCTGTTGGGCGACGGGCTGCCCGAACTCGACGGGCGCAAGATCAAGGTCGACGGCACCGGGCGCACCAGTCTGGATGGCGTTTGGGCCGGGGGCGATTGCGCCAGCGGTGGTGATGACCTCACCGTGACCGCCGTGGCCGAGGGCCGCGACGCGGCGATGGACATTCACACCACATTGATGGGGGCGGCGGGCTGAGGCCGCGCCGAGAGGGAGACATAACATGGCAGATCTGAGAAGCGAATTCATCGGGATCAAATCCCCCAACCCGTTCTGGCTGGCCTCGGCGCCGCCGACGGACAAGGAATACAACGTGCGCCGCGCCTATGAGGCGGGCTGGGGCGGGGTGGTCTGGAAGACCCTCGGCATGGAAGGCCCGCCCGTGGTTAACGTCAATGGCCCGCGCTACGGCGCGATCTATGGCGCGGATCGGCGGCTGCTGGGGCTGAACAACATCGAGTTGATCACCGACCGCCCGCTGGAAGTGAACCTGCGCGAGATGAAGGCGGTGAAACGCGACTACCCGGATCGGGCGCTGATTGCCTCGATCATGGTGCCTTGCGAGGAGGAAGCGTGGAAAGCGATCCTGCCGCATGTGGAAGAAACCGGGGCCGACGGGATTGAGCTGAACTTCGGTTGCCCCCATGGCATGGCCGAGCGCGGCATGGGGTCCGCCGTGGGGCAGGTGCCGGAATATATCGAGATGGTCACCCGCTGGTGCAAGATGTACACGCGGATGCCGGTGATCGTGAAGCTGACGCCGAACATCACCAATGTGCTCTACCCCGCCGAGGCCGCCAAGCGCGGTGGCGCGGATGCGGTGAGCCTGATCAACACGATCAATTCGATCACCTCGGTCGATCTGGACCTCTTTGCGCCAGAACCGATGATCGACGGCAAGGGCACCCATGGCGGCTATTGCGGCCCGGCGGTGAAGCCGATCGCGCTCAACATGGTGGCCGAGATTGCGCGTAATCCTGAGACCCACGGCCTGCCGATCAGCGGCATCGGTGGCGTCACCACATGGCGCGACGCGGCGGAGTTTCTGGCCCTCGGCGCGGGCAACGTGCAGGTCTGCACGGCGGCGATGACCTATGGCTTCAAGGTGGTCCAAGAGATGATCTCGGGCCTGTCGGAATATATGGACGAGAAGGGCATGACCTCGGTCGATGAGCTTGTGGGCCGCGCGGTGCCGAATGTTACCGACTGGAACCAGTTGAACCTGAACTATGTCGCCAAGGCGAAGATCGATCAGGATTTGTGCATCTCTTGTGGCCGCTGTTTTGCCGCCTGCGAGGATACCAGCCACCAAGCCATCGCCATGTCCGAGGACCGCACCTTTACCGTGATCGAAGAAGAATGCGTGGCCTGTAACCTTTGCGTCAATGTGTGTCCTGTCGAAGACTGTATCTCAATGGAAGAATTGGCCGTGGGTGCCACCGACCTGCGCACTGGCAAGACGGTGACGCCGGACTACGCCAACTGGACCACGCACCCCAACAACCCCTCTGCCAAAGCGGTTGAACCGGCAGAGTAAGTCAAGGCCGCCGCCCCGCGTTCAGGAGTTTCTCCGCGACGGGGCGGCGGTTTCGGCAGATGGCTGCGGGACCGTCCGTGCCAGATCGCGCCGCGCTGCAATCACTGCCATGGCCGCATCCCGCGCCATCTCTTCGCGCGGGATCGGTCGCGTGATCGCCGCTTCATCAGACCCCTTTGCATTCAGTCCCTTCGCATTCCGCGCAGCCCCTGCGCCGTTAAAATCGCCTACATTCATCACTGCCCCTCTAACTACTAAGGAGCCCACACCCGCAGGCAGATTGCGGCGGAAATGTTAATGGGGGATTAAACGCGGTCCATCTCTGGCGGTATGGTTAACCGTTTGCCGATGGCTCCGGCAGGTCCAAAAGCGCGCCAAACATCGCCTGAAGATGCGCCTGCGCGCGGGGGCGGGGATCGGTCTCGGGTCCGAGCAGAATTTGCGCCTGCGCCTCGAAATCCGCGTAGTGCTGCGTTGTGGCCCAGATGGAGAAAATCAGATGTTGCGGGTCCAGCGGGGGCAGTTTACCCGCTGCCACCCATCCCGCGATCACGGCGCATTTCTCGTCGAACAGGGGTTTGAGGTGGCGCTTCAACTCTGGCTCGATCCGCGGCGCGCCTTGCAGGATTTCATTGGCGAAAAGACGGCTCTCGCGCGGCAGTTCGCGCGACATGGTCAGCTTGCGTTCGACATAGTCCAAAATCTCGCGCCGGGGGTCGCCTTCGGGGTCCAGTTCCACCAGTGGGTCGAGCCATGTTTCCATCAGCTGCGACAGCAAAGTGACGTGAATGTCTTCTTTGCCATTGAAGTAATAGAGAATATTCGGTTTGCTCAGCCCAGCCTCGGCGGCGATCTGATCCAGCGTGGCACCCCGGTAGCCATGTTTGGAAAAGACTTCGAGCGCGGCATCCAGAATCACCCGGCGGTTGCGTCTTTGGATGCGGCTGGGTTTTTTGGCGGTGCTTTCGGGCAAGGCAATGATCCTTGGTGCTGCTAAAAAAGGCGTTTGCCGGGTCGGCGGTGGGTTGTTTCAAACCAGTTCTTGACAGAGCCTAACCTAATCGCAATCGTGGATTTACCAAATGGTAAAAAAACAACACGGCCCAAGCCGATGACAGAGGAGTGACCTATGCCCGCGCCCGGAGAGAACCTCAAGATTGATCCCGACCGTCTGTGGGATTCCTTGATGGAAATGGCCAAGATCGGCCCCGGCGTGGCGGGGGGGAATAACCGTCAGACGCTGACCGACGAAGATGCCGAAGGCCGCGCCCTGTTCCAGAAGTGGTGCGAAGATGCGGGCTGCACCATGGGGCTCGACCAGATGGGCAATATGTTCGCCCAGCGGGAGGGCACCGATCCCGATGCGCTGCCGGTCTATGTGGGCAGCCACCTCGACACCCAGCCCACGGGCGGGAAATACGATGGCATCCTTGGCGTGCTCGGCGGGTTGGAGATCATCCGCACGATGAACGATCTGGGGATCAAGACCAAACACCCGATCGTCGTGACCAACTTCACCAACGAAGAAGGCACCCGTTACGCCCCCGCGATGCTGTCGTCGGGGGTTTTTGCTGGCATTCACACGCAGGACTGGGCTTACGCGCGCACCGACGCCGAGGGTAAGAGCTTTGGCGATGAGTTGCAGCGCATCGGCTGGAAGGGCGACGAGGAAGTGGGCGCGCGCAAGATGCATGCCTTCTTCGAATTGCACATCGAACAGGGCCCGATCCTAGAGGCCGAGGGCAAGGATATCGGCGTTGTGACCCACGGTCAGGGCCTGAGCTGGACGCAGGTGACGATCACCGGCAAGGATAGCCACACCGGCTCCACCCCGATGCCGATGCGCCGGGATGCCGGTCTTGGAATGGCGCGGGTGTTGGAGAAGGTGAACGAGATCGCGCTCAGCCACGCGCCCCATGCAGTGGGGGCGGCAGGCCATATCGAAGTCTACCCGAACTCGCGCAACGTGATTCCGGGCAAGACGGTCTTTACCGTCGATTTCCGGTCGCCCGAACTGGCCGTGATCGAGGATATGGAGGCCCGTCTGCGCGACGAGGGCCAAAAGATCGCCGATGATATGGACATGCAGATCGAGTTTGAAAAGGTCGGCGGTTTCGACCCCGTGGCCTTTGATGATGGCTGTGTCACGGCTGTGCGCAATGCCGCCGAGCGGTTGGGCTATAGCCATATGAACTTGATTTCGGGCGCGGGGCATGACGCCTGCTGGATCAACCGGGTGGCGCCCACGGCGATGGTGATGTGCCCCTGTGTCGATGGTCTGAGCCACAACGAGGCTGAAGAGATCACCAAGGATTGGGCCAAGGCGGGGGCGGATGTGCTGCTCCATGCGGTGCTGGAGACAGCGGAAATAGAGGGCTGAACACGCGGGCGGAGGTCTGGGGTGCTGCCCCGGCCCCCCGACGTGAATTGCCAGAAAAGATGGGGAGAAGAAGATGAGCAAGGTAATCAAGGGTGGCATGGTTTGCACGGCGGACCGGACATGGAAAGCCGATGTCCTGATTGAGGGCGAGAAGATCAAGCAGATCGGTGAAGACCTGAAGGGCGACGAATATATCGATGCCGAGGGCGCCTATGTGATCCCCGGCGGGATCGACCCGCATACGCATCTGGAGATGCCCTTTATGGGCACTACGGCGGCTGAGACCTTTGAGAGCGGCACATGGGCCGCGGCGGTGGGCGGCACCACGATGGTAGTGGACTTCTGTCTGCCCGGCGCCGATGGCAGCATCAAGAACGCGATCAACGAGTGGCACCGCAAATCCGCGCCGCAGATCTGCAGCGACATCGGCTATCACATGGCGATCACCGGCTGGGACGAAAACGTCTTTAACGAGATGAAAGACGCGGTCGACATGGGGGTGAACAGCTTTAAGCACTTCATGGCCTACAAAGGCGCGTTGATGATCGAAGATGACGAAATGTTCGCCTCCTTCAAGCGCTGTGCGGAACTCGGCGCGCTGCCGATGGTCCATGCCGAGAACGGCGATCTGGTGGCCGAGCTGCAGCAGAAGTATTTCGATCAAGGCATCACCGGGCCAGAAGGCCACGCCTATTCCCGTCCGCCTGAGTTGGAAGGCGAAGCAGCAAACCGCGCGATCACCATCGCTGATACCGCCGGCGTGCCCCTGTATATCGTGCACGTCTCTTGCGAGCAGACCCATGAGGCGATCCGCCGTGCGCGGCAAAAGGGGATGCGGGTTTATGGCGAGCCGCTGATCCAGTTCCTGACGCTGGATGAGTCCGAGTATTTCAACAAAGATTGGGACCACGCCGCGCGGCGCGTCATGTCGCCGCCGTTCCGCTCGAAAGACCACCAAGACAGCCTTTGGGCCGGCTTGCAGGCGGGCAGTTTGCAGGTGGTGGCGACGGATCACGCGGCGTTCAGCACCGAGCAGAAGCGTGCAGGCCGCGATGATTTCCGGATCATTCCCAACGGCTCAAACGGACTGGAAGAGCGTCTGGCCGTGCTTTGGACCGAAGGGGTAGAGACGGGGCGGCTTACGCCCAACGAATTCGTCGCTGCGACCTCGACCAATATCGCCAAGATCCTCAATATCTATCCGCAGAAGGGTGCGATCGTCGAAGGGGCGGATGCCGATATCGTGGTCTGGGATCCGAAGATCACCAAGACGATCAGCCCTGCGAACCACCACTCCATCCTTGATTACAACGTCTTTGAAGGGTTCGAGGTCAAGGCGCAGAGCCGCTATACCCTCAGCCGCGGTGAGGTGATCTGGGCTTGGGGTCAAAACAGCCAGCCGCAGCCGGGACGTGGGCGTTTCGTGCCGCGCCCAGCCTTCCCAAGCGCCAATGTCGCGCTCAGCAAGTGGAAGGAGATCAACAGCCCCAAGATGATCAAGCGCGATCCGCTGAACATTCCGGCGGGGATCTGAGCGATGTAAAGCCGCCACGACAATCAGGTAAAGTGCCGCGCTAAAAGCGGCCGACCAACAGGGAAGTAAAATTTGTGAATGACAGCCAGAGCGTGATCAGCGCCAGCAATCTAGATCTGACCTTTCAAACCAACGACGGGCCGGTTCATGCGTTGAAAGACGTGAACCTTGATATCCACAAGGGGGATTTCGTCAGCTTTATCGGCCCCTCGGGCTGCGGGAAGACGACCTTCTTGCGGGTGATGGCCGACCTTGAGCAGCCCACGGGCGGCACCGTGACCATCAACGGTGTCTCGCCCGAGGAGGCGCGCAAATCGCGGGCCTACGGCTACGTCTTTCAGGCGGCGGGGCTCTATCCGTGGCGCACCATCGGCGGCAATATCCGGCTGCCGCTTGAGATCATGGGCATTCCCCGTGCTGAGCAGGCCGAACGGGTGCAGCGCGTGCTGGAACTGGTGGAACTCAGCGGGTTTGAAAAGAAATTCCCTTGGCAATTGTCGGGCGGGATGCAACAGCGCGCTTCCATCGCGCGGGCGCTGTCGTTCGACGCCGATATCTTGCTGATGGACGAACCCTTTGGCGCGTTGGATGAGATCGTGCGTGACCACCTCAACGAGCAACTGCTGAAGCTCTGGGCCCGGACGGAAAAGACCATTGCCTTCGTCACCCACTCGATCCCTGAGGCGGTCTATCTCAGCACCAAGATCGTGGTGATGAGCCCGCGGCCCGGTAGGATCGCGGATGTGATCGAAAGCCCGCTGCCGCGTGAACGCCCCTTGGAAATCCGCGAGACGCCAGAGTTCCTTGAGATCGCGCATCGCGTCCGTGAGGGGCTGCGCGCCGGGCATGGGGACGATTGATGCGTAACATTATCCCCGTTCTTACGGTCGTGGGGCTGTTGATTGTCGTTTGGTATGGCGCTGCTGTCGCGCTTAACGCGCAATGGGCGCGGGATGTGGCGGCGCGGGCGGACAAGACGCTGACATTCTCGGAATTGGTGGCCGATACGTGGTCGCAGGACAAGCCCAAGCTGCCCGCACCGCATCAGGTGGGGGCCGAACTGTGGGAGACCACGGTGATGAAGAAGGTCACGTCGAAACGCTCGCTTGTCTATCACACATGGGTCACCTTCAGCGCGACCTTCCTTGGCTTTGTCATGGGCACAGCGCTTGGCACGCTGTTGGCGGTGGGGATCGTGTTTAACCGCACGATGGACATGTCGGTGATGCCTTGGGTGATTGCCAGTCAGACCATTCCGATTCTCGCCATCGCGCCAATGATCATCGTGGTTTTGAATGCTGTGGGCCTCTCGGGCCTGCTGCCCAAGGCGATCATCAGCATGTATCTGTCGTTCTTCCCGGTGGTCGTGGGCATGGTCAAAGGACTCCGCAGCCCGGATCAGATGCAGTTGGACCAGATGCGGACATGGAACGCGAGCGGGTGGCAGACCTTTTGGAAATTGCGGTTACCGTCTTCGATGCCGTATTTCTTCACCTCGCTGAAAGTCGGTGTCGCGGCATCGCTGGTGGGGGCGATCGTGGGTGAGATGCCAACGGGCGCTGTGGCAGGCCTCGGCGCGCGTCTGCTGGCGGGCAGCTACTACGGCCAGACGGTGCAAATCTGGAGCGCGCTTCTTATGGCGGCGGCCTTGGCGGCGGTGATGGTTGGGCTGATCGGACTGATCCAGAGGCTTACGCTGAAACGGATGGGAATGGCATGATGGGCTGGGTTCTTTTCGCCATCGTCGCTTGGCTGGTCGGTCTGTCAATTAACGTCTGGCTGGCGCGGCAAAAACCGTCCCGCTGGGCGGCGCTCGCTTCGCCGGTTGTCTTCGGTCTGACGCTCATCGCTGTCTGGGAAGGCGTGGTGCGGGGCTTTGACATCAACCAAGTCCTGCTGCCTGCACCTTCGGTGATTGCTGCGCGGTTTGCAACGTCGCTGGACATCCTCTGGGTCGACTTTGTGCAGACCGTTATCAAAGGCGCGCTGAGCGGTTATATCATCGGCTGCGGCGCGGCGTTCCTGACGGCGCTGGCGATCGACCGCTTCCCTTTTCTGCAACGCGGGCTTTTGCCGGTGGGCAACTTCGTGGCCGCGCTGCCGATCATCGGCATGGCGCCGATCATGGTGATGTGGTTCGGTTTTGGCTGGCAGTCCAAGGCGGCGATTGTCGTGGTCATGGTGTTCTTTCCGATGCTGGTGAACACGGTGCAGGGCTTGCAAGCCAGTGACGCCATGCAGCGCGACTTGATGCGGACCTATGCCGCCGGTTATTGGCGCACGCTTTTGAAACTGCGGCTGCCTGCGGCGATGCCTTTTGTCTTCAACGGGTTAAAGATCGGCACCACCCTTGCCCTGATCGGCGCCATCGTTGCTGAATTCTTCGGCTCTCCGGTGCTGGGCATGGGCTTTCGCATCTCCACCTCGGTTGGGCAGCTTGCGCTTGATCTGGTCTGGGCCGAGATTGTTGTCGCGGCAATAGCCGGATCGGCGTTCTATGGTATCATGGCCCTTATCGAAGGACGGGTGACCTTTTGGCACCCCAGCCAGAGGAACTAAAGACGACCAACCAACAGGGAGATAAAAATGAAAACCATCACGAAGATCGCAGCCGGGGCCGCCTTGGGCCTTTGGGGGGGCGTGGCGCAGGCCGCCGACGACCTGACGCTGCAGCTCAAATGGGTCACGCAGGCCCAGTTCGCGGGCTATTACGTCGCCAAGGACAAGGGCTTTTACGAGGAAGAGGGGCTGGACGTCACGATCAAGCCCGGCGGGCCGGACATCGCGCCGGTGCAGGTGCTTCTGGGCGGTGGGGCCGACGTGATGGTCGACTGGCTGCCCTCGGCGCTGGCCGCGCGCGAAAAGGGCGCGCCGATTGTGAACATCGCCCAGCCTTTCGCGAAATCCGGCCTGATGCTGACCTGTCTCAAAGAGCATGGCATCGAAAGCCCCGAGGATTTCCCCGGCAATACACTCGGCACATGGTTCTTCGGGAACGAGATTCCGCTGATGAGCTGGATGGGCAAGCTGGGCTATGCCACCGATGGTTCCGACGGTGGGGTGACGATCCAAAAGATCAACTTCAACGTCGACCCGCTGCTGCAAAAGCAGGTCGAATGCGCCACCACAATGACCTACAACGAATATTGGCAGGTGATCGACGCGGGGCTGACGCCCGAGGATCTGGTGGTCTTCAAATATGAGGATGAAGGCATTTCGACGCTGGAAGACGGGCTATATACCACCGAGGAAAACCTTGCGGATCCTGAGATGGTCGACAAGCTGGCGCGTTTCGTGCGGGCCTCAATGAAAGGCTGGAAATACGCCGAGGAGAATGTCGAGGAAGCCGCCGACATCGTGCTGGAAAACGACCAGACCGGCGCCCAGACCGAGAAGCACCAGACCCGCATGATGGGCGAGATCGCCAAACTGACCGAGGGCAGCGATGGCCGCTTGGACGAAGCCGCGTTTGACCGCAGTGCGGAGATTACCATGGAAGGTGGTATGATCACCAAAGCGCCCGAGGGGGCTTGGACCCATGACATTACGGATAAAGCGCTTCAGTAAGCTTTGACGTCTACGATGAGGGGAGGGGCTGGCGCTGCGCTGGCCCTTTTTCGTTTGTGCGACGTTCCCAAGTGGCCCCACGGCCCGGCATCAAGCCGCAGGCGCCGGGCCATCGCCTGCCCGTCCCGGCGGGTAGGCGATTTGGCGAGCGTTACTCTGCGCTTTCCGCCGCACATCAAATCTGCGCCATAAAGTGGCATTGCCTGCTGTTGTGATCGCCTCCCCACGGGCAGACGTTGGCCCTTGGAACCGGGGCCGATGGGGGCGGTAAAGGCCAGCGCAAGGCTCAGCCCTTATTCTCCTCTAGGCTGGCCTTAGAGCACCGTGACCTTCGTCCCAATCGGCACACGCTGATAGAGATCGATCACATGTTCGTTTAGCATCCGAATGCAGCCGTTAGAAACCGACCGTCCGATGGAGTTCGGCTGCGTGGTGCCGTGAATGCGGAAAAAGGTGTCTCGCCCGTTCTGGAACAGGTAGAGCGCCCGCGCGCCCAAGGGGTTGCCGGGGCCGCCGGGCTGGGCGTCGGTGTTGCCGATGAAACGTTTGTAGGTCTGCGGCTCGCGTTCGATCATCTCATTGGTCGGGCGCCATGTGGGCCATTCTTTTTTGACGTCGATGGTGGCGGTGCCGGTGAATTCCAAACCCGCTTTGCCGACGCCCACGCCATAGCGCATCGCTTGGCCCGGGGCGGTTACGAAATAGAGGTAATGACTGCGCGGCAGGATCAGCAATTGACCGGGCGCATATTGCGCTTTCATCGGCACCATCTGCGGGGCGGCACTGTAGGCGGCGGTGCGCGCCTGCGCCATCAGGGGGAGGGCGGCTGCGGCCACGGTGCTGGTCAGAAAACTACGGCGGCGCATGGCAGGCTCCATCAATCTATTGCTGTTTCGCTCTGCATTTTGCCACGGGGGCGCATTTTAGCAAGGCTGGACATAAAAAAAACCGACCTGCCGGTATCAGCAGGTCGGTCAAATTCTTGCATCAGGGCCGAGGCCCCCGGCCATTAGGCCAGCGCGAGGTTGGTCGCGGATTCACGGCCGTCACGGCCTGCTTCGATGTCGAAGGTCACTTTCTGGTTGTCGGCCAGGCCGGTCAGGCCAGCGCGCTCAACAGCGGAAATGTGCACGAAAACGTCTTTGCTGCCGCCATCGGGAGCAATGAAGCCGAAGCCTTTAGTTGTGTTGAACCATTTTACGGTGCCAGTGGCCATATCCGTAGTCTCCATATTTATGCCATCCGCGTTGGTGCGATGGCCCGGCGTGGTTGGTCTGGATCGATAGACTGAGCGCCGTATGAGGGAGACAGTGGGTCGAAAAAGATAACGTCTGCACCGTCTATATTGCATCAGGAGGGGATTCGTTCAAGGGGCATCGCATTTTGGGGCCACAACAGGTCTGCGCTGTAGCGGATTTCGGCAAATTATCGCCACGAAGTTTCGTGTTCCCCATATTTTGCGGGGAGCGGCCCCGAATGCGCTGTCCCGAGTTTGCCTAAAACTGGTCTCATTACTGCCCGGCATAGGTGGTTTTTTGTGAGAAAGCCCCAAGTGCGCCTGCCAGCGCCCCCCTCATGTGGAGTAATGAGACATGATGCGTATCCTTGCCGTAGACGATGACCCGGTCATTCTTGACCTGCTTACAGGTTGCCTGACCGAGAATGACAATTACGAGCTGACCTGTTGCGAAAGCTCGGAAGAGGCGCTTGAGATCATGCAGGAATCGAACCAACCGTTCGATTCCTTCCTGCTTGATATCATGATGCCCGGCATCAACGGGATCAGCCTGTGTGAGATGATCCGCGATGTGCCTTTCTACCGCGCCGTGCCGATAATCATGATCACCGCCAGCAAAGAACCTGCGATGATGCAGCGGGCCTTTGATGCGGGGGCCACCGATTTCCTCTGCAAGCCTTTGGATGGTGTTGAGCTCAGCGCGCGGATCAATGCCGCCAGCATGCTCAATGCCTCGCTGCTGCGCGAACGTGAGGCGCAGCATACGCTGAGCGAGTTGACGCAGATGATGCAGATCCGCTTTGACGAGGATTTCGATCTCGATGTCTCGGCCTGTAGCAACGTCTCCGAGCTTGAGAATTACCTGCTGCGCCTGCCGAGCGGCTGTTTTTCGATGAGCCTCTTTTCGATCTCAGTCGAGGGTGCGCGCGGCATTTATCGCGCGGTCAAAGCCCCTGCCTTCCGTCGCCAGATGGAGCAGGTGGCCCGCGCCTCGGTGCATTCGCTGGAGGGCATGCGCTTTCATTTGGCCTATGCAGGCAGTGGGCGTTTCATCGGGGTGGTGATGAGCCGCGCCCGGTTGAACACCGCCTCGATGGCCGATCGCACGCGCGAGCATCTGGAAAAGAATTGGGACGGCAAAGGTATGAACGGCGGGCTGGCCCCGTCCTTGCAAGTGCATTCGGTCACCGAGCAGCGCCTCTGGTCGGGTCTTTCGGCCAGCAACAAGCTGCGTGAGTATCTGCAAAGCTGGGATCCGCTGCACGGTCTGGCGCGGCATGATGAGGACAACCTCTTTGCCCAGCTGGAAACGGCGATCGACGAAGAACGCTGAGGGCTCTGCTCGTCCTCAGCTTTGTGACGCGCCCGTTCTACCGAGAGGTGGGGCGGGCGTTTCGCGTTCTGGCGATGCCCCGCGTGTCACCGGGCGGGACCGATTCTGCGCTGTGCAAAAGAAAAGGGCGCCGGCAATCCGACGCCCTCCAAATCGCTAATCCGCAATGCTTACCGCGCGAATTTCTTGTGCTTCAGGCGCTTCGGCTCAAGCGCATCAGCACCCAAACGGCGTTTCTTATCTTCTTCGTAGTCTTCAAAGTTGCCTTCGAACCATTCCACATGCGCTTCGCCTTCAAAGGCAAGGATGTGGGTACAGATACGGTCGAGGAAGAAACGGTCGTGCGAGATGACCACGGCACAGCCCGCGAAATCCACCAGCGCGTCTTCGAGCGCGCGGAGGGTTTCCACGTCCAAGTCGTTGGTCGGTTCATCGAGCAGCAGCACATTGCCGCCCTCTTTGAGCAGCCGCGCCATGTGCACGCGGTTGCGTTCACCGCCCGACAGGAGGCCCACTTTCTTCTGCTGGTCGCCGCCCTTGAAGTTGAACGACGAGCAATAGGCACGACTGTTCACTTCGGCATCGCCGAGTTTAATCACCTCGGCTCCGCCGGTGATTGCCTGCCAGACGGTGTCGTCATGGTTCAGGTCGTCGCGGGACTGATCGACATAGGATAGCTCGACTGTGTCGCCGTACTCAATGGAGCCTGCATCGGGCGTTTCATGGCCGGTGAGCATCTTGAACAGCGTGGATTTACCCGCGCCGTTGGGGCCGATCACACCAACGATACCACCCGGCGGCAGCGAGAAGTCGAGCCCGTCGATCAGCTGCTTGTCGCCCATGTGCTTTTTCAGGCCTTCGACCTCGATCACCTTGTTGCCAAGGCGCGGGCCGTTGGGGATGACGATCTGGGCGCGGCTGAGTTTTTCGCGCTCGGAGGTTTCGGCCATCTCGTTATAGGCCGCGATCCGCGCTTTGGATTTGGCCTGACGTGCTTTGGCACCTTGGCGCATCCACTCAAGTTCGCGCTCAAGCGTCTTTTGCTTGGATTTGTCTTCGCGGGCCTCTTGGCTCAGGCGCTTGGCTTTCTGCTCCAGCCAATCGGAATAGTTGCCCTCGTAAGGGATGCCGCGGCCACGGTCCAATTCGAGGATCCAGCTGGTGATGTCATCAAGGAAATAACGGTCGTGGGTGACGGCAAGGATCGTGCCTTTGTAGTCGATCAGGTGCTGTTGCAGCCATGCGATGGTCTCGGCGTCGAGGTGGTTGGTCGGTTCGTCCAAGAGCAGCATGTCGGGCGCTTCGAGCAGCAGTTTGCACAGCGCCACGCGGCGCGCTTCACCGCCCGAGAGGTTTTCGGGCATCGCGTCATCGGGCGGGCAGCGCAGCGCTTCCATCGATACGTCGATCTGGCTGTCGAGATCCCAAAGGTCTTGGGCGTCGATGTCGTCTTGCAGCTTGGCCATCTCTTCAGCGGTCTCGTCGCTGTAGTTCATCGCCAGTTCATTGTAGCGGTCCAGAATGGCCTTTTTCCCGGCCACGCCCTCCATGACGTTCTCGCGCACGGTCTTGGTCGGGTCGAGCTTGGGTTCCTGCGGCAGGTAGCCGACCTTGGCGCCCTCGGCGGCCCATGCCTCGCCGGTGAAATCCTTGTCGAGCCCGGCCATGATCTTGAGCAGGGTGGATTTACCCGCGCCGTTGACGCCAACGACACCGATCTTCACGCCGGGCAGGAAGTTCAGGTGGATGTTTTCGAATGTCTTCTTGCCCCCGGGATAGGTCTTGGAGACGCCGGACATGTGATAGACGTATTGATAGGCAGCCATTTGGAGAATCCTCGAAACGCGATTTGGGGTTTGCAGTGCAATATCGCCCGGGCAGGGCAAGATCAAACACTCTATACGCCGCAGGGCTGTCGACCGCCGGTGTCGCAAGAGGCGCGTCTCGCGCCGCGTGCCTCAGGCGGGCGATGCGGGCTATTGGATGGTTTTACAACGGTTTGGCAGGCGATCTGTGCAGTTGGGAAGCGAAATGCGGTCGACTTTTCTGCGCTTTTCGCGCTAGGATTCTTGCAATCTACGATTGGGCGGCGATTTTCGGCCATCGTGGAGTAGGCAGGCTGAAAGCGGTGCCCACCATTCGCGGTGCATCGACTGGCAGTCATAAAAACAGGGAAATACTCATGTCAAAATCCACAATCGTTGTGGGTCTGGACGGTTCGGAGGCCGGCGCGCGTGCTTTGGCCTTCGCTCAGGCTCAGGCCAAACAGATCGGGGATTGTTCGATCACGGTTTGCTTCGTGATCGAATGGTCGCCTTTCACTTTTCAGACCAAGGAAGAGAACGAGCAGCGCCACATGCGGCGCGAGCAGGAGTTGCAGCGCGCGCATGATGTGGTGCTTGATCCGGCAGTGGCAGAGGCCAAAGCCTCGGGCGTGGAGGTCGAAGGGATCGTGCGGCACGGTGATGTGGCCGATATCCTTGAAGGTGTCGCCAAGAAGCGCGGTGCGCTTCAGATTGTTGTCGGTCGGGTCGGTGAGCGCGGGCTCAAGCGGCTCTTTGGTGGGGTGACAGGCCGATTGGTCGCAGGCTCCAGCGTGCCGGTCACGATCATTCCCTGAAAGGATAAGCCATGAACAAGTTATTTACCTATGTGATGGCGGTATTTGCGTCATTGCTGCCGAGCTTTGCCGCCGCGCAAGAGGCTGTCGGCTTCGACGAGCGTATCAACCAGATTTTCGCAGATTACACCGGTTGGTATGTCTCCTTCATCTTTGCCCCGCTGCCGGGCACGAATTTCTCTTGGATCGCGCTGTGGCTGGTCGTGGGGGCGGTGGTCTTTACCGTCTATTTCGGTGCCATTCAGGTCAAAGGCTTCTGGCATTCGATCCAACTGGTGCGGGGCGATTACTCTGATCCGGATGACGCGGGCGAGGTCAGCCACTTTCAGGCGCTTGCAACCGCGCTGTCGGGCACCGTGGGTCTGGGCAACATCGCGGGCGTGGCCGTGGCTGTCAGCATTGGCGGGCCGGGGGCGACATTCTGGATGGTGGTTGCGGGCCTTTTCGGCATGGCGACCAAGTTCACCGAATGTACGCTGGGCGTGAAATACCGTAATGAGTTTCCCGACGGCCATGTTTCAGGCGGGCCGATGTATTACATCGTCAAAGGCTTCGCCGAGCGCGGCCTGCCGCTGGGTGGGTTCATGGCGGTGCTGTTCTCGATCTTCACCATTCTGGGCGCGCTCGGCGGGGGCAATATGTTCCAGGCCAACCAAGCCCATGCGCAGCTTGCGGGCGTGCTGGGGGATTACCCGGGCTGGATCACCGGTGTGATCCTTGCCGGTGTGACCTTTGCCGTGATCGCAGGTGGTCTGAAGTCCATTGCGCGGGTGACCGAGAAGATCGTGCCCTTCATGGGTGTCTTCTATGTGCTGGTGTCGGTGCTGATCCTCATCATCAATTGGGATATGATCGGCTGGGCCTTTGGACAGATCTTCATGGGTGCCTTTACTGGTCTCGGCGTTGTCGGCGGCTTTACCGGCGCGCTGATCCAAGGCTTCCGCCGTGCGGCGTTCTCAAACGAAGCGGGCATCGGCTCGGCTGCCATTGCCCACTCCGCGGTGCGTACCAAAGAGCCGGTGACCGAGGGCTACGTCGCGCTGTTGGAGCCCTTCATCGACACGGTGGTGATCTGCACCATGACGGCTTTGGTCATCGTGATCAGCGGCGTGCTGAACCAAGACCCGGAAACCGGGCTCTACATCTGGAACGCCGAAGCGGGCCGGATCGCGACCGAAGGTGAAGTCAGCGGCGTGGCCCTGACCTCGGCGGCCTATGCGCGGGCCTTCTCGTGGTTCCCGGTTCTGCTGATGATCGCAGTGGTACTCTTTGCCTTCTCGACCATGATCAGCTGGTCCTACTACGGCCTCAAGGCTTGGACCTATCTGTTCGGCGAGGGGGCGGTGAAGGAGTTGATCTTTAAGATCATCTTCTGCGTCTTCATCGTGATCGGTGCGGCGGCGAGCCTTGGGCCGGTGATCGACTTTAGCGATGCGATGCTCTTCTCGATGGCGATCGTGAACATCATCGCGCTCTACTTCCTGATGCCGATCGTGAAGCGCGAGCTGAACAGCTATGTCGCGCGGCTGCGCTCGGGTGAGATCGTGAAGCACAAGTAAGCGCTTTGCATTGACAAAGGGCAGCAATGCCCCTCCTTTGGCCCCTGATTTCCGATCGGGGGCCATTTTCTTGCGCAATACCATGCCATTCGCTGCCAAGGGCCAAGTTATCGGCCTGTTGGGCGGGTCGTTTGATCCGGCGCATGAGGGGCATGCGCATATCACCCGCGAGGCGTTGAAACGGTTCGGGCTGGACCGCGTCTGGTGGCTGCTTAGCCCCGGCAACCCGCTGAAAGACCACGGGCCAGCGCCCATGGCGCAGCGCAAGGCGCGGGCGCAGGCGGTGATGGAACACCCGAGGGTCGAGATCACGGACATCGAAGCGCAGCTTGGCACCCGTTACACGGCTCAGACGCTGGCGGCGCTGCGGCGGCGCTATCCCGGCGTGCGGTTCGTCTGGCTAATGGGGGCCGATAACCTTGCGCAGTTTCATCTGTGGCAAGACTGGCGGCAGATCATGGAGACAGTGCCGGTCGGTGTGCTTGCCCGACCCGGCCAGCGCATCTCGGCCCGGATGAGCCGGGCGGCGGCGCTTTATGCGCCTTACCGGATCGCGGGGCGTAACAGCCAGCTTTTGGGCCATGCCACGGCGCCTGCGTGGTGTTTCGTGAATGTGCCGATGGTCGATGTGTCGTCAACCGCGCTNCGNGCNGCGGGGGGCTGGCGCTCAGCGTAGCCGGGCNGAGGTGATGCCAGCGGNGATGATCACCGCAAGCCCCGCCCATGTCAGCGCNTCGGGCAGGGTGCTNAANAGGAANAGNCCCAGCAGCACCGCCGCGATCANTTGGAAATAGACCAAAGGTGCCAGCCGCGTCGCNGGCGCGCGGCGATAGGCNTAGAGCAGCAGCAGATTNCCCAACATNGAAAACAGCGCGCTTGCGGTCGCCANNCCNGCNACGGGCAGGGTGGCTTGGGGCAGGTTCATCAGGCCCANGGGCAGCAGCATCACCGCGCTCATCGCCAGTTGGGTGAAGGTCAGCGCAAGGGGCGGTGCCAGATCAGAAAGCCAGCGCGACATGGTGAGAAAGACGCCGTAGAACAGCCCCGCCGCCACAGCGAAGAGCAGCCCCGGCCCGCCCGTGCCACCCCCCATGCCGGGGCGTACGACCAGCAGCACACCGAAAAACCCGAGTAAGATTAGCGCACTGCGTAGCAGGGTGATGCGTTCGCGCAAGAACAGTGCGGCCAATAGGTAGCTAACCATCGGTCCGATAAAGAAGGCGGCAAAGACATTGGCAATCGCCTCGGTCTGGAGCGCGGTTTGAATGCAGGTGATCCCCGCCGCCAGCGTCGCGGCGCGCAGCCAGAGCCGCCAGTCGCGCATCAGGCCCCAAGTGCCACGCGGCAGGAACGGCAGCACCATCAGCGCGCCGATGGCAAAGCGCGACCACGCCACAAAAACCGGTGCCACGCCCATCCCCGAGGTCAAAATCTTGCCCGCGCTGTCCCCTGCGGGGATCAGTGACATGGCGATAAACATGATCGGAATAGCGCGTTGCATGACGTCGGGGTAGCAGGTCGGCGGTTTTGTGCAACCGCGAAAGGCCCCCTGTTGTCAGACAGGTTGTGGCCGAACGCCGCATGGGGTTTATATCAAGCCCATGAGCCAGAGTTTTACACGACGCATTTTCCTTGGAACGGCTGCCGCTGCGATGGTGGCGGCCTCTGCTTGGGCCGAGTCCCCGACCACTTCGTTGCGCCCCATGGGGCGTAATGACGACCTGTATAAACAGGCCATTCCTAACGTTTCCGAGATCATCGCAGACAGCGGGATCAGCGGCACGGTAGCCTTTGCCGTGGTCGATGTCGAAACCGGCATCTGGCTGGAGGCGTCCAACGCCACCGATGGCATTCCGCCGGCCAGCAGCATTAAGGCGATCACCGCGCTTTATGCGCTGGACCAACTGGGCCCTGATCACGTTTTCGAGACGCGGTTGCTGGCGACCGGCGGTGTGGTCAATGGCGAGGTGCAGGGCGATCTGATCCTCGTTGGCGGGGGTGACCCGACACTCGACAGCGACGATCTGGGCCAGATGGCCGAAGAGTTGAAAGAGGCGGGCATCATTGGCGTAAAGGGCACGTTCAAGGTCTATGAGGGCGCATTTCCCGCGACCTTTGCGATTGACCCCGAACAGCCCGACCATGTGGGCTATAACCCCGGCGTTTCGGGCATCGCGCTGAATTACAACCGGGTGCATTTCGAATGGAAACGCAGTGGCGGTGGTTATGNCGTGACGATGGAGGGCCGCGCGGGGCGTTATGCGCCTGCGGTGCGCGCCGCGACGATGGAAGTCGTCGATCGAAGCGGGCCGGTTTACACCTACGAGAACCGCCCCGACCGCGATGTCTGGACCGTGGCAAAGAGCGCCTTGGGCTCGGGCGGCGCGCGTTGGCTGCCGATCCGGCGGCCCGGCGTCTATGCGGGCGATATTTTCGCGACGATTGCCCGCAGCCACGGCATCAAGTTGGGCGATGCGGAACTGGCCGAAGCGCTGCCCGAAGGGGAGACCCTCGTCACCCATCGCAGCGCCAAGTTGCGGCCGATCCTGAAGGACATGCTGGAATACTCCACTAACCTCACGGCAGAGATGGTCGGCTTGGCCGCCAGCGCCAAGCGGCTGGGAACGGTGCCCAGCCTGCGTGCCTCGGCGGCAGAGATGAACAAATGGGCGGTCGAGGAACTGGGCATGGAAAACCCGGCGATGATCGACCACTCGGGCCTTGGCGATGACAGCAAGATGACCGTGCATGACATGGCCGGGGGGCTGGCGCGCATTCACGGCACCGGGCTGCGGCCTATTCTGAANCCGGTCTATCTGCGCGATGACCGGGGCCGTNCAGAGCGGNACAATCCGATCAAGATCGACGCNAAGACCGGGACGCTGAACTTTGTNTCGGCGCTGGCTGGNTTTTTGACCACGCCCGAAGATCGGGTNCTGGCCTTTGCGATCCTGACCGCGAACACCGATGAACGCGCCAAGATCAGCCGGGCGGAACGGGAGCGTCCGCCGGGGGCGAGGACTTGGAACGGGCGGGCCAAACGTGTGCAGCGTGGCCTGCTGGAGCGTTGGGGGTTGCTGTATAACGTGGCCGTGAAACCTGAGCCGGAAGCCGCAGCCGAGCCTGAAACGCAGACGGCCCCCGAGCCTGACGCTGAGGGCGAGGCAGAGCAGGAAGCCGTGCTGGAAGAGTCCTAACCCGCGCTTAGGTCAGNTGCCGTGCCCGCGCGCCGCGCTCGATCGCGGCGGCGTGGAGCCGGTCNATGTTGAGCTCATAGCGGATTTCTTCGAGCAGGCGCAGTTCGGCTTCGTCGAGCGTGCCATCGGCGGCGGCCACGTCGCAGGCCAGCGCATAGGCCGTTTCATGCAGGCGTTCGGGCAGCGCTTCGCGGATCAGGCCAAAGAGGGCATCCAGCCCGTCTTCTTGTTCAAACAGGTCAAAGACCGTCTTGCTGATCGTCGCGACGCGGTCGTTGTCGTAGCCCGAGAACACNGGCAGCAGGTTNAGCGCGGATTCGATTTTGACCAGTTCGGCGGTGCGAATGTCTTCGTCCGAGGCCGAGACCGCGATCATCAGCGCGACAAGGCTGTCTTGGGCGCTGAGCGAGAGGGAAGATGTGTCGGGCATCGGGAAATCCTTTGAACAGGTATGTTGCAGCGCAGAATATTGACCCTCAGGGTGCGAAGCAATAGGAACGGGCGACCCCGTGCGCATTGGGCGCAGGGGCGCCAAAAGATGGATGATCTAACATGTCCGAGACCCGAGACGCGGCACTCAGCAGCAAAGCATGGCCATTTGAAGAAGCGCGCCGGGTGCTCAAACGTTACGCCAAGAAACCGCCAGAGAAGGGCTATGTGCTGTTCGAGACGGGCTATGGCCCCTCGGGCTTGCCGCATATCGGGACCTTTGGTGAGGTGCTGCGCACCACGATGATCAAGCGCGCCTTTGAAGAGATCAGCGATATTCCCACCAAGCTGGTGTGCTTCTCGGACGATCTGGATGGCATGCGCAAAGTGCCGGGCAACGTGCCGCAGCAGGACATGCTGAAAGAGCATATGCACAAACCGCTGACCGTGGTGCCGGATCCGTTCGGCACGCATGAGAGCTTTGGCCACCACAACAACGCCATGCTGCGCCGGTTCCTCGATACCTTTGGGTTCGAGTATGAGTTCTATTCCGCGCGCGAGTTCTATCGTTCTGGTCAATTCGATGAGGTGCTGCTGCGCGCCTGCGAGAAATACGATGAGATCATGGCGGTGATGCTGAAGTCGCTGCGCGAGGAGCGTCGTCAGACCTATTCGATCTTTCTGCCGATCCACCCCGAGACGGGCCGCGTGCTTTATGTGCCGATGAAAGAGGTCAACGCCAAGGACGGCACGATCACCTTCGACGACGAGGACGGCACCGAGATGACCCTGCCGGTGACAGGCGGCAATGTGAAGCTGCAATGGAAACCCGATTTCGGCGCGCGTTGGGCCGCTCTGGATGTCGACTTTGAGATGTACGGCAAAGAACACGCGACCAATACCGCGATCTATGACCGCATCTGTGAGATCCTCGGCGGTAAGAAGCCCGAGCATTTCAGCTATGAGCTGTTTCTCGACGAGAACGGGCAGAAGATTTCCAAGTCCTCGGGCAACGGCATCTCGATCGACCAGTGGCTGACCTATGCCAGCACTGAGAGCCTGTCGTATTTCATGTTCCAAAAGCCCAAAACGGCCAAGCGCATGTATTTCGACGTGATCCCCAAGGCGGTGGACGAATACCACCAGCAGCTGCGGGCTTATGAAACACAAGACACCAAGGCGCGGCTGAACAACCCGGTCTGGCACATCCACGGGGGCGATGTGCCGAAGTCGGACATGGTGGTGCCCTTCTCGATGCTGCTGAACCTTGCGAGCGTGTCGAGCGCCGAGGACAAGTCGCAGCTTTGGGGTTTCATCCAGCGCTATGCGCCTGAGGCCACGCCGGAAAACAACCCCGGTATGGATCAGGCGGCGGGCCATGCGGTGCGCTATTTCAATGACTTCGTCAAACCGACCAAAGTGTTCCGCGCGCCGAGCGATCTGGAGCGCGAAGCGCTGGAAGACCTGCGCGAGCGGCTGAAGGTTTGGGACGGTGGTCTGGATGCCGAAGCGCTGCAGAGCATGGTTTTTGCCGTCGGCAAAGAGCGTTTCGACCCGCTGCGCGATTGGTTCACGGCGCTTTACGAAGTGTTGCTGGGCGCCAGCCAAGGGCCGCGATTTGGTGGGTTTATCGCGCTTTACGGCGTGGATGAGACCGTGGCACTGATCGACGCCGCACTAGAAGGCAAGCTGACCAACACGTGAAACTTTTGCCTCTGCCCTTGCGTGACTTAGATCATTCAATATGGGCAAAGGGGGAAAGGCGATGCGTAAAGGGATGTTCACATTTTTCGGAGGGCTGGTGCTGTCGGCCCTCCTGAGCTTTGGCGCTATGGCGCAGCAGGCCGAGATCGAAGAGACGATCAACAGCCAATTCGAGGCCTTTCGCGCGGATGACTTTGCCGCTGCCCTCGAATTCGCCACGCCGAATTTGCAGCGCTTTTTCCAGACCCCCGAGAACTTTCGCAGCATGGTGAGCAACGGGTATCCCATGGTGCAGAACCCTGCCGAGGTACGGTTTCTTGACCGTCGCGCGGATGGGGCGCGCTTTTATCAGGTGGTGCAGGTTGTCGACCCCAAGGGGTTTACCCATTTGCTGGGCTATCTGATGGAGCAGACGGACGCAGGCTGGCGCATCGGAGGGGTGCAGGTCCTCGACGCGCCGGGGGCCAACGTCTGAGCGCTGTTGCGCGATGCCCGCACGGCGGGCCAAGCGGCGATTAACACATCGTTGATACTTCCCTGACCTCGCGGTTCGGCCTGTCCGAGCCAGAGCAGTTGAGCGGCGCGCCCCGGTGGGAGGTGCAGACCGGGGAAAGGAAAAGCGATGAACAAGGCGATTACCGACGGCGTGGTGCTGATGCCGACACCCTTTGCGGCGGGTCTGGATGTCTGGTCAAGCGGCGATGGCACGCCGGGGTCAGACACCTATGAGAACGCGGCCAATGCGGCCTTTGTCCCGGCAGATCAGGATTTCGGCGGGGCGCTGGAATTGCTGAAGACCCAAAGTACCCAACAATTGCGCTANATGGGGCAAACCACGCTGCTGCCGGGGTGTTACCTGCGGGTGACGGCGCGGGTGAAGGCGGTCAGTGGCAATCTGCCAACGGTGCGGATCGCGGGATACCCGGCGCAATCGGGCGGGGGCCGGGTGAGCGGCATGACGGAAGCTGGCCCGGCGGAGACGCTGACGGCCTATGGCGAGGTGGTCGAGGTCAGCGCGATTATCGGCAGCGGCGACCGGGGCGGCGTCGACATGGTTTGGGGCACCGGGGCCGTCTACGGCCATTTTGGGCTGGACCTGACCGGGCCGACCGGTGGCGTGGTTCGGATCGACGATATCGAGATCGAAGATGTCACCTCTGTTTTCCTGCGGGACATGTTGGCTCAGGTTGATGTGCGCGACTTTGGTGCGGTGGGCAATGGGGTGAGCGATGACACCGCCGCCTTTGAGGCCGCCAATGCCGCCGCCGACGGGCGCACGGTCTTGGTGCCTGCGGGGAATTATCTGCTGAACGGGGATATCACCTTTGACACGCCGGTCAAATTTGAGGGCCATGTCACCATGCCGGTGGGGGCCGTTCTGCTGCTGCGCCGCAACTTTGACTTGCCCAGCTATATCGAAGCCTTCGAAAACGAAGAAACCGCTTTTCTCAAAGCGTTTCAGGCGCTTCTAAACAACGCGGATCACGACTCTCTCGACATGGGCGGGCGCAAAGTGAATGTGACCGGACCGCTGGATATGCAGGCGGCGGTGCCGGACAAGACCAGCTATGCCACGCGTCGGGTGATCCGAAATGGCCAGCTTGAGGCGTCGTCGAGCAGCAATTGGGACACGGTGGTGGTGACCTCGCAGGCGCGCTATGCCGCCTCGGATAGCCGCAAGCTGACCAATGTAACCAATATCGCCAATGTGCCCGTCGGCGCGCTGGTCGAAGGCACCGGGGTGGGGCGCGAGATCTATGTGCGCTCCAAAAACGTCGCCACGCAGGAGATCACCCTGAATGCGCCGCTCTACGATGCGGAAGGAACGCAGAATTTCACCTTCCGCAAGTTCCAACACATGGTGGATTTTAGCGGCTTCGCCTCGCTGTCGAAGTTCGTGATGGCCGACATCGAATTCCAGTGCAACAACCGCTGTAGCGCGATCAANCTTGCGCCTGCGGGGCTGATCTTTCANCTGCGCGACTGTTTCGTCAGCCGCCCCAAGGACCGCGGCGTCACGTCGATCGGCGGGGGCTGTCAGGGCATGTTGATCGACCGCTGCCAGTTCCTGTCGGCGGAGGATGCGCTGACGGTGCCGAACCGGACCTCTATCGCGCTNAACACCAACGCCAACGACGTGAAGCTGCGCGACTGCCGCGCCACCAAGTTCCGCCATTTNGCGCTGCTGGCGGGGGGCAACAGCATCGTGACGGGCAATCACTTCTTTCAAGGGGATGAGGTCGACAACGGTGTGCGCTCNGCGGGGCTCATCCTTGCCTCGGCGCATACCAGCGCGGTGGTGACGGGCAATTACGTCGACAACTGCTTTATCGAATGGACGAATGAGCAGGACCCGACCCCCGCCTTCACTTCGGGCTATTCGTTCAGTGCACTCAGCATCAGCGACAATATCTTTCTGTCGGGCGAGGTGGCGCCTTGGTTCAGCTATATCGTGGTGAAACCGCATGGCGCGGGGCATTTCCTGAGCGGGGTGGCGATCACCGGCAACCGTTTCCGCAGCCTGAACGGCAGCATCGACCGGGCGGAGCGGGTGGATACGACCTTTGCCGACCTTGATCTGTCGCGCTGCAAGAACGTGGTGATGAAGGGCAANTCTTTCCANGCGGTGACCACGCAGGTGGAGAATATGGCCGAGATTGAGTTCACGCAGTCCACGCCGTCAGAGACTTGGGTGATCGATACGGCGGGCCATCTGCCTTTCGAGGGGCAGGCGCTGAACAGCGATGCGGTGGTGGCTCATGGTGCGATCCGCAACAGCAACAATGTGGCGCAGTTTGATATGCCTTACGTGACACATGCCGAAGGGCCGGACCGAGATCAGCTTCATGTGGTTTGGCCGACGCCGGTGAAGGGGAAGGTCTCTGTGATGGTGCGGATGGACAACCGCTGATCCCGGCGGCTTGCTGAACCACTGAAGGGCCCTGCCGGAGATCGGCGGGGCCTTTTNTGTCAGAACTCCCGCCAGAGGCTGAGGGTGAGGGCGGTATTTTCGGGCGCGTCGATTGGAATTTCGCTGCCCAATTGCAGGCGGTACTTGCTGAAGCTGGGCGACAGGACGATGGACGGCGCGAATTTGGCGTAGGTTTCGCCACCGGTGTAGGTCAGAAAGACCTGCGCCATTCCGGTGGTCACCGGTGTGAAGTCCAGCCCGGCGGTGCTGTCGATCTTGATGACCTCTTGCGAAAACCCAAACTCCCACCTTGCCGAAGTATCGACGGTCAGCCAGCCGTTTCGCGCGCCCAAGGTGAAGCCGCGGCCCCAAGACAGCCCCGCCCTGAGGTGGGAAGAAATCAGATCCCCCGACCAGCTTGCTCCGGCGCCGATGTCATAGGCCCAACGCCCCATTTCGGTCGGCTCTCCCAAGGGAAACCGCAGGAACACGGTGGCATGGCCGCTTTGTTGGCCAAAGCGGCTTTGGGCGGTGTTCAGGTCGAAGCCGAGGGTCAGGGTCTCGCGCAGCCCGTATTCGATATAGGTGCTTTGGCTAAGGTCGTAGAAGTAGGTCGCCGAGAAGGAGCTTGAGATAAAAGTCGTGCCCTCTTCGCGCAGCCATGGTCCGGCTGGGGCGGCGGCGGGGCTTAGCTGGCAGGCCAGCAGGGTAAGGCAAAAGGCAGATCGCATGGCAGGCTCCTGCGGCGATCTTGGTTAATAGCGGTTAACAAATAGTTGCCTCGGACGGTCGAACGTAAAAACCCGGCGCCATGGGCACCGGGTTTCGGGGTCGTCTATGTCGGGGCTGTTACACGTGGGCTTTGTTGCCACGTGGGCCTGCGATCAGCCAGACGATGAAGCCGAGTACAGGCAGGATGATGATGCCCAACACCCAAGCGATTTTGGCAGCGCCCGATGCGTTTGAGGTGATGACCTGATAGATGGCGTAGATGTCGGCGATGAGGACGATGAGCCCTAAAAGTCCATATTCCATTGTATGATCCCTCTCGAATGCGTGTGTTTCTATTGAGTGATCAACCCAAGCGAGGGCCAAATAGTTCCCAAGCCGCGCCGCGCGGAAGTGAGCCGATCTTTGCCAGCCCGCCCGCATGACGGGAACCGGCGCCGCCCGCCTTGGGTATTGTCGTTACAGCAATCATGAAAGGAACAGGCCATGACCGACACGACAGCACCCGCATCGCTGGTTTCTTCGGGCAATGTGAACGGCACCGCCGTTTTCAGCGCGGATGGGACCGAAATCGGCCANATCGACCACCTGATGATCGACAAGAAATCCGGCAAGGTTGCCTATGCCGTGATGGGTTTCGGTGGTTTTCTTGGCATCGGAGAAGAGCATTACCCCGTGCCATGGAACGCGCTGGACTATGATCCGGCCCGCGATGGTTTCAGGACAAACATCGACGAGGCCACGGTCAAAGGTGCGCCGGAACGGACCGAACAGTGGCACAGCGACCGCGCATGGCAAGAGCGCACGTTTGACCACTACGGCGTGCCCTACTACTGGCTTTGATCGGTATTCCCGACTGACAAGGGGGAGGCGGTATCGCCTCCCTTTTTTGTGGGGGCGATATTCAGCGCAGCCCATTGTTTTCGCGGCGCGGATCGGGTCTCATGGCGGGACGGCCGGTTTGGCCGTGACCGGAAAGGGAATTCTCGATGCGCCGATTGATCGCTTTTAGCCTGCTGCTTACCCTCGCGGGGTGCGGCGTGCCATTCGTACCATTCATCTGATGTAGGAGATCCGTTTAATGGAAGCCTTTCTTGATACGCTTGGCGCGGTGGCGCTGATCGCACTTGTGGTCGTCGGGCTTGCCGCCGGGGCGATTGCTGGCGCCGTGGCGGGCCGGAACCGACTTCTGTACCTCATTCTGGGGGTTGTGGGCGCCGTTGCGCTACCCTTTATCCTTGCCGCGCTTGGCGTCACGGTGGTGGCGGCGGGGGGCTTGCTTTTGCTGCTGGTCGTGGCGGCGATTGGCGCGGCACTGGTGCTGGCCTTGGTGGCGGCACTTCGACGGTAGCTTGGCCGCTCTGACATGCTGATCGTGCGTAAGGGCCACCCCAAGGGGCGGCCCTTTTGCGTTACCGTTTGCGGCGTTTGACGTTGCCGCCGCGCATCCCGCCGCGGCCAGAGGTGCTACGCCCCGAGGCTTGTTGGGCCGCATCGACGGCGCGGTCCACCGCCTGCTGCCGGGCCATCGGGTCATCGGCCACGGCCAAATCCACCGCCTCCAGCCGTTTGACCTCATCGCGCAGCCTTGCGGCCTCTTCGAACTCAAGGTTCTCGGCCGCTTTGCGCATGTCGGTGCGCAGCCCGTCGAGCACGGTTTGCAAATTGCCGCCCGCCAACGGGTTGTCGACTTTGGCGGTGACGCGGTTCATGTCCACATCGCCTTTGTAGAGGCCGGCAAGGATGTCTTCGACGTTCTTTTTCACCGTCGCGGGGGTGATGCCGTGCTCTTCGTTATAGGCCATCTGCTTAACGCGGCGGCGCTCAGTCTCGCCCATGGCGCGTTCCATCGAGCCGGTGATGCGGTCGGCATACATGATGACCCGGCCTTCGGCGTTCCGCGCGGCGCGGCCAATGGTCTGGATCAGTGAGGTTTCCGAGCGCAGGAAGCCTTCTTTGTCGGCATCGAGAATGGCCACCAACCCGCATTCGGGAATGTCCAAACCCTCACGCAGAAGGTTGATCCCGATCAGCACATCAAAGGCGCCCAAGCGCAGATCGCGCAGGATTTCGATCCGCTCGATCGTGTCGATATCGCTGTGCATGTAGCGCACGCGGATGCCCTGTTCGTGCATGTATTCAGTGAGGTCTTCGGCCATGCGCTTGGTCAGCACGGTGCAAAGCGTGCGGTAGCCATCGGCGGCGACTTTGCGGACCTCATCCAGCAGATCATCGACCTGCATCTCGACGGGCCGTATCTCGACTTGGGGGTCCAGCAGGCCGGTGGGGCGGATCACCTGTTCAGTAAACACACCGCCGGTCTGCTCAATCTCCCACGCCGCCGGGGTGGCCGAGACAAAGACCGACTGCGGGCGCATGGCGTCCCATTCCTCAAACTTCAGCGGGCGGTTGTCCATGCAGGACGGCAGACGGAAGCCGTGTTCGGCCAGCGTGAATTTGCGCCGATAGTCGCCTTTGTACATGCCACCGATCTGCGGGACCGANACGTGGCTCTCATCGGCAAAGACGATGGCGNTNTCGGGGATGAATTCGAAGAGGGTGGGGGGCGGCTCACCCGGNGCGCGGCCCGTNAGATAGCGCGAATAGTTCTCGATCCCGTTGCAGACGCCGGTGGCCTCNAGCATCTCAATGTCAAAATTGGTGCGCTGTTCCAGCCGCTGCGCTTCCAGCAGTTTACCATCGGCNACNAGNTGNTCGAGCCGGGTGCGCAGNTCTTTTTTGATNCCGATGATGGCTTGGGACATCGTCGGTTTCGGCGTNACNTAGTGGCTGTTGGCGTAGACGCGGATCTGGTCGAACGTGTCCGTCTTCTCNCCCGTCAGCGGGTCGAANTCGGTGATGCTTTCCAATTCCTCGCCAAAGAAGCTGAGCCGCCATGCGCGGTCATCAAGGTGNGCGGGGAAGATTTCAAGGCTGTCGCCGCGCACNCGGAAAGAGCCGCGCTGGAAGGCTGCGTCATTGCGCTTGTACTGCTGCGCCACCAGATCGGCGATCACCTTGCGCTGGTCGTACATGCCGCCCGCTTTCAAGTCTTGCGTCATCGCGCCGTAGGTCTCGACGCTACCGATGCCGTAGATGCAGGAAACCGAGGCCACGATGATCACGTCGTCACGCTCCAACAGCGCGCGGGTGGCAGAGTGGCGCATCCGGTCGATCTGTTCGTTGATCTGGCTTTCCTTCTCAATGAAGGTATCGGACCGCGCGACATAGGCTTCGGGCTGGTAGTAGTCATAGTATGAGACGAAATATTCCACCGCGTTGTCGGGGAAGAAGCCTTTGAATTCGCCGTAAAGCTGCGCCGCCAGCGTCTTGTTGGGCGCAAGGATGATCGCCGGGCGTTGCGTTTCCTCGATCACCTTGGCCATGGTGAAAGTCTTGCCCGTGCCGGTCGCGCCCAGAAGCACCTGATCGCGCTCGCCCGAGTTCACCCCTTCGGTCAATTCCTTGATCGCGGTGGGCTGGTCGCCCGCCGGAGCGAACTCGGTCACCAGCTTGAACTTATGGCCGCCCTCCAGCTTGGGGCGACTGCGCACGTCTGGCGCGGGGTTTGCCAGCATCGGCATCCCCTCGGATTTGTCGGAATGGGCATAGGGCATCGCGGGTATCCTTCGTCAAGCTTCCCATAGGTGCCCTCTTTCACGCGGGGTTCAAGGGGCAGGGGGCCGCGAAGGGCGCTTTTGCCGCTACTTCATCAATCGTTTGCGATTCTGTCGCACCTTGCGGGCAAGGGGCGCGAGCGAGGCGTTCATGACCTGATCGGGGCTTTTGCCCAGCATCATCGCCTGCGTCCCGGCGCTGAAGGCTTTGACCATGGCGGGGCCTTTCTCGGCGACCATGCGGTTATTTTCACCGGGGCGCGCGGGCAGCGCACCGGCCATGGCCAAAAGGCGCAGGGACATCACGATCTGGGTTTCGACNGCCAAGGCGGCAAACTGGCTTTGTAAAGCAAAGAAGGAAAAGGGGGTCATATCGTGCTCTCCAATGAGGTAATCATGATGTAGTCTCTGCACCGCAGCATGGTAGGGTTTATTTGCACGATCCTGCATTCCCTTGCCCCTTGGCACGGAATATTAGATAAAGCCCGAGGTTCCTGAAGCGAGAGTCCCGAAATGCGCGCACGTATCTACCAACCCGCCCGTACAGCGATGTCCTCCGGCACGGCCAAGACCCGTGTTTGGTTGCTTGAGTTTTCGCCCGCGGAAGCGCGCAGCGTTGACCCGCTGATGGGCTGGACCTCGTCCGATGATACGCAGAGCCAAGTGCGCTTGCAGTTCGACACCCGCGAAGCCGCCGAAGAATACGCCCGCGATCACGGCATCGACGCGCAGGTGCAACTGCCCAACAAGCGCAAGCCCAACATCCGCGCCGGTGGCTATGGCGAGAATTTCGCGACCGGGCGGCGTGGGGCGTGGACCCACTGAGGGTGTATGTAAATCGGGGCAAAGTTATCTCGAAATCGGGGTGAAGATCCGGCGAAGACAGTTTTGATTTACATATAGGCGCCCACTGGGCGTCTTATTTATATGCGTTACTGCGTCGGGAGCGTGGGTGTGAGACAGTCGGTGCATTAATAGTATCCTGTGCGAACTTAAGGCCGTTACCCACGATGAAGGTTTCGAACGGCGGATTGCAGACATGCGGCGGCGCAGCATGGAACGCCCGGCGGTGAGAACAGCGGTCATTCGTCGAGGGTGGTCGGGCGCCAAGCCTTCGGCCGCAAAAGTCCCATAGCTGAGGCTTGCCGCTCGGGAGCATGCGGGTGGCAAGGTGTCCACTTTCGGATGACCTGATCCCAGATGCAGTTGGCGTTGTCGGCGGGACATTGTGTGTATATGTAATGCTCGAATTTTTTTTATTTACACACTCTTGGCTAAGCTCACATAGTGAAACCAGGAAGCAGAGAGCGGCATCACATGGCACAGGTAGTAATATCGCCAGACGTCCTTGAGTGGGCGCGAGAGCGCGCTGGCATGCCATTTGAAACTCTATCTAAACGCTTCAAGAAATATCCGATCTGGCTGGACGGGCAAGGCGGCCCAACGTTCCAGCAGCTCGAAACCCTTGCGAGCATCCTTCACCTGCCGATGGGCATGTTTTTCCTTCGGGAGCCCCCGGAGGAGAAGCTGCCGCTTCCAGACTTCAGGCGCATGGCGGATGGCGGGGTTCAAAGACCTAGCACGGAGTTGATCGACACGATCCACATCTGCCAGCGGCGACAGAGGTGGTATCGCGAACATGTTGCCGGTTCTCGTGCCGACACTCTCCCCTTCGTGGGTGCAGCCGACGTGGGCGATCAACCTGCGGTAGTCGCAGGGCACATCCGAACAGTTTTAAAGCTCGAAGTTGGAAGCCGAAACGAAGCGGCGACCTGGGAGGAGTTCTTACGTCAGTTCATCGCGCTCGTGCGCGAGGCAGGTGTTCTGGTAATGATCAACGGCGTGGTCGGAAATAACACCCATCGCGCCTTGAACCCCCGAGAGTTCAGGGGATTTGCTATTACAGATCCCTTCGCCCCGCTGGTGTTCATCAATGGTGCCGATACCAAGTCCGGGCAAATCTTCACGCTCGCGCACGAGCTGGCTCATATCTGGATCGGCAAGGACGGCGTGAGCAATAGCGCCGCTGACGACCTGCCTGAGCAACTTGGTCTCGATTCCAAGGTGGAGCGCTTCTGCAATGCGGTTGCGGCTGAGGTTCTTGTTCCGATGGCGCAGCTATCCAATATGGATCTGCCGCTAGATGTCGACCAGGCAAAGGCGATGATTGCCCGGTCCTTCAGAGTAAGCACGCTGGTTGCACTCCGCCGGCTGAAGGATGTGGGACGCCTGTCTTATGACGATTTCCAAGATGTCTATGACGCCGAGCTGGACTTTCTCAAGAGGAAGGCCAAACAGAAGAAGTCCGGTGGTGGGGATTTCTACAATACGATGGGCGCTCGTGTTGATCCCCACTTCGCATCCGCGGTGATCTCGTCGGCGCTCGAAGGCCAGACGCTCATGGGCGATGCGTTCGACCTTCTCAATATCAAGAATTCGACCACCTTCCGGAAGGAAGCACGGCACCTTGGAGTGACAAGTTGACCCTGCTTCTAGACACCAACGCATTCCTCACGCCTGCGATGACGTATTACGCTTTCGACATTTGCGGCAGCTACTGGTCGTGGATCGCTCATGCGGCAGCCACGGGTGACGTTAAAAGCATTTCACCGGTTAAGCGGGAGCTTAGACGGAAGGATGATAACATCCGAAACTGGATCGACATGCATGGTTCCGCCATTTTCATACCTGATGACTCTGCGGTTACGAACACCATGTCGCAGGTCGCAACATGGGCCGGCTCCAATGGTTACACCCCTGCGGCGGTCGCCGAGTTCCTGGGCAAGGCCGACTCCTATCTGGTGGTTTACGCTATGCTTGGAGGGCATCAGATAGTCACGCTCGAAGTCGGCGCGCCGACAGCGAAAAGCAAGATAAAGATCCCAGACGCTGCCAACGCCCATGGGATTTCGACGATAACTCCCTATCAGATGCTCCGGCAGCACGGCGTATATTTCTGAGCGGAATTCAGAAGATCATCTCGTTCTGCCGGTCATCCCGGGCTGGCTTAGCGCGGTGCAGGCATCGTCAAGCACGCCCTGTGTGCAAAGGGTTCCTGCGTTGCTGCATATCCACTTTGGGCCCTCGCGGCCAGTTCGTCCCGGTGCAGCGAACGGTCGCTCCCGGGACCAGCCACAAGCCTGCCAGAATCGCGTAGGTTTCTGTCCAGCCTGACCTTCTGGCATGGCAGCAGCACGAGAGAATGGTCAGAGGCGGCTCTTTCTAGTTGTGGGGTAATGGAATAGTGGGCTCAGAGGCTAGAAACTGGGCATTCAGCAAATCCGCGCTGAGTGCTACGCTTGCATCGACCGGTCCCGAAAACAGCTACAGGAGAGATAAGTGATGAGTATCTTGGAGGTCATCGGGGCAATCACGCAAATTCGGGAAGCCGTTTCTTCGATGAAGCGTGAGGAGACTCGACAAGAGTTTGGCTACCCCAACGAGCATTTCGCACGAGTTGGCCATGCTCTGTCGGACATCTACTTCAGCGACCAAGGTATTCTGGCTGTTCTGCGAAAGATTGTGGCAGAAGAGAAACTTACAGAAGAGGATGAGGAGCGCCTATTGGAGTTCAATCAGCGGGAAGAGCCGGTGAGGAACGCTCTGGAGAAACTTGTGCTAGATCATGGTCGGAAGGCTCGGAACTCGATCAAGCAGTCCGCGATTATTGGGCAGCTTCGCGGACGAAAGTCTACGCTGAGAAACGCTGTGCAGATTGCTATCAATGAGGCTATCACGTTCAACTATGACGTGAATATCGATGAGGTTGCGCGGCTCGTAGCCGAGATCGAAGCCTTGAACCGCGATATTCAGGATGCCGAGCACGCTCTTCGCCGTTATGTCTGACCAGCCCGGCTTTCCGGTCAGGTGGCCAATCTTCATATGCTTCTGTCGCCGGCAGAACACGCCCGCTTTTTCTCACGAATCGGAAGGGCAGCTCTTCGAGTGTCGGGTTCGTCCCGCCTAGGAGACTTTCCGCCCCCATTTTTGTTCGCAAGCGCAGCGAATAGCATGTGTGGATGGCTCCTGCATAGCAAGACATTTTTGATCTGATTTGTGCATTTGTCAGAAGCAGTCATGTGTCCGGCCTGTTTGCGCGGTTTTGACCGCT
>FUFK010041452.1_pt1 | contig 95089 bp, 98 predicted proteins | sample 1021851 | NCBI WGS metagenome assembly FUFK01 (sample SAMEA51879418, study PRJEB19060) | metagenome
CGCCCATTTAGCCCCCGCCGCCATACCGCTTATGCTCTTGTACTTCGACAAGTCCTGTTTCAATTTGCCCTTCATACACATGAGCGCAGGGTCAATGTTGCCACCGACAATATCGCCAATCAGACCGCTAATCTTGGAGGTGATTTCAGAACCATCCTCGCCACGCAACACAGCGTCAATCGTCATACCCATCGACTCCTTCATGATTGTAGGCATACGAGATTGCTTCATCTCGATACCTTTGACGTATCGCTTCGGTTCATGAGCCTCGCCATCAGTCCATGACACAAGACCTGCGTAGCGGTTCTTCTCCATCAGTAGGAACGACGACGACCACTTCTCAAATTGAACAATGATTGGGTGCATACGCTTGTTCATTTCGATGACCGATTGCATCCCTTCTTCGGGGCTATACACTTGGCACATTACCGAGTCTGTGTGTCCATAGACGACAGGATGACCCATATCTTCCGCCACATCACGCAACTTCATCAACGTCGCCCTTGAGGTGAACGTGATAGCCGATGCGATGTCGGGGTGATACAGCCCGTACTTAGAATCCCCTGCGATACCATACATGGATGCGACAAGCGATTTCGTAGCGTATTGGAGAGCGTCATACCGAACTCTTTCCTCATCTGTTGTAGCCTCCGCCATCAACCGTTTGTAGTGGTCACGGAGTTCAGTCATCCTGTCCATCTGTCGCACAAGTAGTCCCTTCTTGGACTTATCGAATTTGATGCCGTTGCCACAATCCACACCATCGGGAGATATTGTGTCCCATGAGATGTTGTGTAGTGCCGCATTACTGTGATACATCGCCTTCACGTCAAAGATACCGATGTTGTTATACACACCCTTCTTACCATCCATGACAATCGCCCCGTCGTAGTCTTCTTTGGGGAACATAGGTCTGCTCGGTATCTGAAAGTCCACTTCGGGGTCGCATAGCGTTAGATTGGTGAACACCTGCGTAACGTGTGGTGTCGAACGAATCTCGCATTGAGCGATGTGTTGCACAGCGATGAAGTAATCAATCGCATTGACGAGGTTATTCAGTCGAGGCAACAGGGCAACGTCTTGACGGTTGTATTCGGTGTAAAGAGCGATGTCCGAGTAGTAGGTGTCGTGACCATCGGGCAGTTCCGTTTTCTTCTCACCCAACGCCTCCCACGCTACATCATCCAATTTGTAATTCGGCAACTTACCGTTCTTCAACTCATACAACTTCGGAAAAGCCAACCGAAGGTCGATACAATTTCTGCCGACAATAGGTTGGTCCCAGTCACCAAATTCATACCGTAGCCGTTGGTTGGGCGACATGAATCTCGATGTAACATTGACCTTAGCACAACGCTGAACAATCTGCTTAATATCCGCACCTGTCACATACCAACCCGTTATAATATCGGGGTCTTGTTTTGCCATGAAGTCAATGAAGTGTTTTAGCAACGACCTCTCATCATCGAACGCCATAATCGGTGTATCGTAGGTGTATTCACCCAATGATTTGTGCTTACCTGCCTTGACATCGGGATGCCATAGCCATGTGTAAAGATTCTCGGTGTAGGAATCGAATACGGTCAAGAGCGTAATCTCACCCGATTCGATTTTCCATTCACCGTCGAGATACCAAATCCTGTGGTTGTAGGATGGGATTGGTTCTTCGCCACGCTTGACACGTTCAGCGAGAACNTGATTGGTGAACGATACATTCCCTTCCCACGTCGTACCCGTAGCATTCAACTCTCGGATGCCCTTTACAGTAGCCATTGTGACCTTAGCCAACTTCTCACCGAACACTCCCTTGTAGCCATGTTCGACTCGACCATCCTCAATGAATTCAGCATCGACCTCATCGACGTAGCAATAAGGATAGCCTTTGAACTTCAGCACTTGTCGCTTATCGTTCTCATCCCTTACACGGACAACAACTTCTCCTTGATATGACTCCGTTATCATGTTATATGATTAGAGTCAAAGGTATATAAACCTAATCAAGCACTACGTCGGCCTCGTGGTCGGCTCGGAATGTCGAACTTCTTGACCCAACCGTGAATACTCATTGGAGTTACGCCAAATTGGTCGGCAATCTCCTGCATAGTACGGCCCTTATCAACATATTCTCTTGTGAGCCACGCTCGGTCTTGATAGAGAGGTTTGTTGGGAATCTTAGCAACGCTGATTTCAAGGGTGTATCTATCACCCGTTTCTGTCTTGACCACTTCTTTCATCTTACCTACGCCTACGTCGGTTAGATGGTTACTAAATATCGCTGTTAGATTGAATGTTCGTTCGCTCATGTTACCACCATGTAAATAGGGAATATAAAACCCACCATCAGAATATATAAATCAAAGCCACTCGACATTTGTTTTATCTATTCCAACCTCCCGCCTAAAACCCTCAATCCTGTTTCGGGCAATCTCAACGTAGTCCTCGTTGAGTTCTGAAATTATCGCTTTGCGACCATGTTTGAGAGCCGCTACAACCGTCGTTCCCGCACCACCGAACGGGTCAAACACCGTACCATCTTGAGGACAACCTGCCAACACCATAGGCTCAATCAATTCGATTGGGAATACAGCGAAGTGTGCCTCCTTGAATGGCTTCGGACCAACCCACCAAACACTACGTTTGTTGCGTTTGGTGTAATTCTTAGTGCGAGCCTCCGCTATACCTTTGGCCTTCATGATTCTGTCCCTATCGCCTTCGACAGCCCACGAGTCATCGTCACCATATCGGAACGTTTGTTCCTTAGCAGGTCGCTTCGTTGAAGCACCGCCTTTGGTCGGCTCTTTGATAGCCTCGTTGTCAAAGTAATACTTCTTGGATTTAGTGAGCATGAATACATACTCGTGGCTCTTAGTGCATCGGTCTGTAACGCTTTCGGGCATACAATTAGGCTTCGCCCAAACGATGTCCTGTCGCAACCACCACCCATCAGCCTGTAAAGCAAAGGCCACACGCCAGGGTATGCCTACAAGGTCTTTGGGCTTCAAGCCCTCAATCTTACCCGTAGGCGCACCGTATTGCACCCCTGCGTCGATATAACTCTTCTGGATTGTGCCATCTTTGCTGTATGCAGAACCACGACCACCGCCAACATAACTATCACCGAGATTGAGCCACAGCGTACCGTGAGGCTTGAGAATCCGACGTGCTTCACGGAACACTTCAACCAATCGCTGAACGTATTCTTCGGGCGTTTCTTCAAGCCCTATCTGTCTGTCTTTGCGGATAGCACCGCATCGCTTACACACCGTCTTGTATATCCCGTCGCCTATCGCACCCTCTAAGTTCTTTTGGCCTGTGCCACAACTCTCGGAATGCTTTGAATCTCGCTTGTGGGAACAGTCGGGGTCGCCCCCTTCCCACGTTGCCGTTCCGTAGTCCCTAAGACCCCAATACGGAGGTGAAGTAATAATGGTATCGACGCACTCATCGGGCATCGTTTTCATGACATCAACACAATCGCCTGTCTTGATTTCATATTCCACCCTCAATCCTCCTGTATCTTCGACCTTTGCCTGTCATGACTTCCTCAAGCAAACCCAAACGAACCAACAACATCAGCGTAGCACCTGCCTCAAAGCCATTGATACCACAATTCTTTTTGACATACTTTGTGGCCCGTTGTGCAATCTCACCTGCCGAATACTTTACTCCTACATCTGTTTGTAGGGATAGTGCCAACATGACGGCAACCTTGACGTATCGCTTACGCTTTGATACCCGACCCTCTATGAGAGCGAACAATCGCTCCGCTTCATCGAGGGGAACAGAACCATTCAACGCACCCATCATATAACTCACCGAATCAACCCCGCAGGGTGAGGGAAAAACGAACAAGAGGGGGAAAACACACAGTAAAACACCCCTATGCCACTAAACGGAGAACTTCGTTCGTTTTGAATCATGGCAAAACCCTCATGAAAGAATACCTGCTTGGAAAGCCCACACATCACAGTCGAGGAACTTGATGAGAACTCGCATCCCCTGTTCCTGTTTCGTGAAGTCGAAAAAGTCCATAGTGAATCGACCACCCAATCCCTTGAATAACTCGTCAAGACCACCATCGAAATCCCAATTGAATCCTTCGGTGTTGTCCTGTATGTATTCTTCACCGAATCTTGTAGTCGTCATGCCCTTTGCAGGGTCGCCAACCGTTACCTCGACGTTGCTATCAGCACATGAGAAGTGGAATCGGTTAAGTCGCTGTCCGTTGATTGTATCGCATCGAAGTGCCTCATACATATCGTTTGCATCGTCGCCATATATCGAGTAGCATGGCGAGAATACTGTCCCGTCGCCCGCTTTGTAGGTGCTGTTCTCAACGTCGATTCGTGACTTCAATTGCCACGATTTATCTGCAAATTCCTTCAACGAATCAAGGGAATGACTGAAAGCCTTAGCGTCAAGAGATGCCTCCAACTTCGTTCTTTTGCGACCACTCTCGATAGTGAGAAGGTTCTTCTGTGAATCGAACTCGATAGCGATTGTCTTTTGGTGCATCGACAGGATGCTTAGAACCTGTGAAATGTTGGGAATAGGAATCTCAATGCCATGTCGCACGTTCCCACCAACAGAAGTCAAGCCCGTCAAATCTCTTGTTAGAGATAGACAGGTAATGTGATTATCCTTGTCAATAACGAGGACAACACCCTCGACTTGATTCTGTCCTTTGCCATCGACGGTTTGCTTACGTTGCATCGTCTTGAGCAAAAATTGTAGCGAATCGTTCGATACATCCTCAAATCGGTACGCCATCATTGTTTCCCCCTTACAGGTAGTTGGCCGTTGAGATAATGGCCGAGAAGCGAAGCGGGTGCGTCGTGCAGGTCTTGAAGTTCTGCAACAGCATTCCATAATTTGAACATAGGCGGGATGTCGTCATAGACGGCCTCCAAATCCATGAGTTGCGACTCCATGCGGTCAAATCGCTCACCGATGGATGCAACAGCCTCCATAAGAGCCGACAACAACGTTTCAAAGTCTTGTTCTTCCATCACTCATCACCCCATGTTAGCATAGGTAGCCCTGTCCATTCGACATTACCCTTGATGACCGAGAGGATTGTGTGGGTTTCGCCAATGTGTTCCATGTGCTTACCCTTGATTTCCTCGATGGTTGCCTTGACGACCCAATCATCATCGTTCTTGAGCGTAGGGTCGGCCTTGACACCTGCGGCGGTATCGGCCTTCTTCATGTATCGAGATAGGAAGATTTGCTGTGAAAACAGTCGCATCGTTCCCTTCTCCCATTCGGGTCGCTCTCCGACCTTCATCAAGACCTTTCCACCGTTGCCGTTATCGACGTAGTTAGAAACATCCTTGAGATGGAAAGTAAAGAATACAGACGGAACAGCGAGTCCGTGAAGTCGGCTCATGACCTCTCGGAACAGTTGGTTGCGAGTACGCCATTCCTTCTGATTGAAGGAGTCACCTTCTTCTTTGATAACACCACGACGTAGCAATACATCGGTCATAGCGTGTTCGCACCACTTGAGGAATGTTGAACCACCGTCAAAGATGATGGCGGATAACTTCTCTTCTTTGCTTTGCTCGGCAACGAGGTTCACATACATGGAAACCTTGTCAATCAAGTTAGCGTAATTAACGGTGCTGTCATCGTTGAAGATGGATTCATCACGTTCGTCGAGAAGTGGCAGAACGATAACTTCTTTGTCGCTCGGATAGGCCGAATCAATGGTGGCCTTAGCCGAGTTATCGACATCGAAAATCACAATCTTTCCCTTCGGTGTCACCTGACGGGCGAGACTTACAGCCAATCCCGTCTTAGCGCAGTTCTCTTTGCCAATCAAAGCACATCGGACAGGAACGGACTGTGCAACGTTGTTCGTGAACAGGTTGCGATAGTATTCCTTGTCGTACTTCGTAGCAGAAGCAGTAGGCTCATTCGTTTGTTTGTTTCCCCATGACATATTTCTCACTTATCCTAAACATAGTGGTGGAGGTATATAAATCTAATCGCTGTCCTCCACCAATACAGCAACCTCGATACGAGCGAACTGTTGTGCCACAGACACAGCAGAACGGATTGAATTTACAACGACAGTAATCGGGTCAAGAATCCCTTGAATCGGATAATCCTTCCCTGCATCGGTGGACTGACCCATGTTCATACAGATATGACGACGGATTCTCCGTAGTGCAGTAGCGATAGCCACATCGCTCTTTGAACAACGGATTTCACCTGTGTCACCTGCCAAGAAACCTGCGAGTCGATAAAGTCCGTAAGCACCACCCTTGATGACACCATCGAGAGCATGACGACAGGCATTGATAGCGTCGTCAATCTTCTCACGCTTGTCGGTAATCTCAATATCACTATGACCACCAACAAAGATGGTTACGATACCCTGCGACAGACGAGAGATACGATTCTGCAATTTGTCCTGTTCCCACTCACCATGCGTTTCCTCCAAAGCGTTTCGGAGATAGGCGACATAATCATCGACCTCGCCATCGACATCCCACGCTTCTGATGAAAACACTATGTAGTCTTCCGTCGCTTCGACCTTTGCACAAGAACCAAAGTGGTTCTGTCCTTTGGCGATACCCTGCAATTCTTCGGGCATGGTGAATGTCTTACCACCTGTAATGGCCTGTATATCAGCCATCCAATTGAGCATATCTTGACCTTGACCACCACACTTGACAACACAAGCATCAATGACACCTGCGGCCTTGTTCACGAGAAGGTTGGATAGAGCGACACCCTTCATACCCGCTACAACGAACAGGATAGGGCGACCCTCGCCAACAGCAATCTCAAGTGCGGGAGTAATATCTTCAAAATTCTGGATTGTGTAAGACGCAAACACTATAACGGGATTGTCCTTTTCATACTTACCGTTGTCCTTGTTTGCGAACAATGTGTTGATGAGTCCTGTGTCCATTCGGAAACCATCGACGGTTTCCCAATAGGTCTTACCACCGAGAGAAGGTCGGAAAGTGACGTTGCCATCCTTCCCCGTTTCTTCGATAACTTCGCTGACCAACTTAGACAATTCCTCATCTCGTGTTGCCGTCATAGCGACATCGAACAAAGACCATTTACGGATATTATTGAGGAAATCATCATCTCGTAACCAATGTTCCGCATTACTGCTAAGGTTGTCAAGAGCGTTGCACCACTCCATCCAATCTAAATCTCTCTCGACGAACAAATCACACAATTCAGCCGCTAAGACAGTAGCCGTAGTAGTCCCATCGCCCGATGCCTTCTGTGTCTGATTTGCCACTTGTTGCATCAGTCGGATTCCGAGTCGTTCAAATCTATCGTCGCTATCAATCGCATTGACAACGGTAACACCGTCATTGACGACGAGGGGATAGCCCTTCTGTTCAATGATGACTCCCTTTGAGCCACCACCGAGCGTAGGTAGGACAGCATCAGCGACTTTGCGAATACCTTTCAAGATTCCCTGCTTCGCCTCATTCCCCGTTAGCATCTTCGTCATTGTTCTCTCCCCATGCAACAATATCTTTGTGTGCGATATACCAATAATCGTGACCGACAATCATCTTCGGAACAGTATCGAGAAATACCTCGCATCCAACAGCCAACAGTTGTTCGGGAACGTTCGGCACTAAGCACGAATCAACCACAAACCAACGTGGGCTTGAGAATTGGGATTCCTTGAATTCCTCTAAGATTACCCATCCGTGATTGGCGTTCACTCCGCACCCCATCCATCTTCATCAGCGACAGGTCGGACAGCGTTCATGCACCACCAACCATTGACGGAGAATCGAGATTCGCCTTCACGAGTAATCCAGGGCGAGCCGAGAATGACCACTTCTGAACCAACCGAGAAATCGACTTCTGCTTCATGCGTAGCGTGAACATAGATGTCCACAACAGGCGCACTACTCATAATGTCGGTGTCGGCAACGCTGACGATGAAGCCACCGTTCTCACGAGGGTCGATGTGAACGACTTCTGCGATTGTGCCATAGATAGCATCCCACTTAGCCTTGTCATCCAATTTCTGATAATCCTCAACACACTTCTCAATCGAAGGGAGGAATGTAGCGAAACCTGCATCAATGAGCATACCACTCGCACCATTGTCATCGACTTGAAGCGGTGGGGAGGTGAAAATCTCCATGACAGATTCATCGGCTGTGAAGGTTGTGACCTTTGTGCCATAGGCAGTATCGGGTTTGTTGGCGGGCTTGAGTCCAATCTTACCCGTAACGAAAGTAGGGAATTCGGTCTTAGCCAATTCACCCTGCAATCGAACCGAGATGATGCTCAAGTCATTCTCGCCTTCTTTGCGACCTGCGAACAAACAGGTACGGTCATACTCATTGAGAGGTCGAGCCGCACCATACTTGAAGTTGTCATTACCGTTGGCAAAGGCCATGTTCGCCTTGTCCCAAACGAGAGAGAAAGATGTGTTGCCATCGAGGGTGTAAATGCGCTTCGGAAGTGAATCGACATCGACAGATACCATGCCCTCTTCAAAGGTCTGCTTCGCCATCAATGATGGGTTGGCGTGACGAGTCCATGTACCATCGTGGTTGTTCTCATAGAGATACAACGCACCCTGCGAAACGAGAGCCATGCGACCTTCGTTATCCATAGAGGTGAGGGTGTTCTTCATCTTCTTGTATGCCATATCAGCCCAATCCTTGTATCGTGGGGTATAGACAAACATACCCTCATAGATTGTTGCGCCACTACGGGATAACTTTGCTTTCTCGGATGTCAATTGACGTGCCGCTACTCGCAAAGCCAATACTTTGCATTCTTCTTCTGTTTTGCCAACGACTGACCAACCCGCACCTTCCGATGCCAATACCTGCTCGGCTCGTGCCGAAAGGGTGTTCTCGTCAATCTTGACTTGTTGTGCTACTTTGCTTAACATTTCTTCATACGCTACCATGTTGTTGCCTCCTTGTGCTTAAATTATCCTTTGTGAATAGGGGTATATAAACCTAATTCATGCCCTCCAAAATCAACTTAAGGAAATTCAAACGAACGATGTCCTCATCGACACCAAACATCAAATCACGCTCGGAAACCACACAAGCGTCGATGATGGAATTCAATTGCTTGACCGTGAATGCCTTGTGATTCACATGGTCATTTGCCATAACAGCATAATCGAACATGGACTTAATCTGTGTGCGTACCTCGCCTGTGAACATTTTGCTCGCCTCAACGATTAACTGCTTCGATAGAAGGTCGATGATACGACCATGATTCAACTTCGGTGCTGTGAGGGTTTCGATGAACTTTTCACGGTCACGGCCCTCAAGACCACATACAACCTGCAACGCACCGATAGCGTTCCGTAGGTCGCCACTATGCCGTCGGGTGATAACATCGACTTCATCCTTGTAAAGAATCTCGCCCTCCTTCTTCGCAATCTGTCTTAGACGCATAGCCATGTCGCCTTCTGAAATCTTCTTGAACGTGCGAACTTGACAACGAGATTGAAGCCAACGGCTAACCTTTGGTAGTCTGTTGCAGGTCAAGATGAAATATCCGTGTGCATTCTCAATCACACCCTTCAATGCCGACTGTGCCGCATCCGTCAATTGGTCGGCTTCGTCGAGGAAAAAGATACGTTCCTTGACACCGCTACGAGTAGCAGGGATAATCGTTTCTTCGATGAACTCGATACCACGTTGCTTCTTACTTGAAGCATTGAACATGACGACTTGATAACCTAACTCCTTCGCCAAAGCGAGAGCCATAGTAGTCTTACCTGTGCCAGGTTCGGGGGAATAGAAAAGATAGTGTTGCATCGGCATCTCATCGAGAACGATTGCTCGCATTTCAGCGACAATCTCGGTTTGTCCGACAACATCATCGAGGTATCGTGGCCGATACTTTGTGGCCCATACTTCACTCATTCTCCAACACCCCGAAAAAACGTTCTAATCTCTTCAACATAGACTTCATTATGAAGATTGATTGAGTCATACCAATCACCCATCCGAACATAAGACACAATATCACAAATTCAAAAGTCATTCGTCATCCCACTCCGAGAACAAATCCTTGAACAACGAAACAAGTCGAGCGTTTCCGTGAACAGGATGCACATTGTAGTGCATATGAACATTGAACAACCAACTGGCCAACTCTTCGACCATATCGTTCTTCTCTTCCGACTTAGCGTATTCCTTGAAATGACGGATGCACTTAATGAGAATACTATACAAATCTGCGTCGTGTGTCATCATTCACCCCTCCTTGATTCATACTTTGCGACCATATCCTCGTTCTCCTTGTGGTAACAATCGTCACACAAACCCTTCACATAACGCTCGTTGTCGCACAACATACACTTCCACATCACCATATTCAAGCCTCCAAAAAGTCCTTCAAGAACATCTTACCACGCTGACCTGCGGGAACAATCTTGTTCACCAANCCAATGTCCATCTCATCGAGAGTAGGAACAGGCTTCTCAAATGCGACAGGTTTCTTCATGTCCTCACTCAACCATCGGAACGCTGTGAAGTACGGCTTGTTGCCGTTCCTCTTACGCCCGAATCGTGGGAACATGACGGTGAATGAAATATCCACCTCACCGTTGCTCGCATAGATGTAGTAGCCACNCGAAGCATAATTGAGATTCCTCACGTCATTGACGGTGAAGTGTCGTCGAGTCTTTGGGAATGTGGCACGAGAGCCACCAATCTCAACAAGTCGAGATGGNGTAATCTTGTCGCCAACCTTGAATGGAGAACGGTGAACAGTCATGCCTTCACCCCACAATTAAGACAACGCAATTCTTCGACGTTGTATGCTCTCAACAAACGCTCGGCAATAAGCATACAGGCAGTAGCACCCTCTTGATTACCTTCGGCAATATATGAGTCTTGAACAGCCAAACAATGTTCCATGACAAATTCGGTGAACATCATTCTTCCTCATCCTCCCAATGTTTCTCAACCACAATTTCATTAACAGAAATGTAGTATTGGTCTGCATTGTGCGCCATCTCCCACCCAAAGGCTTCGGCATCGGCTTCGCTGTCAAATTCCATGTCTTCGGCTTCAAGATGTACCATCACTTGTATTGTGTATTTTGGCATATTTATTCCTCCTTGTGTTTGAAGTCGGGATGGTCAAATGGTAGGCGATGCTGTCGTCGAACAGCGAGATTGCTGATAAGTGTGGCTACGTTGTTGGCCGCCTTCTCAAATCTCGTTGCTGATGCGTCATCCTTGACAAGTCGCTCATGCACTTCATCCAACGGCACGTTCTCAATGACGGCCTTTAGAATCTCATACTCGGCATGAATTACTGTCTTTGCTTTATCCACGTTCTTGTTCCCCCGCTACATATATACATTATATGGGGGGTATATAAACCTTATTGTTGTGTAGTCCTTACACAATGTAGGCATTCATCTTGACCTGGTGGAAAGATTCTCGTTCGGGAACATGACGGACATTTAGCAGACCTTTCCTTCTCCTTTGGTCGCATAGTAGATGGTTCACGGATATATTCAATCTCCGACTTGTCCTTGACAATCTCCCTATCCAAATCATACAGAAGATGTTTGGCCTTGACTCCCACAAGATTCTCAACCGTCTTTTTGCCGACGCTGATGATGCTGTGGGATTTGCACAACAGGGCGGAAAGGCTGTGTGGTGAAGGGATTGTTCCTACACCTTTAGNGTTTCCGAGAGCGACAGCGACCTCTTCTTTGGTCATCGGTCCTTGTTCCCACAGGATGTCGAGTATCGCCCTGCGAACCCGCCTGTTTGTTGCGCTCATGTATTATGGTAGTCCACAACCGTTATTAAACACCTCGCTTCGCTCAATCCAAATCCGCCCACATCAGACCATCCCAAAACGGGTCGTTTGATTCTGACTCTATCGGCATCATGAAAGGCGCAGGTTCAATCACCAACTCATCCTTATCACGATACGCCTGTCCAACTGCATTGTATAGCGCGATTGTGGATTTATGATACGCAACGGATTCTCGATATTGACCATACCAACCGAGAAGCACCATCGACCAAAATAAGAACGTACACACCAAGAACTCTAAAGCCACCGAATCTCATCCTCCGATTCCTTTCGTTTCTTCATGTTGCTCGGTATCTGTTCGGGCGTTTCACTCCGAATCTGATTCCTCACCTTCTTACTCACCTCAACAATCTGTTCCCAATACTCATCGGATTCACGGAATTGTTCGGGTCGTTCGGGAGGGGATGCTTTACGCTTCGGCCATGTGACTTGAGAGCGAGATGGTTTGATGCCATAGACCAACGTAGCCCGTAGGTATTTGTCGGGCAACTGATACTTGATGTCGGCAATCCGTCGCTGTAATTCGATGTCATCATTGTTCACCTTCACAAACGCCAAAGCGAGAGGTATCGGCAAATTCTCGACCATCTTCAAAACCCTGCCTCGACCATCCCATCGAAACAGCGCATCAATCTCACGTTTGTAGGATTGAGTCTTATCGTTGAATCCGTCGATGATGATTTCATCCTTGATTTGCTTCGACAACTTTGGTAATTTAGGGACAACGAAAACCATACGGTATGAGATGAGAGGCATCCAACGTTTGAGTTCCTTCTCGGTTATCTTCTTGACGTTGCATATGTAGGTGATGTGGTCGCCCGTTGGTTGGCATATGACACCTTCACCCTCGACATAATCGCCTACACGGTATTTGCTCGCATCATCAGTCAGTATCAGTATTCCCAACCTCATCCCTCCCACAAAACGGGTCGTTTTCGTAAATGTATTGATGCACCTTTCGCATTTGCCAATCCGATAGATTCCACACCTGCTGAACAGATGACGTTTTGACCTCATACATACCGAGATACCATTTGATTCCCTTGAGCGTTATGAGAGCGAAAATGCCATCATCATCCATGCACCGAATCAAATAAGGCATATCCTTCTGTGTGATAGCCCTCGCATTAAGGGTGTTCCTTGACCCGCTACGCCACTCCCTCAATCAAACACCTCCCAATCTGTATCAATGACGTGTGAAGGCGGTTTAAGGGCCGCTACACGCATTTCTATGGTATCGAGTAGGTGTGGTTGGTCAGCCAACGTATTGACGAGGATTCCCATGATACCCTCGACTTGATTTTGAGCGAGTAGCAATTGGCTATCGACACCAATCTCACGCTTCAATTGACCAACCAACTTGAGGGATGTGTTCGCCTGTCCGACCAACTTAGCCGCATCAGAAACCCATTCGCTCGTGATACCACCTTCGCTGTCCTTCTTTGCCTCCAATTCGTCAAGCCAATTGAGTAGTCGGCTCACAATATCCTGTGCCATATCCAACGTACTGATACTCTCGGCTCGCATCTTCTCCATGTGGGTCGCTTCGGATGGGTCAAACGTGACGTGTTCATCCATGTGCTTCATGACCGTACCGACCTCCCATGAATACTTCTCTTCAAGATAGGATGGTGTGATGTCGCCCTTGTGGACACCGACCTCAATTTCACGTCGATTAGCCATGCCACAGATAGGGCAGTCGGGCGTTTCAAGCACCCATAGTAGTGCCTCAATCTCAAGCATATTTGCTGATTCAGCGATTCGTTCACGGATTTCCTGTTCAGTTTTCATCTTCACCCCTCCACTTCGTTGCGATAGCCAATGCCAATGACAGGTGATACACAACCGCCTCTTTGCTGTCTGCGGCGAGAGCATGATAAATCAAATCTCGTATCTGTGTCTTAGGACTCATTGATAGCACCCCACTTCTGTTTAGTCTGTTCGGGGTCAGTCGTCGGACCAATCCGACAGACCACACCTTTACGACCTCGACCCTTCGACGATGGTGTGTATTCGTGATACCATATTTGAGGAACGAGGTTGTCATCAATCCACCGTTTAGCGGCGGTGTAATCGCCTTTGGTGATGATGCGTGATACCTCTTTGAGTAGTGTGGACTTCGTGATGTCCTGCATCCAATACGAGTCTTTGACCAATCGGACATCGGCATCCATGACAGACCGACGCATGATAAGCGACGACTCAAGGAGGGAATGCAAATGCTCATCCATCTTGACGACCATCGCTTTACCACCCTCCCATTTATCCATGAGCATTGTGTAGCCGATAGCCAATCGTCGGAACAGGTCGGCCTCAAACGAGCGAACTTCGGGTCGCTCAATCCATTCAGCGATGCTGTCATCGAAATACACACCCGTAGGTGGATTCATGATAGCCTCATACATACGGGTCGAGAACCATTCTCGGATGTAGTAGGATTCGTTGGCGAGAGCAACCCGTTGTTCTTTGGTCATGTTCGCCTGTCGCTGTTGAGCCTTCTTGTACTCCATCTCTTTGTCGGCTGTCATCTCGATGTCGATAATGAAGAATCGACGGTCAAGACCCGACTCCATCTCAAGACGTGCAGGTTGCGTTCCGCCCCACATCGTATAGCGGGTGTTGTAATTGACCCAACCGCTACGCATGGCCTTCTGAACCCGCCCGTTGTCGAGGGATGTGAGCAATTGGTTTTTCATGTCTGTGCTGTGGTCTTTTTTGTTTGCATCGGTAAGAGAGGATGNCTCTTCAAATCCTAAGAAACCACCACACATATCACGAGCGAGAGGGCGACCTGTTATGTTGCCATCTTCATCGACAGACCCGAACATACCCGCCTCCGTGATACTGTTCGGACCGAGCATAGTGCGGAAACCAAGACCGCTTTCAAACGCCTCTTTGGAGTAAAGAAGTCCTGTGCCTTCGGACAAGAACATATTGATGAGCATGGATTTACCCGACCCCTTTTCACCACGCATCAAAATGTGAATGCGAGTATCAGCCAACTGCGACATCGGTGTGTAAATCGGTGGATTCTCATGTCGCAACGGACAATTGGGAATCGAAAATTCGGGATTGCTCGGCATGAAGTCGCATCGGCTACACTTGTTGATAGCGTTGAAGATATGTGCGCCTATCGAGCAAGCGAAGATAGGCACTTTATCTGCAACATCAATGTAGTGATTCGCTTCTGTGAAATCGACCAAACGCTTGATAATACCATTCATACCCATTCACCTTCCTCATCGTCGCCACCGATAGTAAAACCTTTCTCAAACATCTCGATTTGAGATTGAACCTGTCGAACGGATTCTTTGGCGAGGTTTGCCATCTTATCATCGTATTCGACACCCAACGCTATGAGATAATTCTTGAGAAGGCCGAGAGCCGTTTCGTCGATGAATTGACCCTCATCCTGTGTGGTCGCTGTAATGATTGAACTATTACCCATTTTGTGCCATAGATACGGTAAAGCCCATGACGGTAGGTTGAGGAAGATGTTTGCTTCTGCGGGAACAGTAATCTTTGTTCTAAGGTCATGCACATACAATTGTGGTTCTTCGCTCGCATCTTCGATGTTGTTCATGGTGATGAAGTTGATATTCTCAAACCCTCGTGTGTCGAGCCATGAGAGAAACGATTTGTAAAGCGGGTACGTCTTATACCACACTTCGGGGTTTGCATCTGGGGCCATTGTGATTGGGAATACATTTGTGATAACGCATAGAGCATTGTTCTTGTCGAATTGTGTGATGTGCCATGTGGGAGGAACAGGGTCGGGCATTTTGTTGAATGCTTCGACGGACATATGACGTGATAGAATCTCGCAACTGTGTTTGTTCTTTGAAGCCATACCTGCGGCCAAGATGAAGGGAACGAAACCGACTTCGGCTTGAACGACGATGAACAGATTCTTCGCTGTCAATTCGTGCTTTGGCTTTGACCAAATGATTGAGATGTCTTGATAATCTTCTATGGCGTTCATTGGGAAGCCTCCTTTACTGCATCTCGGATGAACTTCGGCATATTTTGTAGTGGGCGTAGTGTGTGCTTACCCTCGACGTATGGTTTGATAATTTCAGCCATAGGTCGCTGTCGCCAAACAGCAACCATAGTGGACTTTGAGTAGCCGTGATACTTATACACTTCATGGGAAGCGAGGTTGGCGAGGTTGTAATGTCGCTCGCCTTTGTATTCCCATGCTACTCGACGGAACATACTTGAGCGAAGTAGGACTTGACCGAGCGTTCGCTGTGTGCATGGCACACCCCATTGGGAATCATACCACTTGTAAATATCGTAGGTGGCTAAATCTCCGACTTCTTCATCGTTCATCATATCCCATACTCTCTTACACAATTGACTGTGCGCTCTCCTTTGCCCCATATCATTAACATATGGTAGGGGGTATATGAAGGTTTTATTCTTTCAATAATTTCAGAACTAACAAAAAGAATAAAACGTGATACTGCGCCCAAGATATGCTAATTCTTTCATTTCTTCATAGGGATGTAAAAAAGATATAGTATAGTAATAGGTAAGCCCCTTCTCTAACCTCTATGAAACAATAAAAGAATTAAGAGAACAGGCTCGCAGTATAGCGTTTATTTCTTTCAGTAGCACACAAAATCAATTGAAAGAATTGACGAAAGAGATGTAATCTGGATATTCGGGAAGGCTGATGAACCGTCTGAACTCCAATTCATCCCGTTCATAGTGCCTCATTCCCGCATCGAGAGACTTCATGCTCGGCAAATCAAAGCGACCAAACCGACGTATATTATCTAATTCCTTAAGCCGACTACTAATCTGATTCAAGATGACTACAATATCTTCTCCCTTGTGCTTCGATTGTTTGCGTGGTCGAAAACAATCCCCATGCTCACTTTCGACTACTGAAAAGACACGATACAGACCGCTTCCATCACAATCGACTACTGCAACCTTGTAGCGACGATTCGATTCCAACGGGATAAAGAGCGTCGGAACAGTCCGAAGTGTAGTCTTGGTATTGTAGGTGTGCGGGCTGATGTAAGATTCGGGATAGTCAGCCTCGATTTGAGAGAGGATTGTGCAAACGTCTGAATCAGATGCGTTCGACGACGCGGATAGAACGAACGTTCCCTCGACCAACTCGGCACGTTGGTCATAGTAGCCGTTGTCCGTGACGTGCAATCGCAGATACGGCCATGCGTCGGGGTCGCTAAGTAGTCCATTGATGACTTCTCGTGGATTGTGTTTCTTCAAATCATCATTGACAGCCGTTCTCGGTAGTCTGTCGTGTGGGAACATTGAATCCAGCAACGACCACAACGCCCGTTTGCCTCTAACGTGAAGATAGATACCGTCAATGGTCTGTAAGACCAAGTAAGGCTCAAACGTTATGTTCTTGGGTCGCTTGATGTTGCGTGTGTATGAGAAAGCATACGCACAGGTCAGATGAGCAGTATTAACAAAGAACCAATTACCGAGTCGCAAGTGAAGCCCGCCATGCCAAGTAGTCCTCTTCGGACTCAAGCCTGTATAACTTCACATTCTGTTCAACGTCTAAATGTTTGTTCTGAATTCGCTTGACATCTCCTGCGATACCTGCGAGCGATTTGCATATCTGTGCGACTCGTTGAATACCTACTCCCTGCAATCTGAATCCGTTTGCGAGGATTGAATCAACGATTGAGGCCGCCGACAATTCTTCTGTTCCATCCTCCTTAGCCCGCTTGAGAGCGAGGTAAATCTGATGCTTTAGCAACTTGTGTCTCCTTGTACTTGTCATAACTACTCAGCCCCCTTGAGAGTATTTAAGGAAGGCGATTCAGTCCACCATTTAGGCGGGTTTCTGAACTTGTTCCAACGTGCAAAGGAAGCCTTGTCACGACGATAGAATTCTCGGTATGCTTCGTGCGGGCAATCCCAATCGAGAAGGTCGAGATTCTTACCGACACTTTGATTGAAGGCACGAACGAACGGTGTCAATTCGCCTTCGGGAATGTATTGGGTCATCAGAAAACATTGTTCGATGCCGAGCGCACAGAAATGCGTTTTGCCGTATCGACGCTCATACTCTTCGCAAAGAGCCGCACCGTGATACAAAGCCCACAGAAAATTACTGCGTGATTCACCGACCCAACGTGTTACGGGGTGGTTGGGATAACCGCCCTTGTGTGGTTGGTTCTTGGACTTGGTAAGAGGCATATCGTTCGGTGGCGCACCATGACGTAGTAGGCTCGCAACGAGGCATTGTAGTGTTTCCGTTGGCATCTTAGTGATGTGTTGGTCACACAGGCTTCGTGCCGACTCGGTGGGGTCAAGAGATACAGCGAACATATTCATTCTGTTCCCTCCCCGCAGTAGTCGCATCGGTTCACAGCCTTTTGGTTGGCGCATTCTGAACACAATCGGCATTCCTCGCATGGGTCTGTCATCTCACCGCATTGGTCGCAGAACTCCGATTCCTCGACGTAATCAACGTCCACGTCATCGTAGCGAATGTCTGTCTGTCGAATCACAAAAGAGATTGTAACGCCACAGTCGGGACAGGTTGCTTGTCCATCTCCGTCGATGATGCTACCCCACCAATCCATGTCGGCTCGGCTGTGGTCGCAATCCTTGATTGTTCGGAATTTCCAAATGTCGAGGCTCATTCGTCGTCACCTCCACGATAAGCGAGAGCGAACTCGATGATGGTTTTCCAACAGTCGAGGAAGTAATCAATATCTCCCTTGACGTTGTATTCGGTAATGTCGTTGAGAATATCCTCAAGGGTATATCGCAACTTGTCTTCTATGGCTATGTGATGTAATTTCTTGTTTGGTTGTGGCTTCATGTTCTGTTCCTCCTATAAATTAACCTATACTTAACAGTATATAAAGGTATCGGTTGTGTAGTCATCGACCTCGACGACGCTTTTCTCGACGGATAGCGAGGCATGATTCGCACGTCTTTTTGTTCTGCTTGTTTGGGTACATCCAACCGTTACAATCTCGGCAACGGACGATGTTCTCGATTGTGTCAATAAGTTGCTCTCGACGAACCTTTGAGAACCACGCTGATGAAATCGGCAATTGTTCTTCAAGAAGCGGGTGATACTCGGACTTGATGAATTCACGCTCAATCGGCAACCACGTTCGACCCGACTTGTTCACGCAGTATTCAATCTGGTGTTGAAAGTTCACCTCACGTTGCGTTGTGATTTGCCAATCGTAATCGGTGTGTTCTTTGAGATACTTGAGGACAGGCTCGACATGACCCATGAATTTGAAGGTCTTAGCGATTTCTGATGTGTCGGTAATCTTGAAGGCTTGACCCTTTGTGCCAAGACCGCCATACCACTTGATGTAACCTCCCTCGACTTTGGTGTAAAGGTAGAATTTATCTCGGTCATCACGGAGTAGTCGCATTGACAATCACCTCATTGAGTCGTTCTGCAATTGTGTTTCCCGCTTGAGCAATTCGGTAGTCGTCTTGTTCAAGAGCGATATGATTGATGACCCGAATGGCATCCATGCAAATTTCTGCGATAGCGATAGCATCATCACTTATCACGCAATCGCCTCCAATAGACCCTCATACTGCTGTCGGAATTGTTCTTCTGTGAGGTCATTGACATACATCCAATTTCTGAATACAAACCAACCTGTCTTGGCCGTAGGTTGCATCTCGGTGACAAGTGCCATGATGCCAGGTCGCTCTCGATTCTCCCATGAGGCAACCAATTTGTCAGCCTCATCTTGACCGAACTCTTCGGCAAAGTCGGCCAATGCTTTGTCCTTAGCGTTGTTAGTGCCACAATTGAATAGAGCAAAGTAGTAGTCCATCATTCTTCCTCGCCTCCTTCTTTGGGAACGAACATAAGCACATACTTGTCGGCATCTGACAACCATCGGAATTCGTAGTGTCCTTGAACAATGTCGAGCAATTGCTTTCCTGTCAAGTGCGGGCAGGTTACAGCGAGCATTCGCAGTTGAACCGCCTCATCTCGGAAATCTTCAACAAATTCCCCCGCACCAAACCTCAGACAATGATTCACGAAGTTGGGGTGAATCATGATGTCGTTCGGCCATGTAAATCTGATAGTAGTCATTCTTCTTCACCTCGTCGTCGTGAAAGCCATTCGTAGGCTTCTGTGAGCCCGTCAGCGAGTCCCTGCTCTCGCAAACGTTCGTAGTGTGTGAGAATCCAATCTTCGGTCTTTCTCCACGTCAGCCACCATGTCATATCGACCTTGTGACCATCCATCTGATATTCGACGCTGAACCAAAGACTTGTGCCGAAACATGACGTGTATCGACCCGTAGGGTGTACTCGGAGCAATCCGTCAAATTCTTGAATAGGGCAATCATGCCACTTCATCTCGACTTCAGCCATCAAGCATCACCTCGACTGTGGATGTCATTGACTTGATGGAAAAGTGTCGTGCTAAGATTTTGTAGCATATCGAGAATAGCCTCGATGCGACCTTCGATTGTCTCGATGCGGTCTGTGGGGTCATCTTCGTTTCTCGCCTGTTCAAGCATATCGGCAACCTGTTCTGATACACCGTCGTTGATACGACGCATGAATCTGCTCATGTCAATCTCATCCATGACATTATCCCAATCGTAGTAGCGTAGCACGTCATCCACTTTGTCGTCGATGTCGAGGTTGTAATCAACCCATCGCTCGATTTTGTCATCCATATCGTAGTCATCAATGAAACCCTCGATTTTGTAATCCAAATCCGACGAGTTATCAATGACGGTTTCGACGATGCTTTCAACATCTTCCTCCGTCATCCTGTTATCCGTCACAATGTCATGTGCTTCTCGGATAATACCCTCTCGCCATTCGTTCGTAATCGACTCAATGCGCTGTGCAAAGGTCGGGCTGTCTGCTTGTTCTTGTTCTGTCTTTGTTTCTTCGGTGTCCATGTTCTTGTCCTCCTTGTTATTTTACCGTATATTTACCCACATATAAAGGTTGCGTTTCGGTAGTCACGCCTCCATTCCTTGATGTTCTGTTTCATCGTGAGTATGTCCAAATTCATGTGCGGCCAACATACGCCACACTTCGTAGTCTATGCCAACCATCTCGACACCGCAATGTCGGCAGGTTCGGCTGATGATATTGATTTCACTTGTCCAAACGTTTGAGTTCTCAATCACATTCCCGTCAAGGAAGTATTCAGCCCCAATCTTATCGACGATGATTTTCATAATCTCTTCATTCATTCGTTCGCCTCCTGTATCAAAGATTTCATAGTGTCGATATGTTCTTTCAGTATCATGATAATATCTCGTTGCTTTTCGCAAAGATGAATCAAATCCCACATATCTGTCGAACCACACAATTCAAGCATGGCCTCTTCGATGTAGCCATCCTCATTCATTGTTCTTCGCCTCCATCATCTTCTGATAGCAGGTCAAGTGAATATACACAAACGGCTTGACCATGACACCTATGCGACCCAAAACGGTTTTGCCACATTCTCGGCATGGATATTCGACTTTGCGAATTGATGTCTTGACATCTCGCTCTCTATCGGCTGTAAATGCGTTGCTCATTGTTCTTCACCTCGCTCGTTACAAACAATCTCTTCGCCATCTGCATTGAGGAAAAAGAAAATGTTGATTGATGAATCATAGTAAATAGGATTCCCGTTATTGCTTGAGTACATCATTCATCTTCACCCCATACTGAATCCATGTAGTCTTGAAGGTCATCGGCTGTCAAAGTATCGGCCATGCTGAAATGAACCAAAATCATGTTGAGCAATAAAGTCTTTTTTGTGTTTTCGTCGCTCATTCTTCACCCTCCATGTTCATGTCCATGTTGTCGGGAAAATCAGACAACAGGGGATTACTGAAACAATAACCGCATAGGTCATCTGTCCCATAGAATACGAATTGTGCATCGTCGCAGTAGCACTTCTGTAAAAATCCGTGATACCGAATAGTCCGTTCGTCGTTGTGGTCGTAGTGTTCCCAATAACCGCCTGTTTCGATGGTGTTCATCCATTTCCATATGCCCGACACCTTCTTTTTTATGAATGCGGGCCATGAACGGGTTGCGGGGTCGTAGCCCTCACGTTCTGTATTTTCGACGAGGATAGTAGTCTCACCTTCAACCCACTTCATGCGGATTGCCTCATAAGCCCAATCCGAATATCTGGATTCGGCATTGTCCTCGACCCATTGTTCATCTCGACCAATATCGAGAAGATACTCTTTGTAGTCATCAAGTGTTCTGATGTTCATTCTTCGACCTCCCACCAGCCCGAAACAACGGTGTAGCCACCGTCTTTGACGATTTGCCGAACCTCTTGAATGCTATCCACATTCTCTAAGAATCGGAGAAGGTATTTGTTCGTCGTTGCCGAATACATATTCCAATAGTCGGCATGAAGATATACGCAGTAGTCTCCTATCGAAGAAGTCTTTTTCATCGCAACCGTCGTACTGTATGATTGGAAAATCTCCCAACCGTCATCCGTCGTAATCCAGTATTGGTTGTTAGCCATTTGAGATACATGAGGCGGATTCATTCTTCTTCACCTCGTCCTTCAAAATTTCTGTAGTCGAGCAATTCGCACAACTCATGTTCAAGCGAATGCAGATACATCAAATCTCTTGAGCCGAGTCCACCAATCTCCATACATTGTTTGAGGGTCGCAATCTCGCCTTTCAAGAAACCGATTCTTTTCTGTTCGGGCGTTGGTTCGGTCTTCACAACCTCATCAACGTGTTGTAATATCTCGTGATGTCCTAAGGCACGAATCACATCAACGAAGTCGTCTTTGTCATGTGCATCCATGTGGATGAGCAATACAAATTCCTTCATTCTTCTTCACCCCAATTGTTGTCTTTGGTCAAGTTGTAGTCGGTGCGTTCACACGGCCAAACGGAAACTGAGAAAAGTCTGTTGTCAGAATGGCCCATTCTGTAAGTCTTGATATACCATGCGGGTGTGATTTTGCAGTTACGGAATCTCGTTGAGTCGAACTTCTCCATTATCTCATACGTTTTCTTGAATGTGAGAGTGACCCATTCGCTAAGGTGCGGGGTGAGTCGCATCAGCATAGTGTAGCGAACCCCTTTGTTACGCTTGAGCCGTCGCATTTCTTTGAGAGCCGATTCGCTGTCCTCATAGAGAACCCAATCTGAATCTTCATCGTGGTTGGTGCTGAATTTGATGCCTTCGCTCATTCTTTCACCGCCTTCTTGGTTTTTACTTTCACGGACTTCCATCGGGCAACACCGTCGATGATGCCGACGAATTGCCATTTGGTCGATGATGGATAGCCCCATTCGTTCATGTCTTTGTTTGGTATCTGTTCTGTTTTCTTTGTGGTCATGTTCTTGTTCCCCCTGTAAATTCTCCTATGTTTATGAGTATATAATACTATCGGTTGTGTAGTCAGTCCTCCAATTCCCACAATCCGAAGTCGCCATTTGAATCCCAACCCCAACGGGTATTTTCTGGATATAGCGTGTTCTCGACCATCCACTTTTCAGCCTGTATGGTGAGCCATTCTAAAGCCTCCATGTCATCCTCGTATGCGGGTGTGTAGGGGAATCCATGCTCTTTGGCTAAATCAAGTAGTCTGTATGCGGTATATTCACCCTGCACTACATCGGATTGCACAAAGCATCCTATGTCGCTCTCTTCATACTGTGCCACTTTGGATGGCAAATCTTCATCGTGTTGTAAATAGAGCCACTTCATTCTAACAACCTCCGCATATTTTTCACGTCAAGACCCCATTCCTCTAATTGGTCAAGAACCTCTTCTGATAATGAATAGATGCCGTCGTAGTCCACGAGAACATTTTCGTCGAACCATAATCCGCCTTCGGCATAGTATCGCTCGCCCGCACTTTCCGCATCGTACTGTTCAAATGAACCGTATTGTCTTTCTTCGTTGAATGATACATGGAATCGCATCGTCACCTTTTCGGGTTCTGTTTCACCCCATGAACCGATATGGTTCACCCATAGCACTTTGTCGAATGAATTTTTCAGCGTCATAGTAGTCACCAATCCCCTGCGATAAATCGCTGTCCGTCAATGTCAATGAAGATGGTTTCATCAGATACCTCCCAATTGTGTTCATGTTCTGAACCGTAGGCCATGTTGTATTCCTCGATGTTTTCCCATTCTGTGAACTCGGAACATATACCGATGACATCTAATTCCATGTCGGGACTCACATCCTCAAAGTATTGCCACAAAGCCCAAAGACCCGCCGACGTGAAATTGTCGGGTCGTCGAAGGTTGAAGTAATGTTTGAAATCTGCGAAGTTAATTGTGATTCTCATTCATCTCCCTCCAAATCCCAATGAATCTCATCGNCAAATTCNTCNATNTCCNNNAGGGTAGTGTAGTCGGGCATNCGCATTCTCACCTTGAAGTATTTCGCCTGTTCATACAGACCTTCTTCGCTCAATGAGAGAAATACTCTCACCCGTTGGTTTTCCGTTCCTTCATCTTCTATTGCATAAGCAAACCATATTTTTGTATCTTCGTTCATGTTCTTTGTCCTCCTTTTTGTTTTGTGTGTTTCGGCTCTCCGCCCTATAATCTCCTATACTTAGGGGGTTATAAAGGTTTCGGTCTTGTAGTCAGCCGTTTATCTGCCTCCTTAGCCAGATTTCAAGACGTTCTTTGACGACCAAATCAAGGTCGATTTCTGAATGGTAGTCTGAATACATATCATAGTATTCGTTGGCTTTTTTGTGAATCCATTCGGCTTGATTCCACAGCCAATCTCTAAATCTCAAAGCCTCAAGGCCGAGCGATTGTTCTTCGGGCGGGTAGTCTTTCAGCGACTTACACGCCTGTTTGAATTTGTTGCGAGATAGTGTAGTCATTCTGAATCCTCCTGTTCAGCCCAAATTTTCTGAAGTTCCGCATCAACCAATTCGTTGAACCTTCGGTGCGCTTGTTTCCATAGGTAGTCGTCTGTCACGTCGGGCGATGCTAAGGCTTTGCCGACATCGAATAACAATTGTAAAAGAACCCGTTCATGGGCGTTCGCTTGGTCTGTCCACATCTCAAGCCTATGCTGTGTGGCCTCATGATTACGTTTCTCATCTTCATAGTATTGCCAATGACCCATAGCCATTTTGCGCCAATCCTCAATAGTAGTCGGTTTCCAATCGCTCATGCTAACAACCTCCGATAGTATGCCGAACCCCATTGGCGTTGCCAATAGCCTGTAGTCTTACCGTAACTGTAAATGAGAATCCGCTTGTGTTCATAAGCACCCAATCCGAAGTGCCATGAATCAAGAGCCTCGCCTCTTTGATTGCGTATCTTTGAATCATGTCGGATGTCGAGGAATACGTCGCCTTCTTTGTTCTTGTAAAAAGCACATATATACTGTGCCATTCGGTAATTGCGACCACCTTTGTAGTCTTCTATCGCTCGTATCGCATAATCAATGTCGCCTTTGAAATGCCGTGACAGCAATTCTAACGTTTCTTCTGTTCCTTTTCTTGGTTTCCAATCTATCATGTTCTTTGCCCTCCTATTTACTCCTATCATATACCCCTTTATAAGTCTTTTGGTTGTGTAGTCACCTCTTTTATTCTGGATATCTGATGGATTTGGGTTATGCGATGCCGACGATTTTTAGTCCAATCGTGGATTTGACCTGCTCTCGCACATAGCACATGGCGAGCCGTTTCGACGAGGAATATACCTCTCGATGGCAGGTAGTCGGGTAAAGTCTTTATGGTCTTGGCGGGATAGAGCCGATGTTTTTTCATCTTCTTGACCGTATCTTGAGTAGTCTGACTGATGTTGAAACCCCAATCTTTGTCAATCCATTTGTCATGGAACTCAATCTTTTTTCTATCGACCACAGTAGTCGCTGTCCAACCGATTTCTTTCATGGCCGACCATATGTTTGACATATCCGTACCTTTGCGATAACTCCGACCCCGCAGGGCAAGTAGTCCGTGAGCCTGTTCGTATGGTATGCCCGTCGCTATGGCGAGAGCCTTGACGGTGCAATCGTTTGATTCGCCCCATTTTCTTGAGCGTTTGCACACCTTCTCAAATAATTTGGTAGTCATTTTTCTCACCACCCCACAGGTGAAGGAGAGTCCGAGTCGAATCTTTTTTTAGCACCACACCCACAACGAAAGTCGATGTAGTAGTCGATACGTTTTCTTTGTTTATGCTTTACCGCCAAACCAATCCAAACCGATTCCTTCTTCATTCTGATTCCTCCAACGGTGGTAGTCCGTGAACCTCTCTCCATATCGGGTCTTTACGATTCCTCTCATCAAGCCGTTTGAGGTAGTCATCTCTCAAGTCCATGTGTTCATCCATGATGATTTGAATGAGCCGATTGATTTTTGTCAAGGCGACTTGGCACGTCGAACCCACACGGTCAATCTCCGCAGTAGTCATTTCTTCGGGAGGTTTTTCTCTCCACCCCGCCATTGATTCAAGCCATTGATGGTCGAGGCCGTATTCAAGATGATGAAGCGTTTCACGAGCATTTCTCAAGTGGTGTAGTAGTCCTTGAAATGGTGTTGGTGCTGTCATTCGACCAACCCCATAAGGACATCATACATCCAATCTATGTAGTCTTTGTTGTTGTGATTTTGAAGAACAACCTCGACCATATCGGGGAAATTCTGTTGGCACATCTCAAGCACAGTAGTCAATTTACAATCGCTCATTCGACCACCATCCATTCTTGATTGACCTCTTCACGTCGGTCTTTCAAGTAGTCCCGATATTGCATTCGCTGTTCATGTGTCATAATCGACATGAGGAAGTCAATGGTCTTATCGTTCTCTTCCTTTGTTATCTTAAGCAAATCTTCAAGTTGTCCAATTTTTCTTATCAAATATGTCCTCATGTTTTTTGTCCTCCGTCTTGTATCTCCATAAATACACACCTATTTAAAGGTTTTGGTTGTGTAGTCAGGGGAATATGTATCTTTGGGAAGCATCGACAGCCACCCCAAATCGTTCCGCAAATCGAGCAGTAGTCGGGCATCAGTAGTCCTCCTGTCGAATGTTTAGATTGTCGATAGCCTCTATGAATTTGCAGTATCTTCTTCGATGTACCCCTATTGGGGAGTCACAAAGCCATCCGAATTTTTCGATGAATTTGACCGCTTGAAAGCGTCTATGTCCACGAATGTCTGTCCATCCGTAAAGGAACAAGTAGTCGGCTCTTTTGGGCATCAATAGTCCTCCTGTCGAATCTTCAACGGTCTGCCAAAGAAAAGAATCCTGTTGTATGGGTTGGGTTTTGGTATAGCATACCCAAAGGTTGCATACTTGAGCAGGTGCGTTGGTAGTCTTGTCGGATTCGATACCGTTGTGTACGGTCTAATCTTTATGTGGTAGTCTATTATCGCTCTCTTAGGCATTTTTCAAGTCCTCCAATGTCCATAGTAGTCTGTCGGCTCGGCTTTCTGCTTGATGCCGTAGTCTTTTTTCTTGGTCAAGTTCGTAGGCGAGCGAATCGCTTCGATGCTGGATTCGTTTTATGTAGTCGGCCAAGCATCTCGGCTTTGAGTTAATCACAATAGTCCCGATGTCGGCATACGGGGATATGTACTCGTCGTAGTCCACATCCACGTCCATCTCATCCACATTCCATTTGCCGTCGGCACAGGCGAGGCAACAGTAGTCTTTCGTCATTTTTTGTCCTCCGTTGGTATCAATCCCGCTTGAATCAAGCAGTAGTCGCAAGGCTCATCTCGATGCTCGCAGGTTCGACAAATCCTATCTATCACCCACACCATCAGTAGTCAGCCCCCTCGTATCGTCTTTTTCGTTCTTGATAGAGATGTAGTAGTCGGAGATGCCATTCAAGATTCATCCGTAGGCTATCCCTTGTAGTCGGTGTCATGGATTTTTCGCTCGGCTTATCATCTAAGAGCGATAGAACCACGTCATACGCCCCTTGATGGTATGCGATTTTTTCGTTGAAGAAGTCAATCATTAGTAGTCGCCTCCAAATGGTCTTTGACATCTTGTAGTTTGCAAAGGCAAATGTCCTCAAAGTGAAACGGTGCGTGGGGTCGCCATTCTTCACCACATACATCGCAACGGATGGTGATGGTCAATGGTCGCAAAGTGGTGTAGTCGCTCAAGATAGCACCCCGTAGAGAAGTGTATTGCATCGGCTACACTTAGGCACTTGGCTTTGTTTAATGCGAATGCGGTTTGACCCACACTTAGGGCATTTGATGTTCTTCACTTGGTAGTCTTTGTTCATATCGGGTGTTCTCCTGTTTGTTGTTTGTTGGCTCTTTCGCCTTGTATCTCCATATATTTGGGGGTTTATAAGCCTTTCGGTTGTGTAGTCCGTGACTACTCATCAGCGTTTTTCGGTGATTGAGATTCGGCCTTATGTAGTCTTTGAATCACAGGTCTTTGTAGTCCCGCCAAATTTACTCGTATTATACCAGTATGACGCGCGAGTAGTCCGTAGGCTGGATTTTGGGAGGGGCGAATTGTAGTCCTGATTTTTAATTTTTAGGGTGGCCTAAAATTTTGAATAGTAGTCTTTTTCTGTAAAAGACTTAGTGCCATAGTAGTCACTCGGTATCTTTGGTAGTCGCAAACTCTTTGTTATTAAGTAATAAGCGGACTACAACGGGGACTACACAGCATCCTCGCAGTACGCCTTGTAGTCTAATTTTTTGGACCAAAATCAACTAATATAGACTCGGAGGCGACCAACCCCATTTTTCCGACTACAAGAGGTACTGCGGTCCATCTGGGTAGTCTTTGCATTTTATGGTTTTTCGGACTACTACGGAAAATCGCAGTATGTCTTGTAGTCTATTTTTGGCGACCAAACGCTCGACCCCTACATTCGGAGGCCGATGCACCCGATTTTGCGACTACAAGGGGTATAGCGTGATGATATTGTAGTCTTTGCGTTGTTATTAAGTAATAAGGACTACAAAAAAAATTATTACTTATTAAGCGGACTACACGGACTACTATTACTAATTATTATCATAGAGGCAACGACTACTATCCCTACTGACTACAAGAACCGTAGTATTATATACCCCCCAAACATAGCAGTATCATGCAGCCAAACCCTACTGTAATACAATGCCTAACGAAAGAACTAAGCCGTGTGTGGGACTACTACCGCCAATCCGAATCACAGGGTTCACCGCAAATTGTCCTTGACGCAATTGAGGACTACGACAGAAGAATCCGAAAAGCCCTCGACATTATCGAGAACGGAGAGTGACTACTATGACAATGACTACTGTAAAAGAAAACATACATCAAGTATTGATGATTATTGAAGAAGCGATTGACGACTACGAGAACTTCTTGTTTCACATTGAAACACTTGAAGAAATGCGACTACGACTTGAAAATTCATGGCTTGTGCTTGATGACCAAACGGAGTGACTACTATGAGTACACGATGCAATATCAAAATAACAGACTACTACGGTGGAGAACTTTGGTTCTATCGACACAGCGACGGATATCCAGAATGTGTGCTTCCTTCGCTTGAGCCATTGATGGATGGACTACGAGAAGGACTACTACGGGATAACGTTGGTCAATTCGCAGGGTGGCTTATCGTCATCGGAAACAAGGAATACAACAGGACTCGTGGACTACCAACAAAGCGAGGATTCGCAACTTGGAAATGTGGTGCATACGAACCGACTACGGGACAACATGGCGACATTGACTACCTATACCACATCGACCTACACAAGTGGAAATTAACATACAAAGAGGTGTGACTACTATGAGCATTACCCTTGAGTATGGCGTTATCATTTTTTTTGGACTACTAAAGATTCTCGACTATCTAACGACTACTGCACTAAACAAATTGGAGGACTACTATGAATTACAACGATGAAACAAAAGAAGAGACTACTGAACCTGTTTGGAATCCAGCACGAGAATTATTTATCAAACAACAGGTAAAATTCGGACTACTTGGCGGTTTAATAGCAATCGCAATCATCGGACTACTGATAAAAATTTGATGACAGACTTTTCGCCCCCCCGACTACTTTTTCGGTTTTTGTGGTCGGGGGTGGCATTTTCTGACTACTCGGTATCTGCGACTACTCGGTAATTTTTCCGACTACTGTTTTTTTCCGACTACTATTTTTTCGGGACTACTAAAATTTTCGGTATTTTTTCGGACTACTTTTTTTTCCGACTACTACTACATACGGACTACTACGTTAATAATTATTGAAAAATAATTATTATTGACTTAATAAGAAAATTGAGATTGTTAATAAGTCCATGAATCGGCCTGTCGGCCTGTCCGAATTATTGACTTCGGCGTGGTTGAAAATCGGCTCGGAAGGGCCAAAATCATTGAAAAATCGCCTATACTTAATATAGGGGAGGCCGCCCGTAGCCCCTTTAGGGGCGTACCCCTAAGTGAGTAAAAATGCAAAATGCGAACACACAAACCGAACAAAGCACACCGTCAAAGGTTGCTTTGATTGCTTTGCTGATTAAGACCCTGTTCTCAATCGGCAACGCAACCAAAGCGGATAAGACGGCCTTCAAAAAGAAGAACACAGACAACAATGGAAAGACCATCGTTCCCAACAATGGGGATGCAATCGGGGTTAATGCTGTCAAGGCATGGCTCAAGACTCAAGGCATCAACATTGACGGGTTCATGTGGGGTCAATTGCTTGAAGCATCCCCACTTGTCAAGCGATTGCTCAACCACATGAAAATGACCGACCACGCAACGGTTGGCGAAATCATGATGCATCGCACCGTCAAGACGGTAATGGTGGCACTTCGTCGCCTCCAAGACCTTGAGACACTTGAGGAAAGTGGCATAACAAACACAGCGTTTCAAGCCACAGCGTTTGACGAATTGGTCGAGATGGGCCTTCACCCTTCCCAATACGGCTTGAAGGGTGTCAAGCACATCCGAAGCGTTGAGGCCGATGTATGGCAATCAGCCGTAACAGACAAGGACACTCTCCAAGCCATTGAGCCACAGATTGACAGCGTTCCCGCTTACAACTGTTCAGCACCAAAGGAAATGGGGTGCAACGATGGCGGTTACAAGTGGATGTCCACCAACCCAATCAAGAAGAATATCGGCCTCCACCCAAGCCACCCAAAGTGGTCCGTTGGTCGAGTTCAAGCAGGAGCAACACAGGCCAAGAAGGTCGGCTTCACTTGTCCTAAGTGCAACAGCCCGATGTATGGCAAATCATTGACCTACAACATGATGCGAATTGTTGCACAGCCAACCGAGAACGGTTACATGGGAACAGCATGGAAAGGTGTCAAAACGCCTGTCCGAATCCCTGTAGCGGGTCAAGCAATCATCCGCAACATGAAGACGGGACTTGTCACCCTCGCTGATGGATTCAAGGCACTTCAAGCCCTCCATGAAGAACACAAGACCATCAAGGCCCGTATCGACGGGAAGTGGCATCAAGGCCGAATCGTTGCCGTTTGTGTCGATGAAATCAACACAGGGAACACCTTCATTGATGTTGCATTCATCCTTGAAGACCACGCTTGAGGGAGGTGCTAAACAAGCAACGTCGAAACCATGAGGCGGAAACCCCGACCTCATGTTGCCGAGCCCCTCGACGGTCCGCCGTCGGGGGGCTCTTTTTTTTTTTTTGAAATTGGCTCGCAGTCCATCGAATAGCCATCAATCCGCAGATATTCAGACGGCACACCCAACCCTATCATAATCGGGTTGCCGAAATAAAGCCCATAAACGCCCCTTCCTGCGCCTTGAATGGTTCGGTGGTAGGTCATAACCTGCGACCCCCTTCAACAGCCACACAGCGCACCGTAGACCCTTAGAATCGCCTATATTGAATCGGGGTTCGGATAGCCCCGACCATCTTTGATGCTCCAAAAATCGACCCACACCGATATACTGTATTGCTTAGCACCCAAAAAAATTTGCGCCAAAATTTTTCAAAACGCTTTTTAAACCTTAAAATCGACCTTTTCTTACAATTTTACCGCCAAAAACGCTTCCACGACTCGGCCTCTTTCCAACCGATTTTCCGCCCGCCCATTCGCCTTTTCCACCTGCTCGCATCAGAACGGGAACGTTTTTTTCCGCCCCTGTGAATTGGTCGCAAGCATGAGCGAAGGCCATAACCAAGTCATTGTGTTTTCCTGTGTCCACAATCTCGCCTTCTTTCCAAGCGTGACTTTCCAACTCGTCAAGCAAATCGGAAACAGCCCGTCGAGTCTTGTCATCACCGTATGGAAACACAATTTTTCCTCGTTCAAACCAAACCCGAAGGCGATTTAGGAGGGCTTGTTTCAATCCCTTGTTGCTAACCTTACTCGGCCTGTAATCGACCATAATTCCCTTTGTTTCAAGAACGGCTTGATACAGTCTTTGAAAACCAACATCTTCTGCAGCCAAAGGCGCACCATAGCGTTTGCACCATTCCCCTATCATGTCGGCTTGTTTATCGGGAGGAAAGTCGTTACGTCGCCAAATGTTCACCAAAACCAAATCACCGTTTGATTCCTGTCGCATGACAACCATAACCGAGTAGTCTTTACCCAATCCGTGAGAAGGGTCAAAACCGATAATATAGCGACCATCACGCTTTTCTGTTTCCAACGTCAATTCTAAGTCCATGTTTTTACGGGTCAAGCCTCGTGGATAGACAGCCGAATCGTCATCAATAACCCTACACAACAATTCCTGTGCAAATTCCAACTCTCCCATCGAATCTCGCTGTTCAAGTAAAAACGATGTAGGTCGGAATTCTGGCCACAAAGCCACTAACTTATCGGGTTCATGCTTTGCCTCATCCCAATTAGGAAACGCTGTCCATGTTCCCGACTTCCATTGTGGATTATCGAGCATTTCAGTATGATACAAGTCATTCATTGACATTGGCGTTCCTACACAGTAAATTGAACTGCCTGGGTCCATCATTGGCATAACGACCTTTCGCAACCATGACCGCAACTGTGAAAGGTTCAAGTCCTTCTTAGCATCCAACAAAACGTCATCAAGAGCAACAATAGCGGGATGTTCACCACGAATTGCTGAACCAACCGATGAACAGCGAATAACTGCACCATTGGTAAAAAACAACTCCAACTTACCACCTTTCTTAGAATCAAGATACCTTGACAACTCTTTATGTTTGGTCAAGTCGGCACGAATCTCACTTAGACGACGAATGGCTGTATCACGGCTCGCTGAAAACAACCACACCTGTAACGGTTCACCATTGAATTTTTCAAACAAACATTGGTGCAACAACTTTACTCCAAGCGTTGTCGATTTAGAATGCGAACGAGGCGCAATAATGCAGACACGATGAACATGGCTTCCCTTCCTGTTTCCATACATTTCCATCCATTCACCGATATGCGTTCCCCACGCATACCCCAACCATCGGTAAAAGTATGATACGTCGTTTCTTGCTCGCTCAAAGGACAATGCTCGTTTTACTTGAGTCATAAGGCATCACATATTGTTTGATAGGTAATCTCCAAATCGCTGTTTGACATATATTGTAGCACATAATTATCACTTAGGCGCAAGTGCGCGTTTTTGACAATAAGGACAGATTAACGTTAAAGCCTTCTGTTTAGGATAAACTTTACTTTCCCATCCACAGGCTTTGCATACAACCCATTGTCTATTCATCACGCACCACCCTCATAGTGCCACAGTACACCATTCGCTTTTGTTCTTTACACCATACTTTGTGTGAATTTGTCCTACGAATAGAACTGTAACCACAAGTGTTACATCTTCGCAACTTTGGCTCAAGACTTCGACCAAACCTTTGTGTTTTGTAGGGAACGGCCATCAATGACCACCCACAGGTGCAAACAGCGAACCAATAACTCCCTTTTCTTTGTCAATAATGTGAGCCGCCAATCCCGCTTTTGACTCGACATAACCTGCTCGGTAGTGGTATCGGTCATGACCTGCGAGGGATGGCAGTTGGATAATCATGCAACCCTTTGTTTCATTGACTTTCTGATGGTGCAAGTGTCCGTGAAACCATGTTCGGTGTTCGCACTTACCCCATATCTCACGCTGTTCGTTGCTCATAATAGAAGCCAAGTCCATCTTTTTGTCGCCATGTGTAAATCCGATAAGGTTGTTACCATACTCAACATACTGTCGAGTCATAGGAGATACAATAACTTCGCAATCATCCACATCTTCATAGACAGCCGACAGATACATCATGAGAGCAAATGCCGTCATTCGGTCATGATTACCAGGCATAAATACAACTTTGACAGGGGAAACGGTTCGTAGAAGGTCAATATGTTCACGAGCGAGCATACAACCTGTCATGAGGATTTGTGCAGGGCTTCCGCACATATCTTGAGGTGTTCCTTTTGTAGTAGTCCCTGCGTCTGTATCAACGTGAAACCAATCGCTACCCGTAGCCAATATGATTTGTTCTGGCTTACCAGGTAATCGAGCAATCAATTCTGTTGTCTTTTCCATCAATCGGTATCGTGCAGTATCAAAGTCATACTTTTCACCGACTTCATCAACCCATCCATGCTTACCCCAATGAAAATCAGTAGGGCTGACGACAAGCGAGTATTCATGTTGGGATGGTTCTAATTCAAACGGTGTAACAGGTGGCAGTTCGTTTGTCACCAATTCACGGAACTCACTAAGTAGTGTGTCCTCAAAGACTCGATACTTGTTTGCATCATCCTCAATCTCTTTCCACTTTCGCTTTTCAAAGCCTTTGTGCAACTCTCTTCGACGTTGGAGAACCAAATCTTCGACCAATTGTTCGACATCGTTGTTTTCGATTTGCTCATCGGTGTAAATGTCCATGTCATGAGTCCACCCATGCCGTCGTCGATATTCGTCAAACCAAGCACGAGGTATGCCGAATTCACGAGATATTTCATTGATAGATGACGCTTTTCCGACCATACCCGAATATGCTGTTTTCATGGCTCGGTGCTTATCACCTTCGACTGAAACCATGTCACCTGCAACAGATAGATATGTGATATACACATCGTTGGCTGTATCATAGAAGTATGCCTTGTTTAATTGTGTTGTTTCGTTCACTTCTTTCGCTTTAGGAGATGAAATTTTTTCCTGTGGGTTTTTCTGCAACCATTTTCGGATTGCCATTTCCCATCCTTTGACACTTCGTTCATCGTTGATTTCAGCAAAATCTCTCGCATTTGCGATTGTCGCCTTTGTCTTATCGTAGTTATCTCGGATAAAATCGTAGGTTTCTTCGGTGATTGCCTTTCGCATATCAATACCTACAATCACAACCCTTTATTAAACCGTATTACTTTCAGTAATTTCAGTTGCTACTGAAAGAATTAAATCCAGCGCAGTATAGCGATTCTTCTTAATTCTTTTATTTCTTCATAGAGGTTTATTGGGCCTTTGTTATTCTTTCCTATACTACTTCTTTTTCCTACATACCTATGAAAGAAAAAAAGAATTCGTCGAAACCGATGGATTACTCCCCATTTAATTCTTTCAGTAATTACTGAATTAAGTGAAACAATTAAACCATACCCTATTATGACATCAGAATACTGTCAAACACATGATAGCGGAGAGGATAATGATATGGCCTTTGACGTGCGTTACGGAGTCACAGTCACAATTGCTCTATTTGTCATTGAAATCCTGTTTTGGTTCTTTGTTGGTCGAGGATTTTTCCGATATTTGAAGAAAAGAAAGAACCATTAAAAGACAACTGCATCGTGCATAGGTCATGCCTTCATGGTGGCCGTTCTCAAAAAATGTCCAAGCGGATAGCCCTGCGCCTGTTCGTGTTGGTTCAAACGTTCCTCTCTCGGTTGCGGCAGGTTTGCCGAACATTATGCAAGATACCGAGAAGTTACAAAGCACAGCGAACTACGACAACGAGTTCGATATGTTCGATGCTATGGTCAAGTTAGACCCCGAACTCAATGGTGCTGTCCGTTCAGTAGCCCTTACTGCCAACAATTACAGTATAAATTATGTCAAGGCAAAGAACCAACGAATTCGCAACGCCATCATGATGCTTACCGAGCAAATTGACCTTGATGACATTCTCATCAACGCTATGCGTAATCTGATGGTCTATGGCAACGACGTGAACAAATTGGTTGGTAGGGCGGGTGTCGGCATCACCGATGTCCAAAACCTACCTATCAAGCAGGTTACGATTGTGGATGAGCGAGGTGCAAACGGTATTCCCTTTGTTGCCGACGAACAGACATACATTATGACAAATGACTACTATCTCCTTAGAGAAGGACTTGTTAAGCCAATGATATTCCCTCGACGTGAAGTTATGCACTTCCGTATTGATTACCGAAGCAATTGGTTCACCGACCAAAAGAACCGTGAAACCTACGGTGTATGGGGTGCATCCCGATTCACCTCGCTAAAACAGGCTATCCGAGCAAAATACAACAGCATGAACAACCACATCGCTCTTGAGGATGCTCTTACCAAGCAATTCATCACCATTGACAAGTCGGCTATTGAGCATATCACCGACCCCGATGAACAGTATGAGCGATTGGGTAAAATCATGGATGAGGTTATCAGTCTGTTTGAGAACCTTCGTGGCGACCAAATGCCAATCCTCCCATCGTACGTTCAATTACACCACGTCGATTTGAACAACACCATCCCCGACAATAGCGGATTCCTTGATATGGTCGCATCTAACATAGCGGCTGTTCTCCACGTTCCGAGAGTAGCGGCAGGTCAAGAACAAGGCTCGACGTTTGCGGCTACATACAACGCAAATATGTGGTCTGTTCAAGCCATTACTCGATTACAGCACGTTGTTCGACAGGAGATTATGAAATTGTTCTCGCATCATCTTGAACTTCTCGGCATCGAACATCAAATGAAAGACCTTCCTCCACTTGAATTTGCACCTGTCGCTGACGAATCTCCTCTTGACTCGATGAAGCGAGCAGTTATGGGTTATCAAGCGGGCATCATCACACTTAATCAAGCACTTGAAATCGTTAGCCTACCTTTGGAACGCAACGCAAATGACAGGGTGGAAAAATCATCAAAGCCACCTATGGGAGAATTGCCACGAACGAACGAGCAAAATGCAAACGATGAAAAGACACTTTGATTGTGCCAAACATAAAGGAGGCGTATAGCATGAATAAATCGTTTAACGACAAAATGATGTTACTGATTGGAGTTCCTATTGTATTAGCGTGGGTGGCGTTTGCCTGTCTTGTCATATGGTCGGGATTACAAGACGACAAAGTAATCAACGATATTGATGGCTATGCTACGCTATTGGCTATCATCGGTGGTCCTGCTCTCCTTATTGTTACATCTATGCTTGAACTGTGGAAGTCCGAGCAACAAGGTGAAATCAATCTTCATCCCGAACTTGTCATGAGAAATCAAGACATCGCTACGGCACGAGCCGAACATGACCGATTTATGGCAATCAACGCACAGAAGCATGAGCAAAATTTAGAAGCCGAAGAACAAAAGGTTAGTCTTGGCATTTATGAAGGAAACCCGACAGAAGGTGAGGAATGATGCCGAACGTCAAAGAGGGTGAAAGCAAATCCGATTACATGGACAGATGTATGAGCGATAGCAAAATGAACGACGAGTTCGGAAACCCTCGACAAAGAGCCGCAGTATGCAACAGTTACTTTGAAGACAAAAAAGGACTAAATGCGGAAGCGGCTGAATATCAAGGAAAAAAAGTAACTCTTAACAAACCTTTCCGCACACCAAACGGTCCTAAGAAGTTCGCTGTCTATGTCCAAAACGAATCGGGTCGAGTCGTTATTGTTCGCTTTGGCGACCCAAACATGGAGATTAAGCGCGACGACCCGCAACGACGTAAAAATTTCCGTTCTCGCCACAACTGCGATTCGCCAGGTCCAAAGACCAAAGCACGTTATTGGTCGTGCCGACAATGGGAAAGTGGTCGAAAGGTCGAAGCAGAAGATGGAACAACATACGATGCAAAGAGAGCATGGTTGCTCTATGATGAATGGATGCAAAACGAAGGTGAAATTATGGAAGGAATTGAAGAAGTTATTGAAGCCGAAGCGAGCGATTGTGGTTGTAGCGACTGCGATTGTGATAAAACAGTCGAAGCAAAAATGATTCGCAAAGATGTATATGACAATCCAGGTGAGGCACAACGTCGAGCCAAAGAACTCGGTCTTGAAGGTATTCATTCTCACAAAGAAGGTGACATGACCATATTTATGCCAGGCAAGACTCATGAAGAATATGAGAAAAAGACAGGCAAAAAATTGGCATCATATCATGATGACGATGAGGATGAAGAAAAAAAAGAGGCTTCATACCATAAGAAAAAGATGTCGGCATCTGAATGTGGCATTGGTGAAGAACTTATTGATGGCGAATGTCGTGTAGTCAATGTGTATATGGACTTAGAAATCGCATCAGCCACATCCCTTGTCGAAGCCGCCACAGGTAAGACCTACATTCAAATTAAAGGTATTGCATTCCATGAAGGAATGAACAAGAACAAGTGGTCTTTGACTCGCAAAGGTGCTGAAAAAGTTCTTCCACAAATGGCTGGCGCTGACCTAACACTTAATCATCCTAAAGCAAAGCACGTTGGTTTTGAGCGAAACATGGATGGTGGAGTTAATGAAGCGGTTGTTGGTCGAGTTATCGAAGCAACAATCGACGATGATAAAAAAGACGGAACTTATACTGTTCGCTATGTAGCCAATGTTGAACGACAAGAATTGTTTGAGGCTCTTGAATCGGGGCTTTGGATGCGACCAGGTTACGGAGTTAGCATTGGTGGGTACGGTGTGCCTGTTCAAGCCGATGACAACGGACTACTATTTGATGACGACTTTACGTTTGACCATCTCGCTATTGTTCACAAGCCCGCTTACAAGCGAGCAAACATCGAAGAAATGAAGAAAGTGCAGGTCGAATCAGCAAGTGAAGAAAATGCGGAGGCAGTTCAATATGGAAGACCAGGTAAGAACGACCCTCGTAAGACCCCTGCCAAACCGAGCGAACGACGACGTGGCTCAAAAAAGAATCCACCAGGCTCGGCAAAGAAACCCAACAAGAGTATTCAAGTATCTGAATCAACCCGAACTACAATCCGCAACAAAATGACGGAACATAACAAGAAGGGTAAGGGTAGTAAAGCATCTATGGGCGCACTTCTCACGGTGTTCCGACGAGGTGCGGGCGCATTCTCCACAAGTCACGCACCAAACATGAGTCGCAACGGATGGGGCATCGCTCGTGTAAATGCGTTTCTATACCTCCTACGCAACGGGCGACCATCCAATCCTAATTACAAACAAGATAATGACCTACTTCCAAAGGGTCATCCGAGAGCAAAGCGAACTGCAAGCGAGGATGAAACCTTTATATCACAAACGTCAAATGGCATTGAACAACCGAAGGAAGTGAATATCATGTCCGAAGAAGAAATGACAATCGAACAATCCGATGTTGTCGCAAATGAGATGGAGGCTTTGAAGGCTGAACTCATTCTCGCACAAGCAACTATTGAAGATTACAAAGCACAAGAAGCGGCTAAGGCAGAAGAATCTCGCCTCGCTCTTGTTCAGAAAGCAAGCGAACTTGGTCTAAAGGGTCACGAAGATTTGACCGAAGATACTTTGACCTCTCTTATCGCATCATGGGAAGATGCTCGACCATCTTCCGAACCTGCTGAAATGAAGCCTGTTGAACCAGCAATCGCTTCTGAAATCAGCGAATCGCCCTCCCCTGAATCGACAAAGGTTGTAGCCAACTTCTTGAATGGTCGCAAAGTCGAAACAGATGAGGAAGTCTATGAACGTGCATTCAACGCATGGGCTTCTGCTTGGAATCGAACCCTAAGTGGTGTTGAAGCATCCGAAGGCCGATTCAAAGCACCCCTTTACAATGAAATTAAGGAGATGATTTAAGATGGTAGCATTTACAGGTAACGACCCACGAACAGCAACTTTGAAAGACGCACAAACCGTAAGCGGTGTTGGCATTATTCTCGCAAAGTCGTCTGTCGCAAACAAACTTCAAGTTGGTGCGGCGACTGATGTTCCTATCGGAGTATCAGTAGGCGAATCAAGCCGTGACGCTGACCAGGTTCTTGAAACTGCAAACGCAACTGTTTCCTTCTTCCCAATGGGCGGAGTTCACATGATTGCATCCCAAACAGGTATTACTTACGAAACAGGTGATTTGGTCTATCTCAAGGGTAGTGGCCGAGTCAATAAGACAGCAGGTTCAGACAAACTCGTTGGAGTCTATGTCGGAACAGGCGTAACAACTGCAACAGCAGGTGAACTTATCCCTGTGAACACAACTCAATGTGCAACTGCTTGAGGCTAAATAGAAAAAAAGGAAGTGAAAAATATGAACAAATCTTTAGAAGAAATTTTGAACGTTGGTGCGGCGGCTGGACCATTCGGTGTTGGCGATGCTGTGCTTGAGCAAACCCTCCGTGACTTTATCCAACTACAATCGGCTCGTATCAGTATCGGTACGAACCTCGTTGGTGTCCGAACAGTACCCTGGCTTGAGTTCAAGTGGTACACAGGTGTTAGCGGTGACTTCTCATACCCAATCGACGACTCCGCAGTAGTCGACCCAACAAAGGTCGGAACGCAGAACTACACAGTCCAACTCGCTAAGGGTCAAGGTCGCTGTGTTTTCCTCGACTCCGTTCGCCTACGAGGTGAATCCTTTGAGAACATTGACCGACAGCAACTTGCTATCGTTCGTGGTCGTGCTGATGTCATCGACAACCTCATCCTTTCAACCATTCATGGTGGTGCAGGTCAAACACAAGCCGCAACCGCAACCTTCGGTAGTGCTTCGGCTGATGAAGAGGCTGACCTTCTAAACGCTATGGACTTGCTCTTTGCTAACGGAAAGATTTCGGGCGACGAGCCAATGGCTCTTGTCCTCCCTGCTTCAACCCGAAGTGCGCTACTCAACACCCAACTTTACGGAAACGTTGTTGAGTCGCTCGCTGACCACATGAAGCGCGTTTCCAACCTAACCATTTACTACACTCGTGATTACACAGGTGGTAAGTCCCTTCTCCCAAGCGACTCCACAGGTGCTATCGAGGATGACGCTCTATTGCTCATTCCAGGTGCTGAAACTGCCGAGTTCTTCCAATACAACGGACCAGGTTTCCAAGAAACCGAGATTACTCGTCTGCCAGGTGTTGGATTCGATTACCTCTTGACAGGTTACATGGGCGCAGTTGTCCACGAAGTCCAAGACGGTGCGGCAAGTGGTAAGAACAATCGAATAGCGACAATCACAGGCGTTATTTGAGGTGATTCTTTTGGCACAAAACCGCAAATTTCAAGACTTTGTTGAAACAAAGTACATGGCCGACGATGCCATCGGCAACGCTGAAACAGATGCGAGCCAACCAAAGCATCTTCGTTTCCTCTATGACTTTGACGCAGTAGGCGGTGCGGCAGGTGCAATCACCTTGACCGCTATGGATGGTACGGCTTTGACCCTACCAGGTAACGCTGTTGTTCGCAACGTCGTTTATGAGGTCGTTACTGCACCCGCTTCAAGTGGTTCAGCAACAATCGCTTTGGGTATTTTGGGTAACACCGATGCTTTCAAGGCCGCAACCGCATTTGACAACGCCGCATACACAGCCGCTTCTCACCCACACAATGAAGTTCCTCTCAAGAACGGTGGCGCACCAGTAGCACTTTTGGCTACTATCGCAACCGCCGCTTTGACCGCAGGTAAGTTCATCCTTCACGTTGAATACTACGAAGGACAGGCTTGAGGTGGTTCAAGTGGATTGGACTGACAAGAACGGTGATACCTACACACTTGACCCCGACGCACCCGAAGGTGTCGTTCGATATGTCCTTAGCAAAAAGGCTAAGAAGACTACTAAGAAAACCTCTAAGAAGGCGTGATTAAGTGAGCGAAAAAGCAACACTTGTCAAATCTCTCAAGAGAAAAGGAATCGCTGTGCCTAAAGGCGCAAAGGTCAATGATTTGAAACACATCGACCAACATTGGTTATCGGGAGTCGGTTGGCTCGTTCGACTTGTTAAACCTGCTTCTCGTAAGCCTGGTCATCAAGTTGAACTCATTCCCGATAAGAATACCTATTGGTTGCCCGATAGTGAGATGGCACGAAAAATCGTCGAATCTAAATTGGTCTTTGTCATGGGTCGCAGTAGCGAACCTCCCACCAATGTTACGGTCATAGACGTTCCAAAAGATTATAACGACAGATGGCCGATAAACGAGGTGAAGGAACATGGCAGTAACGAGCGAACAGATTCGTGATTTGCTTAACAGACCGAAAGGTTTGAACGAAGCAACAATCACCGAATACATCATTATTCGCACCACACAAGTCACCAAGATGGCTCGTAACGACAAATTTTTGAGCGAAGGTTCTGCAAACGCTGTCACCGAAACCGAGCGTGAAGCCGCTATCAAATTCCTAACCTGTGTTGATTGCCTACAAGTGCTAATCGACACAGCACCATCGTATGTTGCCGAGAATGAGCGACGAGAGCAGGACATACGATTCGCAAATCAGATACGGGCATTTCAGAAGAGAGCCGATGAAATGCTTGCCCTTGTCGCAGAAAAGGGCGGAACTGCTGTTGAGTTCAAACAGACCAAGACCCGCATGACTGAATAGGGGTGTTGGTTTGACAAATTATCATTGGACAGGCGCATCAAGCACAGCATCCACTACGGCAGGTAATTGGAATCCAAGTGGTGTGCCAGGTGCATCCGATGTCGTTATCTTTGACAACCAAGCGACACAAAAATGTGTTTGGTCGCATACTGCCACAGGTGCAAGTGCAACAGTATCAGAAATAATCATAGAATCAAATTTTTCGCATCAATTAGAACTCAATGCCATTCCTTCCGTCAAAGGTATGTTTCTTAATGGTGCGATTACTCATGGAACAGCGAGCCAAGTAAATTTTGTTAGTGGTCCGATAGCATCAAGCGGTTATAAAACATACAACAAAAAATTTATTTTGATTGGCGATAGTGCGAGTTATCCTAATGGAAGGTCTAATTTGACTTTTGATTTGAACGGACCTAACGTATGTAGGTTTGATGACGGGCAACACCCTAATGTAAGACTTGTTACAGGTGATTATTCTCCACAACATTCAACGCCAACAGGGACAAGCGGTGTAACAGATTTTCATACTTTTTCAATCGGCTCAACAACATCGACATTCCAACCCGACCTTTCAATTACTGCCGATGATAAAACAAAACATTTCAAAATGTCATCGGGAACAACATCACAATTCGCTTGTAGTATCGCAACTGTGAATTGGGGTGCATCAACCGTCGAGTTCACAGGTGTATCATCGGGAACGTTTAACCTTCCCGTTACTCACACAACAGCCTACAATAGCGGTAATTTTGATTGCTTTTACAGAAAGATTGTCTTATCTGCAAACACAGCAGGTCATAGAATTGATATGGAGGATAACCGCTATGTATCTCTTGAAGAATTTGAAATCGGAGATGGGTTGTTGTTTGTAGGTCCAAGAGGACTTGACAAACAGGGTTCTGATATACGAACTGTTCTCCCACCAAAGGTTAGGGGTTCATGGTCGTTCTCATCCATATCTGACGGTATATACCGTAGTCCGAGAGAAGGAAGCGGTCCTATGCCAAGAGTAAGAGGTAACTTTCACATTACAGGTAAGTTGGATGTTGATGGTCTTATCGACCCAACAGGGCTTGAATTGACTCCGCAAGGTTCAAATCCAGGTGGCGTAGCCGCCAATACACTTTGGCTCAATAGTGGTGATAGCAACAAATTGTATCAAGGCTCAAGTGCCGTAGGTGGTAGTGGCGGTGGAGGTAGTGGAACGGTCACGTCTATTGCTACTACCGCACCAATAACGGGAGGAACAATTACCAACACAGGAACAATAGGAATTAGCGCGGCAACGACAAGTGCCGCAGGTTCTATGTCAAGTGCCGACAAAACGAAGTTGGATGGTATAGCCACAGGTGCTACGGCTTATACTGATGCTGATGCTGTTAATGCTGTTGAGTCTGTTACAGGGACACTTGCTTTAACAGGTGATGTGACAATTGCCGCAGGTAAAGATTTGACTGTCGATACAAGCACACTACACGTCGATGCGGCAAACAATCGAGTAGGCGTAGGTACAGCATCCCCCTCAACCAATCTTCATGTCGAATCATCTGGCACTACAATTGGGCTTGTCAAATCAAGCGGAGGTCATGCAAACATCCGTATAGACCGAGCATCAAACAGTTATGATGCGGCTTTGCTATTCTATACAGGCGGAACATTGGGATGGCGAATACAAGAAAGTGGTACGGGTAATGACCTTTACATTATTGACCAAGACGGCTCTCCCGATACAGCCCGTATGCGATTTCACGACGCAGGTAAAGTCGAAGTATCACAGTCCTTTCAACAAGGAAGTGTCACATCAGCCGTTCTTGTTGCCGATGCAAACGGTGTTTTAACTGCGGCATCCAACCTACAAGACCTCACTTATCTTCAAAGTGGACAGGCTCAAACAGATGCCTTTACCCCAACAACATCAGCACCGTTTTGGGCTTCCCCTCCTACTACAATTCAAGAGGCTATTGATAGATTAGCGGCATATACTGTTCAAGAAATTTCAGCATTAGGTGGCGCACCTGTAATTCCTTGAGGTGAATAGATATGACAGAAAAAAGACTCGGAAAAATTGTGTATCAACCAACGGAACGTTGTTATACCAATGTGAACATTGAAGAAACACCACATGGCTACAAGATATATAGGGTGGGTGAAGATAGGCCGTTCACGGTGATTCCTCTCTCATCCGTAAGAGAAATTCTATACAAGGAATGATTAGCATGGATATGGAACAAGGATTATTGATATTGGGTATTGGTTTGGTAGCACTTGAAGGCGCACGTCGCTTTTTCAAGAAAGTAATGGCCGATGGTAAAATTACCCTCGACGAAGTTATGGAGGCCGTTGATATGGTCAAAGAACTACCATCCCTATCAGAAGTAAAGAAGATGAAGAAGGCTGATTTAGTCGCTCTTTGTGAAGAACACGGTCTTGACGCTGATGGCGTTAAAGCAGACCTTATCGAACGACTTGAGGGTGTATTGGGATGACTGATGATGCGGTTCAAAACCACAGACTTGATACAATCGAGCGAAGGCTCGACAAGCACGACGAGATGCTTGCTAAGTTGATTGAGGCACAGGTTAGGACCGACGAACAATTCACAGTTCTCGCTGAAACACAGCAAAGCACACAGGCTCTTATCAACGACATCGCAAAGAAAATCTTGACGTGGATGATGGGTGTTGGGTCGGCTTTGATAGCGGCTATTCTCGGTGGACAGGTGATGTTGTAATGCCACATAATTTCACTTATTGCGGTCATTGTTATTCGACTGATGCTGACAAGCCTTTCGGATTCTGCGATGAGTGTTGGGAAGCACATGACAAACCAATGGCGGTGGAAGCATGACGTATTACTGCACTACAAGCGACGTAGCATCCCGTATGGGTCTTGATAGTGGACAGCGTAGCAGGGCATCAACAAGGCTCACAAGTGCGATTCGCAGGGCTACAATCGACATCGACCAAACCTTCCGTGATTATGGCCGTGATGTTCCGAGCGACCACATCGCTGAAACCACACTTAATGGTGCTATCAGCGCAGGTGCTACAACGATTACATTGACGAGTGGCACAGGGTTCTCGACAGCAGGTAACGGAAACGTCGATGGTGACTCTTTCAAGTGGACAGGTAAATCCTCCAACGATTTGACAGGTGTAACGGGCATCTCTTTCAGTCATGCTTCGGGCGTTACTGTTCAAGAAGGCGAGATGGCTCACGTTCTCCGTGAAATCTGTGCCGACCTTGCGGCGGCTTATTATTTTGAAGATGAATCCATGTTTCAAACAACAACCACAGATGGCTCTCTCCGCAGTAGTGCGCTAAGAGAACGGGGAGAAAAGAACCTCAAACGATTGGCGCATTTGGGGAGTGTTGATTGATGTTAGACGTTGGGACTCGTATTGACGACAGCGAATTGATGGATTTGCTTCGTGATTCAAAGCGTGACATGAAGAAGGCCATGAGGCTCGGTTTTGGTCGTGCTATGACAGAAACCAAACGTAAGACACAACAGTATCTTGCACAGGCACTTGCACCACAGCGAATCGGAACATCTCTTGACCATGAGATTGAAACAGACGGTCAAGGAAGGGTTACTGCTGAATTTGGTAGTCGTGGTCCGAATCTTAATGGTGCTATCGGTGTCGGTATTCACACAGCCCCCGATGACGACGGACAACAGTATAACTTTGGTGTAGCCTACAATGAGGGTCGAACTCAAAGAACAATCTATTGGAGTGCGCCAGGTGCGGCAGAACATGGTCGTGAGATTGGTCGCAAAGGTTCGGGAACAGCGTGGTTGCCATCTGAAAAATTCACATTCTTTGGATTCCCACGATTGGACTACATAGAGTATGCTATGGATGATTTTAGAGAACGTTCACCTCGTATCGTCAAGCGGTTCATTGACCGAGCATACAAGGGCAGGGGTGGTGAATGATGGCGATTGCTACAAGGACACAGTATTGGACATCTCGATTGAACGGTGAAGACCCAACCAATCCAACGGTTGCTAATTCACAGAACAACGAAGTGTGGACAGCAACAGGTAGTGGTGCGAGCGCAAGTGGCGGATATTGGTCGGTCACAGATGCGAGATACCACATAGTTCCTACAACCGACGCATACACCATGTTGGCAGTATTTCAGTACACAACTGCACCCGATAACGACGAGGTTTTGATGAAGTTGGACAACGGCACAAAGAAAGTCGAAGTCAAGGCGTTTGGTCAAAAGGTCAAGTTGGTTGGTGCTACTACTGCAACGAGCGATGACTTAGACATCTCTATGGCAACCGACAGCGCAGTTCCTATCATGCTAAGATTGACGCTCGACGCATCGGGCAACGCTCGTCTTTATATGCGTGAAATTATAGAAGATGACGACGGTGCTACGCATTATCTTTCAGTAGCAGGTGCAAGTGGTTCAAGTCGTAGGATGGAATGGGGAAACAACACAGGCTCGGTTCAATGGGCTTCGGTCTATGCAACAACCTTCGGTTCGTTCGGACCAGACGAACTCACACCTTCCGACTTCGCAACCGATACTCTTTGTCGCATGGCATTGTCAATCGTTGAACTTCTCAAGGACAGCCAACGTATGTATCTCAAAACCCATCTCGATGACAGCGCGATTCGATACGGATTTGATGTATCGAACAAGATGCTGACGAGAATGCAACCTCCTTTGATTCACGTCATGCTTGAGAAGGTGCAAAGTCCAGAATTCAACGCTCTCGGTGGTGGTCGGGTGGACCAAGAGTATGAAGTTGTAGTGTATGTGACGACTCGTGGAACAAACTACGAGAACGCATACCGACTCGGACTGAACATCGTTGGCGAAGTGTTTGATGAGGTCTATCGCAACACAGGATTGAACGGAACAACCGACAGTCTTAACGATTATTCTCTTACCCTCGACCACAAATTTGACGACGACGACACCATCTGCACACACATTCTATCATTCACCTATCTTCGACGTATAAATATGAGAACACGGTGATAACCCTTAAATGACAACCGACTGATGCTTTCACTTAAAGGAAGTGCTATACTATGCCTCAAGCATTTGACAACCGATTCGTTGCATTGACAAAAGAATCCACCTATGGAACAAATCCAGGTAGTGGATATGTCTTTGGTGAAGTGGATGATGAATCCATTCGCCACCAATTTGACTTACTTACTCGTGAAGATATGAGCCGATATGGTTCAGCCGAATCTCACGCAGGTAAAGAGTTCTCCGAAGGTGACATCAACCTATCTTTGATGGCTGACAACTTCATGGGTCATATCCTTGTTGGTATTATGGGTAAAGACACCGTTACAGGTAGCGGTGCGCCATACACCCACACTTTCACAGAACAAGAAGCAAGTGCATCCCTCGATACCCCTTCTTTCAGCCTCGTAGTAGGTCGAGAAGAACACGAGCATTACTATCTCGGTGCTGTTGTCAATTCAATCTCCGTATCTGCAAACCTCAACGAGTATGCAACCATCGGTGCAAACTTCATGGCAAAGTCCGAAGGTAGTACACAAAACATCGGAACACTTAGCCCATCGTTCGCTACTGCATCTCCATCCCTTTACTTCGCTAACGCTAAGGTATTCTTCAACAACGACAGCACAGCATCCGACGCTGTAAAATCAATCTCTTTCGACATCAACCTCAACCGTGATGGCGACAACGCCTGTGGATTGGGAAGCACAACCTACGTTCGTGCGCCACCTGCACAACGACGTGAGATTTCGGGAACAATCGAGTTCAACCGATACCTAACCGCCGCCGTTGAGAGCGAACCTCTTTACACACAAATGGTCGCTACTGATGGTCTTGAATTGAATCCAGGTAGCGGTAATACTGCTCTCAAGGTTCAGTTCGGAGATGACAGCACAGCAGATGCAATCACATTCAACTTTTACAAGATTCGATTTGAAGCACCAGAAAGCAACGTATCGGGTCGTGACAGCCAAACCGTATCTGTCGGATTCATCGCTCTCTATGATGATGGCGATGCAAACAAGATGATGGATATTGTCATGAAGAACGCACAATCAGCCGCATATTGAGGTGATTGTCTATGGCAAATAACGGTGGAACTGTTATCACAGACAAGACAAAGTTGATGGTGAACGAATTTACGGGAACTGCGGCTGAAATTCAGACCGCTTTCCGAGCCGCCATCGCAAACAGCGACGTTGTTATCACAGCGAACGCAAGTAGGAAAAAAGACTCCAACGACATAGTATTGACCGTCGTATGGTATGATGTAGCATAAGCATAGAAACAGAAAAGAGGAAGTATAATGCCAGTATTGACAAAAGAATTTGAACTTGAAGATGGAAGCAAAATCCTTGTCCGACAAGCGGGCGGGATGACTAAATTGCGAATTGAGAATATCCAAGCGAGGGTGTTCCGTGAACATATGCACTTCGGTCTTGACCCGACAGAATGGACAGACGAGCAACAGAACCAATTTACTGATGCTCTTGAAGCCGCAGGTGCAGGTATGGATGCACAGATGGAAGCATGGATTCCTAAGTCTGTCATTGAGCCGAAGGACTTTGATGTGGACACCTTGACGAGCAAGGAACTCCGCATGATTCTCGGATTCGTTAGAGGGGATGACCCAGAAGGTGCGCCCCCTTTGGACAATTCAGCAGAATAGCCCCATCCCTTTGCATGGCTTACAAAGGGGTTCTGCCGAGCGATTTGTGGGCGCGATACGATTGCGAGGGTGGACAGGAAATGTTGCTTCTCGACATGGGTGTTGCGTCTGAAATCCAAGACAGAATCAGCGAAGCGACAGACAACGCTAAGAAGCGAAGAGATGGCAACGCTATGGTGGCTCGACGCAAACAACGTCAAGCGAAACGCCAATTGTTAAACGACAATGAGGGGATAGACCTATTTAAGTCGTTAGGCATCCCTTTAGAGAAGAAGTAGTAGCAGGTGGGTAGGGTGAATGTTGTTTGAGTTGTTTTTACCCCTATACGTCGCTTCTGTGGCTATTCTTTTGCTCGTGCTTAGGGCAGGTGCATCGAGGGTTTTCTTCGACGTTGTAGGTACGTTTCAAGCCGAAAGATTGATTTCCGATGCGAGGGCTAAGGTCGCTGTCTTTGAAGGTCTTATGCTCGATGGTTTGTCGGGTATCGCTGAATCAGCAGGGTTGCTCGACGAACAACTACAATCAGTAGTCGATACAACCGTTCCCCTCGCTCGACAGATAGCCGAAGCGAGAATCGAATTTGAGAAATTCGCTAACTTCGCAGAAGCCGCAACAGTCGAATCCGAGATTATCGCCTTTGGTGAGTCGATTGGTTTCACAGCCGACCAAGCCCTAAATGCAGGGTCAAGGATGGCGCAGTTAAGCGGGGTTCTCGGTGGTGGTGCTACTGTTGGTGTTGCGAGCGAGATGGGTATTACCTTCGGTTTGATTGGTGGTATGGAAACACAAGATGCCATGACTCGACTCATCAACCTACAACAACAGACAGGGTTCATGCAGGGTCAATTGACCAAAGGACAGTTCGATATGATGTCGGCTGAACAACAAGCAAACATTGTCCGTCAGAACTCTATTGCACTTCTCGACTCCCTCAACACAGTCGAAAATCGTTCGTCGGCTACGATGTCACAGATTACCTTCGTCATGAACCAATTCGCATCTTCCGCACAATTGGCAGGGGATAGCATACACTTCATGGCGGGTGCTTCCGCTACGCTCATTGAAGCGGGTGAAGAACAAGGAAAGGCGGGTCGTGCTTTGCGTATGATGTATGCTCGACTCGGTGCAAACACAGGGGAGAATGCTGAAATCCTCGCAAAGTACAATATCGCTGTCAAAGATTCAAGCGGGCAACTTCGCTCTATGGAGGATATATTGGGCGACATCGCTAAGTCAAGAATCATGGATAGCGATGCTGAAAAAATGCGTGTGGCACAGGCCATCGCAGGTAACGACCACTACGTTAGAGCAATCAAGTTGATGGAAGGTTATGACCGAGCCATGCAACTCACAACAGAATCTTCACAGGGTCTTGACAGCGCAACAGAAGAATTGAATCGTCGATTGGAGGACGAGGCTGTTCAACTCCAACGTGCCGAAGCGCGATTGGAAAACGCTAAGGCCGCTTTGGGTGATGCCCTAATCCCCGCCATGACAGCCGCTACTCGACAACAGGCTATGATGAACGAAGCCTTCGCCCAAATAGCCTCAACAGGGATTGGTGGATTTTTCACGGATTTGACCTTTGGTGTGCAACAGTTCGTTCGGTCTTTCGCACCGTTTGGAGAGGCTATGCTCAACGTCATTTCAATGAACGTATCGCTCAAGACACAGGAAACCATCATGCGTGGGCTTTCGGGTCAAGACATCGCACGAGCGAGCGCATACGGTATGCGAAACGCACAGGAGGCCACCTCCCTTGAGAACCTACGTCAAGAACTCGGTTTGGTGGACCAACTCACCATGAAAAGATTTCAAGAACTGTCTTTACAGCAGGTCAAGTTGAAAGGTCTTATACAGATAAGGTCTATGCAACAGGTTGCTCACCTTCAAGACTTAACCTCGATACGACAAAGAGAAAACACGTTGATGAAGCAATATCGAGAAGAGGTTGCCCTAATCCAACAGGTAACTACTGCCAACAACACAAAATCTCAAGCAGAACTTTCTTCTATGCACCGAGCGCAACAAAGACTCGTCACAGAACAACGGACTTTGAATACATTGAGAATGGGAATAAATGAAATGAATGTCATTAACAACGCTCTCATGACCATGAACATGAAAAAATTAGAAGGTTTAACCTTAGAGGAAAGGCAGAAGAAGTTGGCAACCGACAAAAATATACAAAATAGAGTAGCAATCGCTCTCGGTGAAGCGGAACTGCAAAATCAACAAGAAATCTTAATGTCTGAAAATATCATCAATCAGATAAAGAAAAGTAATGCTCTCATAACTCGTGAAGAAGTCATGCTAAAGAAAACGGCAACAGGCGACTATATGCTTGAAGTCAATGCGAACAAGTTGAAGGGTCAATCTATTCAAGAACAATTGAACTCTCTCCGTCAATTGAAATTCGCTGAACTTGAACACGCTATCCAATCGAAGCAAAACATCATGAATACAGGACAGGAAACGTTCGCCCAAAGAACGCTTACTCAAACGATGCAAGCGGCTTCGGCTGAAGTCGTTAAGGCTCTTGGACAGAAAGCAAATATGCAAAAAATCAATCAAATCGTTACTGAACATTCCCATCGTGCCGCTATGAAATTGGCGAATGTGTATCACGTTGAAGCAGGTGCGCTACAACGGGTCATCGCTCAATTGCCTGGATTCAACATCCATATGCAAGTGGCGGCTCAAAAAGAAGAGGCTATGGGTCGAGCCGCTATGATTGCTTCCCAACGAATGATGATGCTCAATGCGAGTCTTGGTATCATATCAATGGCCCTTTCCACTATGGCGACGTTCATGGGCGATTCAGAAGCCGCACAAGACGCTATGCAAGCATCTATGGTCATAATGACCGCATCTATGGTTGTAGGAATGAAAAGTATGTTCGGATTGACACATCAGACGATGCAATCCGCAGGTGCTATGATGGCTCATAGCGGTGCAAACACGATTTACACATCAACAGCCAATGTTGCTACGGGTGCTACAAACCGATTGAAAACTGCTTTGATTAGAACAGGTATCGGTGCGGCCATTGTCGGTGTTGGGTTTTTGATAAGTGCGCTCATCCCGAACAGCGACGATGCTTCTGAAAGTATTGATGGGCTTGATGATTCAGTCAAATCCTTGTCTGAAAACGTAGCAATCACAGCATCAGACGTGGCTCGCATGAACGCAGAACTTGAAGGCATGAGTGTCATTCAAATCGGTGAACTACAAGTTGAGAATCAAGAGCAAATCCTTGAACTTGAGAAGCAATACCGAGATGCGACCAACGAAACCACAAAGGACATCATCGAGGGCAAATTGAAGGCTCTCGGTGCTGAAAAACAACTACTCTCGGACATCGCTTTGATGCGACTATCTGAACAAGTGGGTGCGGGAACGTATGACAGGGCATTCCTACAAAAGATGTTTGACAACGCACGAGCATACACCGATGCGGCTGATGAATTGGCAGAAGCCGAATCCTTCGACAAGAAGTGGACACCCGAATGGGCGGAAGATTTGCTTTACGGTCAAGACGATATGATTGCCGATGCAGAAAAGGCTTTTGAAGAGGCAGGGAACGCTATGGTTGTTGGCTTCGATAAAGGTTCAGCCGCATTCGACTTGGCGAACACAGCCGAGAACTTTGAACAATTCTTAGAATTGATTCAGAACTTCGGCTACGAAACAAAAGAAAGCCTTGAAAATGCGAGTGGTGGATTAGAAGATGTTATCGACGATAATATCGTCGGACCTATTGAGGCCGCACGAAAAACCCTTGAAGACTTCGGCAACGAGCGAGAGGAGTTGTTCTTTGGTATGAAGGCAGGGAACATCACAGGCGATATGCTCAAGCAGGTTGTTAATAAGGGAGTTGAAACACTTATTAACACGACAGAATTGATTATGAACAACACGTTCAACGGTATGACAACGAGAGGGGCGGCCAACGAGATTATCCGTATGGTCGAGGATAGTTTAGCGGAGAAAGGTGTGAACCTTGCAGATTAGGTGAGAGAATGGTAAGAAGCAACGGAAACACAATAGGAACAGGATTCGCTAAATTCGGATTTTGGCTTTCGGGCTACTACGATGACTTTCAAGGCTCTCGCTGTATCGCTGATGACTCCAACACACCATCAGCCGACAACGCCTACGACTCAAACGCTACGCATCACGGAAACGTCTTGAACGGTGAGGCTACGCTCAATCCCCGATACCGATGGTCGGTTCGTGATAGGGCGAACAACAGCGAGTTCTCATCATCCGACAACTATCTCCTTCTCAACGACGGTGTATCTCGATGGGCTACAATTGACACAAACCGATTATCAAAGGGTCGATATTGGGAAGGACAAAACAACCTACAATTCCCTTCGGGATGGGTTCACCCCAACAGACTACGATACGATAAGGCGGGAGTAGCATCGACTGATGACACATTCTTAAAATTCTCAAGCACAAACGACACATCGGCTCGATACATTGTGCCTCTCGGTGATACCGACGCATCCTTTGGTCGAAAATCACCATACACATACAGCGCATTGAATTGGCTAAACGGAACAAGAGCAGGTTATCCATCATCGGGAACATCACCCGATTTCATGCAAACAGCACACCTAACAGGTTGTTGGATGGGTGAAAGAATACAAATCAACGCCTACACATTGGGTTCTAATCCATCGGCCTACGAGAATAACCCCGAACGTATCTTCAATCCTATCAAAAGCAAAGCGGGCAAACCATTCCTGTGTGTGCAAACCTACATGAACGAGTTGAACGACAACCGACTCAACAACGTAGGCAACGCAGGTCAATATCGACCAGTAATCGCATACGATGGCTCTTTGAACAGTCGAGGCGATGGTGAATACTTTGGCATCCGTATGGCTACACATTCAATGAACGGTAATTTAGCGGCGGCACAACCAAACGGTGTCGCCATCAACGCTGATTCTTCTGTTCCTCCCGAATACGTCATCAAGGTCGGATTCCCAAAGAACACAACCTTCGGAACAACGGGTTCTGGCGGTGGCACACCTGCAATCAATTGGACAATCCGACCCGATGCGGGTCATGGTCTTTCTGCGGTAGTCCCTTTTTACCACATGATATGGGATGCGGGAACACCCGTAACTCCCTCCGAACCCTGGTTCGACTTGGACTTCAAGATTGATTACACCAACAACAAATTCAAGGTTTATCACGACGGCACAGAAGTAACAGCAACCAACGCTACTGCGGGTGCGTATAGCGATGGCTACACGATGAACAACAATACGCAAACATCAGCCGCCTTCAAACCGAACGAGATGACAGGGTGGGAGATTTTTGTTACGAACTACCTTAGCGGGACAACCACAGCACAAAAAAAGGCTCAAATCAACACCATGATTGACCGAGTAGCCCTTTACAAGCCTCTCACCGACCATCCAGACGGAACGAATTATTCTGCGCCCGTCAGTTCATGGAAGTGCAATATGCCCGCAAACGGTGTCAGTCAAGGCAGTATAACCGTCTTGGATGACGCAACAACAATCTCGCTCACATCCCTGTTCACCGATGCCAATATCAGCGATTGGAGGGTGCTTCTCTTCAACGGAAACATCGACAGGCCGATATGGACATCTGTTATCGAAAAGATGAGCATAAAGCAAACAGCGAGCGATAGAACAAGGGAGATTGTATTCTCTTTCCGAGATTCACTTTCGCTACTTGACCGACAAATCGCTACTTGGGAGATTGGTCAAATCGGATTCGTCGAAGATGATGTCATCAACGCTCGTCGAGAAGAGATGAGCCTACTATCCGACATGATGTTCTTTGGATGCAAGCGTCTTGAGGTAGGCAACCCTACGCTCGGATTTGAAAGTTCCGACTACAAGGAATTACACAACCAAAGAACGACAAGAGATAGTGCATTCCCAATCCAGATATACAACAACGAGGATGAATACGGACCGAACTACGTTGAAAACGAGTGGATAGGTTACGAGGTAAAGGGAATAACAAAGGATGCCCTAAGTGCCGTCGAGGTAATAGTTGGCACAGGATTCCCTTCGGGCAGTATCGCCAATGCAGAAATTTTCGGAACTCAAAATCACAATCACACAGGAACAAAAACGGGTAGCGGAACTGCGATTACAGTTAGCGGTCTATCCTACACAGCGAACTCAACAGCAACGTTACAGGAGATTACATTGACCGCACCCTCAACATACAACGGTTCATTAGCGTCGTCAAAGAGCGTTTGGTTCAAGTTCAGTTCTCGACCCAACAGGGGTAGCACAGACGACGAGTTGGAAGTAGGGGATTTGATATTCCTTCCCGATGACAACGCAACTGCAACAGTCCTATCGGGTTCATTTGAAGTAGTCGCTTATGTTAATCAAGGTGGTAACTTCTATGTATTGACAGATAGAGATTCATCAAGTGCATTGTTGCCAAAGACAGGTTCTTTCCCATTCACTATCGACAGGGGATATATACAAATACCGACAAGCGGCACGAACTTCCCTCATCGCAACCAACACGCTGTTTGGATGCGTGACCTACCTTTGTCGCCCTGGTTTCAGAAACACTTTGGCAACATCAAATCAACGTCTGATGCTACGGGAACGATTGCCGCCAACGTGACCACATCAGATGTCAAAATTCAAGTCAGCGCAGGTATCATAGCGGAGATGGCGGGTGTAAGCGGTGTCGGTCAAATCGTCGATTCCGATGGCTTTGTCGATACCTTCACATTCACAGGTGTCGCTGATATGACCAACGAATATCTCGTCGGTGTATCGGGTCTATCAAAAGACCATTCAAGCGGTGCTACGTTGCACATATTGGACACATCCGAAGATTACAAGCATTGTTGGGTTCTTTGGGCTGATATGCGAAACAATGGCGATGCTGATGCCGATAACACATTCAGAAAGAACGAGTTTGGTATCTTGAAGCCTGTTGCTGATAACTATGAGATTTCAATTGTCATGACAGACCAACTAAACGACGCAGGTGATTATGACGAGTTCACCTCGCTCAAGATTGGCGAGGACATAGACGTATGGGAAATCGACGCTGAAACCGACCCATCGACAAATGCTGAATGGTCAAAACCTCCTGTTGGTGCGATGTTCCGAATGGCAAGTAGTGGCGGTAGTGCAATCAACAGCGACGGAGGCAGGGCGAGAATCATCGGTCAATCGGGTTCGGGTAGCAACTTTGCAGTAGGCGACTTTGTTCACATAATGGAAGCATCCCCCTACAACGGAACACACAAAATACACAGCATTAGCGGAGATAATTTGACACTTGAAACAACAGCAACGTCGCTTGTCACATTAGACAATACCGTAGGTAATTGGTATCGAAAGTGTGGTGGCACATCCACCTACCGAGAGTCAAGCATTCATGATTGGGAAGACAAGGGCGGTGCTTTCATCATCATAGATGCGGCTAAGTTCTTCAATCTCAACACATTCGCCAACTTCGGAACGGTCAATCAAGATGCGGGAGGTAATACCGACTTGGGCGACTTCGTTACAGAATTTGCTGGATTCCCTGTTCTGATTGACAACTATTGGAAACAGGCATCAAGCACACACGAGAACAACGCTACTCCTTATGGATTTCAAAAGGATTATCGACGATGGCTCATCGACACAGGCGAACTCAACCGAGATGTTCTGCTTGAAGATAGAGTCATCGAATTGAAACCCTCCACAACAGACCTCACAAAGTTCGCACCGAGAGGTTTCGGTAAAATTATCGCAACGAAAGGTGGCTCTCAACAAGGTAGTCAAGAGGAAATCTTTTGGTATGCTTATAAACAGAAATTGGACACAGCAGTAACGGAAACAGCGACATCACCCGCCGCATCAAACGCAGGTACGGTTTCAGACCCGTTGGTAATCACTTGTAGCGGTGCTGATTTTGTCAATGATGGTGTCAAGAAGGGTATGCGGGTACGCAACGTAACGGCTAAGTGGGTTGCACAAATCACATCGGTCACAGCAACCACAATCACTATCGGAAATGTGAGATTCCCTGGTGGAACGAATGGCGGTCAAGGTTACACAGGCGGAGTTCCGATTTATCAAGAAACGGGCAGTACGAGAACTGATGTTCAAATTGGTGACACTATCGACATACCTATGCAACTATCGCAAATTTACGTTGAGGCCGATGCTGGTCGCAACATCGACAGTCAAACCGCTTATGACCTTCTCATGGGTATTCTCGCTGATAACACACAATTCGACAACGGTAGTGCTTGTGAACTCCGATATAAGACAGATACAAACACATCGGGCTACGACAAAATAGTAGTCGGCTCATCGACGGGTGCTGATTCGGCACTACGCTTCCTACTGAAGATTGACGGATTTATCGAATCATTGGCTACGGGAACGTATTTCATGCACGACAAGATTCGGGCTATGTGGTCGCTCATTCTAAGCGATACATGGCTCGCTCAATCTTCCGCACCGTTGTTCTTCGACATCTCAAGCATACCTCAATTAGATGGTATGACCACCGATGGAACAAACAGCAATTCTGATTCGTTTGGTTCAATCTTAGATGCGAGAGGCGGTAAGAGCATATTCTCAATCATTCGTGAATCCGTTGAATCGACAGGGTTGGGTTCTGATACTTCGACAAGACTACCTATCACTTATCAGATTGGTAGGGATAACCGAATGGAGATTCGACCAACCTACAATAGTGGCGAGGCAATCACAAGAGATAATCTCATGATTTCAACAATGGATGCGAGCATGGGCGGTCAAGTGACCAACGTGAGAGCATACTACAACAACGGTGCATCCTTCATCGACTTCCCCGAAGCAACGCTGAATCAGACATATCGTTGGAAAATTATAGAGTTGCCTTCGGTCAGAAGTGCAGAAGAAGCAATCTCGTTGGCACAAGAAGAATACAACAAAGCCACCGAAAAAGCCATCCGAGTCAAGGGTGAAATCATCCGTGATTTAGATGACGAGGATAAGATGCTCAAAGGTCGCTACGGTTACATCGTCGATGTATCTCGCAACATGGAACGAAGTGCTGTTCAGCAGACTATTTTCGGACCAAGTGCTGTCGCAACATCAAACGATTACAACTACGCATGGTCAAGTCAAGCGGGTTGTCTGTTTCCAGGTTCGGTCAATGCTCTTGACGGCAACCTCAAGTCCAACGGAACAGATGCAACCTACAAGCGTGAGAGATACGGTGCTGGTTACTATGCTCAAGGGGGTTCGGGAACAACGGACACCTATGACGATTGGTATTGGTGGTGGGGTGCGAACTCCCTCGCCCATGCTGTTCAAGTAGTCCATATACCAACAGGATGTCCTCTCGACAGCGACACAACAAGCAACGACCTTCGGGTATGGGTTGCTCTCAAAGACGGTCAATCGGGAACGGACATCGACAATGCCGAGTTCACAATCGGATTGAGCGACGTTACATTCGACGCTACACCTGGTGCGGCTTTCACGAATCACTATCTGTCCTCAACACAATTTGCACCATCGTATGCGGCTACCGTCAATACCTTCTCAACCGTTGATGTGAAAAGAAATGGATTCTATGAAATCACCGTTCCGACAGGGTATTGGACAACGGGGCGACCAACCGACCCCAAAATCACAGTATCGGTGAACGTGAATTATCTAAGGGCTTTGTTGCGAAGGCGATGTGGCGACCCGACAGCATCGGGTATTCTCCACAACGCCCACGACATTACCGAACTCAAGACAGGCTCATGGGCTAACACCAACAGCGACAGCATATTCCCAATCGGATGCCACAAGTACGATAATATGACGGGTGCTTACGGGGCGAGATACGTTTGGTATGGTAGTCGATTGCACGTCGTTGAAGATTTGCGATGGCGACCTGCCACCACAGTCACATACACCGATAGCGGATTAGGATTGTCGAACGAGCCTATGATTATCAACAAGATTGATTGGTCAATCACAGGCAACGACATTGAGAAGTTGTCATTGGACTTAGAGCGTGACCAAACAAAGACAGCAGGGGGATTGACAGCATATCTATTCCCGAATGTAGCGAAAGGTCGCACATCAAATCCAGGTGGACAGCCTTCATCACCACCTCCCGATAAACCAAATCCTCCACCGAGCAAAGGGCCAGGTGGAACAGGTGGCGGGACAGGTGGCGGTGGTGGCTACAAGCCGTCGCCAGGTCCGATAGGCGAAACACCATTCTCGCCAAACAAGGTTGAGGGTGGTCGAATATCGAGTATGAGCAAAGGTGGATTCAGTAAGACCTTCGGTGCAAATAACGTAAGTGCAGGTCTGAACAACAAAATTAAGGGTAAGATGAAGTTGGGTAATGATGGTCTTAGCAACAATACATTCGGAATTTTAGGTCAGCCTAAACCTGCACCTTCAACAAGCATACAGCGAGGGATTGACGGATTGGACAGTTCAATCAAACCTGCGTCGGCAGGTGCTACGCAGACGAGCGAGGGTTGGGTGTTTCCAGGTATCTTCGACCCCGATAGTTCAGATGTATTCACGCACGAACAATCAATCATCACAAGAGTTCCCGAAGATGTAGCCTCCAACATGGTTGGTGTCATGGCATCTGTCAGTCTTGGAGGAACAGACACACAAAGGGCAACTCTCACAGTCAAGGTTGAGTGTGAAGAAACCTCAACGTCGATTACTCGTCTGTTCAACGTATCGGGTAACACAGACAAAGCCACAGTAGCATTGTTGTCAAGCACACCTCTTGACGGTGCAGATGTGGGAGGAAACAACATCAAGGTTACAATCTCACGGACACCGAACACAGATGATGACGATGCAGACAATTCGACATTGGTTCTTCACAGCGTCAAGGTGAATTTCCAACGCTCAAGTCTGTTTGGTCGAGATGCGGGGACATACGGGTTCAGTCCGTACTGAACTCATCCCGTAGGCTAAGGATTGCTTTGGCCTGTTTGCGATTGATACCCGCAACCTCCATCATATCGCCTTGACGGGTTTTCTTTTGGAGTAGTATGGGGATTGTGCCGTAGTGGTCGAGCAACCTCACGGCTTGGTCACGATTGACACCACATCCCATCAACGCTTTGATGCGAGAGTCGTTCTCAATCACAGGTTTGTTTGTAGTCATCGTAGCAGGTGATTTGACCTTTGAGATTACATTCTGTCGATGATTGGTTTCAAGCCAATCCACGAAGTCATCCATCGTGTTGAGTTGCATGAATCGGAGATTTGGGAATCGTCGGTTGAGCGTCATCTTGAATGACTTGATGACGTTCAGCATCTTCTTTCGTTCATCGGATATTTGACGTGCCGTTGGTCGCCCGTTGGGAAACCAGGGCTTGAGTTCGGTGTTATACACAACGAGGAACGGGTTCTCAAAATTCTCGCACAAGTCCTTGAGTTGGGCGACGATTGTTCTTGTCCTACCGATACCGAGAATGCTACGGTATAGGTCGTTTATCTCCTTCGCTTCAATCCCCCAATCACCGATAATGTAGTCGGCAGACTTGAGGAATACAACTTGTGCGTTCCCCTTTGGGTCGGTCTTAGCGTCACCCATCTTGATGAGCAACTTGTGAATCAATTTCTCGTTCTCTCGTGTGTCGATGAGAAGCATTGTAATGACCATACTTCGATTGACGTTTAAATTGTTCCGTCGTATCGCCAACACTTACCCTTACACATTCCCCGAACATTATACCATCGGCATGACGGAGAGCGTGAATATCCGAGATTGGTTCTGATACCCAATCGAGAGCGATGCTCGTTGAAATCACGCCATCCCAAACCCTTGACATAATCAAAGATGGTGTCCTCCATCTCTTTCAGTTCGGTATGGGATAGTGTCGTCGGGTCAGCGAACCAACGCAACTCTTCCGCCATCGTCTGAACAAGGGCGACTCGGACATCGTGCTTAGGATTGTCATGTTGCACAGCACGTTCAAGGCAGGGAGGTATAGGCACTTCGCCCGCACTTCCAATCTCGCCTTCAAATGCGACCATTTCAACCTCCTGTTGGGGGTTGTTTGCGACCCATGCCACAAAGTCAAACGAAACACCCTCAAAATCGCCTGTAAAGGGGTCTATCTTGGCCTGTTTTGCTTGAGGGGTCGTGGGTATAGGGAAACCCAAACAATCGCTCTTAAACGCCTCCACAGGGATATTTACAGCCCATCGGTTGCGAGTCACGTTGTAGGTATCGGGAATGCGAGTCAATTTAGCAGGGAATCCTACACCATCGAGGGTCTTGAGTCCATGAGCCATCTGTCGCTGATACCGACCTAAGTGGTTCGCCCATTCTCGACCAATCACAGGTCGCTTGAAGAGTTGGTGAACGTGAAAACCACGCCCCGTAGCCACAAGTCGAATAGAGCCTGTATCTCCGAGCCTGTGTAGGAGTTCGCATACATCCGACTTGACAGATTCGATGTCGCCTCGTTCTCCTTCATCAAAATCCCACCATGCTCGGTCAATGATTGCACTATCCACGTCGAACTTCCATACCATGTCGGCTCGCTTATCACGGAATGCGTAAAGCGATGTATAACAATTGGACTTACCGTTCAACTTAGCGATGTAGTCCTTGTATTGTTTGACGTTATCGCACACAGTCCTTTTGAGTCCTATCTCTCGTGGAAAATTCATTCCTCAACAACCCATTGATTACCGCACGATTCACAAGTAGCAATAACTTTACTATCTCGTTGTCCATCAACTTGACCCGTTACCTGCCACATTACTTCTTGTCGTATCAATCCACCATCACACTTCTTACAATGCACTTGATTCACCTCCAATCAATTCTTCATTACATCCTAAGTGGAATGAACACCATTGAGAACAAAAGTATTCGTTCCACTTCATAGGGAATTCTTCGGTCATTATGCCATGAACGCTCTTACTTAATGATTTCTCCATCGCATTGATGCTTCGTGTGCCGACCTTTTCATAGACGGCCAATCCTTGTGTTAGACCCATCCAAACATCGACGTTCTTCTTGTTCTGCATCTTCATCAAGAAGTCGAGGTTGTCGGCATCGGGATAGATGGTCAAGAAGTGAGTCGGTTCGTCGTACCCTTTGAGCATGAGAACCTTTCGATAGAAGCACAATTCCTTACGGGTGCGACTCATCTTACCGTCGTTGCAGTTGCCCGTCTTGAGTTCGACGATAACGAGGTGTCCATCGGGATGACGGAACACACCGTCAATCATGCCAACGAGTAGCACAGGGTATGAGAACTCATTCCCATCCTCATCGGTGTATTCGACAACAGTATTGACTTCGTGCTTGAACTCCAACTCGACAATCTCAAGACCATCCCAATCAGTAGCGATAGCACAAAGCAACTCTTGAAGTGCATCGACTCCCTCATCACCATCGACACCCTGTTCCGTTGCTTGAACGGTGAAACATCCCTGTCGAAGCGTATCGGATGTAGGGTTGTTGAGAGCATTGATTTCATTCAACCCATCCTCCATGACTTGATGAATCGCTGTTCCTCGCTCGGCTTCGGGAGAGGATGGGATTCGCAAATCGGGAAGCGCAATCTTACCCCACCAAAATTGACGAGGGCATTTAGCGTAGGTCATGAACGAAGATTTGCTTACACGAAGAACTGTATCTTCATTAACTTCGTATGGATTGTAACTGCTTTCCGCCATGTATATACATAGGTGCGGAGGTATATAAACCTAATCGAGCGACTTCTCGGCTACTTCTTCGACGACTTCCTTAGCCTTCTTCTTAGTAGCGACCTTCTTTGGCTTTGCACCGTAAAGAACAGCGTCATCCCAAAGTGCGAGAGCATCCTCAAGTGAGAGTTGTTGCTTTGCCAATAGGTTGCCACTTAGTAGTCCTACGGATAGACCTTCCTTCATTCGGGTTCGGTCAGCGTACCAATAAACCTTCGATGCACCTTCGCTCTTGATAGCAGATGCGAGGGAATCCAAATCACCATCAACAATTAGAACCATATCCAAACCACAACCTTATTGTCATTTAATTATTCTTCGCTGTCCATGAGATTAGCAGGGTCAGTAAAGACTTCATCGGGGAGAGGGTCAATTCGATGACCACATTCAGCACAATGCGGGTCGATAGGGATGTTCGATAGTATAGGTCGAAGGTTGTTCATCCCACACTTAGGACATTCCTTCTCATCGACCATTCCCAATTCCTTCAACAGCGAGAACACAACGATGTTCAATCGGTGCAGTTCATTGGCTACGTTGCCCGATAGACGGGTGAGATTCGCATTCAGTTCGACGAGAGCATCCTCCAATTGGTTTCTCGTCAATTTCTTGGGCGACCTAAATCCTTTGGATGCCATGTGGCTTCTCCCCTTGTTATATCGTAGGTGCATAGTGTATATAAAAGCACTATATCCACATAACGTTGGATTTGCCTTCTAACGCTCGATACACCTCCGTCATATCCCAACCTGCGACCTTGAAGTATGGCTCAATCTTCTTGACGATGAATCGCTCGGCCATCAATTTGTAACCAATCTCCCCGATGCCTTCAATCTCGGATGGGTCATCGAACGCCATGTAGTTGCCTTTCGGGTCGATAGCGACCATAAAGTAGTCGCCACCAACGTAACCCTTACCCAACTTCATATTCGCCCATTTAGCACCCGCCGCCATACCGCTTATGCTCTTGTACTTCGACAAGTCCTGTTTCAATTTGCCCTTCATACACATGAGCGCAGGGTCAATGTTGCCACCGACAATATCGCCAATCAGACCGCTAATCTTGGAGGTGATTTCAGAACCATCCTCGCCACGCAACACAGCGTCAATCGTCATACCCATCGACTCCTTCATGATTGTAGGCATACGAGATTGCTTCATCTCGATACCTTTGACGTATCGCTTCGGTTCATGAGCCTCGCCATCAGTCCATGACACAAGACCTGCGTAGCGGTTCTTCTCCATCAGTAGGAACGACGACGACCACTTCTCAAATTGAACAATGATTGGGTGCATACGCTTGTTCATTTCGATGACCGATTGCATCCCTTCTTCGGGGCTATACACTTGGCACATTACCGAGTCTGTGTGTCCATAGACGACAGGATGACCCATATCTTCCGCCACATCACGCAACTTCATCAACGTCGCCCTTGAGGTGAACGTGATAGCCGATGCGATGTCGGGGTGATACAGCCCGTACTTAGAATCCCCTGCGATACCATACATGGATGCGACAAGCGATTTCGTAGCGTATTGGAGAGCGTCATACCGAACTCTTTCCTCATCTGTTGTAGCCTCCGCCATCAACCGTTTGTAGTGGTCACGGAGTTCAGTCATCCTGTCCATCTGTCGCACAAGTAGTCCCTTCTTGGACTTATCGAATTTGATGCCGTTGCCACAATCCACACCATCGGGAGATATTGTGTCCCATGAGATGTTGTGTAGTGCCGCATTACTGTGATACATCGCCTTCACGTCAAAGATACCGATGTTGTTATACACACCCTTCTTACCATCCATGACAATCGCCCCGTCGTAGTCTTCTTTGGGGAACATAGGTCTGCTCGGTATCTGAAAGTCCACTTCGGGGTCGCATAGCGTTAGATTGGTGAACACCTGCGTAACGTGTGGTGTCGAACGAATCTCGCATTGAGCGATGTGTTGCACAGCGATGAAGTAATCAATCGCATTGACGAGGTTATTCAGTCGAGGCAACAGGGCAACGTCTTGACGGTTGTATTCGGTGTAAAGAGCGATGTCCGAGTAGTAGGTGTCGTGACCATCGGGCAGTTCCGTTTTCTTCTCACCCAACGCCTCCCACGCTACATCATCCAATTTGTAATTCGGCAACTTACCGTTCTTCAACTCATACAACTTCGGAAAAGCCAACCGAAGGTCGATACAATTTCTGCCGACAATAGGTTGGTCCCAGTCACCAAATTCATACCGTAGCCGTTGGTTGGGCGACATGAATCTCGATGTAACATTGACCTTAGCACAACGCTGAACAATCTGCTTAATATCCGCACCTGTCACATACCAACCCGTTATAATATCGGGGTCTTGTTTTGCCATGAAGTCAATGAAGTGTTTTAGCAACGACCTCTCATCATCGAACGCCATAATCGGTGTATCGTAGGTGTATTCACCCAATGATTTGTGCTTACCTGCCTTGACATCGGGATGCCATAGCCATGTGTAAAGATTCTCGGTGTAGGAATCGAATACGGTCAAGAGCGTAATCTCACCCGATTCGATTTTCCATTCACCGTCGAGATACCAAATCCTGTGGTTGTAGGATGGGATTGGTTCTTCGCCACGCTTGACACGTTCAGCGAGAACTTGATTGGTGAACGATACATTCCCTTCCCACGTCGTACCCGTAGCATTCAACTCTCGGATGCCCTTTACAGTAGCCATTGTGACCTTAGCCAACTTCTCACCGAACACTCCCTTGTAGCCATGTTCGACTCGACCATCCTCAATGAATTCAGCATCGACCTCATCGACGTAGCAATAAGGATAGCCTTTGAACTTCAGCACTTGTCGCTTATCGTTCTCATCCCTTACACGGACAACAACTTCTCCTTGATATGACTCCGTTATCATGTTATATGATTAGAGTCAAAGGTATATAAACCTAATCAAGCACTACGTCGGCCTCGTGGTCGGCTCGGAATGTCGAACTTCTTGACCCAACCGTGAATACTCATTGGAGTTACGCCAAATTGGTCGGCAATCTCCTGCATAGTACGGCCCTTATCAACATATTCTCTTGTGAGCCACGCTCGGTCTTGATAGAGAGGTTTGTTGGGAATCTTAGCAACGCTGATTTCAAGGGTGTATCTATCACCCGTTTCTGTCTTGACCACTTCTTTCATCTTACCTACGCCTACGTCGGTTAGATGGTTACTAAATATCGCTGTTAGATTGAATGTTCGTTCGCTCATGTTACCACCATGTAAATAGGGAATATAAAACCCACCATCAGAATATATAAATCAAAGCCACTCGACATTTGTTTTATCTATTCCAACCTCCCGCCTAAAACCCTCAATCCTGTTTCGGGCAATCTCAACGTAGTCCTCGTTGAGTTCTGAAATTATCGCTTTGCGACCATGTTTGAGAGCCGCTACAACCGTCGTTCCCGCACCACCGAACGGGTCAAACACCGTACCATCTTGAGGACAACCTGCCAACACCATAGGCTCAATCAATTCGATTGGGAATACAGCGAAGTGTGCCTCCTTGAATGGCTTCGGACCAACCCACCAAACACTACGTTTGTTGCGTTTGGTGTAATTCTTAGTGCGAGCCTCCGCTATACCTTTGGCCTTCATGATTCTGTCCCTATCGCCTTCGACAGCCCACGAGTCATCGTCACCATATCGGAACGTTTGTTCCTTAGCAGGTCGCTTCGTTGAAGCACCGCCTTTGGTCGGCTCTTTGATAGCCTCGTTGTCAAAGTAATACTTCTTGGATTTAGTGAGCATGAATACATACTCGTGGCTCTTAGTGCATCGGTCTGTAACGCTTTCGGGCATACAATTAGGCTTCGCCCAAACGATGTCCTGTCGCAACCACCACCCATCAGCCTGTAAAGCAAAGGCCACACGCCAGGGTATGCCTACAAGGTCTTTGGGCTTCAAGCCCTCAATCTTACCCGTAGGCGCACCGTATTGCACCCCTGCGTCGATATAACTCTTCTGGATTGTGCCATCTTTGCTGTATGCAGAACCACGACCACCGCCAACATAACTATCACCGAGATTGAGCCACAGCGTACCGTGAGGCTTGAGAATCCGACGTGCTTCACGGAACACTTCAACCAATCGCTGAACGTATTCTTCGGGCGTTTCTTCAAGCCCTATCTGTCTGTCTTTGCGGATAGCACCGCATCGCTTACACACCGTCTTGTATATCCCGTCGCCTATCGCACCCTCTAAGTTCTTTTGGCCTGTGCCACAACTCTCGGAATGCTTTGAATCTCGCTTGTGGGAACAGTCGGGGTCGCCCCCTTCCCACGTTGCCGTTCCGTAGTCCCTAAGACCCCAATACGGAGGTGAAGTAATAATGGTATCGACGCACTCATCGGGCATCGTTTTCATGACATCAACACAATCGCCTGTCTTGATTTCATATTCCACCCTCAATCCTCCTGTATCTTCGACCTTTGCCTGTCATGACTTCCTCAAGCAAACCCAAACGAACCAACAACATCAGCGTAGCACCTGCCTCAAAGCCATTGATACCACAATTCTTTTTGACATACTTTGTGGCCCGTTGTGCAATCTCACCTGCCGAATACTTTACTCCTACATCTGTTTGTAGGGATAGTGCCAACATGACGGCAACCTTGACGTATCGCTTACGCTTTGATACCCGACCCTCTATGAGAGCGAACAATCGCTCCGCTTCATCGAGGGGAACAGAACCATTCAACGCACCCATCATATAACTCACCGAATCAACCCCGCAGGGTGAGGGAAAAACGAACAAGAGGGGGAAAACACACAGTAAAACACCCCTATGCCACTAAACGGAGAACTTCGTTCGTTTTGAATCATGGCAAAACCCTCATGAAAGAATACCTGCTTGGAAAGCCCACACATCACAGTCGAGGAACTTGATGAGAACTCGCATCCCCTGTTCCTGTTTCGTGAAGTCGAAAAAGTCCATAGTGAATCGACCACCCAATCCCTTGAATAACTCGTCAAGACCACCATCGAAATCCCAATTGAATCCTTCGGTGTTGTCCTGTATGTATTCTTCACCGAATCTTGTAGTCGTCATGCCCTTTGCAGGGTCGCCAACCGTTACCTCGACGTTGCTATCAGCACATGAGAAGTGGAATCGGTTAAGTCGCTGTCCGTTGATTGTATCGCATCGAAGTGCCTCATACATATCGTTTGCATCGTCGCCATATATCGAGTAGCATGGCGAGAATACTGTCCCGTCGCCCGCTTTGTAGGTGCTGTTCTCAACGTCGATTCGTGACTTCAATTGCCACGATTTATCTGCAAATTCCTTCAACGAATCAAGGGAATGACTGAAAGCCTTAGCGTCAAGAGATGCCTCCAACTTCGTTCTTTTGCGACCACTCTCGATAGTGAGAAGGTTCTTCTGTGAATCGAACTCGATAGCGATTGTCTTTTGGTGCATCGACAGGATGCTTAGAACCTGTGAAATGTTGGGAATAGGAATCTCAATGCCATGTCGCACGTTCCCACCAACAGAAGTCAAGCCCGTCAAATCTCTTGTTAGAGATAGACAGGTAATGTGATTATCCTTGTCAATAACGAGGACAACACCCTCGACTTGATTCTGTCCTTTGCCATCGACGGTTTGCTTACGTTGCATCGTCTTGAGCAAAAATTGTAGCGAATCGTTCGATACATCCTCAAATCGGTACGCCATCATTGTTTCCCCCTTACAGGTAGTTGGCCGTTGAGATAATGGCCGAGAAGCGAAGCGGGTGCGTCGTGCAGGTCTTGAAGTTCTGCAACAGCATTCCATAATTTGAACATAGGCGGGATGTCGTCATAGACGGCCTCCAAATCCATGAGTTGCGACTCCATGCGGTCAAATCGCTCACCGATGGATGCAACAGCCTCCATAAGAGCCGACAACAACGTTTCAAAGTCTTGTTCTTCCATCACTCATCACCCCATGTTAGCATAGGTAGCCCTGTCCATTCGACATTACCCTTGATGACCGAGAGGATTGTGTGGGTTTCGCCAATGTGTTCCATGTGCTTACCCTTGATTTCCTCGATGGTTGCCTTGACGACCCAATCATCATCGTTCTTGAGCGTAGGGTCGGCCTTGACACCTGCGGCGGTATCGGCCTTCTTCATGTATCGAGATAGGAAGATTTGCTGTGAAAACAGTCGCATCGTTCCCTTCTCCCATTCGGGTCGCTCTCCGACCTTCATCAAGACCTTTCCACCGTTGCCGTTATCGACGTAGTTAGAAACATCCTTGAGATGGAAAGTAAAGAATACAGACGGAACAGCGAGTCCGTGAAGTCGGCTCATGACCTCTCGGAACAGTTGGTTGCGAGTACGCCATTCCTTCTGATTGAAGGAGTCACCTTCTTCTTTGATAACACCACGACGTAGCAATACATCGGTCATAGCGTGTTCGCACCACTTGAGGAATGTTGAACCACCGTCAAAGATGATGGCGGATAACTTCTCTTCTTTGCTTTGCTCGGCAACGAGGTTCACATACATGGAAACCTTGTCAATCAAGTTAGCGTAATTAACGGTGCTGTCATCGTTGAAGATGGATTCATCACGTTCGTCGAGAAGTGGCAGAACGATAACTTCTTTGTCGCTCGGATAGGCCGAATCAATGGTGGCCTTAGCCGAGTTATCGACATCGAAAATCACAATCTTTCCCTTCGGTGTCACCTGACGGGCGAGACTTACAGCCAATCCCGTCTTAGCGCAGTTCTCTTTGCCAATCAAAGCACATCGGACAGGAACGGACTGTGCAACGTTGTTCGTGAACAGGTTGCGATAGTATTCCTTGTCGTACTTCGTAGCAGAAGCAGTAGGCTCATTCGTTTGTTTGTTTCCCCATGACATATTTCTCACTTATCCTAAACATAGTGGTGGAGGTATATAAATCTAATCGCTGTCCTCCACCAATACAGCAACCTCGATACGAGCGAACTGTTGTGCCACAGACACAGCAGAACGGATTGAATTTACAACGACAGTAATCGGGTCAAGAATCCCTTGAATCGGATAATCCTTCCCTGCATCGGTGGACTGACCCATGTTCATACAGATATGACGACGGATTCTCCGTAGTGCAGTAGCGATAGCCACATCGCTCTTTGAACAACGGATTTCACCTGTGTCACCTGCCAAGAAACCTGCGAGTCGATAAAGTCCGTAAGCACCACCCTTGATGACACCATCGAGAGCATGACGACAGGCATTGATAGCGTCGTCAATCTTCTCACGCTTGTCGGTAATCTCAATATCACTATGACCACCAACAAAGATGGTTACGATACCCTGCGACAGACGAGAGATACGATTCTGCAATTTGTCCTGTTCCCACTCACCATGCGTTTCCTCCAAAGCGTTTCGGAGATAGGCGACATAATCATCGACCTCGCCATCGACATCCCACGCTTCTGATGAAAACACTATGTAGTCTTCCGTCGCTTCGACCTTTGCACAAGAACCAAAGTGGTTCTGTCCTTTGGCGATACCCTGCAATTCTTCGGGCATGGTGAATGTCTTACCACCTGTAATGGCCTGTATATCAGCCATCCAATTGAGCATATCTTGACCTTGACCACCACACTTGACAACACAAGCATCAATGACACCTGCGGCCTTGTTCACGAGAAGGTTGGATAGAGCGACACCCTTCATACCCGCTACAACGAACAGGATAGGGCGACCCTCGCCAACAGCAATCTCAAGTGCGGGAGTAATATCTTCAAAATTCTGGATTGTGTAAGACGCAAACACTATAACGGGATTGTCCTTTTCATACTTACCGTTGTCCTTGTTTGCGAACAATGTGTTGATGAGTCCTGTGTCCATTCGGAAACCATCGACGGTTTCCCAATAGGTCTTACCACCGAGAGAAGGTCGGAAAGTGACGTTGCCATCCTTCCCCGTTTCTTCGATAACTTCGCTGACCAACTTAGACAATTCCTCATCTCGTGTTGCCGTCATAGCGACATCGAACAAAGACCATTTACGGATATTATTGAGGAAATCATCATCTCGTAACCAATGTTCCGCATTACTGCTAAGGTTGTCAAGAGCGTTGCACCACTCCATCCAATCTAAATCTCTCTCGACGAACAAATCACACAATTCAGCCGCTAAGACAGTAGCCGTAGTAGTCCCATCGCCCGATGCCTTCTGTGTCTGATTTGCCACTTGTTGCATCAGTCGGATTCCGAGTCGTTCAAATCTATCGTCGCTATCAATCGCATTGACAACGGTAACACCGTCATTGACGACGAGGGGATAGCCCTTCTGTTCAATGATGACTCCCTTTGAGCCACCACCGAGCGTAGGTAGGACAGCATCAGCGACTTTGCGAATACCTTTCAAGATTCCCTGCTTCGCCTCATTCCCCGTTAGCATCTTCGTCATTGTTCTCTCCCCATGCAACAATATCTTTGTGTGCGATATACCAATAATCGTGACCGACAATCATCTTCGGAACAGTATCGAGAAATACCTCGCATCCAACAGCCAACAGTTGTTCGGGAACGTTCGGCACTAAGCACGAATCAACCACAAACCAACGTGGGCTTGAGAATTGGGATTCCTTGAATTCCTCTAAGATTACCCATCCGTGATTGGCGTTCACTCCGCACCCCATCCATCTTCATCAGCGACAGGTCGGACAGCGTTCATGCACCACCAACCATTGACGGAGAATCGAGATTCGCCTTCACGAGTAATCCAGGGCGAGCCGAGAATGACCACTTCTGAACCAACCGAGAAATCGACTTCTGCTTCATGCGTAGCGTGAACATAGATGTCCACAACAGGCGCACTACTCATAATGTCGGTGTCGGCAACGCTGACGATGAAGCCACCGTTCTCACGAGGGTCGATGTGAACGACTTCTGCGATTGTGCCATAGATAGCATCCCACTTAGCCTTGTCATCCAATTTCTGATAATCCTCAACACACTTCTCAATCGAAGGGAGGAATGTAGCGAAACCTGCATCAATGAGCATACCACTCGCACCATTGTCATCGACTTGAAGCGGTGGGGAGGTGAAAATCTCCATGACAGATTCATCGGCTGTGAAGGTTGTGACCTTTGTGCCATAGGCAGTATCGGGTTTGTTGGCGGGCTTGAGTCCAATCTTACCCGTAACGAAAGTAGGGAATTCGGTCTTAGCCAATTCACCCTGCAATCGAACCGAGATGATGCTCAAGTCATTCTCGCCTTCTTTGCGACCTGCGAACAAACAGGTACGGTCATACTCATTGAGAGGTCGAGCCGCACCATACTTGAAGTTGTCATTACCGTTGGCAAAGGCCATGTTCGCCTTGTCCCAAACGAGAGAGAAAGATGTGTTGCCATCGAGGGTGTAAATGCGCTTCGGAAGTGAATCGACATCGACAGATACCATGCCCTCTTCAAAGGTCTGCTTCGCCATCAATGATGGGTTGGCGTGACGAGTCCATGTACCATCGTGGTTGTTCTCATAGAGATACAACGCACCCTGCGAAACGAGAGCCATGCGACCTTCGTTATCCATAGAGGTGAGGGTGTTCTTCATCTTCTTGTATGCCATATCAGCCCAATCCTTGTATCGTGGGGTATAGACAAACATACCCTCATAGATTGTTGCGCCACTACGGGATAACTTTGCTTTCTCGGATGTCAATTGACGTGCCGCTACTCGCAAAGCCAATACTTTGCATTCTTCTTCTGTTTTGCCAACGACTGACCAACCCGCACCTTCCGATGCCAATACCTGCTCGGCTCGTGCCGAAAGGGTGTTCTCGTCAATCTTGACTTGTTGTGCTACTTTGCTTAACATTTCTTCATACGCTACCATGTTGTTGCCTCCTTGTGCTTAAATTATCCTTTGTGAATAGGGGTATATAAACCTAATTCATGCCCTCCAAAATCAACTTAAGGAAATTCAAACGAACGATGTCCTCATCGACACCAAACATCAAATCACGCTCGGAAACCACACAAGCGTCGATGATGGAATTCAATTGCTTGACCGTGAATGCCTTGTGATTCACATGGTCATTTGCCATAACAGCATAATCGAACATGGACTTAATCTGTGTGCGTACCTCGCCTGTGAACATTTTGCTCGCCTCAACGATTAACTGCTTCGATAGAAGGTCGATGATACGACCATGATTCAACTTCGGTGCTGTGAGGGTTTCGATGAACTTTTCACGGTCACGGCCCTCAAGACCACATACAACCTGCAACGCACCGATAGCGTTCCGTAGGTCGCCACTATGCCGTCGGGTGATAACATCGACTTCATCCTTGTAAAGAATCTCGCCCTCCTTCTTCGCAATCTGTCTTAGACGCATAGCCATGTCGCCTTCTGAAATCTTCTTGAACGTGCGAACTTGACAACGAGATTGAAGCCAACGGCTAACCTTTGGTAGTCTGTTGCAGGTCAAGATGAAATATCCGTGTGCATTCTCAATCACACCCTTCAATGCCGACTGTGCCGCATCCGTCAATTGGTCGGCTTCGTCGAGGAAAAAGATACGTTCCTTGACACCGCTACGAGTAGCAGGGATAATCGTTTCTTCGATGAACTCGATACCACGTTGCTTCTTACTTGAAGCATTGAACATGACGACTTGATAACCTAACTCCTTCGCCAAAGCGAGAGCCATAGTAGTCTTACCTGTGCCAGGTTCGGGGGAATAGAAAAGATAGTGTTGCATCGGCATCTCATCGAGAACGATTGCTCGCATTTCAGCGACAATCTCGGTTTGTCCGACAACATCATCGAGGTATCGTGGCCGATACTTTGTGGCCCATACTTCACTCATTCTCCAACACCCCGAAAAAACGTTCTAATCTCTTCAACATAGACTTCATTATGAAGATTGATTGAGTCATACCAATCACCCATCCGAACATAAGACACAATATCACAAATTCAAAAGTCATTCGTCATCCCACTCCGAGAACAAATCCTTGAACAACGAAACAAGTCGAGCGTTTCCGTGAACAGGATGCACATTGTAGTGCATATGAACATTGAACAACCAACTGGCCAACTCTTCGACCATATCGTTCTTCTCTTCCGACTTAGCGTATTCCTTGAAATGACGGATGCACTTAATGAGAATACTATACAAATCTGCGTCGTGTGTCATCATTCACCCCTCCTTGATTCATACTTTGCGACCATATCCTCGTTCTCCTTGTGGTAACAATCGTCACACAAACCCTTCACATAACGCTCGTTGTCGCACAACATACACTTCCACATCACCATATTCAAGCCTCCAAAAAGTCCTTCAAGAACATCTTACCACGCTGACCTGCGGGAACAATCTTGTTCACCAATCCAATGTCCATCTCATCGAGAGTAGGAACAGGCTTCTCAAATGCGACAGGTTTCTTCATGTCCTCACTCAACCATCGGAACGCTGTGAAGTACGGCTTGTTGCCGTTCCTCTTACGCCCGAATCGTGGGAACATGACGGTGAATGAAATATCCACCTCACCGTTGCTCGCATAGATGTAGTAGCCACCCGAAGCATAATTGAGATTCCTCACGTCATTGACGGTGAAGTGTCGTCGAGTCTTTGGGAATGTGGCACGAGAGCCACCAATCTCAACAAGTCGAGATGGTGTAATCTTGTCGCCAACCTTGAATGGAGAACGGTGAACAGTCATGCCTTCACCCCACAATTAAGACAACGCAATTCTTCGACGTTGTATGCTCTCAACAAACGCTCGGCAATAAGCATACAGGCAGTAGCACCCTCTTGATTACCTTCGGCAATATATGAGTCTTGAACAGCCAAACAATGTTCCATGACAAATTCGGTGAACATCATTCTTCCTCATCCTCCCAATGTTTCTCAACCACAATTTCATTAACAGAAATGTAGTATTGGTCTGCATTGTGCGCCATCTCCCACCCAAAGGCTTCGGCATCGGCTTCGCTGTCAAATTCCATGTCTTCGGCTTCAAGATGTACCATCACTTGTATTGTGTATTTTGGCATATTTATTCCTCCTTGTGTTTGAAGTCGGGATGGTCAAATGGTAGGCGATGCTGTCGTCGAACAGCGAGATTGCTGATAAGTGTGGCTACGTTGTTGGCCGCCTTCTCAAATCTCGTTGCTGATGCGTCATCCTTGACAAGTCGCTCATGCACTTCATCCAACGGCACGTTCTCAATGACGGCCTTTAGAATCTCATACTCGGCATGAATTACTGTCTTTGCTTTATCCACGTTCTTGTTCCCCCGCTACATATATACATTATATGGGGGGTATATAAACCTTATTGTTGTGTAGTCCTTACACAATGTAGGCATTCATCTTGACCTGGTGGAAAGATTCTCGTTCGGGAACATGACGGACATTTAGCAGACCTTTCCTTCTCCTTTGGTCGCATAGTAGATGGTTCACGGATATATTCAATCTCCGACTTGTCCTTGACAATCTCCCTATCCAAATCATACAGAAGATGTTTGGCCTTGACTCCCACAAGATTCTCAACCGTCTTTTTGCCGACGCTGATGATGCTGTGGGATTTGCACAACAGGGCGGAAAGGCTGTGTGGTGAAGGGATTGTTCCTACACCTTTAGCGTTTCCGAGAGCGACAGCGACCTCTTCTTTGGTCATCGGTCCTTGTTCCCACAGGATGTCGAGTATCGCCCTGCGAACCCGCCTGTTTGTTGCGCTCATGTATTATGGTAGTCCACAACCGTTATTAAACACCTCGCTTCGCTCAATCCAAATCCGCCCACATCAGACCATCCCAAAACGGGTCGTTTGATTCTGACTCTATCGGCATCATGAAAGGCGCAGGTTCAATCACCAACTCATCCTTATCACGATACGCCTGTCCAACTGCATTGTATAGCGCGATTGTGGATTTATGATACGCAACGGATTCTCGATATTGACCATACCAACCGAGAAGCACCATCGACCAAAATAAGAACGTACACACCAAGAACTCTAAAGCCACCGAATCTCATCCTCCGATTCCTTTCGTTTCTTCATGTTGCTCGGTATCTGTTCGGGCGTTTCACTCCGAATCTGATTCCTCACCTTCTTACTCACCTCAACAATCTGTTCCCAATACTCATCGGATTCACGGAATTGTTCGGGTCGTTCGGGAGGGGATGCTTTACGCTTCGGCCATGTGACTTGAGAGCGAGATGGTTTGATGCCATAGACCAACGTAGCCCGTAGGTATTTGTCGGGCAACTGATACTTGATGTCGGCAATCCGTCGCTGTAATTCGATGTCATCATTGTTCACCTTCACAAACGCCAAAGCGAGAGGTATCGGCAAATTCTCGACCATCTTCAAAACCCTGCCTCGACCATCCCATCGAAACAGCGCATCAATCTCACGTTTGTAGGATTGAGTCTTATCGTTGAATCCGTCGATGATGATTTCATCCTTGATTTGCTTCGACAACTTTGGTAATTTAGGGACAACGAAAACCATACGGTATGAGATGAGAGGCATCCAACGTTTGAGTTCCTTCTCGGTTATCTTCTTGACGTTGCATATGTAGGTGATGTGGTCGCCCGTTGGTTGGCATATGACACCTTCACCCTCGACATAATCGCCTACACGGTATTTGCTCGCATCATCAGTCAGTATCAGTATTCCCAACCTCATCCCTCCCACAAAACGGGTCGTTTTCGTAAATGTATTGATGCACCTTTCGCATTTGCCAATCCGATAGATTCCACACCTGCTGAACAGATGACGTTTTGACCTCATACATACCGAGATACCATTTGATTCCCTTGAGCGTTATGAGAGCGAAAATGCCATCATCATCCATGCACCGAATCAAATAAGGCATATCCTTCTGTGTGATAGCCCTCGCATTAAGGGTGTTCCTTGACCCGCTACGCCACTCCCTCAATCAAACACCTCCCAATCTGTATCAATGACGTGTGAAGGCGGTTTAAGGGCCGCTACACGCATTTCTATGGTATCGAGTAGGTGTGGTTGGTCAGCCAACGTATTGACGAGGATTCCCATGATACCCTCGACTTGATTTTGAGCGAGTAGCAATTGGCTATCGACACCAATCTCACGCTTCAATTGACCAACCAACTTGAGGGATGTGTTCGCCTGTCCGACCAACTTAGCCGCATCAGAAACCCATTCGCTCGTGATACCACCTTCGCTGTCCTTCTTTGCCTCCAATTCGTCAAGCCAATTGAGTAGTCGGCTCACAATATCCTGTGCCATATCCAACGTACTGATACTCTCGGCTCGCATCTTCTCCATGTGGGTCGCTTCGGATGGGTCAAACGTGACGTGTTCATCCATGTGCTTCATGACCGTACCGACCTCCCATGAATACTTCTCTTCAAGATAGGATGGTGTGATGTCGCCCTTGTGGACACCGACCTCAATTTCACGTCGATTAGCCATGCCACAGATAGGGCAGTCGGGCGTTTCAAGCACCCATAGTAGTGCCTCAATCTCAAGCATATTTGCTGATTCAGCGATTCGTTCACGGATTTCCTGTTCAGTTTTCATCTTCACCCCTCCACTTCGTTGCGATAGCCAATGCCAATGACAGGTGATACACAACCGCCTCTTTGCTGTCTGCGGCGAGAGCATGATAAATCAAATCTCGTATCTGTGTCTTAGGACTCATTGATAGCACCCCACTTCTGTTTAGTCTGTTCGGGGTCAGTCGTCGGACCAATCCGACAGACCACACCTTTACGACCTCGACCCTTCGACGATGGTGTGTATTCGTGATACCATATTTGAGGAACGAGGTTGTCATCAATCCACCGTTTAGCGGCGGTGTAATCGCCTTTGGTGATGATGCGTGATACCTCTTTGAGTAGTGTGGACTTCGTGATGTCCTGCATCCAATACGAGTCTTTGACCAATCGGACATCGGCATCCATGACAGACCGACGCATGATAAGCGACGACTCAAGGAGGGAATGCAAATGCTCATCCATCTTGACGACCATCGCTTTACCACCCTCCCATTTATCCATGAGCATTGTGTAGCCGATAGCCAATCGTCGGAACAGGTCGGCCTCAAACGAGCGAACTTCGGGTCGCTCAATCCATTCAGCGATGCTGTCATCGAAATACACACCCGTAGGTGGATTCATGATAGCCTCATACATACGGGTCGAGAACCATTCTCGGATGTAGTAGGATTCGTTGGCGAGAGCAACCCGTTGTTCTTTGGTCATGTTCGCCTGTCGCTGTTGAGCCTTCTTGTACTCCATCTCTTTGTCGGCTGTCATCTCGATGTCGATAATGAAGAATCGACGGTCAAGACCCGACTCCATCTCAAGACGTGCAGGTTGCGTTCCGCCCCACATCGTATAGCGGGTGTTGTAATTGACCCAACCGCTACGCATGGCCTTCTGAACCCGCCCGTTGTCGAGGGATGTGAGCAATTGGTTTTTCATGTCTGTGCTGTGGTCTTTTTTGTTTGCATCGGTAAGAGAGGATGACTCTTCAAATCCTAAGAAACCACCACACATATCACGAGCGAGAGGGCGACCTGTTATGTTGCCATCTTCATCGACAGACCCGAACATACCCGCCTCCGTGATACTGTTCGGACCGAGCATAGTGCGGAAACCAAGACCGCTTTCAAACGCCTCTTTGGAGTAAAGAAGTCCTGTGCCTTCGGACAAGAACATATTGATGAGCATGGATTTACCCGACCCCTTTTCACCACGCATCAAAATGTGAATGCGAGTATCAGCCAACTGCGACATCGGTGTGTAAATCGGTGGATTCTCATGTCGCAACGGACAATTGGGAATCGAAAATTCGGGATTGCTCGGCATGAAGTCGCATCGGCTACACTTGTTGATAGCGTTGAAGATATGTGCGCCTATCGAGCAAGCGAAGATAGGCACTTTATCTGCAACATCAATGTAGTGATTCGCTTCTGTGAAATCGACCAAACGCTTGATAATACCATTCATACCCATTCACCTTCCTCATCGTCGCCACCGATAGTAAAACCTTTCTCAAACATCTCGATTTGAGATTGAACCTGTCGAACGGATTCTTTGGCGAGGTTTGCCATCTTATCATCGTATTCGACACCCAACGCTATGAGATAATTCTTGAGAAGGCCGAGAGCCGTTTCGTCGATGAATTGACCCTCATCCTGTGTGGTCGCTGTAATGATTGAACTATTACCCATTTTGTGCCATAGATACGGTAAAGCCCATGACGGTAGGTTGAGGAAGATGTTTGCTTCTGCGGGAACAGTAATCTTTGTTCTAAGGTCATGCACATACAATTGTGGTTCTTCGCTCGCATCTTCGATGTTGTTCATGGTGATGAAGTTGATATTCTCAAACCCTCGTGTGTCGAGCCATGAGAGAAACGATTTGTAAAGCGGGTACGTCTTATACCACACTTCGGGGTTTGCATCTGGGGCCATTGTGATTGGGAATACATTTGTGATAACGCATAGAGCATTGTTCTTGTCGAATTGTGTGATGTGCCATGTGGGAGGAACAGGGTCGGGCATTTTGTTGAATGCTTCGACGGACATATGACGTGATAGAATCTCGCAACTGTGTTTGTTCTTTGAAGCCATACCTGCGGCCAAGATGAAGGGAACGAAACCGACTTCGGCTTGAACGACGATGAACAGATTCTTCGCTGTCAATTCGTGCTTTGGCTTTGACCAAATGATTGAGATGTCTTGATAATCTTCTATGGCGTTCATTGGGAAGCCTCCTTTACTGCATCTCGGATGAACTTCGGCATATTTTGTAGTGGGCGTAGTGTGTGCTTACCCTCGACGTATGGTTTGATAATTTCAGCCATAGGTCGCTGTCGCCAAACAGCAACCATAGTGGACTTTGAGTAGCCGTGATACTTATACACTTCATGGGAAGCGAGGTTGGCGAGGTTGTAATGTCGCTCGCCTTTGTATTCCCATGCTACTCGACGGAACATACTTGAGCGAAGTAGGACTTGACCGAGCGTTCGCTGTGTGCATGGCACACCCCATTGGGAATCATACCACTTGTAAATATCGTAGGTGGCTAAATCTCCGACTTCTTCATCGTTCATCATATCCCATACTCTCTTACACAATTGACTGTGCGCTCTCCTTTGCCCCATATCATTAACATATGGTAGGGGGTATATGAAGGTTTTATTCTTTCAATAATTTCAGAACTAACAAAAAGAATAAAACGTGATACTGCGCCCAAGATATGCTAATTCTTTCATTTCTTCATAGGGATGTAAAAAAGATATAGTATAGTAATAGGTAAGCCCCTTCTCTAACCTCTATGAAACAATAAAAGAATTAAGAGAACAGGCTCGCAGTATAGCGTTTATTTCTTTCAGTAGCACACAAAATCAATTGAAAGAATTGACGAAAGAGATGTAATCTGGATATTCGGGAAGGCTGATGAACCGTCTGAACTCCAATTCATCCCGTTCATAGTGCCTCATTCCCGCATCGAGAGACTTCATGCTCGGCAAATCAAAGCGACCAAACCGACGTATATTATCTAATTCCTTAAGCCGACTACTAATCTGATTCAAGATGACTACAATATCTTCTCCCTTGTGCTTCGATTGTTTGCGTGGTCGAAAACAATCCCCATGCTCACTTTCGACTACTGAAAAGACACGATACAGACCGCTTCCATCACAATCGACTACTGCAACCTTGTAGCGACGATTCGATTCCAACGGGATAAAGAGCGTCGGAACAGTCCGAAGTGTAGTCTTGGTATTGTAGGTGTGCGGGCTGATGTAAGATTCGGGATAGTCAGCCTCGATTTGAGAGAGGATTGTGCAAACGTCTGAATCAGATGCGTTCGACGACGCGGATAGAACGAACGTTCCCTCGACCAACTCGGCACGTTGGTCATAGTAGCCGTTGTCCGTGACGTGCAATCGCAGATACGGCCATGCGTCGGGGTCGCTAAGTAGTCCATTGATGACTTCTCGTGGATTGTGTTTCTTCAAATCATCATTGACAGCCGTTCTCGGTAGTCTGTCGTGTGGGAACATTGAATCCAGCAACGACCACAACGCCCGTTTGCCTCTAACGTGAAGATAGATACCGTCAATGGTCTGTAAGACCAAGTAAGGCTCAAACGTTATGTTCTTGGGTCGCTTGATGTTGCGTGTGTATGAGAAAGCATACGCACAGGTCAGATGAGCAGTATTAACAAAGAACCAATTACCGAGTCGCAAGTGAAGCCCGCCATGCCAAGTAGTCCTCTTCGGACTCAAGCCTGTATAACTTCACATTCTGTTCAACGTCTAAATGTTTGTTCTGAATTCGCTTGACATCTCCTGCGATACCTGCGAGCGATTTGCATATCTGTGCGACTCGTTGAATACCTACTCCCTGCAATCTGAATCCGTTTGCGAGGATTGAATCAACGATTGAGGCCGCCGACAATTCTTCTGTTCCATCCTCCTTAGCCCGCTTGAGAGCGAGGTAAATCTGATGCTTTAGCAACTTGTGTCTCCTTGTACTTGTCATAACTACTCAGCCCCCTTGAGAGTATTTAAGGAAGGCGATTCAGTCCACCATTTAGGCGGGTTTCTGAACTTGTTCCAACGTGCAAAGGAAGCCTTGTCACGACGATAGAATTCTCGGTATGCTTCGTGCGGGCAATCCCAATCGAGAAGGTCGAGATTCTTACCGACACTTTGATTGAAGGCACGAACGAACGGTGTCAATTCGCCTTCGGGAATGTATTGGGTCATCAGAAAACATTGTTCGATGCCGAGCGCACAGAAATGCGTTTTGCCGTATCGACGCTCATACTCTTCGCAAAGAGCCGCACCGTGATACAAAGCCCACAGAAAATTACTGCGTGATTCACCGACCCAACGTGTTACGGGGTGGTTGGGATAACCGCCCTTGTGTGGTTGGTTCTTGGACTTGGTAAGAGGCATATCGTTCGGTGGCGCACCATGACGTAGTAGGCTCGCAACGAGGCATTGTAGTGTTTCCGTTGGCATCTTAGTGATGTGTTGGTCACACAGGCTTCGTGCCGACTCGGTGGGGTCAAGAGATACAGCGAACATATTCATTCTGTTCCCTCCCCGCAGTAGTCGCATCGGTTCACAGCCTTTTGGTTGGCGCATTCTGAACACAATCGGCATTCCTCGCATGGGTCTGTCATCTCACCGCATTGGTCGCAGAACTCCGATTCCTCGACGTAATCAACGTCCACGTCATCGTAGCGAATGTCTGTCTGTCGAATCACAAAAGAGATTGTAACGCCACAGTCGGGACAGGTTGCTTGTCCATCTCCGTCGATGATGCTACCCCACCAATCCATGTCGGCTCGGCTGTGGTCGCAATCCTTGATTGTTCGGAATTTCCAAATGTCGAGGCTCATTCGTCGTCACCTCCACGATAAGCGAGAGCGAACTCGATGATGGTTTTCCAACAGTCGAGGAAGTAATCAATATCTCCCTTGACGTTGTATTCGGTAATGTCGTTGAGAATATCCTCAAGGGTATATCGCAACTTGTCTTCTATGGCTATGTGATGTAATTTCTTGTTTGGTTGTGGCTTCATGTTCTGTTCCTCCTATAAATTAACCTATACTTAACAGTATATAAAGGTATCGGTTGTGTAGTCATCGACCTCGACGACGCTTTTCTCGACGGATAGCGAGGCATGATTCGCACGTCTTTTTGTTCTGCTTGTTTGGGTACATCCAACCGTTACAATCTCGGCAACGGACGATGTTCTCGATTGTGTCAATAAGTTGCTCTCGACGAACCTTTGAGAACCACGCTGATGAAATCGGCAATTGTTCTTCAAGAAGCGGGTGATACTCGGACTTGATGAATTCACGCTCAATCGGCAACCACGTTCGACCCGACTTGTTCACGCAGTATTCAATCTGGTGTTGAAAGTTCACCTCACGTTGCGTTGTGATTTGCCAATCGTAATCGGTGTGTTCTTTGAGATACTTGAGGACAGGCTCGACATGACCCATGAATTTGAAGGTCTTAGCGATTTCTGATGTGTCGGTAATCTTGAAGGCTTGACCCTTTGTGCCAAGACCGCCATACCACTTGATGTAACCTCCCTCGACTTTGGTGTAAAGGTAGAATTTATCTCGGTCATCACGGAGTAGTCGCATTGACAATCACCTCATTGAGTCGTTCTGCAATTGTGTTTCCCGCTTGAGCAATTCGGTAGTCGTCTTGTTCAAGAGCGATATGATTGATGACCCGAATGGCATCCATGCAAATTTCTGCGATAGCGATAGCATCATCACTTATCACGCAATCGCCTCCAATAGACCCTCATACTGCTGTCGGAATTGTTCTTCTGTGAGGTCATTGACATACATCCAATTTCTGAATACAAACCAACCTGTCTTGGCCGTAGGTTGCATCTCGGTGACAAGTGCCATGATGCCAGGTCGCTCTCGATTCTCCCATGAGGCAACCAATTTGTCAGCCTCATCTTGACCGAACTCTTCGGCAAAGTCGGCCAATGCTTTGTCCTTAGCGTTGTTAGTGCCACAATTGAATAGAGCAAAGTAGTAGTCCATCATTCTTCCTCGCCTCCTTCTTTGGGAACGAACATAAGCACATACTTGTCGGCATCTGACAACCATCGGAATTCGTAGTGTCCTTGAACAATGTCGAGCAATTGCTTTCCTGTCAAGTGCGGGCAGGTTACAGCGAGCATTCGCAGTTGAACCGCCTCATCTCGGAAATCTTCAACAAATTCCCCCGCACCAAACCTCAGACAATGATTCACGAAGTTGGGGTGAATCATGATGTCGTTCGGCCATGTAAATCTGATAGTAGTCATTCTTCTTCACCTCGTCGTCGTGAAAGCCATTCGTAGGCTTCTGTGAGCCCGTCAGCGAGTCCCTGCTCTCGCAAACGTTCGTAGTGTGTGAGAATCCAATCTTCGGTCTTTCTCCACGTCAGCCACCATGTCATATCGACCTTGTGACCATCCATCTGATATTCGACGCTGAACCAAAGACTTGTGCCGAAACATGACGTGTATCGACCCGTAGGGTGTACTCGGAGCAATCCGTCAAATTCTTGAATAGGGCAATCATGCCACTTCATCTCGACTTCAGCCATCAAGCATCACCTCGACTGTGGATGTCATTGACTTGATGGAAAAGTGTCGTGCTAAGATTTTGTAGCATATCGAGAATAGCCTCGATGCGACCTTCGATTGTCTCGATGCGGTCTGTGGGGTCATCTTCGTTTCTCGCCTGTTCAAGCATATCGGCAACCTGTTCTGATACACCGTCGTTGATACGACGCATGAATCTGCTCATGTCAATCTCATCCATGACATTATCCCAATCGTAGTAGCGTAGCACGTCATCCACTTTGTCGTCGATGTCGAGGTTGTAATCAACCCATCGCTCGATTTTGTCATCCATATCGTAGTCATCAATGAAACCCTCGATTTTGTAATCCAAATCCGACGAGTTATCAATGACGGTTTCGACGATGCTTTCAACATCTTCCTCCGTCATCCTGTTATCCGTCACAATGTCATGTGCTTCTCGGATAATACCCTCTCGCCATTCGTTCGTAATCGACTCAATGCGCTGTGCAAAGGTCGGGCTGTCTGCTTGTTCTTGTTCTGTCTTTGTTTCTTCGGTGTCCATGTTCTTGTCCTCCTTGTTATTTTACCGTATATTTACCCACATATAAAGGTTGCGTTTCGGTAGTCACGCCTCCATTCCTTGATGTTCTGTTTCATCGTGAGTATGTCCAAATTCATGTGCGGCCAACATACGCCACACTTCGTAGTCTATGCCAACCATCTCGACACCGCAATGTCGGCAGGTTCGGCTGATGATATTGATTTCACTTGTCCAAACGTTTGAGTTCTCAATCACATTCCCGTCAAGGAAGTATTCAGCCCCAATCTTATCGACGATGATTTTCATAATCTCTTCATTCATTCGTTCGCCTCCTGTATCAAAGATTTCATAGTGTCGATATGTTCTTTCAGTATCATGATAATATCTCGTTGCTTTTCGCAAAGATGAATCAAATCCCACATATCTGTCGAACCACACAATTCAAGCATGGCCTCTTCGATGTAGCCATCCTCATTCATTGTTCTTCGCCTCCATCATCTTCTGATAGCAGGTCAAGTGAATATACACAAACGGCTTGACCATGACACCTATGCGACCCAAAACGGTTTTGCCACATTCTCGGCATGGATATTCGACTTTGCGAATTGATGTCTTGACATCTCGCTCTCTATCGGCTGTAAATGCGTTGCTCATTGTTCTTCACCTCGCTCGTTACAAACAATCTCTTCGCCATCTGCATTGAGGAAAAAGAAAATGTTGATTGATGAATCATAGTAAATAGGATTCCCGTTATTGCTTGAGTACATCATTCATCTTCACCCCATACTGAATCCATGTAGTCTTGAAGGTCATCGGCTGTCAAAGTATCGGCCATGCTGAAATGAACCAAAATCATGTTGAGCAATAAAGTCTTTTTTGTGTTTTCGTCGCTCATTCTTCACCCTCCATGTTCATGTCCATGTTGTCGGGAAAATCAGACAACAGGGGATTACTGAAACAATAACCGCATAGGTCATCTGTCCCATAGAATACGAATTGTGCATCGTCGCAGTAGCACTTCTGTAAAAATCCGTGATACCGAATAGTCCGTTCGTCGTTGTGGTCGTAGTGTTCCCAATAACCGCCTGTTTCGATGGTGTTCATCCATTTCCATATGCCCGACACCTTCTTTTTTATGAATGCGGGCCATGAACGGGTTGCGGGGTCGTAGCCCTCACGTTCTGTATTTTCGACGAGGATAGTAGTCTCACCTTCAACCCACTTCATGCGGATTGCCTCATAAGCCCAATCCGAATATCTGGATTCGGCATTGTCCTCGACCCATTGTTCATCTCGACCAATATCGAGAAGATACTCTTTGTAGTCATCAAGTGTTCTGATGTTCATTCTTCGACCTCCCACCAGCCCGAAACAACGGTGTAGCCACCGTCTTTGACGATTTGCCGAACCTCTTGAATGCTATCCACATTCTCTAAGAATCGGAGAAGGTATTTGTTCGTCGTTGCCGAATACATATTCCAATAGTCGGCATGAAGATATACGCAGTAGTCTCCTATCGAAGAAGTCTTTTTCATCGCAACCGTCGTACTGTATGATTGGAAAATCTCCCAACCGTCATCCGTCGTAATCCAGTATTGGTTGTTAGCCATTTGAGATACATGAGGCGGATTCATTCTTCTTCACCTCGTCCTTCAAAATTTCTGTAGTCGAGCAATTCGCACAACTCATGTTCAAGCGAATGCAGATACATCAAATCTCTTGAGCCGAGTCCACCAATCTCCATACATTGTTTGAGGGTCGCAATCTCGCCTTTCAAGAAACCGATTCTTTTCTGTTCGGGCGTTGGTTCGGTCTTCACAACCTCATCAACGTGTTGTAATATCTCGTGATGTCCTAAGGCACGAATCACATCAACGAAGTCGTCTTTGTCATGTGCATCCATGTGGATGAGCAATACAAATTCCTTCATTCTTCTTCACCCCAATTGTTGTCTTTGGTCAAGTTGTAGTCGGTGCGTTCACACGGCCAAACGGAAACTGAGAAAAGTCTGTTGTCAGAATGGCCCATTCTGTAAGTCTTGATATACCATGCGGGTGTGATTTTGCAGTTACGGAATCTCGTTGAGTCGAACTTCTCCATTATCTCATACGTTTTCTTGAATGTGAGAGTGACCCATTCGCTAAGGTGCGGGGTGAGTCGCATCAGCATAGTGTAGCGAACCCCTTTGTTACGCTTGAGCCGTCGCATTTCTTTGAGAGCCGATTCGCTGTCCTCATAGAGAACCCAATCTGAATCTTCATCGTGGTTGGTGCTGAATTTGATGCCTTCGCTCATTCTTTCACCGCCTTCTTGGTTTTTACTTTCACGGACTTCCATCGGGCAACACCGTCGATGATGCCGACGAATTGCCATTTGGTCGATGATGGATAGCCCCATTCGTTCATGTCTTTGTTTGGTATCTGTTCTGTTTTCTTTGTGGTCATGTTCTTGTTCCCCCTGTAAATTCTCCTATGTTTATGAGTATATAATACTATCGGTTGTGTAGTCAGTCCTCCAATTCCCACAATCCGAAGTCGCCATTTGAATCCCAACCCCAACGGGTATTTTCTGGATATAGCGTGTTCTCGACCATCCACTTTTCAGCCTGTATGGTGAGCCATTCTAAAGCCTCCATGTCATCCTCGTATGCGGGTGTGTAGGGGAATCCATGCTCTTTGGCTAAATCAAGTAGTCTGTATGCGGTATATTCACCCTGCACTACATCGGATTGCACAAAGCATCCTATGTCGCTCTCTTCATACTGTGCCACTTTGGATGGCAAATCTTCATCGTGTTGTAAATAGAGCCACTTCATTCTAACAACCTCCGCATATTTTTCACGTCAAGACCCCATTCCTCTAATTGGTCAAGAACCTCTTCTGATAATGAATAGATGCCGTCGTAGTCCACGAGAACATTTTCGTCGAACCATAATCCGCCTTCGGCATAGTATCGCTCGCCCGCACTTTCCGCATCGTACTGTTCAAATGAACCGTATTGTCTTTCTTCGTTGAATGATACATGGAATCGCATCGTCACCTTTTCGGGTTCTGTTTCACCCCATGAACCGATATGGTTCACCCATAGCACTTTGTCGAATGAATTTTTCAGCGTCATAGTAGTCACCAATCCCCTGCGATAAATCGCTGTCCGTCAATGTCAATGAAGATGGTTTCATCAGATACCTCCCAATTGTGTTCATGTTCTGAACCGTAGGCCATGTTGTATTCCTCGATGTTTTCCCATTCTGTGAACTCGGAACATATACCGATGACATCTAATTCCATGTCGGGACTCACATCCTCAAAGTATTGCCACAAAGCCCAAAGACCCGCCGACGTGAAATTGTCGGGTCGTCGAAGGTTGAAGTAATGTTTGAAATCTGCGAAGTTAATTGTGATTCTCATTCATCTCCCTCCAAATCCCAATGAATCTCATCGTCAAATTCCTCCATATCCCGCAGGGTAGTGTAGTCGGGCATTCGCATTCTCACCTTGAAGTATTTCGCCTGTTCATACAGACCTTCTTCGCTCAATGAGAGAAATACTCTCACCCGTTGGTTTTCCGTTCCTTCATCTTCTATTGCATAAGCAAACCATATTTTTGTATCTTCGTTCATGTTCTTTGTCCTCCTTTTTGTTTTGTGTGTTTCGGCTCTCCGCCCTATAATCTCCTATACTTAGGGGGTTATAAAGGTTTCGGTCTTGTAGTCAGCCGTTTATCTGCCTCCTTAGCCAGATTTCAAGACGTTCTTTGACGACCAAATCAAGGTCGATTTCTGAATGGTAGTCTGAATACATATCATAGTATTCGTTGGCTTTTTTGTGAATCCATTCGGCTTGATTCCACAGCCAATCTCTAAATCTCAAAGCCTCAAGGCCGAGCGATTGTTCTTCGGGCGGGTAGTCTTTCAGCGACTTACACGCCTGTTTGAATTTGTTGCGAGATAGTGTAGTCATTCTGAATCCTCCTGTTCAGCCCAAATTTTCTGAAGTTCCGCATCAACCAATTCGTTGAACCTTCGGTGCGCTTGTTTCCATAGGTAGTCGTCTGTCACGTCGGGCGATGCTAAGGCTTTGCCGACATCGAATAACAATTGTAAAAGAACCCGTTCATGGGCGTTCGCTTGGTCTGTCCACATCTCAAGCCTATGCTGTGTGGCCTCATGATTACGTTTCTCATCTTCATAGTATTGCCAATGACCCATAGCCATTTTGCGCCAATCCTCAATAGTAGTCGGTTTCCAATCGCTCATGCTAACAACCTCCGATAGTATGCCGAACCCCATTGGCGTTGCCAATAGCCTGTAGTCTTACCGTAACTGTAAATGAGAATCCGCTTGTGTTCATAAGCACCCAATCCGAAGTGCCATGAATCAAGAGCCTCGCCTCTTTGATTGCGTATCTTTGAATCATGTCGGATGTCGAGGAATACGTCGCCTTCTTTGTTCTTGTAAAAAGCACATATATACTGTGCCATTCGGTAATTGCGACCACCTTTGTAGTCTTCTATCGCTCGTATCGCATAATCAATGTCGCCTTTGAAATGCCGTGACAGCAATTCTAACGTTTCTTCTGTTCCTTTTCTTGGTTTCCAATCTATCATGTTCTTTGCCCTCCTATTTACTCCTATCATATACCCCTTTATAAGTCTTTTGGTTGTGTAGTCACCTCTTTTATTCTGGATATCTGATGGATTTGGGTTATGCGATGCCGACGATTTTTAGTCCAATCGTGGATTTGACCTGCTCTCGCACATAGCACATGGCGAGCCGTTTCGACGAGGAATATACCTCTCGATGGCAGGTAGTCGGGTAAAGTCTTTATGGTCTTGGCGGGATAGAGCCGATGTTTTTTCATCTTCTTGACCGTATCTTGAGTAGTCTGACTGATGTTGAAACCCCAATCTTTGTCAATCCATTTGTCATGGAACTCAATCTTTTTTCTATCGACCACAGTAGTCGCTGTCCAACCGATTTCTTTCATGGCCGACCATATGTTTGACATATCCGTACCTTTGCGATAACTCCGACCCCGCAGGGCAAGTAGTCCGTGAGCCTGTTCGTATGGTATGCCCGTCGCTATGGCGAGAGCCTTGACGGTGCAATCGTTTGATTCGCCCCATTTTCTTGAGCGTTTGCACACCTTCTCAAATAATTTGGTAGTCATTTTTCTCACCACCCCACAGGTGAAGGAGAGTCCGAGTCGAATCTTTTTTTAGCACCACACCCACAACGAAAGTCGATGTAGTAGTCGATACGTTTTCTTTGTTTATGCTTTACCGCCAAACCAATCCAAACCGATTCCTTCTTCATTCTGATTCCTCCAACGGTGGTAGTCCGTGAACCTCTCTCCATATCGGGTCTTTACGATTCCTCTCATCAAGCCGTTTGAGGTAGTCATCTCTCAAGTCCATGTGTTCATCCATGATGATTTGAATGAGCCGATTGATTTTTGTCAAGGCGACTTGGCACGTCGAACCCACACGGTCAATCTCCGCAGTAGTCATTTCTTCGGGAGGTTTTTCTCTCCACCCCGCCATTGATTCAAGCCATTGATGGTCGAGGCCGTATTCAAGATGATGAAGCGTTTCACGAGCATTTCTCAAGTGGTGTAGTAGTCCTTGAAATGGTGTTGGTGCTGTCATTCGACCAACCCCATAAGGACATCATACATCCAATCTATGTAGTCTTTGTTGTTGTGATTTTGAAGAACAACCTCGACCATATCGGGGAAATTCTGTTGGCACATCTCAAGCACAGTAGTCAATTTACAATCGCTCATTCGACCACCATCCATTCTTGATTGACCTCTTCACGTCGGTCTTTCAAGTAGTCCCGATATTGCATTCGCTGTTCATGTGTCATAATCGACATGAGGAAGTCAATGGTCTTATCGTTCTCTTCCTTTGTTATCTTAAGCAAATCTTCAAGTTGTCCAATTTTTCTTATCAAATATGTCCTCATGTTTTTTGTCCTCCGTCTTGTATCTCCATAAATACACACCTATTTAAAGGTTTTGGTTGTGTAGTCAGGGGAATATGTATCTTTGGGAAGCATCGACAGCCACCCCAAATCGTTCCGCAAATCGAGCAGTAGTCGGGCATCAGTAGTCCTCCTGTCGAATGTTTAGATTGTCGATAGCCTCTATGAATTTGCAGTATCTTCTTCGATGTACCCCTATTGGGGAGTCACAAAGCCATCCGAATTTTTCGATGAATTTGACCGCTTGAAAGCGTCTATGTCCACGAATGTCTGTCCATCCGTAAAGGAACAAGTAGTCGGCTCTTTTGGGCATCAATAGTCCTCCTGTCGAATCTTCAACGGTCTGCCAAAGAAAAGAATCCTGTTGTATGGGTTGGGTTTTGGTATAGCATACCCAAAGGTTGCATACTTGAGCAGGTGCGTTGGTAGTCTTGTCGGATTCGATACCGTTGTGTACGGTCTAATCTTTATGTGGTAGTCTATTATCGCTCTCTTAGGCATTTTTCAAGTCCTCCAATGTCCATAGTAGTCTGTCGGCTCGGCTTTCTGCTTGATGCCGTAGTCTTTTTTCTTGGTCAAGTTCGTAGGCGAGCGAATCGCTTCGATGCTGGATTCGTTTTATGTAGTCGGCCAAGCATCTCGGCTTTGAGTTAATCACAATAGTCCCGATGTCGGCATACGGGGATATGTACTCGTCGTAGTCCACATCCACGTCCATCTCATCCACATTCCATTTGCCGTCGGCACAGGCGAGGCAACAGTAGTCTTTCGTCATTTTTTGTCCTCCGTTGGTATCAATCCCGCTTGAATCAAGCAGTAGTCGCAAGGCTCATCTCGATGCTCGCAGGTTCGACAAATCCTATCTATCACCCACACCATCAGTAGTCAGCCCCCTCGTATCGTCTTTTTCGTTCTTGATAGAGATGTAGTAGTCGGAGATGCCATTCAAGATTCATCCGTAGGCTATCCCTTGTAGTCGGTGTCATGGATTTTTCGCTCGGCTTATCATCTAAGAGCGATAGAACCACGTCATACGCCCCTTGATGGTATGCGATTTTTTCGTTGAAGAAGTCAATCATTAGTAGTCGCCTCCAAATGGTCTTTGACATCTTGTAGTTTGCAAAGGCAAATGTCCTCAAAGTGAAACGGTGCGTGGGGTCGCCATTCTTCACCACATACATCGCAACGGATGGTGATGGTCAATGGTCGCAAAGTGGTGTAGTCGCTCAAGATAGCACCCCGTAGAGAAGTGTATTGCATCGGCTACACTTAGGCACTTGGCTTTGTTTAATGCGAATGCGGTTTGACCCACACTTAGGGCATTTGATGTTCTTCACTTGGTAGTCTTTGTTCATATCGGGTGTTCTCCTGTTTGTTGTTTGTTGGCTCTTTCGCCTTGTATCTCCATATATTTGGGGGTTTATAAGCCTTTCGGTTGTGTAGTCCGTGACTACTCATCAGCGTTTTTCGGTGATTGAGATTCGGCCTTATGTAGTCTTTGAATCACAGGTCTTTGTAGTCCCGCCAAATTTACTCGTATTATACCAGTATGACGCGCGAGTAGTCCGTAGGCTGGATTTTGGGAGGGGCGAATTGTAGTCCTGATTTTTAATTTTTAGGGTGGCCTAAAATTTTGAATAGTAGTCTTTTTCTGTAAAAGACTTAGTGCCATAGTAGTCACTCGGTATCTTTGGTAGTCGCAAACTCTTTGTTATTAAGTAATAAGCGGACTACAACGGGGACTACACAGCATCCTCGCAGTACGCCTTGTAGTCTAATTTTTTGGACCAAAATCAACTAATATAGACTCGGAGGCGACCAACCCCATTTTTCCGACTACAAGAGGTACTGCGGTCCATCTGGGTAGTCTTTGCATTTTATGGTTTTTCGGACTACTACGGAAAATCGCAGTATGTCTTGTAGTCTATTTTTGGCGACCAAACGCTCGACCCCTACATTCGGAGGCCGATGCACCCGATTTTGCGACTACAAGGGGTATAGCGTGATGATATTGTAGTCTTTGCGTTGTTATTAAGTAATAAGGACTACAAAAAAAATTATTACTTATTAAGCGGACTACACGGACTACTATTACTAATTATTATCATAGAGGCAACGACTACTATCCCTACTGACTACAAGAACCGTAGTATTATATACCCCCCAAACATAGCAGTATCATGCAGCCAAACCCTACTGTAATACAATGCCTAACGAAAGAACTAAGCCGTGTGTGGGACTACTACCGCCAATCCGAATCACAGGGTTCACCGCAAATTGTCCTTGACGCAATTGAGGACTACGACAGAAGAATCCGAAAAGCCCTCGACATTATCGAGAACGGAGAGTGACTACTATGACAATGACTACTGTAAAAGAAAACATACATCAAGTATTGATGATTATTGAAGAAGCGATTGACGACTACGAGAACTTCTTGTTTCACATTGAAACACTTGAAGAAATGCGACTACGACTTGAAAATTCATGGCTTGTGCTTGATGACCAAACGGAGTGACTACTATGAGTACACGATGCAATATCAAAATAACAGACTACTACGGTGGAGAACTTTGGTTCTATCGACACAGCGACGGATATCCAGAATGTGTGCTTCCTTCGCTTGAGCCATTGATGGATGGACTACGAGAAGGACTACTACGGGATAACGTTGGTCAATTCGCAGGGTGGCTTATCGTCATCGGAAACAAGGAATACAACAGGACTCGTGGACTACCAACAAAGCGAGGATTCGCAACTTGGAAATGTGGTGCATACGAACCGACTACGGGACAACATGGCGACATTGACTACCTATACCACATCGACCTACACAAGTGGAAATTAACATACAAAGAGGTGTGACTACTATGAGCATTACCCTTGAGTATGGCGTTATCATTTTTTTTGGACTACTAAAGATTCTCGACTATCTAACGACTACTGCACTAAACAAATTGGAGGACTACTATGAATTACAACGATGAAACAAAAGAAGAGACTACTGAACCTGTTTGGAATCCAGCACGAGAATTATTTATCAAACAACAGGTAAAATTCGGACTACTTGGCGGTTTAATAGCAATCGCAATCATCGGACTACTGATAAAAATTTGATGACAGACTTTTCGCCCCCCCGACTACTTTTTCGGTTTTTGTGGTCGGGGGTGGCATTTTCTGACTACTCGGTATCTGCGACTACTCGGTAATTTTTCCGACTACTGTTTTTTTCCGACTACTATTTTTTCGGGACTACTAAAATTTTCGGTATTTTTTCGGACTACTTTTTTTTCCGACTACTACTACATACGGACTACTACGTTAATAATTATTGAAAAATAATTATTATTGACTTAATAAGAAAATTGAGATTGTTAATAAGTCCATGAATCGGCCTGTCGGCCTGTCCGAATTATTGACTTCGGCGTGGTTGAAAATCGGCTCGGAAGGGCCAAAATCATTGAAAAATCGCCTATACTTAATATAGGGGAGGCCGCCCGTAGCCCCTTTAGGGGCGTACCCCTAAGTGAGTAAAAATGCAAAATGCGAACACACAAACCGAACAAAGCACACCGTCAAAGGTTGCTTTGATTGCTTTGCTGATTAAGACCCTGTTCTCAATCGGCAACGCAACCAAAGCGGATAAGACGGCCTTCAAAAAGAAGAACACAGACAACAATGGAAAGACCATCGTTCCCAACAATGGGGATGCAATCGGGGTTAATGCTGTCAAGGCATGGCTCAAGACTCAAGGCATCAACATTGACGGGTTCATGTGGGGTCAATTGCTTGAAGCATCCCCACTTGTCAAGCGATTGCTCAACCACATGAAAATGACCGACCACGCAACGGTTGGCGAAATCATGATGCATCGCACCGTCAAGACGGTAATGGTGGCACTTCGTCGCCTCCAAGACCTTGAGACACTTGAGGAAAGTGGCATAACAAACACAGCGTTTCAAGCCACAGCGTTTGACGAATTGGTCGAGATGGGCCTTCACCCTTCCCAATACGGCTTGAAGGGTGTCAAGCACATCCGAAGCGTTGAGGCCGATGTATGGCAATCAGCCGTAACAGACAAGGACACTCTCCAAGCCATTGAGCCACAGATTGACAGCGTTCCCGCTTACAACTGTTCAGCACCAAAGGAAATGGGGTGCAACGATGGCGGTTACAAGTGGATGTCCACCAACCCAATCAAGAAGAATATCGGCCTCCACCCAAGCCACCCAAAGTGGTCCGTTGGTCGAGTTCAAGCAGGAGCAACACAGGCCAAGAAGGTCGGCTTCACTTGTCCTAAGTGCAACAGCCCGATGTATGGCAAATCATTGACCTACAACATGATGCGAATTGTTGCACAGCCAACCGAGAACGGTTACATGGGAACAGCATGGAAAGGTGTCAAAACGCCTGTCCGAATCCCTGTAGCGGGTCAAGCAATCATCCGCAACATGAAGACGGGACTTGTCACCCTCGCTGATGGATTCAAGGCACTTCAAGCCCTCCATGAAGAACACAAGACCATCAAGGCCCGTATCGACGGGAAGTGGCATCAAGGCCGAATCGTTGCCGTTTGTGTCGATGAAATCAACACAGGGAACACCTTCATTGATGTTGCATTCATCCTTGAAGACCACGCTTGAGGGAGGT